>Ga0315284_10000008_pt1 | contig 368703 bp, 377 predicted proteins | sample YL17G09_16_MG_FD_203696 | JGI IMG/M metagenome (GOLD analysis project Ga0315284, IMG submission 203696) | Sediment microbial communities from Yellowstone Lake, YNP, Wyoming, USA - YL17G09_16 | ecosystem: Environmental > Aquatic > Freshwater > Lake > Sediment | place: USA: Wyoming | collected... | reverse complement strand
CCTACTTTCAAAGCCTCGGGCACCTTCACCGCCGGGACTGGCGCAATCACACCTCCCTATCCAACCGGAGGAGGTGCTCCGGTGGCCGGTGATATTGCCTTATTAGTCGTTACTTCTGAAAACGAAACGATTTCTCTGACCACGGCTAATGGTTTTGTGGAGCTGGGAGCCCAGGCCAATAAGAATGTTGGGACCGGAGCCTCAGATCCGTCTTCACGATTGGCGGTTTATTGGAAACGCTGTGTTGGTGGTGACTCGGCTCCGGTCGTTGCTGATTCCGGTAACAATACCGAAGGACAAATCTACTTATTTTCCGGGGTCTCAGCCAGTGGTGATCCTTGGGATGTTTATGCTGAAGGTAATGACAGTGCGGCTAATGACACAACTGGGGTGATTCCCGGAACGACCACCACCGTGGCTAATACTCTCGTCGTTTTAATCTCTTCTTCAAGCTACAACGCCGGTTCAACCACCGAATTTGCTAGCTGGAGCAATGGTGCTTTAACCAACATCCAGGAAAGGGGTGACAATACCGATACCGCTAACCTTGGCGGCGGTCATGGTTTGGCCACCGCTGAAAGAGCCGCTACTGGCTCTTATGGAGACACCACCGTAACTCTGGCTCATACCTCTTACAAGGGAGCGATGTCAATTGCTTTGAAACCCTCATCTTTCCCTACTTTCAAAGCCTCGGGCACCTTCACCGCCGGGACTGGCGCAATCACACCTCCCTATCCAACCGGAGGAGGTGCTCCGGTGGCCGGTGATATTGCCTTATTAGTCGTTACTTCTGAAAACGAAACGATTTCTCTGACCACGGCTAATGGTTTTGTGGAGCTGGGAGCCCAGGCCAATAAGAATGTTGGGACCGGAGCCTCAGATCCGTCTTCACGATTGGCGGTTTATTGGAAACGCTGTGTTGGTGGTGACTCGGCTCCGGTCGTTGCTGATTCCGGTAACAATACCGAAGGACAAATCTACTTATTTTCCGGGGTCTCAGCCAGTGGTGATCCTTGGGATGTTTATGCTGAAGGTAATGACAGTGCGGCTAATGACACAACTGGGGTGATTCCCGGAACGACCACCACCGTGGCTAATACTCTCGTCGTTTTAATCTCTTCTTCAAGCTACAACGCCGGTTCAACCACCGAATTTGCTAGCTGGAGCAATGGTGCTTTAACCAACATCCAGGAAAGGGGTGACAATACCGATACCGCTAACCTTGGCGGCGGTCATGGTTTGGCCACCGCTGAAAGAGCCGCTACTGGCTCTTATGGAGACACCACCGTAACTCTGGCTCATACCTCTTACAAGGGAGCGATGTCAATTGCTTTGAAACCACTTCAAGCGATTACCGTTTCCGGGAGTTCCAATATTGGTGAGGGAACAGTGGTCAGAGTCGCCATTAATGGCTCTTTGTCTGGACAAACAGGAACAGTAACCTCAGGCAGTTGGCAGATTACCGAAGTGACTCAACCCAGCACTAATCAGATTATGACCGTTTTTGCCACTGACGGGGATGGGGATATTGATAACTCTTTAGAATCGTCAGCCATTGGTAAGTACAGCGGTTCCGGCAACATGACCGATATGGTTTTAAACATCAATACTCTTTCCGTGGGAGGTACAGGGGCTCAAAGCATTGCTGTTTCTGATTTGGTAACGGCCAATTACGACGCTGATCAAGATGAAGACATCATGTATGATGCAGAAACCGGCAGTCTCTTGGTCCAAGCGGCGGTTAACACTTACGATGCGGAAAAGATTGACATCTTAACCACCGATACTTTAACTTTATCCGGCAGTGAGACCTTAACGACTCATCATTTAACCATCACCGGGGCTTTAACCTCAACGACCACTTCGGCCTACAATGTGGCTGGGACGTGGACGAACAATGGTACTTTTACTCAGGCTTCTTCAACCGTCACTCTCAATGGTTCTGGTTCGCAGACAGTCAACGGGACAACTGAAACTGCTTTCTATAATCTCACTGTTTCCAATACCTCAGCCGCCATTGCCGTGAGCACCAACATGAGTATTGCTTCTTCCGGGACTTTAAACATGAATGGCGCCAGCACCATCTTAAACCCTGGATCCGGAGTCGTTATCTCCGGCTCCGGAACTTTAACCGGTTCAGGCACTGTCCAGGTCACCAGAACGACTTCGACAGCCGATTTTGGTAGTCAATACTCCATTTCTAACAAAACTTTAACCAATTTGACGGTCGAATACACCAGCACCGGTCAGGTTTTAACCAACACAACCTATGGACATCTGAAGATTAGTTCCAATGCCATTTCTACGGGAGCTAACAGTGCCACTGTGGGTGGTACTTTCACCGTTGGCGCTTCAGGGGTTTTTACCCCTTCTTCAGGGACAATGATTTTCAACAACAACGCGAGTATTGTTAATTCCGGGAGTTTAACCTTCCAAGGCATCTCTATAGCGGCTTCGGCCACTGTTACCACCACCGCTTCTTTTAACATTGCCGGGACTTTAACTGTAGGCTCTTCCGGGAATTTCTCTCCCGGAGTCGGCAGCACCATCACCATGTCTAATGCGGCCTGGGCCATCAGTAATTCCTCCGGAACTTTGGCCTTCAAAGGATTGACGATTGATGCCACCCCTTCTTCTCAACCAACGGATAATTTCTCTGTCAGCGGGACTTTAATCATTAATAATGGTAAGAATCTCTCCCCTACTAATGGAATAATTACCATGACCGGTACAGTTTGGGGTATTACTAACTCCGGCACTTTGGTTTTCAAGAATTTGACCATTGATGGCACACCTTCACCTCAACCAACCGCCAATTTCTCAGTTAGCGGGGCCTTGACTATTAACTCTGGTAAAACTTTGGCTCCAACTGATGGCACAATTACCATGACCGGCGGTTCGATTGCCAACAATGGTGGGAGTACCACGAATTTAGTCTTTAATAATCTAACGGTTACCAGTATAACTTCCACCTCTAGTGACTTTACCGTTAATAAAACCCTGAATGTTTCTGGTGGTAATCTCACCCCTTCCAATGGCACGATTACCATGGCCACCACCAGTTGGGCGATTACCAATTCCGGAACTTTAATCTTTAAAGGCTTAACCATCTCCGAAACACCCTCGGTTTCCGGTCAACCAACGTCAAGTTTCTCTGTCTCGGGGGCCTTAACAGTTAATAGTGGTAAAACTTTAGCTCCAACTGACGGCACAATTACCATGACCGGTGGTTCAATTGTTAACAACGGGAGTGCAACCACCAATTTAGTTTTCAATAATTTAACAGTCAGTGGCACGACTTCTACTTCAAGTGATTTTACGGTCAATGGCACTTTAAATGTTTCCGGTGGTAATCTTACCCCTTCTAACGGAACGATTACCATGGCGACCACCAGTTGGGCTATTACCAATTCTGGGACTTTGGTCTTTAGTGGTTTAACCATTTCTGAAACACCTTCGGTTTCCGGTCAACCAACCTCTAGTTTTTTTGTCAGTGGAGCTTTGACCATTAACTCCGGTAAAACTTTAGCTCCGACTGATGGCACGATTACGATGACTGGTGGTTCCATTGTTAACAATGGCGGGAGTACCACTAACTTAGTCTTTAATAATCTGACCGTGACCGGGACTACCAGTACCGGGAGTGATTTCACCGTTAACAAAACCTTGAATGTCAACGGTGGCAATCTTACTCCTTCCGGAGGAATTATTACCATGGCCACCACCAGTTGGGCGATCACCAATTCTGGAACTTTAATCTTCAAAGGCTTAACCATTTCCGAAACCCCTTCGGTTTCTGGTCAACCAACATCGAGTTTTTTTGTCAGTGGGGCTTTAACAGTCAATAATGGTAAGACTTTAGCTCCGACTGATGGAACTATCACTATGACTGGTGGCTCCATTGTCAACAATGGTGGAAGTACTACCAATTTAGTTTTCAATAATTTAACAGTCAGTGGTACGACTTCTACTTCCAGCGATTTTACTGTCAACAAAACTTTAAATGTTAGCGGTGGCAATCTTTCTCCGAGTGGTGGCACGATTACCATGGCCACGACCAGTTGGGTTATCACCAACTCTGGAACATTAGTCTTCAGTGGTTTGACGATTTCCGAAACGCCATCTGTTTCTGGTCAACCGACGTCAAGTTTTTACATCGGAGGAACTTTAACCACCAACAGCGGCAAAAATTTGGCCCCTACCGCTGGAACCATTACCATGACCGGCACCAGTTGGGGTATTACCAGTCCCGGTAGTTTGACTTTTTATAACTGGACTGTTGATGGGACGGCATCGCCCCAACCGACGGCTAGTTTTTCGGTCGCTAACACTTTGACCGTCAATAGTGGTAAGAATCTTTCTCCTACCGCCGGGACGATTACGATGACTGGCGGTTCGATTGCTAACTCCGGTACTTTAAACTTTTACAATTTAATTGTGAGCGGCTCTACCTCCACCACTAGCACCTTTGCCATTGTTAATGATTTAACTGTCAATGGGACCTTAACGGTAAGTAGTGGTACTGGAATAATTACTGCCAACGGCAACATCACTGGTTCAGGGACAATGACCTTAACTGCCGGGACTTTCCAGCAAGTCGTGGCCACCGACAAAACTTTTGGCTCAAGCTCCAACGCCAATGCTTGGACTTTCAATAATCTTAAATTTAATAATTCCAGCGCCAGCAACGCTCGTAAAATTACCCCTAATGCCGGCACTGGCGATATTATCATTGGAGCTAGCGGCACTTTAACTTTGGGCGATTCAGGGACACAAACAATTACCTTTGATAACGAAGCGGCCAACGATAGGTTTTTTGACATCAATGGTAACTTTACTATTAGTACTCAAGGTATTTTCTTAGCTTCATCAAGTAAGGATTTCAAAATCGCCGGCAGTTACAGTAACAGTGGAACTTTTACGGCCAACTCCGGAACAGTCACTTTTGATGCTACTTCTGGCAGCAAAACGATTGATGCTGGTAACTCCACTTTTTATGACGTGGTTTTTAATTCCTCAAGTGGCGGCTGGACAATTCAAATAAATAATTTGACCACCAATCGCAATTTAACCATCACTGATGTTTCTTCACTAGCAATTGCGGCCTCTAAAACGGTGGAGGTTGATGGAACTTACTCAGTCGCTGACGCTGAAGCTGATGATATCACTTGGAATTCTAATTCTGTTTTATATCTTAAATCCGGTACACCCTATACGGTTGGCACTAAAAATCAGGCGGCTGCAACTTATGCCATTTTGCAAATTGGGGCCGACACCGATATTCGAATGTGGAATTCCACCGCCGCTACTTTTTACGTTGCTGCCTCTGGTTCTTTATATTCTCAAGACCACGCTAATATTAATGGGGATCTTTACATCTGGGGTGATTATCATACCCAAACTGCCGAAAATCCTGATCATGATTACTGGAGCTATGCCACTGATTTTGACGGCACGAATTTAACTAGTGGTTCAGAAAGAGGTGTTAACGTTCGGATTGATCCTTCTTCCAATGTTACCGCTGATTCTGGTGATACTCTAGCTGCTATCGGGGTTCCCGGTAATCGCACCACGGTTTCCCGACAAGGTGCATCCAATGGTTACGGAATTGTTGTTGCTGGAGGTGGAACCATCAACTTCCAATACACCGATTTTGACTATCTAGACGGCAACAAAGGCCTTGATATCCAGGCTTCTGCCAATGTCACCAGTTTAAGCTACACCACTTTTAATAATTTAGTGGGGAGTGTGGCGACTGATGATGCCTTCATCACCGTCGCCTCAACCGTCATTGGCATAGGTACAAGTGCTGTTTTTACCGGCGTGCAAATTGATAATAATGGGACGGGTGCGGAGTTCAATGTCAATCGCACTGGTGATACTCTCACTGGCTATTGGGATTTTGATGTCTCAACCGGCGACTTTGATGGCGAAGCTTTTGATGGTGACGATGGTGTCAACGAGGCAGACCCAGGTATGCTCCGATGGGATAATTCCAATGTTGCCCCCAGTTCCCCTACCTCTTTACTAACCGAAGGCGAAACTAATCCCACTAATGTCGCCGACAATACTCCAGAGTTCTCTGCAATTTACAACGATCTCAATATTGGTGATACCGCCAACGCCTACCAAATTCAGGTGGCTGATAATCAAAGCTTTACGGATCCTATTTGGGATTCTGGCCAACAATCAATGACCAATTGTGGAAAAGATAATCGTTGTCAGGATATTTCTTATGCCGGCTCGGCCCTTAGTGAGGGCGTCACCTATTATTGGCGAATCAAATTCTGGGATATTGGTGGTTTGGGAGGAGCCTGGAATACAGAAGAAGCCTACTTCCAATTGGTTTGGACGGCCAATCGGTTTCGTTTCAGGGATATCAGATTAAAAGATTTAAGGGTTAAACCGACAAATTAAAACATGAGAAATTTAAAACTAATTTTAATCGTCATTTTATTAATAGGGGTTATTCTTATTCCTGGGATATTTATCTGGAAAAAAGCAAGCAGACAAGCAATCACCCCGCTAGAAAATATACCCAACTTATCCTCTACTGCTCAAGGTGTATTAGCCATTCAGGAAACCCATTTTCCTTCAGAAGTTAAAGAAGGACCAAAATTTGTAATTAAAGAAAAAAGGGAAGATGGAAAGCCAAAATCCTATACAGTTGAAAACGAAAATAAAAAGGCATCTTCAAAAACCTCAGGTCTCTCAAGTCTAAAATCTAAAGTCTCTAGATCTCTAGACCTTGTTTCCCCAGTTTATGCCGAATCAGCCGACATAGTTGTCCCCGAATCATTTTTTCTTAACCCACCGGAAATAACCATTCCTTCCCAATATGACCAATCCTTATCCTTTGTTAAAAATGGTTATGCTCTTTTTGTGACTCCAAAAGATATTTCTACAACTCAAGCCGAAGCGACTGAAAATAAACTCATTTACTCGGAAGTAAGACCACAAACTGATTTAGTTCTCCAAGCCAGGCCCAACGGGGTTAAAGAAAATATTATTTTAAAAGAAAAAGGCACCCTACAAACTTTTTCTTGGGATGTTAAAGTTTCGGACAATCTGGAAGTGAGAAAAAATGAGAAAGATGGCAGGCTTGGGTTTTTTATAAAAGAAGCGCCGGAGGAAGGAAAAGTTATTATTCAACCAGGAGGTGAAGCTTTTTGGCTTAAACAAAAAGTTTTTGAAATTCCTGCTCCTTATATGATTGATGCAAAAGGTAATAAAAGTATACAGATTGATATAGAAATAAACGAAGGAATTTTAACTTTTATTCCCGATAAAGAATTTTTAGAAAAAGCAACCTATCCGGTTTTAATTGACCCGACCATTGTCCATGATACCCAAGCGGAATTTGATGCGGGAACTAAAAGCCGAGTTGAGAGTACTTCTGCCCCAGAGTTGCGGGTAAAAAACGATGCTGTAAATGTCTCTGTTGACAATACAGATACAGTTGAAAACTGGCTAAGTAATGACTATACCAACTATACTCCCTCTCAAGAAACAACAGATAAGCAAGAAGGAACAGGGAGTATTAAAATCGTTACCACTGCTTTTGACTATGGCAACGGCTCGGATGGAGCTTTAAATGTTACTTCAGGAACCACGACTATTTCTGGAGATAAACAATATACTTCTTTAAATGTTTCATTAGGAGCAACTTTAGCCCTCACCGCTGATACGGCTTCGACAATTAGAGTCCAAGGCACTGTCACCATCTCCGGAACTTTAGATGGGAATGGTAAGGGCAGGCCAGGAGGAACAGGGGGAATATGGGGCGGTGGTGGAGCCACTAATGGTTCTACTCCTGCCGGCCAAGACGGCGGTGGTTATGCTGGAAGTGCCGCCGCAGGAGATTATCTTTGCACTGCCGGAGGCGGAGGCGGTTATGGAACCTCAGGGAGAACTTCAGGCTCTGTAGGTAGCGATTCTACTTCGGCCAGTCAAGGCAGGGGTGGGAAAGAATACGGAAATAACTTAATTCCTACGGTCTATCTAGGCTCTGGTGGTGGAGGAGGTGGCTCAAGAAATGATGCCGCCTATGGGGGTAATGGTGGAGCTGGCGGTGGAGCGGTAAAAATAATCGCCAAAGAAATTTATATCTCTGGTACCATTCAAATGAATGGCAATAATGGAACTAGTGGAGGTGGTCTTTATACATGTGCGGGTGGGGGTGGCTCTGGAGGTACCATTTGGCTAACTAGTCCTTTAATAAATAATAGTGGAGCTTTAACAGCCACTGGTGGTTCTAGTGGTACAGCTGCCGGCGATGGGAGAATTAGAACTGACTATGGAACACTGGCAAATACGGGGACAATTAATCCTGCCGCTAAATTTAATGATCTTTCGCCTTATGGCTTAAAGGATTACACTCTGATTGACTTTGGTGAAAATAATACGAAAAGTTTATTAAATTCTAATAGCGTCAAACTCAAAGTTAAATCTAATACCACAGGGACATATCTAAAATTTGCTTTAGGTGAAAATAGCGGTTTTGATTACGGTAGTGGCTCGGATGGAGCTTTAAATGTTACTTCAGGAACCACGACTATTTCTGGAGATAAACAATATACTTCTTTAAATGTTTCATTAGGAGCAACTTTAGCCCTCACCGCTGATACGGCTTCGACAATTAGAGTCCAAGGCACTGTCACCATCTCCGGAACTTTAGATGGGAATGGTAAGGGCAGGCCAGGAGGAACAGGGGGAATATGGGGCGGTGGTGGTAGTGGAACTGGTGGTTCTACTCCTTCTGGTCAAGATGGTGGTGGCTATGGTGGAGGTGCCATTGCTAATTGTTACTGTATTGGTGGTGGTGGAGGAGGAAACTATGGTGGTCAAGCTGACTTTGGGGGAGATTCTGGCTGTGCGGGAGGCCATGCGGGTAGAGAATATGGTGACCCTAAAATTTCTACCTTTTATCTTGGTTCAGGTGGGGGTGGGGGTGGCTCAAGAAATGAGGCCGCCCATGGGGGTAATGGTGGAGCTGGCGGTGGAGCGGTAAAAATTATTGCCAAAGAAATTTATATCTCTGGTACCATTCAGACAAATGGAGCTAATGGAACTAATGCTGAGGGGGCCTACGCACTTGGAGGAGGTGGTGGGTCTGGTGGCACCACCTGGTTAATATCTCCTTATCTGCAAATAACCGGCGCTCTGACGGCAACTGGTGGGTCTGGTGGGAGTGGGGGTGGTTCTGGTGGAACTGGCAGAATTCGCTTAGATTATGAAACCCTTACACAGTCCGGAACAATAACGCCTACACCTCTTTACCGAAATACCAATCCAATCGACTTAAGTGAATCAACCTTTGATATCACCGTTGACTCCGCCAATACCTGGGAAACAAAAACAATTGATATTTCAAGCCTCTCCTCTACTCAAAAAGATGCTATTCGCTATGTAGCCGTTAAAAACAACAGCCAAGACGCAACTGTCACTTTTTACTTTGACGATATTAAAGCTACCTCTTATTACTCTTATGGTGTTTATACCTCTTCTATTTTAGATTTAGATGGTATTGAAAGCTTAGACGCTCTCCGTTGGGCTGAATCCTTATCTTCGGGAACCGATATTGAATTTCAAACCAGAACGGCCAACCAATCAAATATGTCCGATGCTGAAAACTGGAAACCATTATCCTCAACCACGATTGATAACGGGGATACCGTTGGTAATTGGTCAACTTCTGACAGCACCAACTATACCCTTTCTCAAGAAACAACTATTAAACAAGAAGGAACAGGTAGTCTAAAAGTGGTTGCCGTTGGTCAAACCAGTAAAGTTTTGGATAATGCCGATACCGTTGCCAATTGGACTACCTCGGACGCCCCCAATTTTGCTCCCTCTCAAGATACCAATAGTAGAAAAGAAGGAACAGGAAGCATAAAAGTAGTGGCTGCTATTACCAACTCCTTAAACGATACCCTCACCAGAGATTTGGGAGGAGGTGGAACAAAAGACTTATCTTCCGATACCCAAGTTAAATTTTGGGTCTTCTCAACCAGAACCGGGACTTATCTCCAGTTTGGTATGGGAGAAAGTGCTTGGAATAATAATACCACCAATATCACCATTAATACTGCCAATACCTGGGAGGAAAAAACTTGGGATATTTCTGGGATTGCTACTGGCTCCAGAGATGCCATTAGATATTTAGGTTTCAAATGTACCGACGCTACGGCTGCTTTTAATTTCTGGTTTGATGATATCCGATCCTACAAAACCCCGGTGGCTCTAAATGACTATATTCAAAGAGATTTGGGTGCAGGTGGCACTTTGGATTTATCAAGTACAACTAAAATCTCTTTCTGGATTCGCTCTTCAGTGGCCAGAGCCAACTACTTAAAATTAGGCATTAGTGAAGACGCCAGCATATGGTCTGAATATGAAGGGATTTTAATTGATACGGCTGATACCTGGCAACAAGAGTTTTGGGATATTTCAACGATTGCCGCTGCCAGTCGTAATGCTATCCGTTATATTCGTTTAACCGCCACCGACACACCATCTGGTTTTACTTTATATTTGGATGATATTAAGGCTAGCAACTTCTTAACTAACAACCATACCTGGGGAAATATTTCCTCTACCCCCATACGTTATTTCCAATACCGAGCGATATTAAGCAGTAGTAGTAGTTTAACTTCCTCTTTAACCAGTGTTACTTTAATCTATAGTTCCTTACCCATTCCTTTCCTTTGTCTTATCGATGATAGCAGTCATCCAACCTCATTAACCATTAAATGGACCGATACATCAAATAATGAGACCCAATTCAGAGTTGAAAAAAGCCTCAATGGTGCCACCTTTGGCTTCTTGACTAATTCTGCCGCCAATAGCACCTCTTATACCGATACCGATGTTGCTAACAGCAATACCTACCAATATCGAGTTAGAACCGAAAATGCTGGCGGGAATGGTGAGTGGTGTACGACCGCCGTGGTCGATCTAAGCAAAGGAAATCTTTATTTTAAATAAAAATGAAAGTTAATTTTCAATTTTAAATTTCTAATTTCTAATCAATTTTTAATTACATAATGAACAAAGCAATCCTAAAATACGATTTAGAAGAAAGAACGGCCAAGTTTGGCGAAGAGATTATCGAATTCTGTAAGGGCATAAAAATAAATTCAATCAATAAGCCAATTATTTCTCAGTTTATCAGATCAGCTACCAGTATCGGTGCTAATTATTGTGAGGCTAATGGAGCTAGCAGCAAGCAAGATTTTAAAAACAAAATACATCTTTGTAAAAAGGAGGCTAATGAAACAAAATTTTGGCTCCGCATGATTGTTAAAAGTAACCCAGAAACAAAAGACAAAGCAAGAGAATTATGGAGAGAAACTCAAGAATTAACTTTAATTTTCTCAAAAATTATTTCTTCTCTTAAAAGAGACTCTTAAAAATTTATGTTTAAATCATTAAAAATTAAATCATTCAATAAAAATTTAAAATTAAAAATTCTAAAATTGTTTGCGTTGTTTGGAATAGCTATTCTTATTTTATTGCCTATCTTTATTGTTAAAATTAACAAAAATAAAAAACTCGAAACACCACCCCTTCTTTCCCCCATCGCCCAAGGAATATTGGACGAACAAACTAAATTCTTTCCAAAGGAATTAAAAGAAGGACCAAGATTTGTCGTCAGTAAGAAAGACGCCTCTGGTAAGCCACTCTCTTATACCATTGAGAAACCAGAACAAAAAATAAATGAAAAGCCAAAAACTAACCTTCGTTCATTTCTAGATAGTCTCGTTTCCCCGGCTTTCGCCCAATCCTCTACCCTAAAAGAAAATAATAACTTTACCAGGAAACTATCAGAAATAGAAATTCCTGCTTCCTATCCTAATACTCTCTTTATTCAAAAAGATTCTTATACTCTCACGCTAATTCCCGTTGGTACAGCCACAGTCTCGGCTGAAGTTTTAGATAATAAATTAATTTATCCTCAAGTTGGACAAAATTCAGATATCACTCTTCAGGCAAAAACAAATGGCTTAAAGGAAAACATTATTTTAAGAGATTTTGGTTCTAAAAGACCTTTCTCCTGGGCCATAAAAATCTCCGATAATTTAGAGATTAGAAGAAATGAAAAAGATGGTCGGCTTGGCTTTTTTTCCAAAGAGGCACCAAAGGAAACAGATTCTTTACGACTCCAACCCGGAGGAGAGGTTTTCTGGCTTAAAGAAAAAGTTTTTGAAATCCCCGCTCCTTATATGGTTGATGCGAGTGGTAAAAGAAGTGACAAAGTGACTCTTGAAATCAAAAACGGCATTTTAAGTTTAATTCCTGATGAAACCTTTTTACAAACAGCGGTCTTCCCAGTTTTAATTGACCCGACTATCCTTCATGATACCCAAACCGAATTTGACGCCGGAACAAAAGAAAGAGTTACTACTAACGCCACTCCTCAAGTCAAACTGACCAATGTAGCTCTTGAGAGTGCTGATGATGTTTCTTTTTGGACAAGCACGGATAATACTAATTTTGCTCTCTCTCAAGAAACTTCAGACAAGCAAGAAGGAACAGGTAGTATCAAAGTTACAGCCACTTCCAGTAAATCAACTATCGAGAACGCCAATTCAGCCAATGAACTTTTCTCCACCCCCAACCTAGTCGCCTACTGGAAACTTGAAGAAACCTCAGGGATAAGATATGACAATACCAGTAATAATAATGACTTGGCTGATAACTATACCGTGACTTATGATACTGGTCAATATGGTAATGCCGCCAAATTCACCGCGGCCAATACTGAATATTTATCCCTTACCGGAGGCTCCCAAACAGGTTTAAGTATTTTTGACGGTAACTGGGCGACCTTTAGTATTGCTTTTTGGGTTAAGTTGACTAGTATAGGAGCACAGCAGGTTGTCTTTAATAAAATTCACGGTGGGGCAACTGACCAAAGTCTTTATCTTTATTTCACCGCCGGCAACACCTTTAGTTGCGACTTTTACGCCGATGGTTTAACGACAACCGATACCTTTAGCTCTGGAACTTGGTACCACATTACCTGTACCTATAATGCTCGCAATAAAGAAAGGAAAATCTATGTTAATGGGGTCTTAAATAAAGTTGGTGATTCAACCGGTGTTCTTTCGGGTACTAATGATGACACTCTTTATCTTGGGGCCTACAATGGTTCTTCTAGTTATCTTAATGGGCTACTTGATGATTTTATGATTTTTGACAAAACCTTAACTGATGGTGAGGTTTCTCAAGTCTATTCTTATTTTGCCTCTTCCAAAAATGCTGATTTTACTCCTTCAAGAGACACAGGCGTTGTTCAGGAAGGAACAGCTAGTCTAAAAGTAATTGCCAATGGTAGTTATGGCAGCGATTTAACCCCTGGGGGACAGATTGAAACCGACTCAATCCTTAATACTTCATATCTAGCCCCATATGCTTTTGATGATAGTGGTTCAACGGCTTGGATTACAGCTGATGTGGCTTTTCCTCACTGGCTAAAATATGATTTTGGCAGTGGCTATCATGATTATGATTTAACCCCCGGAGGACAAGTGACGGCTGACACTACATATTCTACCCAATATGCCTCTTTTGCTTTTGATGACGGCGATCCATATGGTTCATATTGGGAATCTGATAGTTCGGCTTTGCCCCACTGGATTACCTATGATTTTGGTAGCGGCGCTGATTTAGTTGACCAAACGCCTGCAGGACAGGTAACTGCCGATTCAACATACAATACTTCTTATCGTCCTGAATTTGCCTTTGACGATGGCTTAACAACCCAGTGGTTATCGGCCGATGTTGCTTTTCCTCACTGGTTAAAATATGATTTCGGTCTTGTTTCAAAAACAATCACCAAAGCCACTATTACTCCCTATTCTAATTATGTTAAAGATTTTAAAATTCAAGGATCAAATAACGACAGCGATTGGACGGATCTTTATACAGGCACTCATGCTAATGATGGCCGAAAAGAAGCATACACTATCTCTAGCCCTGCTTCGTATCGTTATTATCGAATCTATATTACCACTAATTATGCCGGTGGCAACCAGGCCTTCATTGTTGAAGCAGAATTATTAGCCACTGCCCCCGGCACTGAAGACCCCAATAGTCGAAAAATTATCACCAAGGCCACTATGACCCCCTTTACTGGTTTTGTTAAAGACTTTAAAATTCAAGCCTCAAATGATAACGCAACCTGGACGGATCTTTATAGTGGAACTCACGCTAATAACGGTTTAAAAGAATATTATTCTTTTGCCAACTCCACGGCTTATCGTTATTATCGAGTTTATATCACCACTAATTACCGTGCTGATGCTTATGTAGCTATTTATGAGATAGAACTAATTGGTGCTAGAGACAATAATGATGTAGGAAATAATAAGAAAATTGTCACCAGAGCCACTATTACTCCTTATACTAACTATGTTAAAGATTTTAAAATTCAAGCCTCAAATGATAGTTTTACCTGGACTGATCTTTATAGTGGAACTCATGCTAATGATGGTAATAAAGAAACCTATTCTTTTGCCAACTCCACGGCTTATCGTTATTACAGAATTTATATCAGTAATAATTGGCCAGCTACTAACTATGCAGGAGTTTATGAAGCAGAACTAATTGGCACTGGGTCTTTGAATCAGAACGTCTTTCGAGATTTAGGTTCTTCCTCAACTATCAACCTTTCAAATAAAAACAAGATTTCTTTTTGGGTTAGGTCAGGTAGAACCGGCCAAAACTATCAACTGGCCATGGGAGAAAATTACTCTTATTCTGTTTATTCTAGTGATTTAGCCTCTGGAGGAAACATCACCACAGATTCTATACTTAATACTTCATATCCTGCCCGTGATGCCTTTGATGATAATAGTTCAACGATTTGGCATACGGCTGATGTCGCTTTTCCCCACTGGTTGGCTTATGACTTTGGGGCAGGCAATGCTAAGTCGATTACTAAATTAACTCTTAAGCCTTATTCTAGCTATATCAGGGACTTCAAACTTCAAGGTTCAAATAAAGGCACAAGCTCAAATTACAATAGCACTGATTGGGTTGATATTTATTCCGGCACCCATCTAAATAACTCTAATGTTGAAACTTATACTTTTCCCAATTCTCAATCTTTCCGTTATTACCGCCTCTATTTAATAAACAACCACCCGGGGACTAACTATGCAGGCCTTTCTGAAGTCGAACTTATGGGAGGAGGGAGTGCCGAGCAAACTTATGATATTACCATCAACTCCGCCAATACCTGGGAACAAAAGACTTGGGATATTTCCGGCATCGCCAATGCCAGTAAAGATGCCATTCGTTATCTGGCCCTTAAATGCACCAACGCTGATGCCAGCGATACTTTTTATTTGGATGATGTTTCTTTTAATATCGAAGGGTCTTATGTCCAAAAAGATTTAGGCGCTTTAAAAACTAAAGACTTATCTAATATTTCTTCCTTAACTTTCTGGACCAAGTCTAATCGCACTGGTAGTTATCTGCAAATGCAAATGGGTGCTTCTTCTTCAGCCGAATTAACTGATGCCTTTTCTATTTTATCGGCTGATACGTGGGAACAAAAAACTTGGGATATTTCGGGGATTGCCAACACGGCAAAAAATGCCATTAGATATTTAGCTTTTAAGGTTACTAATATTGATTCCAGTTTCAATTTATTCTTTGATGATATTAAAACTAGCACCTATTATCCTTACGGGGTTTACACCTCTTCAGTGGTTGAACTAAAAAATGCCGAGGTGCTTTATAGCCTTCAGTGGTCCGAAACTCTTGCTTCGGGCACCGATATTGAATTTCAGACCAGAACTTCAGCCGATAATTCAAATTGGGAAGAATGGCGAACCGTGGAATCAACGACCATTGATAATGCCGATACGGCTTCAAATTGGACGACATCTGATAATGATTTGCTCACCAAATCAGGTGAAACAACCATTAAGCAGGAAGGCTCAGGTAGTCTCAAATTAGTTGCTACTTCCAGCGGCGTCATTATTGACAATATGGAACAATTAAATCAGTTTAGAAACGACGCTAATCTTGTCACCTATCTCACTCTTGATGAAACTTCCGGCAGCGGCGCTTACCTTCAAGACTCTAGTACCCTTAATAATGATGGGACGCCGACTGGAACAAGATCAGTAGTTGGAGTATTGGGAAATGCCAGAAACTTCAATGGGGCTGGAAACCATATTCGAATGAGTCCGATTAATCGCTCAAGTGGGCAGGAGTTAACTATTTCCGCCTGGATAAAACCTTATTGGGTAGCTGGTTATGGCGATATTGTTTCTAACCGAGACTCAGGTAACTACAACTGGTTTCTTTATCAACACACGACCGACGGCTCAATTCAACTTTACGCCTCTGGTGCCGAAAACAAATCTACCTATATCCCCCTTAATAATGTTTGGACCCATATTGTTGCCACTGTCAATTCCTCTGGAAGTTATAATCTCTACGCCAATGGAACTGTCGTTCAGCAAAACGCCAGTTATGTTTATAATGCCTATACTTCAACAGAATTATCTTTAGGTGATTATGGGGCTAACGGCTGGCCTTGGTCAGGAAATCTAGATGAGTTAATGATTTTCACCAGAGCTTTATCGGCAGATGAGGTCGTTCGTCTTTACCAATCATATTACACTCCCTCGCGAGACAACACCATTGGTATCACCAGAGAAACAACCACCAAACAGGAAGGTTCAGCCAGTTTAAGACTGGATACTAACAAAGAATATAACATTGACTTGACCCCTGGGGGACAAGCAGCCGCTGACACAACTTACTCCACTCAATATGCCGGTTTAGCTTTTGATGATTATGCCTCTTATGGCTCTTATTGGGAATCTGATAACTCTGCTTTACCCCATTGGCTTACTTATGATTTTGGCAATGGGGCTGATGTGGTGGACCAAACAACGGGTGGAACAGCTACTGCTGATTCAGTTTATAGCGCCTCATATATTGCAGCTTATGCTTTTGATGATAGCTTCACAACCCAGTGGTTAAGCGCTGATGTCGCCTTCCCCCATTGGCTTAAGTATGATTTTGGCAATGGGAATTCTAAAACCATTACCAAAGCTTCTATCACTCCCTATTCTAACTATGTTAAAGATTTTAAGATTCAGGGGTCAAATAACGACAGCGATTGGACCGACCTTTTCATTGGCAACCACGCCAATAATGGCTCTAAGGAATATTATGAATTTACTAACTCTACCGCCTACCGTTATTACCGAATCTATATCTCTAATAACTATGCCGGTGGCAACCAGGCCTTCATTACTGAAGCAGAGTTTTTTGACACCGCCCCTTCTACAGAAAATTCCAACAACAGAAGAATTATTAACAAAGTAACTATTACCCCCTTCTCTGGCTATGTCAGAGACTTTAAAATCCAAGCTTCCAACAATAACGCCCAATGGATTGATCTTTATGCTGGAACTCATGCTAATACTGGTTTTCAGGAATCTTATACCTTCTTAAATTCCACTGCTTATCGTTACTACCGAATTTATGTCACCAGTAAGTGGAGTGCGGCGGACAATTATATCGCCATCTATGAAGCTGAATTAATCGGAAAGTCTTCTTTAAATCAATCGGCTTCAAAAGATTTTACCACCTCCGGAACATTAAATCTTTCCAACAAAAATACTATCTCTTTCTGGGTCAAATCATCAAGAAGTGGAACAAACTACCAAATGTCTATTGGGGAAAACTACAACTATTCTGTCTATACTGCCGATTTAACCGTCCCTGGCGGCACGGTAACGGTTGATTCTACTTATAGTGGTAGTTATCCAGGCTCTAACGCCATTGATAATACCTTATCGACCGTTTGGCTTTCAGCTAACACTGCCTTCCCCCACTGGATTAAATATGATTTTGGGGCTGGGGTTTCTAAAAAAATAGGCAGGGTGACTCTCCGACCAGACAGTGGCTATTTGAGAGATTTTATTGTCCAAGGGTCAAATAACGATAGCACTTGGGTTAATCTTCACTATGGATCACATAGTAATAATAGTCAAACTGAAAGTTTTAATTTTCTTAATGAAAATGCTTACCGTTATTACCGAATTTACATACTTAATAGCTATACTACAGCAAATAATTATGTATACCTTGGTGAACTCGAACTTATGGAAGGAGGAACGGGCGAACAAACTTACAATATTACTACCAGTTTCCCCAATACTTGGGAGAAAAAGACCTGGGATATTTCCGGGATTGCCAATGGCGATAAAGACGCGATTAAAAATATCGGCCTTAAAGTTCTTAACGCCGATACGAGTGATACTTTATATATTGACGATATCAGGGTTGTTGGAGCCAAAGACCAATATGTTCAAAGAGACCTAGGAGGAGGTGGAACCTTGGATTTATCTGGAAAAAATAAAATTACTTTTTGGATACGTTCTTCCACTACTGCTTCAAATTTCCTTAAAATGCGAATTAGTGAAGATGGAAGTACTTGGCAAGATTATCCTGATGTCTTTATCATTATGGCTGATACTTGGCAAAAAGAGGTTTGGGATATTACTGATATTTCCAGTGGTAATCGGGATGCTATTCGTTATGTTCGTTTTGCCATTACTGATGATACCGCTTCATTTACCATTTATATTGACGACATTAAAGCCGGTGGCTTTTTAACCAACCCAAGCGCCACCAGTAATATTTCCTCAACTGTCCAACGGTATTTTCAATATCGAGCCATATTAACAACAACAAGCCCGACAGATACCCCAATCTTAAACAGTGTCAGCATTGATTACTATAATCACCTCAAGGCGCCACTCATGTGTCTAATTAATGACGGCGGTCAACCTAATCAATTGGTTGTTTCCTGGATGGATGAAAATGATTCAGAAGACCAATATCGTCTTGAATACAGTGTTGATGGTGGAAGCTTTGCATTCTTAACAAATGTAGCTGTTCCCACTCTCTCCTACACCGATAACAGTGTCTCTTCAGAGCATACTTATCAGTATCAAGTCAGAGCTGAAGCTACAACGCCAGGAACAACCAGTGAGTGGTGTATCACCGCTGCTGTTGACTATCACAAAGGAAATTTGCAACTTAAAGGTGTCATTGTTAGATAGAGGCATTAATTTACAATTTATAATTTATAATTTATAATCAATCATTACGAATATGCAAAATAAAGCGATAAGAATTATCAATAAGCTCATCAACTGGTCAATTATCGTTCTTGTGGGATTTATCCCTCTTTTCTTCCTCCCTTTCACTTCTGAATTTTATGAATTTAATAAAAACATCCTATTATTGGCAGCCAGTGGTTTGTTACTAGTGATTTGGGGAGTCAGGATTCTTCTTTCTAAAGAAGTCAGGCTTCAGCGGACGGCTTTGGATTTGCCAGTTTTGGCGATTGCCGGGGCTTTTGTTTTATCCACCATTTTTGCTTCTCCCAATAAATGGGAGACTCTTTGGATACCGGGAGGAATGGGAACAATCATCAGTCTGACAATACTCTACTTTGTTATCACAAACACACGAAAAAACACGGAACAGAACCCGGAAAAACACGGAACCCAACTTACTACTGCTTTAATAACCTCAGGGGTCATCCTCTCGCTTATTGCTATCTATCAATTCATTGGTTTAGGGGAAAGCTTGATTACTTCAGATAGTCCTTGGGCTTTCTTAAGATTAAAATCTTGGACACCGGCAGGAGGCTTGCTTCCCCTGGCAACTTTTTTAATCGTCACCATCACACTCCTTGGAACACAAATCTACAACGATTGGAAGGCCCGCCATCGCCTTCTACTCTTCTCTACTTTTACTCTTTTACTCTTAATAAGTGGCCTAGCCGTTTCTCTCTACCAATTCTTTATTCCCGCCAAACCGCTACTTCTCCCCTATTCCACCTCTTGGGCAATAGCGGTTGAAGCTTTTAAAAACTGGCGGATGTTTTTGTTTGGTGTTGGACCAACTAGTTTCTTGGACGCTTTTTCTCAATTTCGCCCGATTTCTTATAATTTAGGTAATCTTTGGGCTGTGCGTTTTACTACTTCCGGGAATTATTATCTCCACTTATTGACAACGGTTGGTATTCTTGGATTGCTATCTTTTGGCTATTTAATTTGGAAAATCATTAAAACTCGTCCACCATTATCCATTATTTTTATTCTTCTTTTATTTTTACCCGCTAATTTCTTACTTCTCTTTATCCTCTTTGTTCTCTTGGCGCTTTTAGCGCTTCAGTTACCCACCAAAGAATACTCCGAATCCTCAAAAATAGTTCCTTGGGCAATTTTTATACCCACCATATTGGTAGTCATCGTTAGCTTGTATTTAGTGGGAAGAGCTTATGCGGCTGAAGTTTATTTTAAAAAATCTTTGAATGCTTCAATAAAAAATGATGGCACCGGCACCTACAACAACCAAGTCAAAGCCATCGCTTTGAATCCTTATAACGATGTTTACCGAATAGCATACTCTCAAACTAATCTAGCTTTGGCAAATTCTTTGGCCGGTAATCCACCAACTGGCGGATTATCTGATCAAGACCGACAAAATATCACCAGCCTAGTCCAACAAGCCATAAGGGAAGCAAAATTTGCTGTTAGTTTGAATAAAAATAAAATTATTAACTGGGAAAATCTGGGACAAATTTATCGCCAACTAGTCAACTTTGCTCAAGGAGCCGACCAGTGGACAATTGCCAGTTTTCGTCAAGCGGCAAATTTAGACCCAGCTAATCCTAATCTAAAGCTAAGTATTGGGGGAATTTATTACTCTTTGGGCGATTATGATGAAGCCATTCGTTGGTTTCAACAAGCCATTGATGTTAAACCTAATTTTGCCAATGGCTATTATAATTTAGCGGCAGCCTACCGGGAAAAAGGTGATTTTAAAAAGGCTCATGAAGCCATGCAAACAACGGTAAGTTTGGTTCCTACTACTTCTGAAGACTATCAAAAAGCTCAAGGGGAGCTTGAAGAATTGGCCAGGAAAGTTTCCGAAAAAGAAGCTACCAAAGCAGCGAAAATTGAAGCCCAACCGGAAATTCAAGAAACGCCCTTAACTGAACCCCAACCTTTACCTTCGCCAGTTATTACACCTCCCCTTGAACTTCCTGAACAATCTGCTCCGGAGATTAGCCCAGCACCAGAAGCAACACCATAAAAAGTGGAGCTAGCCGGAATCGAACCGGCGCCTTGGCAATGCGAATGCCGTGCTCTACCAACTAAGCTATAGCCCCTTCACTTCGTTCAGGGTAAACCCTTCAGGATGAATCCTTCAGGATGAATCCACAAAGTGTTTACACCGAGCTCTTATAAAACCACAGAGGTGTTTACACCGAGCTCTTATAGAGCGAGGTGGACCCGGGGGGAATCGAACCCCCTACTCCTCCATGCCATGGAGGCATGTTACCGGTATACCACGGGCCCAAAAATTACTCAGTTAATTATACTTTATCTCAAACTTGCTGTAAATCTATTACGAAGTAACAAGGTCCTCGAGCAAAGCGAGAGGTTCTTACTTCAGGAAGCTTAAAGGATTTTGAGCGTTACCGTTCTGCCTGATTTCAAAATGTAAATGAGGTCCGGTACTTCGACCGGTGGAACCCATCTTGCCAATCGTCTGGCCTCGAGCCACCTTTTGTCCAACACTGACATAAATTTGTGAGAGATGAGCATATAAAGTCTGTTGTCCGTTGCCATGATCAATAATGATGTGATTGCCATAAGCCCAAGGTGTTGGCCAGCCGGCAATAATCACCGTTCCACCATCGGCAGCTAAAATCTCTGGCGTACCCTTATTGGAAATATCAATCGCTTTATGATACCAAGAAAAACCTTGCGAAATTCCCCCAGAAGTTGGCCAAGCAAACTGACCTGTTCCCAAACCAGCCCCAGGAATGGTGGCAAAGAGCCGTTTTGGTGCCAAGGGTGTTTCCTTTGGTTTAATACCGTCGGGAATCATTAATAATTGACCGACAGCTAAAGCAAAAGTTTCATCATTGGCAAAAGAGTTGTAGGGCCAATCAACAATCCCTTGGGGGTCAACCTGATGTTTTTTGGCAATGGAGTAAATCGTCTCCCCTGGCTTGACTTTATATAATACCCCAGAAACCGGTAAAACTTTTAAAGTCTGGCCAGGTTTGATATCCTTAACTGATTTAAGATTATTTTCCCAAATAATCGTGTCGACGGAAACGCCAAATTTTTCGGCGATGGTGGAGATAGTATCCCCTGGTTCAACTTTGTATTCAATTGTTTCCGCTCTTGGTTTTTGAGAAACTAAGGTTGATGTTCCTGTCTCTGCCATGGCGACCGTTAAAACAGTCGCTGATGGTGATTCCTCCCGCCAGGGATTGCTTAAATTTTCAGCAATCAAAATCGGGCCTAAAGTTATTCCCCCGATAATTAAAAAAGCCATACCGGAATGAACAAAAGGGCGAACCAAACGACCACGTTGTTGATACAAACCAGCGGCCAAAGAAGATTTAATCTTCTCCACCCAGTGAAAGCTGCTTAAAATTTTGTTTTTAAAGTAGTTAAATAAGCTGACTAAAAAACTTAGTAAGTCCTGTCCGAGAGAAGAATTTTTCATCGAAGACCTAGAATAGCACAAATTAGTCTAATTGGTCAAATTAGTCAAATTGGGAGTTAGGCGGTATTGAGGTTTTTGAGGAATTCTTCGTTGCTTTTCGTCTTGGCCAATCTATCCAAAAGGATTTCCGTCCGTTCGTCGGCCCCCAACATATCAATCATTTTGCGCATGGTAATAATTTTTGGGTAGTCTTTCTTGTCGTACAAAAGTTCTTCCTGACGAGTGCCGGAGCGCTGAATATCAATCGACGGAAAAACACGTCTCTCGGCCAAAGCCCGAACCAAATGAAGTTCCATGTTGCCTGTGCCTTTAAATTCTTCGTAAATTAAATCGTCCATTCTGGAGCCGGTTTCAATCAACGTTGTCCCGATAATGGTCAACGAACCGCCTCCCTCAATATTGCGGGCGGCGCCTAAAAAGTGTTTGGCGGGGAATAAAGCCGCCGGGTCAAAACCACCGCTTAAAGTTCGGCCGGAAGTCGGAATCGAAAGATTATAAGCCCGAGCCAAGCGGGTAATCGAATCCAATAAAATCACCACATCCTTGCCCATTTCCACCAATCTTTTAGCTCGGTCCAAGGCGATTTCTGCCACTCTGGTTTGGTGTTCCGGTGGCTCATCAAAATTAGAAGCAATGACTTCTCCTTTAACCGAACGGGAAATATCCGTTACTTCTTCCGGTCTTTCCCCCACTAAAACTGCCATTAAGTGAACATCGGGGTAGTTGGTAGTAATCCCATTGGCTAAGTCCTTTAAAAGCCAGGTTTTACCAGCTTTGGGAGGGGAAACAATTAAGCCCCTTTGTCCCCGACCGATAGGAGCAATTAAATCAATCATCCGGGTGGAAAGAGGTGTTTTTCCGGTTTCTAATTTAATTTTGGCGTCGGGATAAATAGGCAGTAAACTTTCAAAATTAGGCCTTTTATCCAACTTGTCGATATCCATCTCGTTGACTTTTTCCACCTTTAAAAGACCGAAGTAGCGTTCTTTTTCTTTCGGCGCTCTCACCTGGCCGCCAACCATGTCTCCAGGACGTAAATTAAAACGACGGATTTGCGAAGCAGAAATATAAACATCATGGGTTGAGGGCGAAAATTTAGGTCTTAAATAACCATAACCCTCTACTGAAACATCCAAAATTCCTTCCATATATTGGGTCGGTACACCCGCGTCAGGAATAACGCGGTTATCCACCACGCCATTAAAATTATTATTCTGGTCATTCTCCATAGGAACGGGAGAACCCACCACATCTTCAACGGTAAGATCTTTCTTTGTCGCCATCATGATTTAACAAGGAAACATAAAAAAACGAAACCAACGAGGAACTTTCAAAAATCTTAATTGAGTTAATTTAAACAAAAACTCAAATCCTTTGTCAAGTCCCAAAAACAAGATAATTAACTCCAATATGGAGGGTGAAACGCCTGCCCTACCTCTCACCCTCCATGTTGGAGTCAATTTTGAAAAAAATTTTAAAAAAACGCTTCTAGCCTATTGACAAAAAAAATTTCTTGTGCTATTTTCAAACTGATTGTTAGATCACCTGTCCTGGCCTGACAATCGGATTGCAGAGAGCATTGCTACTCGTACCGAGCTTTGTCGAGGTAGCGATAGTAATGCTCTTTGTTTTTACCACAATTTTTTTGGTTTGTCAATCCTATAAGAAAAAACTTCGAAAAATTTAGTAAACCTATAAGAAAATAATTTTAAATTTTAGATTCAAAATTAGTCTTTTTAAACAAAATTTGAGAATTGTGGATAAGTGGGAATTTTCGAATTTCTGATTTAGGATTTAAAGATTTTAACTACTTGATTAATCGAAGAATATTTTTCAGGGCTAATAATTTTTGTAAAGCCTAAACGTTTTGCTTCTTTAACTCTTTGTTGGTTTTGACTAACGTTTCTTATTTCCCCTAAAAGTCCCAACTCGCCAAAAACAACTGTCTTCGTGTCGGTAGCAACATTTTTAAAAGAAGAGTAAATGGCTAAAGCCACCCCCAAATCAACGGCCGGTTCCTCAATCCTTAATCCTCCGGCGACGTTGACAAAGATGTCAAAAGACGCCAAGGGCAAACCCAATCTTTTCGCTAAAACCGCGCAAATCAGTTGCAAACGATTATAATCAATCCCCGCCGCAACTCGCCGTGGAATAGCTAATTGAGTTGGGGTGACCAACGCCTGGATTTCGACCAAAACGGGTCTGGTTCCTTCCATCGTCGCCACAATCACCGACCCAGGCACGCCTTTTTGCCTTTGGGCCAGGAAAATTTTGGAAGGATTTTCTATTACTAACATCCCTTTATCGGTCATTTCAAAAACGCCCACTTCATCGGTCGCCCCGAAACGGTTTTTGGTTGTTCGCAATAGTCGAAAAGGGCCAAATTTCTCCCCTTCCAAGTATAAGACGGTATCAACCATGTGTTCTAAAATTTTCGGTCCAGCCAAGGACCCTTCTTTAGTCACGTGGCCAATTAAAAAAATCGGCAAGCCTTTCCCTTTGGCTGTCTTCACCAAACGAGCCGCACATTCTCTGACTTGGCCGACAGCCCCGGCACTTCCGGTCAAATCTTGAGTCGTTAAAGTCTGAATGGAATCCAAAACCACCATTTTAAAATCATCATTTTGTTTGAGAGTCTCATTGATTAAATCAACATCGGTTTCGGTGAGAAAGAAAAGATTTTCCCTTTTGATACCCAATCTCTCAGCTCTGATTTTGATTTGTTGAAGTGATTCTTCACCGGAAACATAAAGTCCGCCGACTTTTTCCGCCAACTGGAGCATTAAAGTACTCTTACCAATCCCTGGTTCTCCGGCCACCAAAACCACCGAACCGGCTACCAAACCACCGCCTAAAACCCGGTCAAATTCAGAAAGACCGGTTTTCATTCGGGCTAAACTGACAAATTTAATTTGGGAAAGTTTTTGGGGTAAAGAAGTCTCACCTTGCTCCCTCACTATCCCCTTTTTGGTGGTGGGGACAACCGTTTCCACTAAAGAATTCCATTCGCCGCATTCAGGACAGCGACCCAACCATTTCGGCGATTCCGCCCCGCATTGTTGACAGACAAACTTAGTTAAAACTTTGGCCATCTATTTATATCCAATCGGTTTTTCGGTCAAAACCAAACCTAAACTCATTTTCCGGCCGTTTTTATCAATCGACTCCACAAAGCAATCAACCTTATCACCAACTTTTAAGGATTTTTCGGCGGGAATCTTAGAAATATGAATCAAACCCTCAACTCCTCTGCCCAAATTGACAAAAGCCCCAAAAGGAGCCAAACGAGTTATCTCACCTTTAATCTTGGACTCCACTGGATACTTCTTTTCAATCTGGTCCCAAGGATCTTCTTGAAGTTGTTTAATAGAAAGATTAAGCTTACCACTCTTTTTATCAACCATTAAGACTTTTACTTTGACTTTATCTTTCTGTTTATAAAATTTACTCGGATCATCAACCTTTTCCCAAGAAATCTCGGAAATATGAACCAAGCCTTCAAGGTGGGTACCAAGAGAATCACGGGTAGCACGAGTATCACGAGCTTTTAAATCTTCCCGTGGTACTTGTGGTACTTTTTCTTCTCGTGGTACTTTTATCTTGACGAACAACCCAAAAGGCATGACTCCAGTCACTTCCCCATCGAAAGTCTCGCCCACCTTAACTTTTTTCAAAATCTCTTCCTGCTCTTTAAGTAAACCTTTCTCACTCACGGCTTTTTCGGACAAAATCAGCCGATTTTTTTCCTTATCAACTTCGATAATCTGCGCCTCAAAATCACGATTGATCAAAGCCGCAGGATTACTAATAAAGGGCGAGCTAAAACAGGAGGTGGGAATAAAACCGGCAATACCCTTGGTTTCCACCACCAAACCACCGCGGTTAATTTCCTTGCCCCTCACTTTAACCGGTTCACCGGTTTTTAATTTCTCATCAAATTCAACCCAAAGATAATCATTTAAAGTCTTTTTGAAGGATAAAAGCGGATGGCCATTGTCATTTTCTGGCTGGTAAATAACCACTGTTACCTTATCACCGATTTTGAGCTGCTCCACAAAATCCTTGGCGGCTCTCATTTCCTTATCCAAAATCAAACCTTCGGTTTTAGTACCGATATCGACCCAGACAGATTTTTTAGTCTTATCAGCAATCAAACCTTCAACCACCTCACCTCTCTTAAAACCATAAAAACGATAACTTGTTTGAGCTAAAAGCTCTTCCATTGTTTGGGGTTCACCCCGAGGGTTCACCCCGAGGGGTACTGATTTCGAAGAAAGCGAAGCCGAAGCTTTGATTGAAGCCTTTTTTTTATTAATTTTCGTCTTCTTTTCTAATTTTGGCACTCATATTTACCCCACTTTCAAAAGATTTATTGATTGAATTATACATCCAAAAAAAAGTCTCGGCAATAAACAAAGTTTGTTTCTCACTTTGCTCGAAATAAGCATAGCTTGTTGCATCAACTTTTTTCAGCCAAAAAAAGTCTCGGCAATAAGAACCTGCCTTCGGCAGAACCTTGTTTTTCAAATAAGCAAAGCTTGTTTTTCAAATAAGAACCTGCCTTCGGCAGAACCTTGTTGCCTCAGTATTTCACAAAAAATGCCTCGGCAATGAGGTATTTTCGCCGTTCCTTGCGGAACTACTATCGTCCCCGCTGTCGCCCTTGACGACCCTGTTCGGAATGGGAAGGGGTAGTTCGACGACGCTCAAATCACCGAGACACATTCAACCGCTTTCAGCGGTCTCAGTGTAAACTCATTATTAATAAAAGTTTACCCTGAGGGGTTCCCTGAAAAGTGAATAGAATTAGTAAATAAGATATAAAGCTACTTCTTTTGATCGTTAGCTCTGGTCAGCTAAATGGATTACTCCACTTACACCTCCAGTCTATTCTCCATTTCGCCCTTTCGGGCTTCACGGAGTCCCTCGTAGCTCCAAAGGAGCGAAGAGGGAAAACCCGTAGTCTACGGGTGATCTACGTCCCGACTTGCGTCGAGAACAGGATACCTAATCTTGGGAGTGGTTTCCCGCTTAAGATGCTTTCAGCGGTTATCCATTAGGAATGTAGCTACCCAGCATTGCTCTTGATAGAAACAACTGGCACACCAGGGATTCCCTCAACCAGGTCCTCTCGTACTGTGGTTAAATTCCCTCAAGTATCCAACGCTTACTGCGGATAGAGACCGACATTATTGTTATTAAAGTTGTGGCATTTCTTGTTTTGCACAACTCCCCACATCACTATGGGGGTCCGACCATATCTTGACCCCTTCGCATAAAGCTTCGGGGGCCTCTGACGTATGGCCTGTGAGGATTCTAATCAATTTTATTGACTAGTCTTTCCTGCTGATTATCTTGCTTCATTATCCAATGAACGGTGTTTCATTGTTACTATTTAAACTAGTAGAAACACATTAACAAGAGTTTCCAGCATATAGTCAAATTTATATTCTTTCATTTATTTTTTATGGACAAAAAGATTATTTTTTTAAGTCGGAAAGAAGAGACAGTTCATGTCACCCTGATATGTCATCAGGATCAGCTGTCTCACGACGCTCTGAACCCAGCTCACGTAGCGTTTTAATGGGCGAACAGACCACACAATTAATTTCTTTATTACTAAAGTCGTAGACTATATCTTCCCCGCCAAAAATTATGAAATATTTAGACGGGGACTGGCGTCTGATAGATATCATAGATTTTTGACATTAATATCAAAAGATAATCTATCTCACTCTTTATTTTAATAAAGAGATCAGTCGTTACAGGGCTAAAGGAAGTTTATAACGCATTGAAGGAATAACATAAGGTTCAATTTGGGCAATAAAAAGATTTGCGTTTTGGGCTGGAAAATAGATATGATAGCCATCTCCATTCCAGTGTAAACGTAAATCCCTAAAACCAAAGTTTTCCTCAAGAGCGTTTATTAATAGTTTTTGATCCTCCTTGTTAAAAGCCAAAGTATCGAGGAAAAAACCTCGACAATCTGGCCGACGTTTGCCATCATCCATATAGAAGGTAGCAAGCGCTAACGGATGAACAAGAAGATTGGTAATCATTTTAGGAATAATTTTTGTTTTTCCATCTGGATAAAAAATAGCATGATAAGCAGTTAAAACGTGACTATTTATCGTTCGGAAACGATAATCACCTTTACCAACCTGCCTTGGTTTTGATTTCACAAAACCGTCAAAAATTGACCATTTCCAATCCACATATTCTTTTTGTTTAAGAGAATGTTGTGCTTGAAAACGACAATTATTGCCGTTAAGTTCCAGATATCCATCACCTAAAATACTTCCAATTAGAACTTCTTCTTGTTTGGAGGACAAAAATTTCATAAACTTCCTCAGCTTCCCTCGGTATTACCCCTTAACTTTAAGATAATCCGAAGATTACCCGAATGTCAAGTAGGGTTTCACCGATATAAGCCAGTAAGGGCCAGTTGTTGACCCTTGGGACCTTCTTCAGCCCCAGGATACGCTGAGCCGACATCGAGGTGTCGAACCGCGCCGTCGATATGGACTCTCGGGCGCGACTAACCTGTTATCCCCGGGGTAGCTTTTATCCGTTAAGCCCGGTCCGTCACCACGACGGATCCGAGGATCACTAAGACCAACTTTCGTTCCTGCTCGACCTGTTAGTCTCGCAGTCAAGCCGGCTTTTGCCTTTATACGTCCAGTCCGATTTCTTTACGGACTAAGCCGACCTTGGTACGCTTGCATTACTCTTGAGCAAGCGACTGCCCCAGTCAAACTACCCACCAGACAATGTCCTAATATGCGTTTCAAGCATATCTTAGTGAGAAAAACATAAACAGAAGAGTGGTATTTCACTGACGTCCCGACACAAGGTCGGGACTCCCACCTATTCTCAACAATCCCTTTATATTTTTCAATGTCAAGCTGTAGTAAAGCTCCACGGGGTCTTTTTGTCCTGCAGTAAGTAGGCCGCATCTTCACGGCCATTTCAATTTCGCCGGGGGAGAGTTTAAGACAGTTGTTTACTCGTTAAACCTTTCGTGCGGGTCGGAACTTCATATTACTCCACTATTACTAGTAGTACTGACTATATCTTCAGTCTTTCTTAAAGACTGGTTGGCGTATGATAGAGGTTATAAATTTGACCAAAGTCAGAAACCATCTATCTCACCTTTATTAAAAAACAAAGGATCAGTCGATACGGGGTCAATCATATCCGATTTTTAATATGACGACTTCCCACGATATTACCCCCTCAATATTTTAAGATTAACCGAAGTTAACCCGAAAAGTCAAGTAGGGCTTCACCGTTATTAGCCAACTTTTAGTCGGGCTCGTTTCACTTACCCGACAAGGAACTTCGCTACCGTAGAACAGTTCACGTTGTTACATGGACGATTGGTTACGTCTCTTATGGTCGCCCATAAGGTCGGACTATATCATATCTCGATTTTAAATCGGATCCTAGCATATAGTCTCTGAGGATTTCCGCCAGTTGGCGGATCTTTCCTGCTGATTATCTCCACCGAACAGATTTTCACCATTTTTTTAAGGTACTGTCGGATACTCGAGATTTTCCAGCATATAGCTAGGTTTTTCATCGTTTGGACGATGGTGATCAAATACAAGGATCACTCAACTACGACTATTTCATAGTTACTGCTGCCGTTCACCGGGGCTTCAGTTCAGCCAAAATGACCTCCCCTTAACCTTCCGGCACTGGGCAGGCCTCAGCCCCTATACTTTGGCTTTCGCCTTTGCAGAGACCTGTGTTTTAGTTAAACAGTCGGTAAACACTCTTTTGCTGTGACCCTGACAAGCAGGGTAGGACATCTCCAAATGTTACGTCCAGCTATTTTGCCGAGTTCCTTAAACTCCCTTCTCCCGTCCGCCTTAGACTACTCGTCCAGTCCACCTGTGTCGGTTTGCGGTACGATTTTGATTATTTCTCGTCACGAAGCTTTTCTTGGAAACTTAAATCAACAAGATTGCCCCTCGAAATCTCAGGGCTTTCCATCCAACTTGCCGTCGCTTCAACGGATTTGCCAATCGAAACTGACTTGTTGTCTGGATGCCAAATCATAATGACATCTTGCTTATCAAATCCCGTCACTCCCTAACTGATAACGAAATAACCAAAGTACAGGAATATAAACCTGTTATCCATCCCCTACGCCAATCCGGCCTCGGGTTAGGGTCGACTCACCCCACGCTGACAAACATTACGTGGGAAACCTTGGACATTCGGCGTTCCAGATTCTCACTGGAATCTCGCTACTCATACCGGCATTCTCACTCAATATCACTCCACCTCGCTTTACAGCTGGGCTTCACGGCGATATTGACGCTCCCCTACCACCTCGACCAAAGGTCGAGATCTCCATCTTCGGTATTTACTTTAGCCTCCTGAATTTGCGGCGCAAAATTCCTCGTCCAGTGAGCTGTTACGCTTTCTTTAAAGGATGGCTGCTTCTAAGCCAACCTCCTGGGTGTTTTAGGAACTTCACTTCCTTAACACACTTAAGTAAAATTTAGAGACCTTAGATGAAAGTCTGGGTTGTTTCCCTTTCGACTCACCGGCTTAGCCCGGCAAGACTGACTAGTGTTTGATTTTGGCGTATTCGGAGTTTGATTGATGACAAGATATTGCTACCCTGACACCATTCAGTGCTCTACCCCACCAAAACTTACCACACCGCTATACCTATATATATTTCGGGGAGAACCAGCTATCTCCGGGCTCGTTAAGCATATTACCTCTAACCACAAGTCGTCCGAGCCTTTTGAACCAGACAACGGTACGGGCCTTGCTCCGATTTTCATCGGAGGTCACCCTGCTCATGGTTAGCTCGCCCGGTTTCGGGTCTTCCAACAGCCGCCAAACGCCCTTTTAAGACTCGCTTTCGCTACGCCTCCCTCTGCATTGCAGAGTTAGACTCGCGGCTCCTGAAAACTCACCGGTTCATTCTTCAATAGGCACGAGATTACCCTTCGACAAGCTCAGGGCTCTCTCTGTTTGTTAGCAGACAATTTCAGGTTCTATTTCACTCCCTTTCATAGGGACTTTTCATCTTTCCCTCACGGTACTGGTTCACTATCGGTCTGTTTGAGTATTTAGCCTTGCCAGGTGGGCCTGGCGGATTCCCACAAGATTACGCGTGTCCCGTGGTACTTGGGAACAGAATAGAGTGGTTTTGGATTTCAAGTACAAGGCTTTCACTTTCTTTGGCGACCTATTCCGAGGCCTTCCTCTATCCTCAACCAATCCCATGTTTTCTGCCCCGCAACCGGTGCCCGAAGGCACCTTTAGGCTCTTCCGGTTTCGCTCACCGCTACTCACGGAATCACATTTGTTTTCTTTTCCTCACCCTAATTAGATGTTTCAGTTTGGGTGGTTGCCTTCTTGTGCAAGCACAAGAAACTCTAATGAGTGGGTTACCCCATTCGGAAACCGCCGGATCGCAGGTTGCTTGTCACCTCCCCGACGCTATCGCTGACGGCAACGTCCTTCTTCGGCTCAAACAGCCAAGACATCCGTTGTCTGCTTTATTTAAAGTAGCTTTGATTTATCTTACTTCGTCCCGACTTTAGGTCGGGACCATTCTATTCACTTTTCAAAGAACCCTTCAGGGTGAATCCTTCAGGATGAACCCTTCGACTCACTTTGTTCACTCAGGGTAAACAAAAAAGTGTTTACACCGAGCTCTTACAGAGCGAGGTGGACCCGAGCGGGTTCGAACCGCTGACCTCCTGTATGCAAAACAGGCGTTCTTCCAACTGAACTACAGGCCCATATAAACTAAAAAAGCTGGCGGAGCCAGCTTCACTTAAAGTGCTTTAATCAACCCTATGCGCCACGCCAAAAGCGTCTCTTGTTAATTAAGGATTGAATTTGAATTATCATAAAAAGCTGTCTACCGACGAGATTCATTCTAACAGACAAAATTCAACCTGTCAACCAGGGAAAGTTTTAAGTGGACGGACATGGAATCGAACCATGGACCTCTTCTTTATCAGAGAAGCGTTCTACCACTGAACTACCCGTCCGAACTAGAAAATTTTAACATAAATTTGAGGCAAAATCTAGGTAAAAAATCTGCTATAATATAAAAAGAGGAAGAGTCTTAAGACTTAAAATGGAAGAAAAAATCATTTTAGAAATCAAAGTCCCGCGCGAGAATGAATATGCCATGGAATCAGCCATACCTCTTTTTTCCGGCTTCACCCGTATTTTGTCCTCTCCTTCTTTTTTGGATCAGCTTAAAGGCCGTCATGGAGAATCGTTAACTTTGGAGATTGTCTGTGATCGCCAGCAAATCCACTTCTGCGTGGTGCTTAATGAATCTATGTTGCCTTATTTTGAAAGCCAAATTTTAGCTTCCTACCCTTTAGCTGTTTTGAGTCGGATTGGTGATTATCTCCCCTCTTGGCCATTGGAAAGTCTTTCTTTCGGCCAAATGGTTTTGAGTAATAGTTTTTATTATCCTTTAAAAACTCTTAAGGATTTCCAGGAGGCCGATCCTTTAGCTAGTCTTTTGGCGGTCATGTCCAAGGGCAGTGAAAATGATAAAACATTACTTCAATTAGTCATTCAAAAAGCCCCTTCCGGCTGGCAAAGACAAGCCCAAAAAACCGTAGAGGCCGGTATTAAAATTAGCCCAACCGAACGCCGGCCCTTAACCGGCGAAAGTCTTATCCGCCAAAAAATTCAAGAAGAGGGTTTGAAATTGGGCTTAAGAATCATGGCTTCCAACCAAACTCTTTTGAAATCTTTGGCCGGAAGCTTTGCCGTCTTCACCCGCGGCGATGGCAATGGTTTAGTTTTTCAAAAAGCACCGTTCATAAAGAAAGGCAAATTTAAACAAGCCATTTACCAACGCTCTCCGGAATTCACCCCTAAATTTCAAATTTTAACTATTTCCGAAACTGCAAGCTTATGGCACCTGCCGAGCGCCCAAACCAAAATCCCCAACATCGCCTGGGGCCGGCAAGTTCTAACCGAAGCACCGGAAAATTTGCCAGTGGCCACCAACTTAACTGATGAGCAAAAGAAAGAAATTAATTTCTTTGCTCGGACGGAATATAAAAATCGTATCATCACCTTTGGCATTAAACAATCTGACCGTCGCCGTCATATGTATGCCATCGGTAAAACCGGCACCGGTAAATCCACTTTAATTGCCAACATGGCTATTGATGACATGAAGAAAAAACACGGCGTGGCGGTTATTGACCCCCACGGTGACCTTTCAGAAATTTTACTGGATTACATTCCTTCCCACCGAATCAATGATGTCTGTTATCTTGACCCTGCCGATAAGGAACATCCTTTTGCGATTAACATTTTGGAAGTTAATGACCCAACCCAAGCCGAATTAATTTCTTCCGGTATTATCTCTATTTTTTACAAAATCTACGCTTTCTCCTGGGGGCCCCGTTTGGAACACATCCTGCGCAATACCCTTTTAACTTTGGCTCAAACTCCGAGCAGCACCTTGGTTGATGTTCCCAAAATCCTCACCGATAGGGATTTCCGTCATCAGGTGGTGCAAAAGCTCAACGATCCGGTTTTAAACAACTTCTGGCAAAACGAATTTGAGAAAATGCCTGATAGATTACAGCAAGAAGCCATCAGCCCTATCTTAAACAAAGTCGGTCAATTTGTTTCCTCGCCTTTAATTAGGGGTATTATTGGTCAACCAAAATCCACTATTGATTTAGAAAAAATTATGAATGAAGGAAAGATTTTAATTTTGAATCTTTCTCAAGGAAGACTGGGCGAAGACAATTCCGCTCTTTTAGGAGCCATGATTATCACCAAGTTTCAGCTGGCGGCTATGAACCGCGTTAATATTCCCGAGGAACAAAGAAAAGATTTTTATCTTTACGTGGATGAATTCCAAAATTTTGCCACTGATTCTTTTATTAAAATTCTCTCTGAAGCCAGAAAATACCGCCTGAATCTTTGCTTAGCCAACCAATATATGGCCCAGATTGCCTTGCCGGTCCAAAAAGCCATCATGGGCAACACCGGAACTCTCATTGCCTTCCTGGTGGGAGCCGAAGATGCCTTTATTTTGGAAAAGGAGTTTGGTGAAGTTTTTACGCAAAAAGATTTAGTCGGTCTTTCTAACTTCCAAATTATTATCAAATTAGCCATTGATAATTTAACCTCAAGACCCTTTTTTGCCTATACCCTACCTCTGCCTCAATCCAAAAATCAAAATCGGGAAAAAGTTATTAAAGTCTCCAGAGAAAGGTATTCTTACAAAAAAACACCTTTAGTTAAAGAGGTTTGAACTAGTTTTATTTATCAAATGGATTAAACTTTTGTTTAAGTAGATTCCTAAGAGGAAGGAATAATGGTTTAGGGAGATTATTCCAAGTAAACCAACCACACTTCTCAGCCCACTCTGGTTCCATAATCTTTGTTTTGCCTAATTTGTATTCTGCAATTGCATAAATGGTAACGTAATGTTTACCTTCTTTTTTAAAAGTATCGTTAGTATATGGGCCAAGTCTAATATTTTTAATACTAATCCCCGCTTCCTCCATAACCTCCCTTTTAGCACAATCCTCTATGCTTTCATTAAATTCCAAATGGCCACCGGGAAAACACCATGTTCCTTCTCCGTGAGTATTCTTTCTCTTATGAAGCAAAACTTTCTTGCCCTTTAAAACAATAACTCCAACACCAACTCTTGGATGTCCAAGATTTTTTTTCATCTTTCTATTCTACCAAAAAACCGCCTTTTCGGCGATTTTCTGATACTAGCTCCTCTTAATGGAGAAAAAAAGAATTTCTTTTAAACTTTTTCTTGGTCTTGCTTCTGGGCTTTCGGCTGGATAGCCAAGGGTAATCACAAAAGGGACAACATAATTTTTGGGAATACCTAAAGCTTTTTTGATTCTACCTTTATGTCGCCAGCCGATATAACAAGTCCCCAAACCTAATTCTGTGGCCCTAAGGACTAAATTTTGAGCCGCAATTGAAACATCTCTAACGGCTCTAATTCTAAAAGGATCATCAAAACCTGGTTCAAGTTTTTCTTTAGGATAAGACTCAGTGTCTCCACAACAAACAATAATCACAGGTGCCTTATAAACAAAATCTTGTTTAAAAACTTTTTCTTCCTTAAGTTTTTTCTTTATTTTCTCATCTTTAACAATGAAAAATCTTGATGGTTGAGCATTATTACCAGAAGGGGCCAATCTAGCGGCATCAACAACTTCTTTAATCAGGTTTGCGGGAATTTCTTTATCCTGATATTTTCTAGTACTTCTTCTTTCTGCAATGATGGTTTTAACACTCATCTCATTCTCTATTCTACCAAAAAACCTCCTTTAAGGGAGGTTTTTCTTTTTGACAACCAAGAAGTGGTAGGAAACGATAGTTATTTTTTAACGAGTTCAACTAACAAAACCTCGGTGTTGATTTCCCGACCTAAGGCCGGGACCGTAAATCACTCCAGAAAGGAGGTGATCCATCCGCTCCTTCCAGAACGGATACCTTGTTACGACTTAGTGCTCATCGCCGATCTCACCTTAATCCACCAAAGGCGGGCTTCGGGTGCTACCGACTTTGCTCACTTGACGGGCGGTGTTCTAGGATTAAAAAATGAATTACTTCAAAATTTATCCTTACTCACTGGGCACGCGGTTTTCCCGCACCCTAGCGAAATTCTATCCCAATATTGGCCGCCGATTATTCATAAATTCCCTGATTTTTAATAATCGATTTATCCCCTCTTCCGACAAATGTTCTTTCCTGCGAAAAATCTCCGCGGCTTGACAAAAAAGCTCAAAATCTTTTGCCTTTTTCCCTTTTAAAGGGAACTGTTTGAAAAAAGGAATCACCTTAAAAAAGATATCTTGTTGTTTTTTAACGACAAATTTAACATGAGGTTTCCAACCATATCTTTGATAATCAAGAGCAACAATACGACCGCAATTTAATCTTTTTTGGATTAATTCTAAAATCGGTCGATCATCGGCCCTTAATTCAATTTCAAAACATAAACAAGCATCTTTTTTAGTCTTCTTGGTTTTATGTTTTGTAATGATAATGGCAAAACATCCTTCTCCTTCGGCAAAACCGACAAGATACCAAGGGTTGATAATCTTATAAACAGCCATATATTTTGGTAGGATAGATTCGGTCCTTCCTCCGACGTAACGTCGGAGTACTATAACCTCTGCAGACTTCCGATATCTACTCGGTGTTAGTTCACACTGACACCTACCCGCCTGATTCTACCATTCGCCTTAGTAGATTTCTACTGCGGCTCATGGTGCAATTTTTGGCGGGTCAATATCGGATCTCCCTTCGTAGCTATAATTCCTTTTGTTTTCATCTCGAACTCATTTACTTTTAGACAATTAAACTAGAACTTCTCCATTTGTACGCAGGATCGTTATTTCTAAAAGCCGTTTCAGTTTCAAGCTGAAAACCACTACTTTAACCCTTCTCTCTTTGTCGTTACCAACAAAGGATGTTATTTCGCTTTTAGTGCTAGTTTCACTAAGTATTTTAACTAGGAATTATTGCCGGAAGGCGCAATTTAATTTGTACAAGACCCGAGAACGTATTCACCGCGGCCATGCTGATCCGCGATTACTACCAATTCCAACTTCATGGGGACGAATTTCAGCCCCCAATCTGAACTGAGGCGAAATTTCAGGGATTAGCTCCACCTTGCGGTTTGGCAACCCGTTGTTTTTCGCCATTGTAGGATGTGTGTAGCCCTGGACATAAGCGCCGTGCTGACTTGACGTCATCCTCTGCTTCCTCCCTCCATTAAGGAGAGTAGTCTTCTATGAATATTTAACATAGAACGAGGGTTGCGCTCGTTACCCCACTTAAGGGAACACCTCACGGCACGAGCTGACGACAGCCATGCAGCAGCTTTGCTAGTACCCTCGAAGGCTTCCAACGTTTCCGCCGGAATGCAACTAGCATGTCGAGCCCAGGTAAGGTTTTTCGCTTCGTTTCGAATTGAACCACATGCTCCACTGGTTGTGCGGGTCCCCGTCAATTCCTTTGAGTTTTAGCCTTGCGGCCGTACTCCCCAGGCGGTTCGCTTAACGCGTTAGCTTACGCCCCTCCCGACTTGCGTCGGGGAGAGCTAGCGAACATTGTTTACGGCTAGGACTACGCAGGTCTCTAATCTGCTTTGCTCCCCTAGCTTTCGTTCATCAGCGTCAGAAAAATCCCAGGTGCTCGCCTTCGCCCTTGGTGTTCCACTCGATATCAACGGATTTCACCCCTACACCGAGTGTTCCGGCACCCCCTGATTTCCTCTATTCAGCTAGTCTTTTTGGCTTTTCCAAAGTTGAGCTTTGGGCTTTAACCAAAAACTTAGCCAATCGCCTACGAAACTCTTTACGCCCAATAAATCCGGATAACGCTTGCACCCTACGTATTACCGAGGCTTCTGGCACGTAGTTTGCAGGTGCTTATTCATTCAATCATATGACTAAATAAAAGGAGTTTACAACCCGAAGGCCTTAATCCTCCACGCGGTGTCGCGGCGTCAGACTTGCGTCCATTGCGCACGATTCCCGGTTGCTGCCACCCGTAGGTGTATGCTCCGTATCTCAGTAGCATTGTGGCTGGCCGACCTCTCAGTCCAGCTACCCGTCAAAGCCTTGGTAGGCCATTACCCCACCAACAAGCTGATAGGACGCAGGCTCATCTTTCGGCGGGCAGTTAAGCCCTTTGACCTTACGGTCGTATGCGGTATTACCTCCGCTTTCGCGGAGCTATTCCCCACCAAAAGGTAGATTCCTACGTGTTACTCACCCGTCCACCGCTGCCCCGACACAAGGTCGGGACCGCTCGATTTGCATGCCTAAGGCGCACCGCTAGCGTTCATCCTGAACCAGGATCAAATTCTCAAAAATACATTCGACTTCGCTCAGTATTTTTGACACTGAGTATAATCGAAGTGTAAAAAATTCCTACCACTTCTTGATTGTCAAGGTACGAAAGTACCGCAGACCCTGCCGAAAAATGCCCTTTGAGCCGCAGTAGAAATCTACTAAGGCGAAAAGTAAATTTAGGCGGGTCAAAGTACTTCTAGATTATCCGCCTAATCTTAGCACTCGGCTTTTCAGTATTATTCATACACGCCTCGTGCTGCGATTTTTGGCGGATCATTTATTATTTATAAATTATCAATGTGAAATGAAAAACCCCGCCAAGCGGGGTTAAACCCTTAACTTCACTTGGCAAAGTTGTTTAAGTCATATCTAAAAAGTATTTAATCATTTTTCTTTTCTTTTGTCAACGGGTAATCAGTAATAATTCCTCCTCCCAAAACCCCCTCGCCCAGGTAAAAAACCGCTGCCTGGCCAGGAGCAATACCTCGTTCAGGTTCAGCCAAGACAACTTTAAACCTGGTTTTTTGAGGAAGAACTTGAGCCTCAAGTAAATTTCCCTGATGCCTAATTCGAACAAATAATGGCTGATGACTAATGACTGATGGATAATTTGGGTTAATCCAGCTTACATCACTCACCAAAAAATCTTTCCTCTCCGTTTCCTGTCCAAAACCCACAATTAGTTGATTCTTTTTAACATCTTTCCCAATCACATAAAACGGCGGAATTAATTTTGACTTTTGACTTTTGACTTTTGAATTTACTTCAAAACCGTGTCTTTGCCCAATAGTATATAAAGGTAAACCTTCATGTCGACCAATCATTTTTCTTTTTATATCCACTGCCTCGCCGGGAATAATTTTGGAAGAAATATGTCTTTTTAAAAAGGGCCGGTAATCATTCTCCGGTAGGAAACAAATTTCCTGTGATTCCGGTCGATGGGCCATCGGTAATTGCCATTTTTTGGCTAAAGCCACAACTTCCTTTTTTTGATAATTACCCACCGGAAATAAAATATGGGCTAATTGGCTTTGGGTAAGATTGTAAAGAAAATAAGATTGGTCTTTGCTTTTATCTTTTCCTGCTAGAAGTGAGTAGTAAAGTGAGCCGGACAAATTTTGTGAGGTTTCATTTTTAGCGTAGTGCCCTGTGGCCAAATAATCAAAACCTAACTTCCGAATGTAATTCAAAAGCTCGCCAAATTTAATAAATTTATTACAAAAAATACAAGGGTTAGGGGTCAAACCTAAAGCATAGGCTTTTAAAAAATAATCTACCACCCTTTTTTTGAAAATTGGCGAAAAATCAATTACCTGGAAAGGTATTCCCAATTGATGAGCGGTTTTTCTGGCTACCTCCAAACTTTCAGTACTGCAGCATTTATTGACGAAAACTTTGTTTGAGTCAACAAGGTTCTTGCCGAAGGCAAGGTTCTTATTTTCATAACGATAGCTTTTGACTGTTTCGCTCCACAAATGCATATGAAAGCCGGTGCATTGATAGCCTTCCTTAACGAGTAGGGCTGCTGCCATCCCTGAGTCAACTCCTCCACTCATGGCCACTGCTAATTTACTTTTCCTCATTTAATTCCTTCTAACTTCTGGGCAAAATTTTTAACCAGCTCTTCTAAAAACAAATCTCTTCTTTTCATTTCCCACCGAGGAAAACCAATCTGGTCATTAATTTCAAAAAGAAAGGGTTTACCTTTTTGATCAAGACCAAAATCCAAACTAAAAACAGGATTGTCATATTTTTGAAAAAATTTTCGGCCACTTTCGGTCACAATTTTTTTAATTGTTTCAGGCACTAAATCATAATCAACTTCCTTAAGTATTCCTCCTCCCGCTGCATTTGACTTAAAACTTCCCTGTGGCGGAACTCGCACATGATTCCAGACTGGCTGTCCGTTGATAATTGTCACCCGCAAATCATGCAGCCCGCCGACTATTTTGGGAATACCTTTAGAAGTATCAATAAACTCCTGGGCAATATATTTTTTGAATTTTTCCGGAAATTGAAATTTAAAAGCTTCTTTTTTCGGGCCAATAAAAACCCCTAAACCTTTTAAGCCGTTAAAGGGCTTCAAAACCACCCAGTCTGTTCTAATTTTCGGCAAAATCGAATTCAAATTTTCTTTTCCTCCCATCCAAAAAGTTTTGGGCATCAAATGGCCAATCTCCTGATAAGCTTTCCATTTATCCCAACAAAGAACTTTAAAATCCCGCTGGTTAACAATTGCCATTTTTGAATCCTTTTCTGGTGGGAATTTAACGCCTGCCGTTCGGTCATAAACCAGATCAATCTTGATTGTCTTTTTAAAAAGTTTAAATCTATTTTTGTCAAACAACCAGGCTCCGGCAAAAACTCCTTCTCCCTGATAGGTTTTACGAGTCAAAACATAAACCTCCCAACCCTGTTTTTGACAGAGAGATAAAAAATGAAGATAAACAGGAAGTTTACGGCCGATATGGTCAAGCGGATTCTTATCGGGAAAATCTCTGGAAAAACAAATCCCAATTTTATTGCGTAGCAACAAGCTTTGTTTATCTGGCATTGGTTTTCTTCAACTCTTGCTTAAAAAAAGAGGCCAAACTATCCAACTCCGGGGAAATTTGTGGGTCATAAGTCAAACCCGGGCCGCGATTAACTTCCAAAAGCCAGATTCTATTTTTTTTATCAACCAAAATATCTATCCCCGCAATCTGAATCCCCAAGGCCTTGGCGGCTTCAACAGCCGTATCTTTCATTTCTTTCGGCATTTTTTTAATATCCATAACTTCCTCTTGAGCCCCCAAGGCTAGATTAGCTCTAAATTCTCCGGGTTTTTTAATCTTTTTTTCAAAAGAGCCAATCGCTTCACCCAAAACCAGAAGGCGATATTCGTCCTTACCAGAGTAAAATCTTTGAAAGAGAAATTCACATTCCGGAAAATCTTTATTCAATAACTTAAAATCATCAATCTTTTTAATCAAAAAAACTCCTTTTCCCCTTTGTAAAGAAAGCTGTTTGGCTACCAACGGTAAACCTAATTTATCAATTATAGCTTCTTTTTTTTCTCCAATTTTAGTATGCCAACAAAAATAGGCCGGGATGGTGGGTAAACCCGCCAAGGATAATTTGATGTAGGAAGTCAATTTGTCCCCAGCCGGGCCAATATTTTTGAAAGCGGTATCAAAAAAACGAATCTGAAAGTGATCAAGACAAATAGCTAAAGTACCAGCTAAAGAGAGAAAAATATTTCCCGCTCGTCGAAAATAAACCAAGTCAAAATCTTGAATCTTATAATCTGTCTCATCAATGTTAATTTCTATCTTTTCCCCTTCGATAGTAAAAATTAAATCCGAAAACCTCGCCAAAACCACTTTATTATCCTTTGGTAAATTTCTCGCGATGTATTCCGTAAAGAATTCTTTTTTTTGACCGATTTTATCAACTAAAATAAGCAGAGCTTGTTTCTTACTATCGTTCGAAATTAAAAGCTTTTTCATCACTAGTTCCTTTCTGGTTTAATTAAAAAACCCTCCAGGTCCCTTCTGCCAATAATTAACGGGGTGCGTAAATTTTTTCGGCTGGCGATATTGGCAATGGTTTCTATCTTCCTTCCCGCCAGAAAAAAAGTTAAATTAATCACCTGTCTTTTCTCCTCACCCAAGGAACTTTTATAAGTCTTGGTCCATAAAACATTGCTCACTTCAAGAATCCCTAATTTTTCGGCTAAATCTTTGTCAACTGAGGTTTTCCAAGCGCCGGTATCAACTTTAGCCTTGACTTCAACTTTTTTCTTATCGCCAGTAACAATTTTAACATTTTCCCAAACTTTAATCGTTTTGATTCCCTCTTCGGCCATCACCCGGTCGGCAAAACGTTCGGCAAAAAGTGATTTGGCAATCCTAACTCCATGTTCGGCATTCTTAACCTCTAAACCTTCCACTCTCTCCAGTCTTTTTTTCAAAGGGGCAAGGTTAGCATTTTGAATTTCCAAACCCGGCCGGGCATTTAATTCCAAAATCATCGGACCGCGGTTTTTGTCCAAGACAATGTCTACCCCTAGGAAACCTAATGAGGGGACGACTTCTTGGGTCTGAACAGCGAGAGTTAAAATTTTACTCCAATTTGGTATTTTTAATCCGTTTATCTTTCTTTTTGTCTCTGGAATAAATTTAATAAAATGGCCATCTAAAACCCCGTGAGTGGTAATCCCCGTGGCTAAATCTACTCCTACTCCAATGGCCCCTTGGTGAAGATTAGATTTACCTTGTGAAGCTCGAGTCGGCAAACGCAACATGGCTGCCACCGGGACTTTATTAAAAACCACCACACGGAGATCAGGAGTTCCATGCCAAACATATTTGGCAAAAATTTTTTGGATTTTAATCCGCTCTTCAATAAAAGCCACATCCGAACCATTATGCAGGCTAAAACGTCCGGATAAAATTTCCAAAGCGTGAAATCTTAAATCTTGAATAGTCACCAAAGAACCATCCATCAAATACCACTCTCCGGCCCATTTGGCCCGCTTTTTAATAATGACCACCCCCTGCCCCCCAAAACCCTTGGATGGTTTCAGAACAAAATTTTCTGGTAAATTTTCCCAGGGAAAATCCATAATGTCTTGAGGACTACGAAAGATGGCTAAAATGGCGGGTGTCGGTAAATGGCTTTTCCTTAATAATCTTTTCGTTAGAAGTTTGGAATCGGCCAAACGACGCCCTTCTTTTTTATTTGAGGACAAAAAGAGGCGGTTGCGGGCATTTAGGCCTAAAACATTATCAGAGGTAATCATCATTTTTTTAATAACTTGCGAAAACGACGATATTCCAACATCCGCAAGCCCGTGAACTGGCCGACCCAAATATCCAAAATGGCCACCAAAAGAATCATGGCCTCCGGATAAAGAAGTATCATCTTTCTTAAAGCCGGGGAGCTCAAAACAAAAAAGGCCAAGGAAGACAAAATTAAGGTTTCCACCGTCGCGCGAATGGCCTTTTTGGGGTTTTTTCTTAATTGAGCTTCGGCTACATTCTCTCCAATGAGAATTAAAATTAAAATCGGTATCAAAGCCGAATTAAACAAGCTTGTCAGGTTTAATTTTGTCGATAAAAGCAAAAGAGGTAAAAAGCCCAAACAGACAACCAATAGGACCAAAGCCATTTTGGCTGTAAAATGAATTTTTAATCTTCTTAAAAGCAAAATGACTAAAACCTCAATAAGTAAAATTCCTATAAAAAGGAACAAGCCGGGAAGAATACCCGTCGATAAAAAAACCACCGCCATCATCACCGGTATAAAAATACCCAAGCCTTGAATTCCGACCAAATAACGAGCCAAAGCCACTAGAGTCACTGCCAAAGGCAAAAGTAAAATAAGAATTAAGACTTCCAAAGAATAGCCCTGGTTAACAGCCGCATGAATTGCGTGTCGCAAAAAATTAGTCGCCCCTATTGGACCAAATTGCTGATTTAAAAAAATTTCTTCAAGCATAGGAAAAAAGATGATTTAAAAAAATTATATAGGAGATTACTTAATTTGGTCAACTAAATCTTTAACCGAAGCGCAAGCTTTTTCTGGTTGATTGTTGGTTAGCTTACAGATAATCGCCGTTAAATTCTTATCTTCCACAGCTTTACCGCCATCACTTTCTTGAGGATTCTCACCGCTACCAACACGCAGGTATTTACAGCCAAAAGCCAAGAAAGGGACCGCCCCACCGTGAATATCTTGATATTTAGTCATAATTTTACTATCTTCATCAGTTAATTTATCCAACTTATCCATGTTGTCATGGAAAATAATCTGGGTGGGAAATTTCTTAGCTACAGCCTGCATAATGGGATAATCCCATTTACAATGGGGGCAACCGGAATAACCAAAATAATAAATTGAGGGCTTATTGTCTTCCTGACAAACCTCATCTTTGGTTAAAGAAAACCTGCCAATAGTTGATTCTAAAATCGGTCTAGTTGGTTGAGCGGTTGGCTGTTCATTACTTTTAGTTTGAGTTGTTCCTTGATCGAGTTTTTTTGATTTTGTCCAAAAAGCGCCGGCCAAAAAAGCCACCACCACCAAAAGAACCACTAAAACCAACATTGTCCAATTGAAATTCTTTTTGTTTTCCATGTGAGCCTCTATTAGTCTGCTGATTTTATCGCGGCTACAGGACAGCTGTCAATAGCCTCTTTAATCGTCTTTTCATCATCCCCTGGAGGTTCAATTATCTCCGCCTTACCCTCATTATTTAATTTAAAACTTTTAGGGGCAATCGCCACACATGTTCCACAACCGATACATAAATTTTTATCAATGATGATTTTTGCCGATCCTCCGGATCGAGCATCCTCGATTTTCAATCGGGACATTTTTACCCCTTCTTTAAATATCTATAAACACTGTTAGCTGCCAAAGCGCCTTCAGAAGCGGCCGTGATAATCTGCTGAAGCTCACCGGAGGCATTAGCTACATCTCCAGCCGCAAAAACACCAGGGATATTAGTCGACATATCAGATTTAACTTTAAGATAACCTTTTTCATCCAATTTCACCCTCAATGAATTCACCAATTCAGTGCCTGGTTTACCACCAATTTCGATAAAAATACCATCGACTTTTAATTCTTGATTATTTTGATAAGGCTTATCCAATTTAATGCCACTCATTACCTTATTGTCACCAAAAATTTCCGTGACATTAGTTTCATAAATGATTTCAATTTTAGATTCTTTTTGAATTCTTTCAACCCAAATGGGGTCAGCCCGCAGAGGCCGACGGCGATAAATCAAATAAACTTTTTGGGCTAAGGCCGCCAAATGAAGGGCCGACATTACGGCCGCATTTGAACCACCAACCACGGCGACAATTTTTTCTTTAAAAAAGGTTGCGTCACAAGTGGCACAATAAGAAACACCCTTACCTAAATATTCGCTCTCGCCGGGAATATTCAATTTTTGCCTTTGTGTCCCCGTCGCCAAGATTAAAGTTTTGGCTTCAATTATTTCGTCATTCTCTGTTTTTATTTCGAAATTTGGTTCTTTACGTTTAATTTCTATAATCCCGGTATTTTTAATCTCTGCCCCTAATTTTTTGACTTGCTCAATCATTTTTTGAGCTAAATCAGCTCCAGTGATTGAATCAAATCCAGGATAATTTTCTACCATCGAAGCCCAGGCCATCGTCCCACCCAATTGACTGCCGATCAACAAATGAGAAATTTGATAACGGCTGGCATATAAAGAAGCTGTTAATCCTGCCGGGCCGGTGCCAATGATGATTAAATCATAAATCATAAATCTGAAATTAATTTAGTAAAGGATTCCTTATTTTCAAAACCAACTTTTCTGGCGACTTCCTTTCCTTCTTTAAATAAAATTACCGTCGGAATACTCATCACCCCGTATTTAGCTGCTGTTTGGGGACTTTCATCCACATTCAGTTTGCCCGTCTTAATTTTACCCTCATATTCCTTATCTAACTCTTCAATAATCGGTTCAACCATCTGGCAGGGTCCACACCAAGAAGCCCAAAAATCGACCAAAAAAGGAATTTTGCTTTGTAAAACCTCCTGCTCAAAATTTTTATCGTTTAGATCAAGCATCATTCTATTTTGCTAAAAAATTAAAAAGACGAGACAGGTAATTTTGAGAAGTATAGACTAATCATTATAAAATTCGCTTCACTCATTACGCAGCAAGCCATCCTCCATCAACATAAATCACCACGCCAGTAATGTAATCAGCTTCATCCGATGCTAAAAAAGCGGCTGCCGCCCCAATATCCTCAGGCCTTCCAACTCTTCCCTTAGGAATTCTTGTCATTAAACCCACCTTGGACTTTTCGTCTTGTAACATACCTTTAGTCATATCTGTCTCAATCACTCCCGGTCCAATCGCATTAACATTGATGCCTTTTGGTGCTAAATCTAGGGCCATATTTTCTGTTAAAGCCACCACTCCCCCTTTAGAAGCCGTGTAATGAGCAATGTGAGAAAAACCCACGCCAACACCGCCCGAAGCAATTGAGGCAATATTAATAATGCGACTGCCTTGGCCCATTAACTTGACTGCTTGTTGGGAACATAAAAATTGTCCTTTCAAATTGGTATCTAAAATGGCATCCCATTGCTCCTCGGTTAAATCTTCAAAAGCGGCAAACTGAATAATTCCGGCATTATTAACTAAAATATCTAACTTGCCCCACTTTGTTTTTATTTCTTCAAACATTTTAACCACGCTTTGAGAGGAAGAAACATCAGCCTGAATCGCAAAAGAGTCTCTTCCCAAAGCTTTAATTGCCGCCACCACGGCTTCCGCTTCCTGGGCTTTTGAATGAAAATTAACCGCCACATCCGCCCCTTGTTTGGCCAGACATAAAGCAATTCCCTGGCCAATACCCCGAGAACCTCCAGTGACTAAAGCTTTTTTACCGGTTAAATCAAACATTTATTTTTTATCTCCTTTTTTCCATAACCATCTTAATAAAGCTACCAAAACCAAAATCAACAATATCCAGGTTATAAGCCAAAGTAAACCACCCATCCATAACCAGCCTAAACCTCCTCCACGACTCCAAAATTGACTCATCATATAAGGATACATCTTTTCTCACCTTCTTCTTCAGGAACTAAACTTATCATAACAGATTCTCAAAAAGAAACTCAAGAAGAAAAATTACTAACACTTCGATATTTTTTCATCAACAAGGCATTGGAAACAACGCTTACGGAAGAAAAAGCCATCGCGGCTGCAGCCACCGACGGGTTTAAAAGCCAACCAGTGAATGTATAGAGAACCCCGGCGGCAATGGGAATACCAACAATATTATAAAAGAAAGCCCAAAAGAGATTTTGTTTAATTTTTCGCAGCGTATAGTGGCTTAAATCAATTGCCTTAATAACATCACGTATATCATTCTTAATCAAAACTATTTCTCCTGTTTCAATAGCCACATCTGTTCCAGAACCCAAAGCAATGCCCAAATCAGCCTGGGCCAAAGCAGGCGCATCATTGATTCCATCGCCAACCATGGCCACTGTATCTCCGTCATTCTGCAAGGCTTTTACTTCAGCTGCCTTTTCTTGGGGCAAGACTTCAGCCAAAACTTTGTCGATATTAAGCTGTTTGGCTATAGCTTGGCCAACCCTTTGATTATCACCGGTTAAAATTGCTATCCTTTTACCCATTTTATGGAGCAGCTCAACTGCTTGTTTTGAATATTCTTTCAAAACATCAGCCACGGCAATCAAACCCCAAGCCTTGCTGTCTACCACCAAAATCATCACGGTTTTCCCTTCATTTTCCAATTTGGTCATTTCCCCCTCAAGGGATTGATAATCAGCCTTATTATCATTCATCAATTTTCTTGTCCCTAAAAGAATCTTTTGTTCTTTAAACTTACCTTGAATACCTTTTCCGGGAATTGCCCGAAAATCATGAACCTCAAGGGGTTTAATTTTTTCTTCCTGGGCCCTGTTGACTATAGCCCGGGCTAATGGGTGTTCAGAACTTTGCTCTATCGTCGCGGCCATCTTTAAAATCTCTAGCTTGGTTTTATCCTTTGAAAAAATATCAGTTACAATCGGCTCTCCTTTAGTTAAAGTCCCTGTTTTATCGAAAACAACCATGTCAACTTTGTCAGCAATTTCTAAAGCCTTTCCGCTTTTAATCAAAATGCCGTTTTGGGCTGCCAAGCCTGTACCCATCATGACCGCCGTTGGTGTGGCTAAACCCAAAGCACAGGGACAAGCGATAATCAACACAGCCACAAAAATGGTAAAAACAAATCCGGTCGGCTGTCCTAACGCAAGCCAAATCAAAGCCGCAATGATGGCAATTATTAATACCCCAGGAACAAAGTAAAAAGAAACTTTATCGGCCAGAAGCTGGATTGGCGCCTTTGTCCCCAGCGCCTGCTGAACGATCTCAATAATTTGAGCCAGCATTGTTTGTTCACCTACCTTAGTGGCTCTAAAAACCAGTCTGCCCGTTTGGTTAAGTGTTCCGCCAATAACCTTGTCGCCTTTGCTTTTTTCCACTGGCAGGCTCTCTCCTGTAATCATTTTTTCATCCACCCCTGAATAACCATCAATAATTATTCCGTCAACCGGAATTTTTTCACCTGGTCTTACTAAAATAAGGTCGCCTATTTTTACTTCGGCGACAGGAACTTTAATTTCCTCCTTGCCTTTTAATAAAGTTGCCTCCTTAGGTTGTAAGCCAATCAATTTTTTAATCGCCTGACTGGTTTTACCTTTGGTAAGATTTTCTAAATACTTCCCTAAATTGATAAAAATCAGAATAAAAATCGCACTTTCATAAAAAAGACTGACGCCGGACATTTTATAGCCGAAAAAGGGCAAAACCGAAGCAGTTAAGCTATAAAAATAAGCGGCTGCTGTTCCGATAAAAATTAAAGAGTCCATATTGGGCTTCAAACGCAGCAAATTTTTAATTCCTGAAATCCAGATATTAAAACTAACGGTTATGACGGCAGTCGCCAAAATGAACTGGAAAATTTCCATTCTTTCTGCCAGAAAACCAGGAACGTACAAACCCAAAACTTCTCCCATCATCAAATAGAAAACCGGTAGGCCTAATATCAGGGAAACCCAAAAACGACGTTTAAGTCGTTTTAAGTTAGAGCTTTGTTCATCATGTTGATGACCGATTTCTTGAACACCTTCCTCCTGTGCTTTGTAGCCCAATTTTTCGATGATTTTTTTGATTTCATCAAGGCTAATTTCGCGAGAATTGTAATCAAGATAAGCTTTTTCGGTCGCAAAATTAACATTAATTCTTTCAATTCCTTTTTGTTTTTTTAAGGCATTTTCAATATTGGCCACGCAGGAAGCGCAGTGTAGCCCGGAGATACTCAGAATTGCTTTTTTCATTTTATTGACCTCCACTCCCACAACCACAACGGCAAGCGTTCCCCCCCGAGTTTAAAACTTCATTAGTTGTACCTGAAGAACCATTCTTATCCACAACTTCAATGACGCCGGAAATCATTCCCATCCAGCAGCTAAATTTATAACGGCCAGGTTCCTTGGGAGTGAATTCTTTGATACTAACTTCTCCTGGTTTTAAGTCAATTTGCCCATCAAATAAACTTTTGGAAATAACGGCATTAGTGCAGCCGCTTGTCCCACGATCGGTAATCTCCCATCTAACCGGAACTCCAGCTCTAACCTTAAAGTAATTTGGCTGGTAGCCGGAAGCAGAAGCGTCCATTTTTATAATTTGTTTACCATTGACCAAGAGTGGTAAACCTTGTGATAAGTTTTCCCTTCCTTGGCTTTGGATGCTTAAATCGTTAAAACTGGCTACCCCTAAGACATTTAATTGGGAATTAATGTTAAAAAGGGCAAAAAATAAGACCAAAACCCCGGCAATTTTTAAAAAGCGCATCGCCTGATGGGGTTTCTGCGAAAAACCGATACTCGAAAGACCAATAAGGAGAAGGGTGGGAAGGGTTCCAAGGGCGAACAGTAACATCATTAAGCTTCCCTTTAAGGGATCTCCGGATAAAAGTGCTAAACCTTGAGCCGTTATCGTAAAACCACAGGGAAGAAAAAATGTTGCGGCCCCCATTAAAAATGGCATTTGACGGCCTTTAAAATTCGACTCATTGGCCACATATCTTGTGACAAACTTAGGCATTGTCGGCTGGAATCGACGAAAAGCTTTAAAACCTAACATTTGCAACCCCAAAAAAACCATTATCACCGAAACAATAATCACTAAGGTAGAGGTAAATGTTAGCGATATCTGCAAACGACTGCCCAAAACTCCCAGCAACGCTCCAAAAGCGGCATAAGAAACAATCCTGCCAAAGTTGAACATTAAATGAGGTTGAAGTCTTTTACCAAGGGAGGTACTTTTTGAATATAAATCCAGCCATTGCTTGGACATTGAAAGAACCAAACCGCCAACTAAAGCCGCACAACTGGAAATACCGGCCAAAAGGCCAAAAACAAAAAACACTGGCAAAGAAGAAAAAGTATTAACGTTTAGCCAACTAGCCAACCCCAATCGATTTAAAATAATAAAAGCGCCAATGATAAAAAAAGAAGTCGCTAAAATAATTAAAAGGTCAGACCAGGAGGTATTTTTTGTTTTTTTATGGTTCTCTTGTTTACTTTCGGAAAAAACATAACCCTCTTTTTTAAAAATCTCATTTAGCTTATCTGGAGCCGGTCTTTGTCCATTATATTCAATTAAAGCCTCACCCCGACTGGTTGAAGCCTCAACCGATTCTATCCCTGTAATTTCCAAAAGCTGTTTTTCAATCAGGATTTCACAAGAAGCACAATGCATCCCGGAAACAAAATAGGTAAATTCTTTAGTTTTTTTGTCTTTTTTTAACATAAATCAAAAAAGATCGGTTATAGCCTCAATATCCACCAGATTAATTGTTAATTGCCCATTAATCACCGAAACGTTACTGTTAATTGGGCGAGGATTACAACCTCCTTTTATTTTTGCAATCTGCTCTTTCGTGTAAGTTGTCCCACAATTTTGACATCTTATAAGATCTCCAACCTGGGTAAATCCTTTTTTGATACCAAAACAAACCTCACAAGCGTTAGCTGCCGCCCGGTACGTTCCATCATCGGCCTTAATAATAAAGAAGTAAAGATTTTTACCGGGTTTGGTTGAATAATAATTAAAGGCATGAAGATTCCCATCATTTACTTCATTTTCATCGATTAGAATTTTGTCGCCTTCATTCTCAACTGTTTTTCCCTTTTCACCCAAAAAACCATCATTAGAAACCACAGGAGCCAACTGATTCCCCTTGTTTAACAAAAAAACCAAAGCTCCAATCACCAAAATTAAAAAAACAATCGTTGCGATTTTCATTGTTCCTTAAAAATATCCAAAATTTCCTGATAAATTCTTTTCTTTTGAGTTTCGTTTTTACCTTTTACTGCTCGGGTGACACAAGTTTCCAGATGATTTTTGAGAATCATTTCATTGACTTTTCTTAAGGCCGAAATCACCGCCTGATTTTGACGAATGATATCAATACAATATCGCCCCTCTTTAATCATTTTAAGGTTAGCCTTCAAATGACCAATTAAATAATTCATACGGTTGAGAATCTTTTTATCGGTCATGGGAAGGATGATACCCTCCCCTAGGGGGTTTGTCAAGGGGCAATCATGTAAACTGATTGCCCCGACGACCCCGTTAAAATCGCACCGTGAGCCGTATACGAATAGTACCTAAAGGCGAACGGTAAGATTAGATGAGGTCAAGGGGTAAAATTTATATCAGAAGCAAATTCAGTCCGAGAAAAATCAAAAGCATTAAAATCACAAAAAATTTTTGATTTTGCCGAGAGACATCAACTCTTAACGGCCAAAAAAGCCAATCTCCAAAACGCTCCTCTTCTTTAAACAAACCATGGAATTCATCTTTAAGTAAATGCAAAGCCATACCCATAACCAGACCTGCTCCTAATAAATTATTGGTGGAGGTTAAAACAAAAAAGCAAAGAATATATAAAATCACTTGGAACAAAGCGTTATGAAAGGGTAGCCTTATCCTCTCTTGAGTAGTGCTTACTACTAAACTTGAAGCTTCTTTAAATCGTTTTTGATCAAACAAATGTTTTACTCTTTGACTAGTTAACTCATGAGGATTAACAACCAAAAGATAAAGCCAATGGTCAATATCAAACAAAAATGTCCCTAACAATCCCCCCAACCAAAGCCAAATTAAATCCAGATACCAATTCCAGCGCAATAAACTAATAATAACTAACCAAGTAATAGTCGCTAAAAAATGGCTTAAAAATTCTTTTTTAAACATTACTTTTCAGTATAACATGTAGTTTATCTTTGAATTTTACTCCCTCTTTTAAAAGAAGTTCACGTTGTTTTTCTTCTCCCCCCTGAGCAAAATGAAAAGCCACTCTCCCTTGTTGGTTGACCACCCGCTGGCAAGGAATCTTTTTCGGATCCGGATTTTTATGCAAAGCATTTCCCACCGCCCTTGCCGCCTTCGGCTTCCCTGCCAAAACCGCAATCTGCCCATAAGTCATTACCTTGCCTTTGGGAATCTTTTTAACCAATTCATAGACTTGAAGTTTAAAACTATTTTTCATCAGCCATTTTTTCTTTTTTCAAATTCTTCAGCTTCCACATAAATAAACGGGCGGGATTTTTAACTTGGTAGGCATCTTTGACAAAATTACGTGCCTTTTCCAGCAAAAATCGAGGTGTTTCCTTGGCTAATTTGATATACAAGGCCTTATGTGCCAAATCCTGAAGTTCTTCGGCCAAACGATAACCATAATCCTGAAATTCCCGGGAGATATATTTATCTTCCTTCCAGTTAAAAGAAGATAAAATGTCTTTAATTGATTGCGGGCCCTTTTGGCCATTGGTTCTTGTCATTTTGAGTCTTCGAAAAACAAGCTTCGCTTATTTGAGCTTTAGCGAAAACAAGGTTCTGCCGAAGGCAGGTTCTTACTTGAAAAGCAAGGTTCTGCCGGAGGCAGGTTCTTATTTTTTTACTTAAAGTTAAAACGATTCATCGCCTTTTCCAAATCTTCATCTAAAGCCAGTTTTATTGCCGCCGTTGCTTTTTTAATCGTTTGTTTCACCTTGCTTGTTTCATTAGCAGTAAAACTTTTCAAAACATATTTTTCCAGTAATCTGTCTTTTCCCCTATTGGCCCCCCCAATGCCCAAACGAAATCTAACAAATTTGTCTGTTCCCAATTGTTCAATAATTGAATCTATACCTCGATGACCACCAGAGCCACCGCCTAAACGGATTTTGATTTTCCCCAAGGGCAAATCAACATCATCATGAATCACCCATATTTCGGCAGGCTCAATATGATAAAAGGCAGCGATTTTGGCCACCGCAAAACCGGAAGCATTCATCATTGTCTGCGGTTTAATTAAGATAAATTGTGAATTAAAAATTATGAATTGTGAATTGAACTTTTTATTTTCTTGCCACTTCGTTTTTGTCAACGGTAACATTTTTCTTGCCAACTCATCTAAGACCATAAAGCCTAAATTATGGCGAGAATCGGCATATTTTTCTCCTGGATTACCAAGTCCCACAATTAAAATCATAAACTTAACGGTTTAATTGCTTAATAGTTTTTTAACTGTTTCGTCAGAAACTTGTTCAAATTCCTGATAAAACTGTCCGACGGCAAAAAAGAGTACCGGTGCTTCTAAATAAATAACCTCATCAGCTACTTCTTCTATCTCTCCAAGAGTATCCTTAGCAATCACGGGTGCCGCCACGATAATTTTTTGAGGATTATATTGTCTAACAATTTCCACGGCTGCCTTCATTGTTGCTCCTGTGGCAACACCATCATCGGTGATAACAACCACTTTATCTTTTAAATCCAGCGGTAGTTTATCTTGACGAAATTCTTTTTCTTGGACCTCAATATTTTCTTTAATCTTTTCGATTTTATTTTTAAGATAATCCTCATCTGCTCCTACTCTCTCGGCTAAAGCCTCATCGATAACTGGTTCGCCAACCGTCCCCACGGCCCCAATGGCTAACTCTGGATTGCCTGGGGCACCAATTTTTTTGGTGATAATGACGTCCATAGGGCATTCCAAAAAGTCTGCAATTTGTCGACCAATTACCACCCCACCTCGGGGAATAGCCAATACGAGAAGTTTGTTTACAGTTTTTTGTTCGCCCAAAACCTCTTTGAGTTTTTGGGCTAATTTTTGGCCAGCTTCAGAACGATTTGGAAACATACTGTTAACATTTTATCACATAAAAAGCCGTCCGATTCACGAACGGCACTTTTTTTAAAAATCTAATCAGAATTTAAAGTCGGCTTAAAAGCTTTTTAGCTAAATTGCCAACCCAAGGCAATTTAAATTCTTCACCTTGGTAGGCTTTGTAGATCAAAAACAGCCACAAAACAAAACCAACAATCCACGCCAACGGGGCAATGACCCAGCCAATAACGGGAATAAAAACCAAGATGGTTAATATGCCAAAAGTGACAATCGATTGGGCGGCATGAAAGCGAACAAAGGAATCTTTCTCAATTAAAAGAAAAACAATCCCGGTTAACCAACCCAAAACGTAAGATAAGGCGGCGGCGGTATTTTTAGGCAAGCCTGTTCCGGCCATAATTTTTTTCACCTCCTTTCTTCTTTTATCGTTTCACAACAAACCATCCTTGTCAAGCTTTCAAAATAAGAACCTGCCTTCGGTAGAACCTTGTTTTTCGCTAGCGCTCAAAATAGAGCCATTTGTTCTTTTGAGGGTTCACCTCGAGCATCCGCGAGGGGCCAAATTTTAACCTTCCCAAAAACACCATCGTAGCCGGGATCGATAAATATATCTCCTTTCCTCACTCTATCCATTGCTTCGGCTAATCTCTCTCCCCCAATTTTGGCCATTTCTTTAAGGGGTATTTTTAATAAAATTCCAAATTCAGAACCAAAATATTCTGTTAAACGATTATACTCATTTTCAACTGTTTGGCTGGAAAAACCCGACCCTAAAACCTCAGATAAAATCTCCATAAGAGGCACTAGTCTCACATATGGTGGTCTATTATTCCATTCTATTCCTTGTACCCCTTCCCCTATCTCAACGACCTTAGTCTTAACTTCATCAACAGTTCGTGTAGCTAATTCTTCAACCCGATGCATAACTCCAACAGTCAGTGGACGACCACAGACTGAACAAATTTCTCCCAATTTCTTCGTCTCTCCAGGTGATTGCTTCACCCCGCAGTTTCGGTGACCGGTATAATGATACTTACCCTCCTCTGGATAAAACTCAATCGTATAGGTAATTTTATTATTAATGACTGCTTTCCTAATATCTTCGTATCTTAATTTTTTAATATCTTCTATCTCAAAAACTGTTGCCTCTCTACTCATCTTTGGTAATGAATGTGCGTCGGAAAAGGAAAGAATTGTTCGTGAATCCAATTCTCCTACTCTCCAATTCATCGCCGGATCAGAAGAATGACCAGTCTCAATAGCAAAAATCTGGTCAGCTAAATCTCCATATGCTTCCTTAATACTGTTAAATCCACCCCTGTCACCATAAGTTCCAAACCAAGGAGTCCAAAGATGTGAAGGAACAACTAGACAATCTTTTGATACTGAAAAAACAATCTCGGCCAATTCTCTTACAGACAAACCCGTGACTGGTCGTCCATCGCTCATTAACTTCACTCCCCTTGCTCTCAATCTTTCATTGATCGACTCAACCACAGAAAAACTAGGAGCAAAAAATAAAGTATGAATTCGCCGTCCTCTTCCATCTTGACTGTAAATACTTGAGATTTCGGTTACTAAAAGAAATCGTGGTCCTTCTGGATCTTCTTTATAAACAAAAACTCCCTCTTCAATTTCAACCAAATCCCTCTCCAATTCCCTTAACCATAAAGGATGGGTCCAGTCTGGAGCTCCCACCAATCCCAATCCTTTTTTCTTCGCCCATTTGGCAATCTCGGGAATTACCATCTGTGGGGAAACCGCCCGGGAGTATTTACTATGGATGTGAAGGTCGGCAATAACTTCCATAACCTAAAAAACACGAAATTCCACGACGACAAAAATCAAATAAACTAAGAGTAAGGCTAGTCCTTCCCAACGGGACAAACGGCGTTTGGTGCGAATGAAAAGATAAAAAAGACCAAAGATTAGCAAAAAAGCCATTGTTGAGACAAAATAGCTATTTAAGTTTTGAATTCTAATCGGTGAAATTAAAGCCACCAAGCCAATAATTAAAGTTCCGTTGGCGACAATCGAACCTAAAAGATTCCCAAAAGCCATATTCGATTGCCTTTTCCTTAAGGCTTCGATTTCAAAAACCAACTCGGGCAAAGTCGTGCCGACCGAAATAACTAAAAGTCCAATTAAAAGCAGGGAGATATTAAAAGCCGCAGCAAATTTTACCGCGATTCTCACTAAAGCGTCAGCCGAAAACAGCAATAAGGCGATACCAAAAAAAACCCAAGCGACTTCTTTACTGGCTTTACGAATCGGAGCATAATCAAATTTCCTTAATAAACGTTCTTGTTTATCCTCTTTTTTTTCATCTTGGCCGGGTCGTTCATTAAAAATCGCTAATTGATAAAAGACGTAAAGAACCAATAAAATGAGTCCATCAATTCTCGATAAAATCCTATCTGATAAAAGCAACATCGGCGAGGTGGCGGCTAAAAAGGCGTAAAAGACATCACGGCGAAGAAAATTTCCTTCCACCATGACTGTACCTCCGATTAAAGCCGCCCCTCCAATTACCAAAGATAAATTGGCAATATTCGCCCCAATAACATTGCCCAACGAGAGAACTGATTCACCTTCAAAGGCAGCACTTAAACCAACAAAAAGTTCTGGTAAACTAGTCGCCAAACCCAAAATCAAACCGGTTAAAGCAAATTGACGCAAGCGGGTTTTTTGTGAAAGAGCCTTAAAGTTAATAATTAAAATATCGGTCGCCTTAACTAAAAGAAAACAAAAAACAAAGATTAAAATTAAATTGAAAAGATGAATCATAGATTTATTCCATCTTATTATAAAGGAAGCCCTTGTTTCTCGCTACGCTCGAAATAAGGAAGCCCTTGTTTCTCGCTACGCTCGAAATAATGACTTCTTCTCAAGAATAAAAACTGTTTAATCAGCTCTAGGGCTAATAAATTCAAAACTCCCAGAGTCACCACCAAAAACCACTCTTTCAAACCTAATGGTTGGGTTTGAAGCAAAAGTTGTAAGGGTGGCCAATAAATAGCCAGCAACAGCAAAGTTAAACTCGCCATTAAAGCCCAAATTAAGGGCGGATTTTGGGCAAGATTATGACGAAAAGCCCGTCTTAAAGAACGAGAGGCTAAAACAACGAACATCGAAATGACCGCCAGGGCGGCAAAAACTAAAGTTTGACTGAAATAAAAGGGTAAAAATCTTTTCAAGCTGGCAATGACCAACAGCGTCAAAAACCCAGGGCCGATGATACCGACAAAAAGAAGCAGGATTTTCATTTGGGAATCAATGATGGGAGCGTCTTTTTTCCTGGGAGATTCATCCATTAATCCCTTTTCTTTTGGTTCAAAGGCCAAAGCAATGGCAGGGAAACTGTCTTGAAACAAATTAATCCAAAGAATTTGCGCGGCGGTAATCGGTAAAGGTAGACGGAAAAGAAGACTGCTACTGATTAAAATGATTTCCATAAAACTATGCGATAAAAGATAAAAGGTGGCTTTTTTAATATTTTCAAAAATATTTCTACCTTCCTCAATGGCATGAACAACGGTGGCAAAATTCGAATCAAGCAAGACCATCTCGGATGTTTCTCTGGCTAAATCAGTAGCCGTCCTGACGACAATCCCGATATCCGCCTGTTTTAAAGCCGGCGCATCATTGACTCCATCACCCATCATCGCCACTACTTCACCGTTTTCCCTTAAAGCCTGCACAATTTTTAATTTTTGTTCGGGAGTAGTTCTGGCAAAAAGAACAACCCTGGAAACAATCTTTTTTAACTGCTCAAGATTCATTTTTTCTAACTGTTCCCCCTCCAAAACTCTTTGATGATCTTCGATACCTAATTTTTTCAATACTGCCAAGGAAGTCGACAAATAATCACCAGTAACAACTTTTACTTTTATCCCTGCCTGCTGACATTCTTTGAGAGCCTCTTTCACTCCCCTACGAATGGGATCCTCATAGATTAAAATTCCCAGCCATTGCAAGCCCTTGAGATCTGAATTCTCAATTTTTGTTTTGGCATCTTTCATCTCTTGATAGGCAAAACCTACCAACCGATATCCTTTCTGGCCGTAATTCTCAAATTTTTCTTGCCAAATCTGAAAATCTTTTTTAGTCAATTTGGAATGAGCCAAAATAACCTCAGGGGCGCCGGAGAGAAACAAAAGTTTTTTATCACCACCGTGCAAAGTCGCAATATATTTATAAGTCGGACTGAAAGGAACCTCATCCAACCGGGGATATTGTTTTAATAACTCATCTTTCCTAATCGGTTTACCCTGAGCTCTCGAGCCGAGGGCTCTTCGACCCGAGGCTTGTCGAAGGGCCCAATCCATCATCGCCACTTCTAAAGGATCCCTCATATCGTTACAAAGAATGGCTGCTTCAACTAATTTTTCTTTCTCTTCTCCAACTAAAGCTTCAACCATTTTCATTTTCCCTTCCGTTAAAGTTCCAGTCTTATCCGCACAAATAACGCTCACTGAGCCTAAAGTTTCCGTGGCCAAAAGCTGACGAACTAAAGCTTTTCTTTTTAAAATACGCTGCATCCCTAAAGAAAGAATCACGGTTAAAGTCACTACCAATCCTTCAGGAATAGCGGCAACAGCCACAGCCACGCTGGTGGTAAAAATCTGAAGGGTTTCATAGCCTAAAAATTTCCCTAAAAAGAAAATTAAAAGAGTTATTCCACCGACAATTAAGGCTAAATTTTTCGCGATTTGGCCAATTTGAATCTGTAAAGGCGTTTTTTCTTCGCTTAAAGACAAAACCACTTTGCCCAGCCCGCCAAGGCGCGTTGACATGCCGGTTTTGGTCACCACCATTTTCGCAATACCCCCCTCAACACTTGTCCCCATAAAAACCATTTGCTCTTGCTTCTCTACGGCAGACTCAACCACGCCTAAATTAGGGCTAGTTTTTTTGGCCACTGGTAGTGATTCACCCGTTAAAATGGCTTCATTGACCGTCAGGTCCGTACTTTCAACTAAAATGCCGTCAGCCGGAATCTGGGTACCAATGGTTAAAATGACCAAATCACCGGGAACTAAATTTTTCGCCCCAATAATCTGAGTTTGCCCATCACGAATGACCTTCGCCACCGGCACCAGTAAAGAACGAAGGGCCGTCATCGATTTTTGTGATTTTTGCTCCTGGTAAAAACCCAAAGCCGTATTTACCACTACCGCCGCCAAAATTACCACCGTATCGGTGAGGTGATGAAGAAAAAAAGTCACGACCCCAGCCAAGAGTAGAATATAAATTAAAGGAGAAGTAAATTGATTAAAAAGGATTTTTAATGAAGAAAAAGTTCTTTGTTTTTTTAATTCATTGAGGCCATATTTTTTCAGCCGCAAAGCAGCTTCATCCGAGGTTAAACCAGCCAATTTATTCTGAGCTTGCCGAAGAACCACAAATTCATTTTAACACAATTTGAGCAAAGCTCGATTTTCGCTTTCACTCAAATTAAGCAAAGCTTGATTTTCGAAGACTCAAATTAAACCTGAAGCCGGTAGAGTTTTTCGGCTTCGGCTAAAGTGGTGGCTTCCTCAAGAGATTTATCATCACGAAAGCACACTAGTCTAGGAAAACGTAGAGCATATTGGGCAGTATGAATTGGCGATTTAGTGATATTGTCCGCTTCAATTTCCACGACAATTTTAGGAGTACACCAAACATCAGGAAAGAGATTTTTATCAATAAGATATTGTTTGGGCTTTTCTTTAACTTTGACCTCATTAATTCTTCTTCTCATTTCCCACCATTGTTCATCCGACAAACCGGTGCCAACTTTGGAAATCGTCAGGAATTGGTCATTCCCTTCTTTTTCTCTAACACCCACCAAAAAGCCACCGATGCCAAACTTGGCTCTTTTACCTTTACCTTTATAATAGCCCATGACCACACAATCTAAAGTGTCAGCCAAACCACCGCCTTTCTTACCTTTTTCCTGTTTCAGTTTCACCCAAGTATAACCCCGCCGGCCAGGGTCATAAGGTGCTTTCCACTTTTTAACCACCACTCCCTCCAATCCTTTTTTAATCTGTTCATCATGAAATTTTCTCAATTCTTGGGCACTTTCGGTGATAATTTGTGGCGAAATAAGAATTGTTTTTGACCCAGAAATAATCGTTTTTTCCAAAAGCCGACGCCGTTCATTAAAAGGCACCCTAATCAAGTCACGGCCATCTTGATAAAGAATATCAAAGGCAAAATATTTCAAGGGAATTTCTTTCACCTTATCGCCAATTTCATATTTTCTTTTTCTTTTAATGGTTTCCTGAAAAGGTAAAAACTTACCGTTTTTTTGATCAAAACCAATTGCTTCGCCATCAAAAATTACCTCCCTGGCTTTTACTTCTCTATCTAAAGCTTGAATTAAATCCGGGAACATATGGGTTACATTCTCCAGATTACGGGTAAAGATGTGAGTTGCGCCTTTTGACCAATGAATTTGTAAACGAGTCCCGTCATATTTAGGTTCAACTGCCACTTCGTCTCCCGGTCGGCACATTTTTTTAATAATTTCTTCCGCATTAGGCAAGCGCTGACAGAGGGCCGGCATAACCGGCACCCCGAATTGGATTTTGACTGCCTTTAAACCCTTAATTTTCTTACTCTTAATTATTTTGGCAATTTGCCCAATATCAGCCTGAACATCAAAAGCAGCTTCAATTTTTTGACGTTTTGATTTGTCACCAGCCAACAACCAAGATAAAGCATCCAAAATCGTCAGTTCGGAAAAACCTAATCGCAGTTTGCCCAAGGGGATACGAACCACATACTTCACGCTTAAGGCATCCAAATCATCTAATAGGGCGGCGGTCTTGTTTATTTTTCTTTCCACTGACCCTTCTCCACCTTCTTTAGCAATCTCATAAAGTCGTTTATAGACATCATCAACAGAGAGCTTCGAAGCTCGAACTGTCCTTTTAACTATTGCTGTGAGTTCACCTAAATCGCCAATCCGTTTGTATTCTCTCTTAATTTTTTCCTCTGGAATTCCAAAAGCTTTACTGACCACCCGAATCATTAATTTTTCCGCCAAATTGAAATCTAAGCCAGCGTAAGCCGGAGCCAATTCACCTAAACAAAGGTAACAAATTTTATCAATTTCTTTTTCAGAAGCTTTTTGAAAAAGCTCCGCCAGAATCTCGGTGATTTTATTTCTTGAGGCAGTTGCTTCTAGTCGCGAAAGATAAATGGCTAGATTTTTAAATTCCATATTTCTGTCCTAAATCAAATTCTGGGAGAAAAACAAATAGGCAAAAACAACAACCATGATAAACAAAAAACCAAAAATAATTGAGGTCCAACCTGCTTTCTCTTCTTTTAAAATTTTATTTAAGCCTTCCCCGACCAAGGTGAGACCAAATAAACTTGGCAAAATTAAAATCATGTACAAAAATTGCGGGTCGTTCGGGTTCATTTCAGAACATACCTGGCAGCTTTGGTTTTGCCTTCCTTTTTAATGATACCTCTTTTTTTAAGATAATTAAAATCACGAACCAGAGTATCGTCAGAATATTCAGGCAGGATTTTTCTGGCTTCAGGCGTCGTAATTGAGCCTTGGGCTTGTAAATATTCCATTAATTTAATTTGTCTTTCGTTTAGGGGAACCGGGGTGCCCCCAATTTTATTTTTCATTTTCAAATCAGTGGAAAGTCTTTTAATTTTTTCTTTGATCCTGGTCAGTTCCACCGCCATCGCCTGGGTAAAATAATTGAGCCAAGGAGTCAAATCTCTCTCGTTTAAGTCTTGGTTTTGATTGGAAACATCCGAAAGAGCCTGATAATAAGCAGAGGCATCTTTATCAAAATACTCTTCTAAAGAAAAGAATTTTCTGATATCGTAGTTTTCCCTGAATAAAACCAAGGTCGCAAAAGCCCGGACGGCGCGTCCATTTCCCTCGACAAAAGGATGAACCGCCACCAAATAATAGTGGGTAATACCGGCGCGTAAAACCGGGTGAATTTTGGCTTCCTGTTCATTATTTAGCCAAGTAAAATAATCTTCCAATAAAAAGGGGACCTCTACGGCCGGAGGCGGTCGAAAAGTCACCTCACCGGTAAAACCATTTTTAACCACCACCTGAGTTTGTCGATATTGACCCAAATTACCCTCCTCCAAAAGTCGCTGGCAAGTCAGCTCATGAATTTTTTTCAACATACTCGGGGTATATTTACTTTTTTCGGCTTGCCGGCGTTCCTGCTCCTCAATATAATTTAAAACGTTACGATAGTTAATAACTTCTTGGATATCTCTTTCACGGGCCACAATTGTCTCACCCTCAATAGCTTTTTTGACCTCATTTAAGCTCAAATCATTGCCCTCAAGATGAGTACCATGATGAACCGTTCGCAATAAAGCATCTTTAACAAATCGGGCTTCATAGATGGGAATCAACGGGGCATTTTCAATGACTTCTCGGGCGGCCTCAATCAAACCAATGTTGGCTAAAATGTCATTAGTTATGGTAAACTTAGGAGTATACATCAGAATTATTATCGAAGATTTTGCGGAAATAAGCAAGCTTTTCTCGCAAACTCGAATAAGCAAGCTTTTTTCGAAGACTCAAATAAGCAATCATCAGCGAAGGTAGCAACCTAAAACTTCCGGGATTTTTTCGGCTAAATCATCGGCATTGTAGGCAAAACCAACTTTTTGATAAAGCTCATCAGCGGCTTTTTTGACAATAAACGAAGCAGCGTAGGCTGACCAAAAGGGTGGATTTTTCGCCGCCAAAGCCGTAGTTAACCCCGCTAAAACATCGCCCGTACCACCTTTGATTAAACCGTTATTACCACCTTCAATTAAACTTGATTCTTGAGCAGAAAAAATCTCGGTCACAGCGTTTTTAAAAACAATAATACAATCATGCTTTTTTGCTGTTACTTGGGGTTTCTCGCCACCAAAAAGCATCACAAATTCTTTTTGGTTGGGTGTTAAAATTGCCTTCTTGGGAATAAATTTTTTATCCATCACCTGTAAACTCCCCGCATCAATCACCCATTGTTTTTGAGGAAATTTTTCTAGCAACGATTCGGTGATTCTTTTTGTTTCTTTGCCAGCCATATCCTCCACATTTTCTCCCTCTTGGTGATATCTCATAAGGCCTGGACCAATCAAAATCGCATCAGACTTTTTCAAATATTCATCAACTTGATTAAAAGGAAACCAAATAAAGGATGACAACTGGCTTTTGAGCTGCTCAGCGACTTCCCCGATAGAAGGTTCGGGTGAGGTAAAAAAGACCATATCCACCACTCGGGAAGCCGTTTTTAAAGACAAAATGGGCGCCCCGTGAAATAAGGAAGAGCCGCCAATAATCGTTATCTGACCATTGCCGCCTTTGGTCTGGACCACTGGTTTGTAAAATCTTTTTAGTTCTTTCTCCTCAAAATTCTTCATTTTTTCAATTCTATCACTTTCATTTTTTCTAAATAATTCCTCTTCACTAAATGGATGTCGGTGGTGGTAATGATTGTCTGTTGTTTGGGAATTACCTCCAAAAGCCGTTCCCGCCGGGCATGATCTAACTCAGAAAAAATATCATCCAGTAGGAGTACCGGTCGTTTACCAATTTTTTGAGCCATAAACTCCAACTCTGCTAATTTTAAACTAAAAACCGCTGTTCTTTGCTCTCCTCTTGAACCATAGGTATGCAAACTTTTTCCATCTATCATAGCCTCAAAATCATCCCGATGAGGCCCAACTAAAGTCGCTCCAGCGACGATTTCCTCTTCGGCATATTTTTCCAATCGTTGAGGAGAGATAATACTTTTATCATAATAAATTCCCATCTTGCCAAAACGTTCCGGCTGTTGATTAATAAAATCGAGAAATTCTTGTCTTTTTTGAGTCATCACCCCGCCATTTTCCACTAAAAGCTTATCCCAGAAGAAAAGCGTACTTCTAGGCTTGCCTTCATCGCGAATCTGCTCTAACAAGCGATTTCTTTGTCTTAGCCCTTTTTTATAAGAAAGACTGGCTCGTCGATAATCCCTATCAGCTTGCTCTAAAACTAAATCCAGCCAATCGCGGCGAATACTAGGGCTGTCAACAATAATTTCCAAATCTTGGGGGCCAAAATAAACAACCCTGAAGTTTTCCAGAAAATCCATCATCCGACGGCTCACCCCGTTGACCAAATATTTCTTTTTGGCCACACGTGAGCCATTTAGTTCCCCTCGAGTTAAGACGATTTCTAAATTAATCTCTTGGCTATCAAGGCTAACTTTACCCTTAATTCTGGCTATTTCCTTGTGGTAATTAATCATTTCCTCTTCCATTCTGGCTCGAAAAGATTTACGGGAAGCGAGTAAAAAAATGGCTTCCAAAAGATTGGTTTTACCGGTCGTATTCGGGCCAATTAAAAGATTCAAACCGCCAGAAAATTTAAATTCTTGATTTTGGTAATTTCTGAAATTTTGAAGCTGAATTTGTTTAAGAATCATTTTTGACAGGCAGGGCAATAAAAAGTCCCTCGTCCTCCCACAGTTATCCTTTTAACCAAACCTGAACAGTTGGGGCATTTTTGACCCCGACGGCCGTAAACTAAAAAATATTCCTGATAAGCACCTTTATGACCCAAAGCATCTAAATAATATTGGTCTGAAGCCCCACGAAAATAAAGCCCCAACTTTAAAACCTTTTCCAGGTTTTGATAAAGCCTTTCTGCCTCTTTATTGTTAATTTTATTAGCGGGACGACGGGGGTCAATACCCGCCAAAAAGAAAGCCTCATTGGCGTAAATATTGCCGACACCGGAAATTCTTTTTTGATCCATCAAAATAATCTTCACCGGCTGGCTGGTTGAGGATAAAATCTTTTTAAAAACAGATAAATTTAAGTCATCAAAAGGTTCCGGGCCAAATTCTTTTAGGATTTTTTGCAATTCTTTTTCATCTTTAACTAAGCGGAACCAGCCAAACTTCCGCGCGTCAGCAAAACGTAATTCTTTTCCCCCATCCAAACTGACTGTGATATGCTGCCAATCATCCGGTCGGTCACTCTTATTTCTCACCAGTAAGCGCCCGGTTAGTTTTAAATGAACAATAATAATCGCGCCATTGGAAAAGAAAAGCTGTAAAACTTTGGCTCGCCTTTGAATTTTCTTAATAGTTGCCCCGACAATCGCCTTTTTAACCACCTCCAACGAGGGCTGAACCTGCTTAGGCGAATTAGTTTCAATATCCAAAACCTTTTTTCCAACAATCAACTTTTCTAAATCTCTTCTGATAGTCTCTACTTCAGGTAGTTCAGGCATATTTCTCCTCCACGAATTTTTTAATTTCTTTTTTAAACCTTTCTTTACTAAATTTTTGGGCTTGAGCTCGACAATCTTCAGGTTTGTATTTCTCCGGTTTAAAGTTTTTGAGAATTTTAACCAAACTTTCCACTGTTGGTTCACTGTGTCCTACCGTAGTCTCCGACGAAGGTGGAAAAAATTCTCCGGTTTTGCCTTCCACAACCGATTCTAAATATCCCCCACCCCGAAAGGCGATGACTGGCCGACCAGCCGCCATCGCTTCCACCGGGGCAATACCAAAATCCTCATCAGTGGCCAAGGCTAAAAAAGCTTTGCACTGGCCATAATAGCGGTAAAGTTCTTCATCTGAAATCCGACCCAAAAATTCTACCCAAGGGTTCTTTAGTTTCTCAAGTTTCTTACCAAACCACTTCAGTCCTGCTGGCTCTCCAACTATTTTTAGCTCCACTTTAGCTTTTTTGGCAGCCTCTGCTGCTAATTCAATCCCCTTGGCGCCTACTACCCGCGAAGCAATTAAATAATAGTCTTTCTGCTTAAGGTTGTAGGTAGCACGGATGATTTTTTCCACCTCAACTGGAGGATAAATAACGGTTGAGGAACGCCGATAGAACTTTTTTACCCTGCCAGCTACATTTCTGGAATTAACAATAAATTCATCAACTTGCTGGGCTGAAGAATAATCATAGAGCCTTAAAAAATGGGCAATAATATTACCATAAATCTTCACCGGCCAATATCTTTGCCATTCCATTGAGGTGGAATAACCATATAACCAGCGCGGCGGAGTGTGGCAATAACAAAATATTTTAGTTTTAGGCCCAACGCGAAACCCTCGGGTAATATACCAAGAAGCAGAAGTAATAACCAAATCATATTTTGAGAAATTAAAACTTTTCCAGATAAGAGGAGTTAAAAACCGCAACGGACTGTAAAGATTTTTGTGTTTAATCAATGAAGCCAGCCAAGATTCAACGATTTTTTTACCGGCAAAAGCTCTCCCCGCAGTAGAATTTCTGACATAAAAAGCAGTATAAATCGGTGCTTCCGGCCACATCTCACAAAGAGTTTTTAAAACTCTTTCCGCTCCCCCGTATTCCTTTAGATAGTCATGAATTAAGGCGACCTTCATTTTTCAAATTAAAGCAACTTTCACTTTAAAATTAAACTCATTTGATTACTTTCCTCTTTTTTTTCTTCTTTGGCTTTTTTTACCCCTGGTAATTTATTAATTAAACTTTTAAATTCCAGCTCCTCGAATAATTTTATCGCTTTTTGATGATCATAATCATGGACTAAACAAGCCTTAAGATTAAGTTTAAGAGGAATTTTGGTCACAATCGTGGCTAACTTTTGAGACAAATAGGCATTCTCTTTACCATCTTTTAACTTTTGCGCCAATAAAGATTTTATTTTTTTAAGATTCTTATAAATAGTAGCCAAATCACCATATTGATTGAGTAATTCGACGGCGGTTTTAGGTCCAATACCGGAAACGCCAGGATAGTTGTCAGAAGCGTCACCGACCAAAGCTTTATAATCAATAACCTGTTTAGGAGTAACCCCCAAAAAGATTTTAACCTTTTTTTCATCAAAAATTTCCGGCTCAGCAAAACCTCTTTTGGGAGCATAAACCTTAACTTTTTTATTAACCAACTGCATAATGTCTTTATCGCCGGTGACAATCATGACCTCCACGTTTTTTAAAGCTGCCTGTTTGGCCAAAGTTCCAATGACATCATCAGCTTCAAAACTGGGTGAGGTAAAAATAGGGATATTTAAAGTTTTAACCATTTGATAAACCCGCTCGATTTGGCCAGCTAGCTCTCTGTCCATCTCTGGCCGCTGAATTTGATAACCAACATATTCTTGATGACGAAAGGTTGGTTCGGGCAAATCAAAAGCCACCGCCAAAAAACCTGGTTTTAAATCCTCTAAAACGGTTAATAAAATACGGGTGAAGCCATAAACAGCGTTAACCAACTCACCCCGGCGAGTTTTTAAAGTTAAGGGGAAAGCGTGATAGGCACGATGAAGAATGGCATGGCCATCAATTAAAACTAAACGTTTCATTCCTTCATTAATTTTTCAAATTCTTCGCCTTCCAAAGTTTCTTGCTCAATCAGTTTCTCAGCAATAATGTCTAGCTTTTTTTTCGATTTTTTCAAAATCTCCAAAGACTTCTTATATGATTCATCCACAATTTTTTTAATTTCTTTATCGACTTTTGATTGCATATCCGGGCTAATTTCTGAAGGTTGCATCCAGCTTCGACCCCACTCTGACGTTTCAACTTGTGGGCCCAAGTAAGTTGGCCCCAACGAACTCATGCCAAAATCAACCACCATCTGACGGGCAATCCTTGTCGCCTGGTCAATATCCGAAGCCGCCCCTCCGGTAAATTCATTGAAAATCAATTCTTCGGCCGCCCGACCTCCCAACAAAGTCGTGATGGTTTCTAAAAGATGGCTTTTGGTTTCGGTGTAGCGGTCTTTTCTGGGCGGAATCAAGGTAAACCCCATGGCCATTCCTCGGGAAACAATGGAAATGCGATGAACCGGATCTATATTAGGTAAGACAAAACTTACCACCCCATGACCGGCTTCATGATAAGCGGTCATTTTTCTTTCTTCTTCAGACTGAAGCCGCTTTTTCTCCGGACCAAGTTTGACTTTGGTGGCCGCTTCTTCAATATCTTCGGCGTTGATTGAGTTTCTATTTTCCCTGGCAGCTAAAATGGCTGCTTCGTTGAGCATATTTTCCAAATCCGCGCCGGAAAAACCGACCGTTCTTCTGGCCACATTATCCCAATTAACGTCCTTAACAAAAGGTTTACCCCGAGCGTGAATGGCTAAAATGGCTTTTCTGTCTTCCACATCAGGCATATCTAAAACCACCCGTCGATCAAAACGACCGGGACGAAGAAGAGCCGGATCAAGAAGATCGCCCCTATTTGTAGCCGCCAGAATTATCACGTTATCATTAGGGGTAAAGCCATCCATCTCCACCAGAATTTGGTTTAAAGTTTGTTCTCTTTCATCATGACCGCCGGTAAAACCCAGCCCTCGCTGACGACCAATGGCATCAATTTCATCAATAAAAATAATGGCTGGGGCTGTTTTTTTAGCAGTAGAAAAGAGGTCACGAACCCGACTAGCCCCAACCCCGACTAACATTTCCATAAACTCCGAACCGGCCATGGAAAAAAATGAAACGCCAGCTTCTCCGGCCACCGCCTTTGCCAAGAGCGTTTTTCCTGTCCCACTCGGACCCACTAACAAGACGCCCTTAGGTGTTCTTGCTCCCAGTTTACGATATTTGCCAGGATGCTTTAAAAAATCAATTATTTCCTGAAGTTCTTTTTTGGCCTCATCAACCCCAGCCACATCTTTAAAAGTGATTGATTGTTTACCTTTGGAAAAAACTTGAGCTTTAGAGCGACCAAAAGAAAAGATGGAGTCTTGAGCCCCCCTGGCTTGGCGGAAAATGAAAAAGAAAAAAACAATCATCAAGATAAAAGGTAAAACCCCAGATAAGATATTCATCCAGACTTGAGATAAAGAGGTGTCTTTGATGATAAAATTAATCGACTCGGGATTGATTTCGGCTGATTTTAGAATTTCGGTAAAACTGACCTGGGGTTCTTTACGGGAAAAACGAATCTTATCATCTTGATAAGTTAAAACGATTTTGTTTTCTTCAATTTTGGCCTCTTTGATTTTATTGGCCTTAATGTCATTTAAGGCTTGAGATAAGGCGACTTCTTCCCCTGTCACATTTTGTTTTGAGGGAAAAGAAAATAAAAAAGAAAGGACCACCGCTCCTACCAAAAGCCAAATTAAAAGATTTTTTAAATTAAGCTGAAATTTAAATTGGTATTTTTTGACCGGACGCTGTGGGAGATTATTTTTCATCAAGTTATTCTATCACAAAACCGAAGCTAATTCAAACCAAGCCCATAGCCTTTTTGACTTCCGAAAGGGTTTGCTGGGCAATTTTGGAGCAGTAAACTCTGCCTTCTTCTAAAATCCCTTCAACAAGTTCGGGGTGAGATTCAAAATATTTTCGTTTCTCTTGAATTGGCTTTAATTCTTTGTAAATCGCCTGGGCTAATTTTTCCTTAAGCTCGGCATATTTGACACCTTCGCCTAGATATTGTTTTTCAAAATTTTGTTTTTCTTTTTCTCCCATAAACAATTCGATGAAAATCAAAAGGTTAGCCACACCACTATCTTTTGGTAAACTCTTGCCATGGCCGACATCAGTCGGCATTTTGGCAAGTTTTTCCTTAATGGTTTTCAAATCATCGGTGAGTAAAATATAACTACCCTCAACTGATTTGCTCATCTTGCCTGAGCCCAATAAGCTTGGAATATACTCCCCAGGCGTAAAGTAAGCTTTTGGTTCTAGTAGTATCTTTTTATCCCCACCAAACATCTGATTAAACTTTCGAGCAATTTCTCTTGTAAGTTCAATATGGGGTAATTGATCTTTACCCACAGGAACCAATTCCGCTTTATAAATGAGAATGTCGGCCGCCATCAAAATCGGGTAATAAAAAAGACCAACATTAACGTAATGGGGGTTTTCAATTTTCTTCTCCTTATAAGTTGGGAGTTGTTCTACCCTTGAAACAGGATAAATAGTCGACAAAAGATAGGCCAGTTCAACGTGTTCTGGAACTTGAGATTGAATCATTAAATGACATTTCTTGGAGTCTAAACCACATCCTAGATAATCCAAAACAATACCATCAATCTGTTCCTGAAGTTTTTTAGGGTCATAGGGTGTAGTAATCCCATGCAAATCCACTACTGAATAAATACAATCCAAGTCCTCTCTTTCTTGAAGAGCTAAATAGCCCTTAACTCCACCTAAATAATTCCCCAAATGGAGCCTGCCGGTTGGTCTTGAACCAGAAAAAACTCTTTTCTTGTCAACCATATGTGTTAAATTTTATCACAGCTTGTTTTGCTTCACAAATTTTGTTAAAATTATTTTGTACATGCGGGGTAGTGTAAAGTTGCACGTGAGGCTCATAATCTCACAGCCCAGGCGCGATTCCTGGCCCCGCAACAAAATTTTTAAAAGATTCACTACACATTTGTAAAGATCATCCCATGCCTCCAAGAAAAAGATGGCTTAAGTCTGAAGAGAAAATTTTAAGAAAAATATATCTTGGAGAAGGAAAAACTATTGAAGAAGTTGCAAGAATTTTAGGTAGAAACCCCGCTGCTGTTTTTAATAGAACTTCAAAGTTAAAAATAAAGAAAAATCCACCTAAATTTAAACTCCCTTCTTTATCTTGTGAATTAGCTCGAGTTCATGCCCATATTTGTGGAGATGGCTTCCTTACAACATCTAGAGAAACTAACAAATTTGGTTTTTATCGAAGATGGGGCTACGACAAGGGAAATTTTACATCTCGACATGTGGTTGGCTATTCCAACAAAAACCAACTTTTAATTAATGAATTCGTTGAAGACGTTAAAAAGTGTTTCGGAATTAAACCAACGGTTGTCAAAAGAAAAGACGGGACTTATGAGGCACGACTAAAATCAAAAAAAGCTTGGGAATTTTTAAAAAACCTCGGTGCTGGAACTTCTTATTCATGGAAAATCTCAAAAATTTTTCTGGAAGCATCTCCCAAAATAAAAAGAGCTTGGGTAAGGGCTTTCTTTGACGATGAAGCTCATTTTTCCAAGGATGGGAGAATCAGAGTAAAATCAGTTAATCGAAATGGCCTTAGGCAAGTACAAATACTCCTTCATGAATTTATTCCATGTCACTTAACCCCCCAGAAGAAAAGCTATACTGACGGAACCTATTATCTTAATGTCTTGAAATCAAATCGAGAAAGATTTATACTTTCATTCAAACCATTAAGAACAACAAGCTTGGCTACGTAGCTCAGTGGTTAGAGCAATCGCATCATAAGCGAGAGATCGCTGGTTCAAATCCAGCCGTAGCCACACTAAGAAATTTTCACCCCCTACTTTTGTATAAAAAACCTTTTTTATCCCATATAAATTTGATTTTTGCCATCAATTATGCTATTATCCGTTCGTACCTTAATTTTCAAATAAATACGAAGCTGAATTGGTTGTTAAATTTGCTTAACGAACTAATTTATTATCAATTGAAGGAAAGGATAAGAAATGAAAAGAGTAGGTATTTGCCCTATTCCTACATTTTTCAGAAATGGGACTAGTGTAACTCAGCCTAAAAAACCAAAAAATGATGAACCGAAAATTATTCCTACTTGGAATGAGATTCAAGAACTAGAGCAGAAATTTTTAGGGCTGGTAAAGCGTGGAAAACCACGGGAACATTGGCTTTTAAATATTCTCTATAATAACGTTGGTGAAAAATTAAAGCAGATGCGTGATAAAAATGAGGGCCGTAAAGTCCCCAAAAGGAAAATAGATAGAATGGAAAACCTTTTGACAAGGATAAACGCCTATCTATTTCCATAATAAAAACTTGCTTCGTATTTATTAAATCTGAAAGGGTTTGAAAAAATCATTAAAAAGAAGGGGTGAAGATAATGGATTTATTGGATTTATTAAAAGACATAGGGCCAGGCGTTATGATATTTATTATTCTTATTGGCGTTTTGGCGGTTGTTTGGATTTTTTTAGAGAAGCCCAATCGCCCTCTTAAAGACAAGGGCCATCCAAAATAAAGTAAATAATGATTTTTTCGAAAAAATTAAAAAAGACCTCTATTTAGAGAACAAGAAGATAAATATCTTAAGTAATCTTGAGATTTTTTTCCTTTTACTCTCTAACCTTTCGGGGTCTTTTTTTCCGCCTTTAAAAAGTCCTATAATCTTGACTTTTAGGGAATTTTGTGGTATGATACCTCATAAATTGCAGTAGTACATTAAAAGACTAATAAGTACATTCGTTGGTAGCCATCTGCTAGTAAGAGCAATTTTATTGGCAGCTTGCTGCCAACGAGTGGGGCGGGACACAAGCTGGTAGTCGGTGATAAGAACACTGTATCTATATTTAATTAGAAAAAAATTAATTATCTAGCAACTCTGCGAGGACCCGCCTCCTCAATGTACTTATCAAAATACAGATTTATCTTTTGGAAGTTAGTCAAGCTATTTGCTGCTTGATTACTTTTCCGAAAGTGAGAAGTGAGATTAGACAAGAAATTAAAGGAGTGATTGGTTATGGAATCAGGTTGGAGTTCAAATATCGTAAGCTACATCATGTTGTTTGGTCTTCTGGTTTATTCTATTTGGTATCTTTGCAAATACTTGAAATTTTACTACTATTTTGGGTTTAAACCATTTTCTCAATACCCAGAGGTGCAAAAGGCAGAACAAAGACTTATCAACGACCAATTAAATGCTGTTATTGGTCGCTTACCTAAGGAAAATGGCCCAACACTTCAAGCCTGTAAAGAAGAGTTGATCACAATTTATCATCTGGCCCGGTCTTTCGATTTTGAAGTACCAAAGAAAAGAAATCTCAAAGATCTCATTTCTCATTATTAAAAATCTGTATATTTATTACTTACAAAAAAGTCTAGCCGAACGAATAGAAGTTTGAAACTTAGGGATTTTTCCTTAAAAACTTCTGTGGCTAGGCTTTTTTCATGACTGAAATTACAAGAACAAATTCAGCCATTGTCGCCAATGAGGTAAGGGCTTGATATCTAAAGATTCTTTCTCACCCAGAACTTCTTTAATATTCGGCGGTAAAATGACAATCGTTTCCCCTTCTTTGGCCATATTCAATTTATTTCGTGCCTCCTCCTCCACAAAAGCCCCTGATTGGTAATATTCTTTTTTTTGGGCCAGATTTTCTGATTCTTTTTCAAACTGTTCCATTCGCTGTTGTGTCAATTTTAACTGCTGAGCCGATTTAAGTAACCTTAAAATATCCCGAGATAAACTAACTATAAGGCCAACCCCCACCATAATAATTAAAATCTGAACCCATTTATGTTTTAAGATATTGACAGGTGTCCTCATGAGTGTTAATATAGGCTAATTATGGTTGAAGACAAGGCACTCACAATCATGCAAAAAAAATTTTTAGATTACCTTAAAAAACAAGGTAAGTCTTCGTCTACCATTTTAGCATATGGCAATGATTTAAATCAGTTTGCGGAATTTTTAAACAAAAGACAAATTACCCAAGCTACTTCCGTGACCCCTGACCAAATTGAAGAATTCAAGGAATATCTTAATTTCAATAAATATCTGCCTAAATCAGCCTCCAGAAAGCTTAATTCCATCAAGTCTTTCTTTAGATATTTAAAAACTCAAAACCTTATTGAAACCAATCCCGCTGATTCCGTGAGCTACCCCACTTTCGATACCCAACCCCCACGTATTTTAAGCCAAATGGAATATCGAGCTTTACGCGACGCCGTCCGCAATGATATTCGGATGACCGCCGTGGTTGAGCTTTTACTCCAAACCGGCATGAGAATTGGTGAACTGGCTCGTTTGGAGCTTGAGGATATTAAGGAAAACCAATTAAGGATTGAGGCTTATGAATCTCAACCGGAAAGAATGGTTGTTTTAAACTCATCGGCTAAAAAGGCTTTAGACCGTTGGCTGGATTTTCGACCAAAAACTAAAACCAAAAACGTCTTTATCACCAAAACTGGGAGGCCTTTTTTAATCAGAAATATCAGGACGATTATTAATCGCTATTTTCGGCAGGCCAGCATTAAAGACGCGACCGTCAATGACCTTCGCCATACCTTTATTGCTCACCAATTAAGCAATGGCGCCTCGGTTGTTTTGATTCAAAAATTAGTCGGCCACAAAAGATTATCCACCACGGAAAAATATCTGGGTTTAATTACCCCTACTCCTGAAGCCAAAGTCAAATTAGAAGAACTCTAATTACTTCAGAACAAAAAAACCGCCTTGCGGCGGTCCAAGACCAAAACCTTTTAAACCTCCTATCTGGTTACCGAAATTACCGGACTTCCATACCTGGTATCGGTATCCGGAGCCGAGACAGTAAGCCGGCCTTTGGTATCAGCACGAACCTTATAACCTGTAACATAGGCTCCAGTACAATCGGTTGCGATCCCATTGTTTGTGCCGGGATCCGCGGGGATAAGAGCGATGTATGTTGGAGACAAAACAGAACAAATATCGGCCCCTGTACTATCAATTAATTTGGCATCGGCAGGATCATCACTCACGGGAATTCCACCAGGCAACGCACCTTTTTTATCGACGGCATATTGATGAATGCTGTTCAATATTGCGACGACATCACTATTCCTTTTAGTATTGTTTGCAGCTGCAAACTGCTTTGCCGGGTTAATAGCAATAAGGACAATTGCAAGAAGGATTCCCAAAATACCAATAACGACTAGAAGTTCAATAAGTGTAAATCCGGAGTTTTTCTTAGACATTAATTAACATTAATATATTAAAAATGCTATGTCAATACCCATTCTAAACCTAAATAGCAAAGCCTTCACAATTTTATCTCCCTAAAAATATCAAGGTTAAAAGTCCGACAAGAACTATGGCAAATCCTCCTATCAAATATGGCAGCATTTTACTCTTGCCCGTTGTTACCTTAAATACACTTTTCCTTTCAGGTTGGGAAAACATCTTCCCCATAGCCTTGCCTCTTGCAAGCTGTTGGTTTCTTAGCATGTAATTTGCAGTATCCAAATCAAGGCCGCGTTTGACACCATATTGCCCGAATACTATTGCCGGAACCACCCCATCATTTACAAACCCTCTTTGTCCAAAAGAATCGGAAATGGCGTTTATTAGATCCGCATTTGTAGCCAACATTTTTATAACGCCTTCTACCTGGTATTTTTTGGACAAGACCTTGTCAAAAGGAACTAAATCAATAAAAGACTGAAATTCTGCCTCAATCTTGGCAAGGTCCCGTTCTTTAGTATCGCTGGAAAAAAGGACTGATTCAGATAACACTATCAAGAACCGTGAGGGCGTTGCCTTGATACTATCTATAAATTGAAAGACAAGGCTAATAAGCCCATCCTCGTTTAAAATTTCCAAATCTCGCACAATCTGGGGAGTAAAATCAAGTTTAAAAACTTTCTCACCATTATAGAAAAACAGCCTGTCTTTCTCCAAATATATTAAGCTTCCTACTTCTGATGCCATACTTTAGTATATCTCCTTCCATAATGTGATTTCCAATTTATCATTATAAGTGTAAGTTACTTCGATCTCTCGCTTAAAGTTGCCTGATCTCGCGGTAGATGTAATTATTTCGCTATCGACTTTAATCTCGACGTAATCTCCTTCCATCCCAATATCCAGTTTTTCGCCCGTGTAGCTTTTATCTCTAAGTAGCCTCAATAAAGCATTTTCTGCTCCTGTTTCTGCAAGCTGCCTGGTGACTTCACCTTGCGAAAGTTTTTGGGCAGCAAGAGAGTTCGTGGACAAAATCATTACTGCCGCGGTCGTAACAATCATACCCACCATAACAAAGAAAAGTAATGCAACCAATGTTTGGCCCGCTTCGCCCGCCGAAGCCTTGGCGAAGGAGGGTTTTGTTTTATCGTAATCCATATGTTGTTTGAATATCTTGGCTTCTTGGGCCGCTTTCCTCAATAACATTTGAGTTAATTGTAAACTTTACTTGAATTGTTGGCGGAGGGTTAGCGGGTGCCGGTGGTTGCGAGTTAATCATTCGAAAAGTAATGCTAGAAATTGAAGTATCCAAACCATTTATTGGTGTTCCGTTTAATTTCAGATTATTATTTTCAAAGGCGTATTTAGAAGTGTTCCCATTCGTATCTATAAAGGTAAGAAAGTCTGTGGGTTGCTGCCCCAAAGCCGGAGTCGAAACGCTTTTTGCGTTTTCAATGTCATAACCCATTCTGGCAATAATAAAGCGGATGTCTTGGGTCAGGCTTGAAGTTGATTGGGTTGTGAGCTGAAGCTTAAAAATGGAAACAAAAAGTGTGGTTAGAACCGTTAAAAATAAGGTCAGAAGACCGATATAAATTAAAAGTTCAACCATTGTTACCCCTTCTATGTTTCGTGTTTCGTGTTTCGTATTTCGTATTTTCATAAATTATGGTGAATAATTAACTGAAACCGTGGCCGAAGCGCTCGGTGCCCCCTCTCCACCCGTAAATGTAACTTTATAGCGAAAGCACTGCCCGGGATTAACACTTAATGGAATCTGTCCGCCGCTTGCATCATAATTCCCGAAGTAACTATAAGTAGCAGCACTACAATCTGGACCCGGGGCCACCGCAATTTGATACGAGGTTGTGATAGTACTTGGAGTTTTAGAGGTTTCTTTAAAGCTGTTAAAAACAACTGAATGGCCGGCATCAAATGGGGCGGATTCGAAAACCCCTCCATTCCCTCCTGCTCCTCCCCCCGACCCACCCTCTACCATCTGGAATTGCTGGGTGGACCCGCTAGTGGTCAAAACATATGAATAAACATCGCCATCCACCTCTCTCAGAGTTGAAACCGCCTGAACTTTTGTCGCACCATTTGGATTTTGGAGGGGCGTTCCGCACCTCGTGGGATTTGTCGGATCGCTTACATTAAAGGTCTGATACTGCCATCCTCCGTCTCCAACAACAATCAAAATATTTGCATTATTGGGCGTTGTTGCTACTCCGAGAGGAGCCATGGAAGTACTGTTATAATAAGTATTCGCAGTTCCGACAACTTTAGGGGCGGTTGGAATACTTATATCAACGACAAATATGTCAGGCGTCGTTGAAGATGAGTAATTTGTTACCAAATATGCATAATTTCCGAGAACAGCAATATCAACTCCAGGTTGATTTGTATTTATCGATCCCGTACCGGTTGGCGGAGGTGAATATATAGTATGATCAGACAATTGAATCACCTGAAGTTGCTGAGAATTTGAGGTGGCGGTGGTTGCAATATACGCATACCCACCGGATACTACCACCTTATTTCCTACTACACCCCCGTTCAAGGCCTTTAACCATAACTGACTTTGAGACGAAGAACCGATAACCGGAGACGCACTAAAGGCAATTAGATTTGTATCCGCTGTCACATAGCCGGTGTTACCCGAAACATAAACACTAGTTGCGTTCATTTTTGGGTCACTGTCAAAAAAACCGGCTGGCGTAATGCTGTCAATATTAAATATGTCAACTAACCTCTTCGGTGCGCTAGGAACATTTCTAGCTGCAGCAAAAATGTAATCATCGTTAGCGAATATTCCGTAGTCCTTACCATTGTTATATGAATTTGCCGTTGTCGCCGATGGGGTTGCTGGATAAGGTGGATCGGTAATATCTACGCTGTAAAGAGAGCTACTTGCCGCATTTTCACCCGTTGATATATAAGCTTTGTTTGACAAGCCGGGTGACAACCCGGGGACAGATGAGATTGCAATTCCAATTCCGTTGCCTGATATATCGTACGGGGTTATATGTAAATTGGGATTACACCAGTCTCCGTGTCCCATCCCCGTTAGTGTTCCTTCTGTTGTCAAAGGCTTGGCATCGTTTCCATATCTCGTGATATATAAACTTGATGTAATAGATCTGGTAAAATACCCCGGCCAGGAAACGGTGATTAAAAATTGCCGGGTTGAAGGATCCAAAATTGCGCCTGGTGAATCCTGGGGTACAATATTTTGACTAGCATCACGGTAAACATCAAACACTCGAATTTTCCGGATAAAACCGTTTATGTTTTCTCCACCGTTTTGCATTTGCATAAACCATTTTCCACTTACAATCGTAGGATAATAATCAGTCCCTATTGTAAGCCCTGAAATATTGCTCCAAGCCTCATTTCTAAAACTTCTGATTGACTCCTCTGCTTCGCGAACCAATGCTATCGCCGCAATTCTTTGCTCATAAACCTCACGTCCTTGGGTTGCACCCACAAATCCGGTAAGAAGGGCGGGCAAAAGAATTGAAGCCAATCCAAAAGCGACCAAAAGTTCAATCAAAACTACACCTTTTGTAAATTTAGTCCGTTGTTGCACCATATTTGTTTAATTTGATCAACCTGGGGGTTCCAGTAAGAGAATCTGTTATCGTAACGCTCGCCTTTGTTGGGTCGTATCCAACAATTTCTCCACTACCTTTTGTAAAAACTATCGTATGGTTTGCAGAAACAGGCAGGTTGTCGGTAAAACTTAAGTTGGCATTTCCCAGCTCAATCGTAAAGTTTCCAGCGGCACCAGAGGTATAGGCATTTCCTTTAAAAAGAGTATAAGTTGTTGTCTCGAAATGGACTCCGTAATTACTTACTTCTGTCTCCCCGACACTTGTATCCCCTGTCATTGCCAACATTTGTTGAGATTTAAGGTCATTAATTAAGGCGACCGAATCGGTTTGCAGAGTTGCCCGTGAAGGCAGTGAAGTAAAATTTATCCAGCTTAGACCAAAAAGAATTAAGATAATTCCGATAACTATCATTAACTCAACTAGCGTAAAACCGCCATTTTTCTTCATCTCATATTCCCAACCTGACTGATAAGGCCGTAAATTGGAGCAATAATCGAAATCATAAGTGCACCCACAACAATTCCGACTATAACCAACATAATTGGCTCCAAAAGAGCCGTTAATGTGGCCAGCGTTCTTGTTACTTGGTAATCAAAATATTCGGAAATATCCTGCAAAGATTTATCCAAAGTCCCGGTTTTTTCACCGGCTTCTACAAGCTTAATCATCAGGGAAGGAATATAGCCTTTTCCGGTCTTTAAACCTTCAGAAAAAGGTTTGCCACCCAATACCAACTCCTTACTTTTTCGAATAACTTTAACGGTTTCGCGCCTGGCGGCAACATCTTCTGCCAGTTCCAGCGCCCCATTAATAGGAATCCCGGCATTGAGAAGAAGGTGTAAGCTTCTGGTAAAACGGGTTAAATCAATAAGTTTTACCAATTCTGAAATCAAGGGTAGAGAATAGATGATATTAAGTATCGCGTTCCTCTTTTTTGTAAAAAGAAAGTATAGAATAATCACAACTATTGCAAGACCGCCCAAAAACGGATAGGTATATTTAAGCATCAAGTCCGACATAAATATCAAAATCTTTGTCGGAAGCGGCAACGTTACTCTTAGATTTTTAAAAACTTGGGCGATTTTTGGTATGACATAAATCAAATTAACCAGAAGAACCAGGAAGAAAAGGACGATAATAAACATCGGATAAATAAGTGCTGATCTAATTTTGTCGTTAAACTCGTTCTGTTTCCTGAGACTTTCCCGCAGATCCTTTAGAGTAACCTCAAGCGTCCCCGCCTCTTCCGACGCTTTAACCACACTCACGGTGACTTTATCAAAAACCCGTGGGAATTTTTCCAAAGAAACAAAAATGTGCTTGCCCTGAGTAATATCCTCCATCATGGTATCAAGAACTATCTTCGTTCCTCCTTTTGAATCCTCCTCCATACTTTTTACTGCATCCAAAATCGGAATTCCGGCAGAAAGCATTGTGGAAAGATTGCTAATAAGCCCTATTTTGTCACTGTTTGATAATTTTACCTTTTCGTTTGTCATACCTTTTTACAAAGATTCTACTTTTGTCACCCTTAATACTTCTTCAAAAGTCGTAAGTCCATCTGCAACTTTTTGCAGTCCGTCATCAAGCATTGTTCTCATGCCTTCACCTCTTGCTGCTCTATTTATTAAATCTGCATCCGCCTTGTCGGTAATAAGTTTTCTGATACCCTTGGTAACTTCCAAAACCTCAAAAAGTCCAAGTCGGCCAACATATCCTGTTTGTCTGCAAATTTTGCACCCCGTGCCCTTGTGTACCATTATGATGGGCTTATTTCCAAAATGCTTCACTGCAAGTTCCTGCGAAAAGTGTTTAGTTATATCTGTTATCCGCATTTCTCCCTGAACTTTGCAGGAGTTGCAAATCTGGCGCACCAGCCTCTGGGCAATAATGATATTTACCGTTGAAGCAACAAGAAAAGGCTCAATTTTCATATCAGACAGACGCGGGATGGCGGTCGCGGCATCGTTGGTATGCAAGGTAGAAAGCACCAAATGTCCTGTCAACGCGGCGTTTACGGCAATTGCGGCAGTGTCGGAATCTCTTATTTCTCCAACAAAAATTATGTTCGGGTCCTGTCTTAAAATAGACCTTAAACCGTTGGCAAAGGTAAGATTTGTCTTCGCATTAACCTGAACTTGGTTTGCCCCGACTATTCTATATTCAACAGGATCTTCAATGGTCATGATATTTTTGTCCCTTGTATTTAAAATCTTCAAGATTGCATAAATGGAAGTGGTTTTACCCGACCCGGTTGGACCAGTTGAAAGAATCATTCCATAGCTTTTGTTAAAAGCATTGGTAACTTTTTGCAAGTCGGCCGGGTGCATTCCCAAATCGCTTAGGGTATATGCCCTACTCCTTGAAGAAAGAAGCCTCAACACGGCTTTTTCACCATATGTAATTGGCAAAATTGAGACGCGGATATCCAGATTTTCCTCTTCAAGGACCGCCATCATTTTTCCATCCTGAGCACTTAAGTGCTCATCAGTTCTTAAATTGGATAAGACTTTAATCCTTGAAATTATTCGGTCATGAAGATTTTTAGGAACCCTCAGAACGTCCTGTAAAACTCCGTCGACACGGAATCTGATTAGTGAAGTTTTTTCTTCCGGCTCGATATGGATATCGCTGGCTCTATCCTGATAAGCGGCGTTGATAAGCTCGTCGACAATTTTAATTATCGGAATTTCGCTTCCCCGAACGGTGGTAGCCAACCTTACCTGTTCTTTTAAAAGCTCATCTATTGTTTTTTGTAGACCTTTTTTATAAAGCTGAATTGTTCCTTCAATTTCTTTGGGATCAGCGTAATACGTTATCGCCCGCTCCCCCGTTTTCCTGGCAACAAAGGCAAGAAGAGTTTTGTTGGTCGGGTCAGCCATCGCCACTTTAATACCCTGAAAATCTCTTGCAAAGGCAAATGCCTTATGACGTCTGGCCACTTTTTCGGGAATTATGTGTGTAACATCCTCCGGAATCGTAACTTTTGAAAGAGAAATATAAGGAACTTTATAATAACCGGCGATAATTGTTCCCAACTGCTCCTCGGTTAAAACACCGCTTTCGATAAAAGCCGTAATCAAACTCGAAGAACGCGTTTTGACCGCATAGTCTTCGGCTTTCTTCAAAGCAGCGTCGTTCAAAACCGCGCTTTTTTTCACCAAATCAAGAATTGTTTCATCGGGCAGAGCCATATAATCATTGTAGCATTAAATTTAACTTCTTTGAAGAGTTTTTCCTGGTTTTTATCGGCGGTAATTTACTTGCAATTAAATCTAAGACTGTGAGCGGGCCGGTCTAGGCCCGTTTGGCCGTTATAACTGAATCCGAGCTGGGAACCTATTACTTCAATATAAATCTATCTATTACATCAACTAGTCCATCTTCATCAACACTAGGTGCGATATAGTCTGCAGCATTCTTTAGTCTATCTGTTGCGTTTCCCATAGCTACCTTATATCCAACAGATTCAAAAAGAGGAAGGTCGTTATCAGAATCACCAACTCCTATAATATTTTCTTTTTCAATGCCTAGTATTTCAATTAATTTCTCTATAGCGTTTTTCTTAGTAGCAAAAGCATTGGTAACATGAATATCAACACGCCCTTTCGTCCAAGATCCAGCCATATGAGCAGCAACACCCCCTATTTGATTAAGTTTTCGCTGGAAATCTTCAGCAGCTTCTCTTTTAAGAGCCCAGACATAGATGATTCTTTCTGAACCTGTTACTTTTTTATCTTTAGCAGGTGTTCCTTTTACTTCATCGCTAAACCCTATTCCGTATGGATAGGTAGTAAATATATCAACCACGTTTTGTACTTGTTCTTGTGTTAGTCTTTTTTCCCAGAGAGTTTCCTCAGTTGTTGGATCAATTATTTGAGTTCCACCAGATACAATACAGGGATCAGTTAACGCAAGATCAGATAAAATCCTTCTTGCATGAGGCATGGATCTTCCTGTTGCTGCAGAAACTTTAACTACTCTTTGAGCCTCTTTAACTGCATTAATTACCCCATTTGATGGTCTCGCATCAAGTCTTGTTAGTATTGCGGCTCCATCAATATCAAAGATAAGAGCTTCATATTTTGTCATAGTAGAAGTATATCAAAAAGTTCTGACATCGTAGATTTGGCATACTATAATAATACGGCTGTGCTGAGCAGGCCGGTCTAGAAACTTTCTAATAAATCATTCAATAGAACAATTTTGCCAATTTTTCATCATCCAATTCTTCCCAGGAATAAACTTTAAATTTTGCTCCTATTTTTTTCAAAAAATCTAAATACTCTTGTGTTTTATATTGAAGAGGTGACCACCTACCTCGAACTATCTTCATCTCAAGGTGTTGTTTGGCTTCCAAGTTAACTGCCCAGTACTCTGTTATGCCTTTTTTTGAAACAATAAATTCTTTTGCTAATGGAGAACAATGAAAAAAATCTAGCATACTAGGCATTGCCTCAGTATCTTGAATTCTGCCTTTTTGATGAGGATGCGAATGCAATAAAATGTCTGAATTTTGAGGCATCAGCCAGTTTGGTACATCATCAAAGGCTTTAATCACAAACCATCGGGGTTCTTGATAGACTAAACCTGTTTCATCGGAAACCTTGGGAAGCCATTTTAAAAAGTTAATATCCGGAGGTTTTATAAGCTCTCCGACTTCCAATTTTTCAAAGGGTTTTAATAAAAATTCTTTTGGTTCCACGATGGGCGGATCGTTTGGGTTACGCTCTTGTTTAACACTCATGTTATGAGAATTTTAGAAGGTAAAGAGCTAAAAGTCAAACTATGGGTTATCAATCCTGAGCGGGCCGGTCTAGAAACTTTCTAATTAACTAGAGGTGTGAACCTAGTCCACCTTAAAGGTAGACTGGTTATTTTACTCTTGAGCCTCTTTGTTCTATAATTATGCCCAAATGCCGGAAGAAGTGGATAAACCTCGGGATATTTTGGAAAAAATTCCCCCTCATGATAAGGAGGTAATTTTGTTGGCACCAATTTATTTTTTTGGGAAATACGTTAGAAGAAATGTTAATTCTAAAGATTTTAAGCCTGTTATTCCTAAGTTTGATCCTAAAGATCCATTTTCTATAATCAGAATAGCTTTTTCTATAAACCGACAAGCAAACAGCGATATCGAAGGAGATGCCCCATCAGCGATTTCTGAAATTATTACTAAACATCCCATGAGAAATCAACTTTTTCCCAATCTTAAAGACACGGAGATAAGTAATATTTGTTGGGAATTAGATAACATATTTGAGAACCAAGAATATTGTGCCCAATGTGAATCGTGGTCTCTTTACGATACTAAAAACCCAGAGGAATTTGCCATTAATGCTTCAGAGGCTATGTTATGGTTATGTGGCGGTAATGTTGGCATACCTTGGTTTGCTCGTATTTCTTTATGGAAAGATAGAGAGATTATCATTAAAAAGGTTTTGAAGGAAAAATTATCCAGCCAACTTCATAAATTTCTACCTGTGGGAAAATTTGAAAAAAAGCCCGCCTTGGATGTTTTAAAATAAATATACAGAAATTTAGGACACCTGGAAGGTGGGTTGCAAAATGATATAATTTTAATATGCTACAAATAAACTTTTATCCAGAAAGTGATAAAAAAGAATACATCAAAGCAGCTAAAGAATACCAAGATATTTGGCAAAAAGAAGGTCCAAAAATTATCAAAGTAATTGAAAAATATAGTGGCCTTCCTTTTAAAACTAAAATCATAAACGCCCTTACTTTCGAAGGAGTTAGTCGTTCAACACCACTACAATTAAGAAGCAGTTATAATTCTAATAGAAAAAAGGGTGCACTTATTCATGAATTAACTCATAGGCTTTTAATAGATAATAATTTTTGGTTCCCTGACGAGAAAAATTTCATTGAAGAACTTCATAAAGTGATAGATCTGATTCTCTATGATATTTGGGCAGATTTGTTGGGAAAAGATGGGGCAGAAGACAATAAAGAGGTTGAGATGAATTATGGCAACCCTATTTATAAAAGAGCTTGGGAATGGGCTTTATCTTTCTCCAAAAGAGAACGCAGTGAGAAATTTAAAGAGATGAGAAGAAAATACCAAAGAATTTAATCTTGCTGAGCAGGCCGGTCTAGAACCTTTCGAACCCATATTTTACTTGGTCTTTTTAGTTATTTTCTTCTGGGGAAGCTTTTCATCTTTTTCCTGAAAAAGGTTGGGGACTCGCTCAAGATCTAGTTCCTTTTCTCCTACGACCAACGATTTTTTAGAAACCCAAACAAAACCTTTATCGGGTGTGATAACAGCTATGTCGATAGGTCCACCAACACCAGGAATATCCCCAGGATTCATTGCAACTCCATCCGAAAATCTTTGAATTGCTGATGTGGTTTCAATCATTAAACTTGCAAAATCTACTGCGTCTTGTAATGTCATTGTGCCCCAACTAATTACATATTCCAAGCTATTCATAAATTCCTTGACCTTATTTTTATCTGCATCTGGTTTAACCAAACCTTTAAGTATCAGTTGATCCATGACGCGAGGATCACGACCAAGAACTATTCTGGCTACAACATCTATTTGGCCTGTCCAGGAAGCACCATATTCTTTCCCTTTAACCTCACTATTTCTCTTCTCCTCTATATCTCCAGGGACATAGACCATATAAACTCCGTGTGAACCATTGCTGTTATAACCGGCTACTATGAAAGATAGTTGGTCGGGAGCCCAACGCCCAGTTCTTGTATTTCCCGACGTATCTTGAAATTTAAACTCTACAAATTTTTCCTTTGGAGACATTTCCAAAACCCTTAACCCCTGCCCTTCTAAATCCTGTTTTAAGTTTGCTGGAGGATTTTTTACTTGTTCCCGATAAGGATACTTTTCGTCAAAATAATTTCCAAGCTTCTCAGCTATTTCTTTCACAGAAAGTTCTTCCAGCTCATTTCCTCGCTTGAAGTCGTCTATGAATTTACTTACGTTTTTAGGGATTTGTCCTTCAGGCAAAAAAGCAGGTCCTGTCGCAGTGGTACCAACTCTTGAGGAAAGTTTAAATAGCTTTGATGCAGAATCGCTTCCAATGCGAGCCTGTCCTTTTTGATTACGATAGCTTTGCCGGCTATCCGTACTAAGGACCAACCCTTCAGCAGTGGTAACATTGATGGCGAGTGACATGTTAAATATTATAACATAATTCGATATCTTTTAAGGCTTTTCTAAGGTGCGTATCGTTCACGCCTATAAATTCAGTATCGGGCTTTTTAATTTTGGCTATACATACCGAAAGATCTGCTGGTTTATCTTTTCTTGAAACACTGTCACAAAAAAAGAACTCCTTGCCTTCATAAACAATTTGTAGCGTAGCCGGACTACCACATGATAAAGGTTTGTTCCAGAGGCCAATTTCAAAAACATCAATCCTTGTCCCATCCGAGAATTCGTAACAGTAGGTGTCTTGGGCAATTTGAGTAAAATCCGGCCATGAAGGAGAGAAAACTATATTGAGACTTGTGGTGTTGAAGTGACCTATATGTTCTTCATACTCCAGGGCTTGGTACGTCGTCAAGTAGGCACCTACAAAGACGCGCCGATCTTCTATCGAAGTCGCTTTGATCCCCGATGGGTCAGTTAAGGTAGCACCGTCAGGGAGCTTCTCGATTGGAATTGTATTAAAATTTTCCATCGGAATAGTTTAGCACACAATTAGCTCAATTACTAATAGGTTTTTGGGTGGTTTGAAGAGAGATTTTTGATTTAGCCGAGAGAATATGGATTAGAACGGAGCATTTTTGAGGGTAAAAAGCGGTTCGAATTTTCCAGTCAACAATAAGGCATTTTACAGGATGAATAGGGGTATTTGAGGTAGTTCGGTCACTGGAGGTGCCCGTCTTGGCTGGGAGACTAGGATTCCCTTCACTCCATTATATTCAGTGTAAACGACTAAACTCAGGGCAAGCGAACCCACTGCCAACAAGTCATCGACTCTTTGTGCTCGGCTCATTTTCTATTTCCATCTAACCATTTATTAAATTCTTTATAGAATTCCCCATTAATTTGTAAATCTTTTTTTATAACTTCTTCATTTTGATTATTTACAATTTCTAAACTTTTTTGTGGAGTGAAAATCTTAGTAGGTTTTACAGCGATTTCTGTATTTGCTTTTCCATCCCATTCATTAATATGGAAAAAGCTTTTTAACCCACTATCCCAAGTGGCATCTAAAATTTTCCAATCTCCATCTATTTTTATTTCCAAGTAAGTATGCGTACAATCCTTGTCATGAGGAATTTTCTCTAATTCTGGAGGAAGATTTAAGCTACTCCACAAAAAAACGCAAACACGATACCTAACTTCGTAACCTTTTTTTGTTAGTAAATTAAACAATTTTTTGTGTTTGCCACTACAACAATTATCTTCTTCACCCCATTTCAGGGGAATTCTATAAGGTATATCTTTAATTGAATTAAATACTGAAACTAAATCCATAGTGTGGGCTCGCTTGGGGTCGAACCAAGCACTTGTTGTTTACTTCAAAATTTTTCTTAAAAATTTCGAAGCATCAATTTTTTAGCGAGTGGACTGGGATGGGATCGAACCATCGACTTCTACTTTATAAGAGTAGCGCTCTACCACTGAGCTACCAGTCCCTCAAAAATTGATGTAAGACAACCGCTCTCCCGCTGAGCTACGAGCCCGGCTATATTATATCAATTTAGGCTAAATTTTTGAAGTAAAAAGAGTTTAGAGTCGAGCGCGCTGGACAATTTCCGCCTCAATCACTTCCCTGTCAGCGCCAAACTTTAAGCGCGAGAGCTCTTTAATCATTTGGGAGACTTGAGGATTGCTTTGTTTTTTCATCGCTTCCAAATCTTTGGTCACATCCATGGAAAAAGCCGGTACCGGCTCGTTTTGGACAATCGTTTTAACGTAAGTATGAAATCTTTCGATATTTAGAAGGTCATCTTCATTAAAAACTGGTTGAAATTCTCTTTGTAAATAATTAGCATCCGTCACCCCAACACGGAAAGCCAAAATCGTGCCGATGTTGCCGAAAACCGCGTTTTTGATTTCCTCTTCCACCTGGCCGATAAATTGGTTGGCTACGATTAAATTCAAGCGATATTTTCGAGCCTCGGACAAAATCTGAGCAAAATCAGGAGTGGCAAAATTTTGAAACTCATCGACATAAAGATAAAAATCTTTTCTTTTTTCTTCCGGAACATCTGCTCTTGACATGGCCGCCGCCAAAATTTTGGGTATCAAAACCAAACCCAAAAAGCTGGAATTCTCCTCCCCTATTTTGCCTTTAGCCAAATTGATAATCAAAATTTTTCCTTCATCCATGACTTTCCGAAAATCAAAAGCCGATTGAGACTGGCCAATAATATTTCTCATCACTCTATTGGTAACAAAGCGGCCAAATTTGGAAACAATATAGTCTAAAACTTCGGATTTATGAAAATCAGCCGTTTGGGCAATTTGGTCGGTCCAGTAGCGACGAACCATCGGGTCTTTGACCTTGGGTAAAATCTCCTGGACAAAATTGGCATCGGTCAAACAACGAACAACTTCCACAAAGGTACTCCCCGGTTCGCTCATGACCGTTAACATGGCGTTTCTAATCGCGTGTTCAAAACGAGGACCGATAATCCCCGTTTTGTAAGGGTCATAAAGTTTGTACATCAAATTAATAATGGCCGTTGTCACCATGTGCTTTTGGTCTTCGTTGTAAGCTTCCAAAAGATTCAAACCCATGGGCCGCTCGGTATCGGAAGGGTCAAAATAAATAACATCTTCGGCTCGCTCTGGCGGAATATAAGCCAACAAATCTTCGGCCAAATCATGGGGGTCAATTAGACAAACTCCCCTTCCCAATTTAATATCCTGTAAAATCATATCTCTTAAAAGCTCTGTTTTGCCGGTGCCGGTTTTGCCGATAATATACATATGGCGACGGCGGTCATCATCGGCAATATAGACATTACGGGAAACACCGCGATAAACACTCTTGCCTAGGAAAAGACCGGCTTTGGGAATTTTAATCGGGGCCGGCGCCCGCTTGGAATAGAGCCAATAAAGATGAGGGGTTTCAATCTGTTTGTTGGGAAAATGAAAAATGGTGGCCATTTCTTCGGAATTTAAAATTGTCCGCCACCCCCGCAGGCTGAAAAGCGGCTGATAACGATAAATAAAATCAATCATAAAACCGGTCCGCCACCAAACTTTCTTTCGGCCGAAATGATTTAAATCAGAAGAAAATTGTTCAAGGGAAGATTTGATATTATGCAGATGAGATTCGGCCGAGGCTTGGTTAGTCCCGCAAACCACAATTCTCACCACCGTTTTAAAACCTGGTTTACCGCATTTATTCTCAATGGCCTCCAAAGTCTTGGCATCGACTTTAAATTTAGCCTTGGTTGGGTCTGATTCGGTTTTTTTGATGGAAGCGACATAACTTCGACCGGCTGACTGCCATTTGCTATTCGAAGGGGTGATGAGAATCTGGATGGCCGCTCCCTCATCTTCCCCCATTTTGGCCAAGGCCGTGGTGATTGAAGATAAAGGATCAGTCGGCAAATCTTTGTAAAGTTTAATCGGCCGGTAGCTGGATTCTTTCAACTCCAGCTCGGTAAAAGCTACCCGGCCGTTTTTGGAAAAAAGATTATATTCCGAGACCTCCAAAATTTCTGCATCCGGATAAGCTCCATTAATTTGTTTTTCAATCAGATCTTTTAAATTATTAGGAACAGAGACATAAAAACGAATATCTTCATGTTTCGCCACAATCTCAAAAGAAATATGGGGCTGGAGTTTTAAAAACTTCAACCATCCGCCTTTCTTCATCGAAAAAAGAGAGGCAAACATCTGCTCGGCGGCATCAATTTTAATCTCGTTATCAAAAGGAACTGCTACTTGGAGTAAAACATATTCCAAAGATTGCTGTTCCCGATGACGATTGCGCCACCAAATTAGAAAGGCATTAAAAAGGAGAATCAAACCAGCGATGATTAAAAAAGCAATCAATAAAGCAAAAAGCCAGGATTGAAGACTAGAAATAAACAAGTTTGTTTCTGGCGAAATAAGAGTTTGTGATTGACCCATTTTTTATTCTCCAGTGCTTACTTTATAAACAAACTTACTACCGAAAATTTTTAACAATCTTTTCATCCATTCAGCCAACCAACGAAAAGAATAAATAATTTTTAAATGCAGGGCTTGATCCATTTGTGCCCCGGTTAAAGGGAGCTTCACCACTACCTGTTGGGGCGCAGTATTGTCCATCACTATCTGTCCAGTATCATCTAAAATAGGCCCAGGTAAACTCACTGTTTCACCCACTAATGGCTCCATATGCTCTTCTGGGGTGACTTCAAGAGTGACCGGTCTTTCGACAATCTTGATCTTCTCACCTTCCGAAATGGGTGCTTCTTTTGAGGGCAGGGCCATATATTATTAATTATTATACTACGCTCTTCGAGCTTGTATATTACTAATATAGTATATTCTCTAAATTTTTTCTTCTTTCTTGGCTAGCCAAAAGAGAAAGGAAGAAAGAAAATTAAGGTAAGCAACTAAAGGGTTCATGGATTTCTTTTTCAATCCTGCCACTCGCCTTTCCAAGCGGCGGCAAACGGCCCTGGCCAAATGAAGAAAAGCCGAACTTTTATTAGCTCCTGGACGAGAAAAAGTCTTCACTGAAGAATTTGCCATTTGGTTGATTTTTCCTTCCAAAAGAGCAGCTTTTTCCTTCAAATCAATTTTTTTGACTCCTGACAAAAAACCACCAATCTCAATCAAATCGTTCTGTAGCCATAAAATTTTTTGTTTGAGATTTTTTTTGGCAAAAGCTCTGGCTAAACCCAGGGTTGCATTTAGTTCATCCAAATCACCTAAGGCCTCAAAAACGGAAGCTGACTTGGAGCATTTTTTTCCCTTCAAAAAAGTGAAACTCTTATCCATGGCTCAATTTTAACATTTGGAATAGCCGCAAATACACTTTTCGCAACCTTCTTCATAAACTAAGGTCGCGTTGCCGCATTCAGGACAAAGATTACCATGATTCTGGTGATTGGAAGGGCTGTTTTTTTCGGGTTGAAGCTCAGTTTGGGCGGTCTTCAAACCATTTTTTTCATTGATATAATTTTGTAAAATATTGGCAATCCCATCTGGTAAAGAACGAACCTTTTTGGTGCCGAAACCAACGGAAGTGCTACTACCAATGCCTGAAAGTTGCTCGACAATCATTTGTAATTTTTGAATCGCCAGTTTGGGCGGTGTCGCTCTTAAGTCTAAAGAAATTAAACGGCCTAAGCCTTCGGCAATCGCCAAAATATCACCCCCAGCCTTGCCGACATTGAAAAAAGTCTCCAGGGGATTACCCTCCTCATCCTCATTAATAGTGGCATGGAGTGTCCCCACCGGCGTCGTCAAAGACCAGGTGCTACCGCGGCGGATTTCCGGCAATTGGCGAAAATAAACCCTTTTGCCATCTTGATAACTTTCATCTCTTTCTAAAATTTGTTTACTGCGAGAGCGATCCCGGTAAATCGTCACCCCTTTACAACCTTCATTGTAGGCCAATAAATAAGACTGAATCACGTCTCGAGGGGTGACCTCCGGCGACATATTAATCGTTTTCGAAACAGCGTTATCCACCCCGGCTTTTTGAAAGGCGGCTTGCATTTTAATATGTACTTCATAAGGCAAATCGGCCGCCACGGAAAATAATTGCTGAATTTTTTCCGGAATTTCTTTAAGACCTTTAAGCGACCCTTTATTCGCCTTGATTTTTTCCACTAAATCTTCACTCCAGAAATTTTCTTTTTTGGCCATTTTGATAAAAAAAGGATTGAGATTAACTACCTTTTCACCCGTCACGATGTTTTTCTCATAACGAATGGCAAAATAAGGCTCAATGCCACTTGAGGTATCAGCCAACATGCTTGTCGTTCCCGTCGGCGCAATCGTTGTTAAGGTCGCATTTCTTAATTTTAAGTCCCGGCCTTTAAAGTTATGACTTCTTTTATCATAAATACTGCCTTTAAAATTAGGGAAAACGCCTCTTTCTTTGGCTAACTCGCTGGAAGCTTTTCTCGCTTCTTCTCTGATAAAATTCATCAATTGGCTAGCGGTATTTAAGGCTTCTTGAGAATCATAAGGAATTCCTAACTGAACCAGCATATCCGCCCAGCCCATCACTCCCAAACCAATCTTGCGGTTGTTTTTAGTCATCTGCTCAATTTGGGGTATGGGATAGCGGTTCATATCAATGACGTTATCCAGAAAATGAACCGCTTTTTGAATTGTGGCACGGATTTTCTCATAGTCAATCTCGCCAAAACTATCTTGGCCATCTTTCACCATCCGGGCTAAATTGATCGCCCCCAAATTACACGATTCATAGGGCAAAAGTGGCTGCTCTCCGCAGGGATTGGTTGCCTCAATTTTCCCTAAAGCAGGGGTAGCATTATTAGCATTAATCCGATCGATAAAAATGACGCCGGGATCGCCTTTCTCCCAAGCCACCCGGCCAATAAGTTCAAAAACTTTTTTGGCGTTTAGTTTACCTTCCGATTTTTTGGTATCAGGATTAACCAGATCATAACCTTCCCCTGGCTGTTGAGCCAGCAATAACTCCTTTAATTCCCTTATTTTTATTTCAAATTCTTTCATTCGTTCATTAAAGTTAAACTCTGGATTTCCCAAAGTTTTCTGAAATTCCTTAATGAGGCGGTCAAATTCTTCTTTTTGCGGCCCTAAGCCTTCGGGAGCAAACTGACTATCTTTTTCCACTTGTTGCATAAACTTATCGGTGATGGCTACGGATAAATTAAAACTATTAACGGTAAATTCTGAACTTTTAATCATAATCCATCGCAGAATATCCGGATGGTTGACATTCATCACTCCCATGTTAGCTCCCCGTCGGTAACCGCCTTGTTGAACTCGATCGGTCGCATCCGCATACATCCACATAAAATAAATGGCTCCGGAAGAAACGCGCCCGGTTGAACGAACAATGGAACCGTAAGGACGGAGCTTGGAAAAGGAAAAACCGGTTCCTCCACCGGTTTTATGAATCATAATCGTGTCGACAAAAGTCTGGCCAATACTGATCATACTGTCTTCGATCGGTAAAACAAAACAGGCCGAGAGTTGTTGAAGCTTGCCAGCAGCGTTGGCAAAAGTCGGTGTATTAGGCACAAATTCCAAGTTTGCCAATATCTGATAAAATTCCTTTCTGGCTTGAGCCATTTCTTTTGGGGATTTATAGAGTAAATCGGCGGTGGCAACATTGTGGGCGACTCGCCAAAACATCTCTTTTGGTTTTTCCACAATTTTCCCATTCAAATCTCTTAACAAATAATTATTGCGAGCGATATATTCCCCGGTCGCTGTCAATTGTGGGTCGGGGAAGCCTTTTGGAAGTGACGGAATTTTGTGGCCATATCTCCATAGAAATTCTGGCGATTTTTTCTCAATGTTTATTTTTTTTGCCTTTTTTGCCATAACCAAAAATTTACTTCTGGGCAAGAGTTAATTAATGAAGCACACAGCTAATCAAACCATTATACGTCCTTAAATAACAACATTGTCAAGGCGTAATCAAAACATCAAAAGATATCATTTTCACCTTGAAAGACAAAAACTACTTAGCTAAAATTCCTTGAATTTGCTCGTAACCCCTCTGGGCGTAAATCACGGCATTTTCCAAACTGGCTTTAAGTGACTCAGGGACTTTTTCCTTAAGGTCCATTAAAACCTCCTGATGCTTGAGGGTCGCTTGGGATAATCTTTGCAAAAAAACTTGAGTCTCTTCGCCTTTTTCGGCGGCAATTCTTTCCTGAGCCACAGCCCGTTCCAGATACTTTTCTCCCTTAGTCATTGTGGAAATACCCAGCTCAACTTTATTGCCTTCAATTAAGGCCTTAGACGCTCCCAATCTTTTATCAGCAAAAAGAAGCAGTAATTCAGCTTTTTTTAAAGGATTACTGGTTAAGCCTAACCAAATCCTATCACGAATCATTTTTAAAGAATAAAGTGGGTGGTCAGGCAATAAACCCGGATAAGCCAAAAAGTAATCAACACTTTTTTGGGCCGTCTGGGTGGCAACTTTTTCCGCCGAAGTCTTTTCAATTGGGGCAATTTTATAATTTTGGCTTTGGGTAACAGCCGAAACCCTTACCACTGAAACACCCAAAATTCCCAGGGCAAAAAGTAACACCGCCAAAATTGTCATCAAATTTTTAATTTTAAACTTTAATTTTTTAATTTTTCTCTCACCTCCCTTCGCTTTGCTCAGGGTAAACCCTTCATCTAAATACTCCGTTCAGGGTTCACCCCGAGGATTCACCCCGAGGGGCAAGCCCTTCAACGGAAGAGTATTATTGGCCAGGACCAAAAAACATGTAATAAAATACTGGCTAAAAGATTTTGGGTCCGACCAAAAACAAAAGCCGAACCGAAGGCAAAAATAAAAACAAAAAACAAATAGGCTAACATTACCATTGGATTATAGCCTAAGACAAAAACACCAATGGGTAAATGAATGAGGACAAAAAGAAAAGAGGAAACAATATTGGCTAGCCATTCTTTCTGCCAAATTTGCCAGAGGCGATGAAAAAGATAACCCCGAAAAACGGTTTCTTCGGTAAAAGCGGTCACCAAAGAAATTGCCAAAAGGCCAAGGAAAGTCGCCGACGAATAACCTAAAGAAATTAAATTCAGGCCTTTATATTTCACAATATTGGTTAAAAGTCCTTCCAGGGCAAAAACTAAGCCCAAACCAATCCCCCAATACAAAGAAGGAAATAACTTTTTTTTGGTCAAACCTAAAGAAGAAAGAGGTTGTCGCTCAATCTTTCTCACCAACCAAAAGGCAGGCAACAACCAAACGAGAGGTTTCAAAATCAATTCTTCGGCCCAAAGCGGTAGAATTTGGGGTAAATAACGGTAGAAAGACCAGACAATAAAAATAAAAGAAAAAAGGGCAAAGACGTGTTTTAAAGAAAGTTTCTGACGATGAAAAATCTTGTTTAAGATGCTCACCGGTTTAATCATAAACCAATCATGCTATAATTTCAATAATTAAACAAGTCGAAGACGTAGTATAATTGCAATAATTATTCAAGCTGAAAGCGCAGATTAATTGCAATAATTATGATGAGAAAAAATAAGGCTAAAACTAAATTAGATTTTAAATCAGTTGTCACTAAAGTTAAAGTTTTTATTAAAAAACATCCCTTGTGGGCTAGTGGGGGTATTTTAGCTTTGGTGGTTTTTATTTGGCTTTTCAAAGACCTTCCTTCCCCCACCCGTCTAGGGTCGTTTCCTTTTCCGGCCTCCACTTTAATTTATGACCGCAATGGCCAACTTTTGTACGAAATTTTTTCGGAAAAAAACCGCACCCCGGTAAAAATTAAAGACTTACCCGAAGACGTGAAATGGGCCACCATTGCTTCGGAAGATAAAAACTTTTACAAACATCACGGTTTTGACGTTGGTGGTATTTTACGAGCTTCTTTTAACATTGTCTTCCATCGTACTTTACAGGGCGGCTCCACCCTTACCCAACAATTGGTCAAAAATGCTCTTTTGGAAGAACCACAAAGAACTCTAAGACGCAAAATTCGGGAAGCCTTACTAACGTATGGCACGGAAGTTATTTATTCAAAAGACCAAATCTTGGAAATGTATCTTAATCAAGCCCCTTATGGTGGCACCGCTTGGGGGATTGAAAGCGCCGCCAGAACTTATTTCAACAAGTCAGCTAAAGATTTGACTCTGGCAGAAGCAGCTTTATTAGCTGGTTTACCGGCCTCACCTACCCGCTTTTCCCCTTTTGGCGCCCATCCGGAATTAGCCAAAGAAAGACAAAAAAGAGTTTTGGAAAGAATGGTTGAAGATAAATACATTACAGAGGAAGAGAGTAAAAAAGCAGGAGAACAAGAATTACATTTTGCCCCTGCTGACGTCGGGATTAAAGCCCCCCATTTTGTTTTGTATGTCAAAGAGCTTTTGGTCGACCAGTACGGTGAAAAAATGGTTGAGCAAGGAGGTTTAAAGGTGACCACCACTCTTGATTTGGAACTCCAGAATTTTGCCCAGCAAACCGTAGCCACTGAAGTTGGTAAATTAAAAAATTTACACATCACCAACGGTGCGGCATTGACAACCAATCCGAAAACCGGCGAAATTTTAGCCATGGTCGGTTCCAAAGATTATTTTGACAAAGAAATCGATGGCAATGTTAATGTAACTCTCATGTCAAGACAACCTGGTTCCTCGATTAAACCCTTAAACTATGCTTTGGGATTAGAAAAGAAGATTATCACCCTAGCCACCGTCCTTAATGACAGCCCTTCCTGTTTTGCCGTTCCCGGGCAAAAACTTTACTGCCCGGTTAACTATGACGGGACCTTTCATGGCCCAACCCAAGTAAGATTTACCCTAGGCAATTCTTACAATATCCCCGCGGTAAAAGTCCTCGCCTTAAATGGCTTGGAAGACTTTGTTAAAAAAGCCAATGAAATGGGCATCACTACTTTTCAAGACCCCAAAAACTATGGTCTATCTATTACCCTTGGCGGTGGTGAAGTTAAAATGACTGATATGGGCACCGCCTTTTCCTCTTTGGCTAATTTGGGTCTTCGTCAAGATCTCTGGGTCATCAAAAAAGTTGAAGATTCTCATGGCAAAGCAATTTTCGAAAAAAAGCAAGTCGAAGGACCACGAGTTTTACCCATGGGCGTTGCCTATTTAATTTCTCATATTCTTTTAGACAACAATGCTCGTTCGGCCGCTTTTGGCCCTTCTTCCTACCTGGTCATCAAAAATCACCCGGAAGTTTCGGTCAAAACCGGAACGACCAACGATCGACGGGACAACTGGACCATTGGTTATAATCCTTCTCGCTTGGTGGTCGTTTGGGTTGGCAATAACGACAATACGCCGATGAGTTATGTCGCCTCGGGAATTACCGGCGCTTCCCCCATCTGGAACAAAATCATGACCTACGCTTTGAGGGACCAAAAACAGGAATGGCCGATTAAACCAGAAGGAATTGTTGGCGCTTCTGTCTGTAATTTATCTGGTAAAATGCCCAATCCGGAACACCCTTGTGAGACTCGCTTTGAATATTTCTTGGAAGGTACAGTTCCTTCAGAAATAGAGAATCTTAAAACTTTTATTGAGATTGACAAAACGACTGGTCAAATTGCCAATGAGAAAATACCACCAGAAAATAAGGAAATGCAAGAACATCAGGTTATTTATGATCCCCTGGGAACCAGCTTTTGTCTGGATTGTGCCGTTGCTACCCAAGCAGCTACCATCAATCCTTACGACTTACCCAAACCACCAACCGCAACTCCCTCTTCAAATTAACCTGAAGATGAATTAAAATTGTCCCATGGCGGTTAAAAGGACAGGAACCGTTTTTGCCTCCCAGAAAACAAAAACGCCTCTACAATGGTTTGGTTGGTTTTTGGAAAAAATTGGCAAACCAATTTTTTGGCTTATTTCCGGTTTTATTCTTTTAATTATTTCTTTCTTCGGTGCTGTTAACAAATTTATCTCTTGGGTTATCAAAAAAAGCAGAAAAATTCGTTTGCCTCGTTTTAAACTTCCTAAAATTAAAAAACCCAAAATCAAAAAAGTCAAAGTCCGCCGACTGCCTAAAATTAAAATTTCCGTTAAAAAATCATTCCTTGTAGCTGCCACCTTGCTCTTAATCGCTGGTTTAGGAAGTTTACTTTTTTCTGTCTTTTATCGTCTCCCCAATCCCAACCGTTTAGTCACGCGGGAACAGGTTGTTTCGACTAAAATTTATGACCGAAATGGTCAGCTTTTATACAAAATTTACCGAAATCAAAACCGAACCCTGGTGGAACTCAAAGACATTCCTGTCTATTTAATCCAAGCCACCATCGCCATTGAAGATGCCGAATTTTATAACCACCATGGTTTATCTTTTAAAGGTATTTTTCGGGCCGCCCTGCAAAATCTTAAAGGTAACAAACTTTATGGCGGTTCAACCATTACCCAACAATTGGTCAAAAACGCTTTATTAACCCCGGAAAGAACTTGGCAACGCAAAATTAAAGAAATCATTCTTTCTTTGTTAGTCGAAACCAAATTCTCCAAAGATGAAATTTTAAAAATGTATTTAAATGAGGTTGGCTATGGTGGTGCGGCTTACGGCGTGGAGGAAGCTTCCCAGCTTTATTTCGACAAATCGGTGGGTGAGTTAAACTTGGCGGAGGCGGCTTTATTGGCCGGATTACCAGTTTCGCCAACCAGTTTTTCACCCTTTGGTCCCCACCCGGAAAAAGCTAAAGAAAGACAAGGGTTAGTTTTAAAAAGAATGAAACAGGAAGGTTTTTTGACCCAAGATGAGGAAGAAAAAGCCGCCAACGAAAATATTCGGCTGGCCCCGCAAGCAACTGATATTAAAGCGCCTCATTTTGTCATGTATGTCAAGGAACTTTTGGCCCAGAAGTATGGGGAAAGAATGGTCGAGGAAGGCGGTTTGGAAGTCAAAACCAGTTTAGATTTAAATCTTCAAGAAGAAGCCCAAAAAATCGTTAAAAATGAAATTAATCAATTACAAAAACTCCATATCGCCAACGGCGCTGCTTTGGTAACTAATCCAAACACCGGTGAAATCTTAAGCATGGTTGGTTCCAAAGATTATTTTGACAAAAGTATTGACGGGAATGTCAATGTCACGTTGCGGTCACGTCAACCCGGCTCTGCCATTAAGCCGGTCAATTATGCTGTTGCCTTACAAAATGGTTTTACGCCGGCAACTATTATTCCCGATACGCCCATTACCTACATGGTTCCCGGACAACCGCCTTACTCCCCCAAAAATTATGACAGCCGCTTTCATGGCAATGTGCCCCTACGAATTGCCCTGGCTTCTTCTTACAATGTGCCAGCGGTTAAGGTTCTTTCAGCCCTTGGTGTAAGTCGGATGATTGAACAAGGACAAAAAATGGGCATCACCACCTGGGATGATCCTTCGCGTTTTGGTTTATCTTTAACCCTGGGTGGTGGCGAGGTCAAAATGACCGATATGGCTGTGGTTTATGGGACTTTAGCAAACTTAGGCGAAAGGGTTGACTTAAATCCCATTTTAGAGGTTAAAAACTATAAAGGCGAAGTTTTATTCCGCGAAGCGGAATCACGTTCCGCGGGAGAAAAAGCTTTACCAGCCAATATTGCTTATCTGTTAACCAATATTCTTTCAGACAATGTGGCTCGTACACCGGCTTTTGGCCCAAGTTCTTGGTTAAATATTGTCAATCATCCTCATGTCGCTGTCAAAACCGGTACAACTCAAAATTTAAGAGACAACTGGACAATTGGTTATACTCCTGATTATGTGGTTTCTGTTTGGGTAGGTAATAACGATAATAGCCCGATGAGTTATGTCGCCTCTGGGATTACCGGGGCTTCCCCCATCTGGAATAAAATCATGAGCTTTTTACTCAAAGATCTTCCGGATAAAGAATTTGCTTCCCCTGAGGGCTTAATCAAATTAGAAATTTGTCCTTTGACCGCGACGTTACCCTGTGAGGGTTGTGGTGATAAATGGGAATATTTCCTACCAGGTTCGGAGCCAAAAATTCACTGCATCCCGGAAAAAATTAAAGAGATTCTTGGGAGCTCTCCCACCCCCACACCAAGCCGCTGATTTTAGGTAAAACTTCATTGGCTTCAATTTCCCGAGCATTTTTAGACATCATTACCATGACAAAAGGCTTGTCGGCCAAAACAATTCCCCCGTCAGAAAAAGTCCCCAAATCTTTACCAATTTTGTGAGCAACTTTAATATTGCCAGGAATTCCTTTTGGCAACCAGTCTTCAAAAGCGGTTTTGGTTAAAAAGTTTAACATTTCATCTCGGTGTTCAACGCTGATAATTCCACCCCGATAAAGCCTTCGGAAAAATTTACCAATATCTGTCGGTGTCGTAGTAAAATCTTTCAATGAAGTCTTGGTCATCCCCAGCTCGTCAATTGTTTCCTGAATCTTGGCATCGCCCAAAACCTGGCGCATAACCTTAAGGGCGGTATTGTCTGAATACTGACCCATAAATTCAACCAGTTGTTTATAAGTGTAAGTTGACCCCGAAGCTTTCCCCTGCAAAATTCCGGCTCCCAAAACTTTGTCATTCTCTTTTAAAACATATTTTGTTTCTGGGTCCAAATTCCCCTTCTCCACTTCTTGATAAAAAAGCAGCATCACGGGAAGTTTCATTAAAGAGGCTGCGGAAAAACTTTCATTGTGATGTAGGCCGTATTCATTTTGGTCATCAAAACGATAAACATAAAGACCATACTCACCCCGCAAATCTTTGGTTAAGTTCTTCACCGAGTTCAAAACCAAACTGGGATCAAATTTGGGTTTCGATACCCGACTGCTAGTAATAATCAGTGGCGAGGTGATTTTCTGCCATAAAAGAGGAATCTCTGATTTGAGGTAAAAAATCGTGATGGCTAACAACGTCAAGCCAAAAAGAAAAACAATGGTCCAACGACCACCCTTAGGCGGTTGTTTTTTTCTGGTTTTTTTCTTTTCTCCAGGAACGATCTTTTGCCCTAGAGGATTGACTTCTGGGATAGCTTGCTGTTCGGTTTTAAAAATCATCTTAACAAGTAGTATGAATTAAAGCATTAACTTTAATCCCTTTTTTGATTAAGCTTTGATATTCTTTTAAAAATCTTCCTGTCAAAACAACTTTCAATTCAATGTCTTTTTTCTCAACTTTTTTTTGAAAATCATCACTAACTTTTAAAACTCCCTGCCAACCGCTGGCAATTAAAATCACCGAGGGTCGACCAGATAAAAGTTCTTTTTGCTCCCAGCCCCCAATTTCATGAGTTGTCCCAAAAAGAGTTTCAAGTTTATCTTTATCTCTTTCTAAAACTTTTTCACCAACAATCAAAGCCTGATGATAAGTCTGGCCGTTAATTTTTACTTTTGCCCAAGAAACTTTTTCAATTCTGACCATGAGTATAAACTCCTGATGTTCTAATTTTATGTTTTTGAGCGGCTTTTTTGAAGTCTGATTTAACTTTATTCAAATAAGTCAGTTCTTGAAATTTATCTTTTTTAAATTCTGTTAAAAGCTTTGGATAATAAGAGGAAAGGATTTTGATTAAATTCGTCCAATTTTCCCCTCGGGTATTTAAAGTTTCCCCCATAACAGAATCAACCCATGGAGAAACAGCTTCAAAGATTGCCTCAAAATCAGTAAAAATCGGCAAGATTGGCCCTACGTGAAGGTAAGTTTTAATCCCAGCCTGATGAAGCTTTTTTAAGGCCTCCACTTTTTGTTTAGGCAAGGCTGCCAGTGGCTGAAAAATCCGGCTGGCTTTCTCATCCGTAGTAATAAAACTTAATCCCACTTCAATACTTTTGAACTTTTTAAACAAATCGATATCTCGGGCAACAAGTTTTGATTGAGTCAAAATCGAGACGGAAAAAGGAAATGGTGATAAAATCTTTAGACACTGTCTTGTTAATTTATATTTTCCCTCAATTGGCTGATAAGGATCACAAACAGAGGAAAGAAAAATTGTTGGGCAACCTTTCAATTTTCTGACATCTTTTATCAAAACTTCTGGGGCATTAATTTTAACATCCACAAAGCTTCCCCATTCATCACTATCATGTCCGGTATAGCCTTTCATAAAGCGTGCATAACACCAAACACAACCATGAGCACAACCAACATAAGGATTAATCGCATAATCGCAACCAGGAAGTTTACTTGGAAAAAGAATTGACCGACAAAAAATTTCTTTGATTTTCATTAACCCAAGTCTATCATCTTTTCGGGTTTATTTCGAGTCTTACGAGAAACAAACTTGTTTATTTCGACAGGTAAATTTGGGTAAATCTGTGAGTAAAAAAGTTTAACAGAAACAAGCAATAAATAGTTTATTGCTTAACTTTTTGCCAAGAGTATTTTAGTGGTTTTTCCAGCCAATAATCAATTTCTTGTTGTTTGATTAACCCTTCCTTTGCTCCAATTTTAGTGACCACTGAAGCACCGTTAGCAACCCCTAATTTAAGAGCTTTTTCCACTTTTAAACCTTTGGCCAAACCACCAATAAAACCCGCCCCAAATCCATCCCCGGCGCCAGTCTGATCAGTCATCTCAACTTTAAAACCTTCCATAATAATTTGCCCCTTGGTGGGAACATTAACCCTCACTCCTTTCTCGCCCTCAGTCACGACCACCATTGTTTGTGGTAGAATTTGGGCTAATTTTTGGAAAGCTTCTTTTTCTCTTAAAGATAAACCGGTTAAACGGCTGGCTTCTTCCTGATTAACAATCAAAACATTCGCTTTTTTGGCCATTCCTAACAACTTTTCTTTTTCTTCAATCTCATCCCGACCAGGATTTAAGGCAACCTTGATATGATTTTTTTGGGCCCAATTGACTAAATTTTCTAACAACTCTAAGTTGCCTTCTAAGCTGGCAATATAAAACCAAAAGCTATTGAGCTTTTTGAAATCAATCAATGACGACTCCAATCTTGTGCCACCTCGATAAACTAAAATCGTTCGATTGCCGTCAGGCCCGATTAAAATGGTGGCATAATCGGTTTTCTCCCCTTCAACCTGAACTAAAAATTCATCGGTAACTTTTTCTTTTTTAATCTCCTGGCGAATGATTTTGCCAGCAAAATCCCAACCGCAACGAGCCACGACCGCACTTTTCAAACCCAAGCGGGCAAAACCCACCGCGGTATTGGTTCCTCCCCCACCAGGGGTGATGACTAAATCACTCACTTCTGATTTAATACCGTAGGAAATAACCAAAGACTGGGTCGTAAAAGCTCCCTTGGTTTTCATCAGACGGAAATCAGAAGATTTAAGAAAAACATCCAAAACCGCCGAACCGAAAGAGATAATATCGTGTTTCATGACTTTGAAGCGCTCCCAAATAACTGAATTTTTTCTTCAACAATCTTTTGCACCGCCGCCATCACCGGCGGCATTAATTTATAAATAGCATATTCCTCCGAACCCCTTAAAACATTTTCCAGAGTTTGTTTAAAAGCCACTCGCAAATCAGTATTGATATTAACCTTAACTACCCCCATTTCTATCGCCATCTTCACATCTTCATCCAACAAACCGGAGCCGCCATGCAAAGAGAAAAAACAGCCAACTTGAGACCGAACCATTTTTAATCTCTCAATGTCTAGTTTCGGTTCGGTTCGGAAGGTGCCATGAAGATTACCAATAAAAACCGCCAAAATGTCACAACCGGTTTGGGCCACAAAATCCGCGGCTTTTTGTGGATTAGTATAATTGCCTGTAGCTTGAAGCGACTCGGCCTCTTGCTCATGAAATTTAGAATCTCCTAAAATTTTATCCATCTCGGCTTCAATCAGAATTCCCTTAGAATGGGCTTGCTCCACTAAAGCCTTGGTGATTTTAACATTTTCTTCATAAGGCAAACCGGAACCGTCAAAATGGATTAAATTATAACCGGCTTCAATGGCTCCCTGGCATTCTTCCAACCCCCCACCATGATCAAGATTAGTCAGAATGGTTAAACCGGTTTGTTCACGAAAATTTTCCACCACTGACAGAAAATTCTTGATGCCAAAGTGCTGTGACTCGCCAAAAGAGGTCTCTAAAATAACCGGTGATTTTTGGTTTTGGGCCGCCTGAATAATGGCTTTAACAATTTCTAAATTACCAGCATTAAAAGCCCCTAGGGCCCAGCCTTCATTTTTCGCTTTGGTTAAAATTTCAAGAGCAGTCATTTTTTTAATTAAACACTAAGAAATACTAAGGCAACCATTGCTAAAATTATACCTACCATTCGCGTCAAAGTAATTGTTTCATGTAAAAAAATAAAAGCTAAAATTACTGTACAAATCGGGTAAAGAGCAGTAACAGCTACTGCCCAAGAAGCTTCAGCTTTGGTAAAAACAAAATAATAAGCAATCAAAGCGATAATGTTTAATATGGAGCTTATAGTCACCCAAAGGATACCAATGCGATCAAATCCCCATATTTTATAACCCCATAATAAGTAAAAACCTAGAATTAATAGCGAAGGGAGAAGACTAGCTAAATAAATAATCGAGCCTCTTGTTCCCATCCTATTAGCTGCTAATTTGTCAAAGAAAACTGAAATTCCCCAACTAAAAAAAACAACACTTATAAAAAAGATAGTAAATTTATCTATTCCCTTCATAACCCTCCAAAATTTCGACTGCCTTTGAGGTACCGATACGGTTAACACCGGCGTTAATAAAATCAATGGCTTCCTGGTAGGTATCAATCCCTCCTGCAGCTTTGATTTTAATTTTGCCGTTCACAACACTTTTAATGATTTTAATATCTTCTAAACTCGCTCCTCGTGGTCCCCAGCCAGAACAGGTTTTGACAAAATCAGCCCCAGATTTTAAAACTAACTCTGAAGCTTTTTTAATTTCATCATTAGTTAATAAACCCGTTTCGATGATAAATTTAACCAAGACTGATTTTTTTAATTCCTTAACCGCATTGACCACCGCTTGCATCTCTTCTAAAACTTGCTCATGTTTGCCTTCTTTAAACAAACCAATATTCATGGAAACATCAAGTTCGCTAGCTCCCTCATCAACTGCTTTAATCGCGGCTAAAATTTTGACATCTTTTGTCTCTTGCCCTAAGGGAAAAGCCACCACCGTTCCCACAACACCGGCGGATCCAATTATTTCTCTGGCAAGTTTTACCCAATAAGGATTAACAAAAGCCGAGTGAAAGCCATATTTTTTGACCGCCGCACATAAATCTTTAACTTCTTTTTCAGTAGTTTCCGGATGATGATTAGCTAAATCTAAAAAAGTTGCTAGTGTTCGTTTATCCATATGGCCTCCTCCACCAAGCGACAAGAATAACCCCATTCGTTGTCATACCAGGCGACTACTTTTACTAAATCGCCATCAATGACCTGTGTCAAAGATAAATCAACAATCGCCGAAGCCGAATTACCAATGATATCGGTGGAAACCAAAGGCTGGTTGGAAACTTCCACAATGCCTTTATATTTTTCCTTGGCTGCTTTCATAAAAGCCTTATTCACCTCCGCTACCGTTGTTCTTTTGCTAGTCACAAAACAAAAATCAACCACCGAACCGCAAACCACTGGTACCCGGTAAGCCAAACCATCAAACAACCCCTTAAGAGCCGGAATCACCTCAATCGTGGTCTCGTCCGCACCTGTTGAGGTAGGAACAATATTGACTGCAGCTGACCGCGCCCGCCTTAAGTCTTTATGAGAACCGTCAACTAGCTCTTGGTCAGCTGTATAAGCGTGGATGGTACTTAATAAGGCCTTCTGAACACCAAAATTCTCCATCATCACTTTAGTTACTGGCGCGACACAATTAGTCGTGCAAGAAGCGTTATCCACAATCAAACTTCCTTTATAACTCTCCTCATTAACGCCCATAATAATTGTTTTAACTCCCTCGGCTGGAGCAGAAATAATCACTTTTTTAGCGCCAGCTTCAAGGTGGGGGGAAACTGATTGGCGATCACGGAAAACACCGGTTGACTCAATAACCACCTCAACCCCATATCTTTTCCAGGGAATTCTTGCTGGATTTCTTTCGGCTAAAATCGGAATTCTTTGATGATTAATAATCAAAGTCCCGATCTCTTCGTCTTTACCCTTTTCAATTTCCACTTTCCCACCAAACTTTCCGTAAACACTGTCATGGGCAAAAAGATAAGCCCAGCCATGAATATCCATCGAACCGGAAGTATTAATGGCCACCACTTTCACCCTACTTTGATATTTCGTCAGAATGGCTCTTAAGGTCACCCGACCGATACGACCAAAACCGTTAATGGCAACTTTAATCATTTTTTTTTAACTATCGCCTCTATTCCGGGCAAAGTGCCTTGGGCTAAAAATTCAAACATGGCCCCTCCCCCGGAAGAAATATAATTAATTTTTTGAACCAAACCAAATTTAGTTAAAGCTGCCTCGGTATCGCCTCCCCCAACCACAGTATAAGCTCCACTTTCAACAATGGTCTGAGCGATTTCTTTTGTCCCCATCTCCCACTGTTTGTCTTCATATTGGCCCATCGGACCAGCCCAAACAATTGTTCCTGCTTTGTTGATAATTTTCCTAAAATTTTGGATTGTCTCCATTGTAATGTCGTGTTTATCCTTTATCAAGGCGCCAACCACATTGTGGTGATTAAGAATTTTTTGAGCTTCTTTATCTTCAATAATTTTGCCTCCAATTAAAATGTTGTCAGCCCAATTGACTAATTTATGAGCCAAATCAATTTTGTCTTTCTTCACCCCCCCTAAAATCACCACTACCGGCCGGCGAGGATTATTTTTTATTTTGTCCAATATCTCAACTTCCTTTAAAAAATCCAGACCAAAAGCCGGGGGTAAAAATTGAGGAATACCAACAATCGAAGCATGTTTCCGATGAGAGCAGGCAAAAGCATCATTGATAAAAAAATCAGCCAAAGAGGCTAGCTTTTTCGCAAAAACCAGATCATTTTTCTCTTCTTCTGGATAAAAACGAAGATTTTCCAAAAGAATCAGTCCACCCGGATTCCCATACCGTTCAATTAAACCTAAAGCCTCTCTTAAAGTAAAAAAGAAAACTTCTTTATTTAAAACTTTAGAAAGATAATCAGCTATTGGTTTTAAACTTAAATCGGGATTAACCTTGCCTTCCGGTCGGCCTAAATGGGAAAGAATAACAACTTTGGCTTGTTGCTTTAAAAGATAATTAATTGTCGGTAAAGATTCATCAATTCTTGTCCCATCTGCCACTTCCAAGTTTTGACTTTTGACTTTTGACGGTTCGACTTCGCTCACCGTCAACCCTGAGCTTGGTCGAAGGGTTGACTTTTGACTTTTTAATGGTACATCATAGTTGGTACGTAAAAGAACCGTTTTTTGCTTAACTGGCAAATCTCGAACACTGGGCAGGGCTTTCATTTTTCTCCGTCTTTTTCCTTTTTAATCCTTTCAATGACGCGGTCAACCAAACGGACTGGATCAATATCAAAAAGAACTTTTCTTAAACCTTTGCCGGCCGCTTCCATAATCGCTCTCACCAAATCCGCGGTCCCCCCTGAACCCTCCAACACTCCGACAATCTCATCCTCTTCGTAAGCATCGGTAAATTCGTTTAAGGTCCCCATCCTGCCATCAATCATAATCGTCGCATCTGCACTTCTCACCATTAAAAGATTTCGTCCGGCGTAACCGGCTTCGGTAAAAATGATGTGGTCAAAAATTTTGGGGTCCATGGGTAGGCGATACTTTTTGGCATGTTCAATTTCCGTTCCGGCGGGGGAAAAACCAATATTAGAACCACCGGCTTTTTTGGCCGCCTTGGCGGATTCAAAAGGAATGCCATTGGTGGCTCCGGTAATTAACACATGGCCACGCTTGGCAATTGTTTCCCCCACCTTACGGGCTAAATCATAAGCTTTTTGGGCATTTTTCCCTTCGGAACCACCGGAAACACAAATTTTGAATTGTTTCATGATAAAAATCCTTCCGCTAAATTTAATAATTCTTGTTTGGGATTGAGGGCTAAAACCACATCCGAAGAAACTAAAATACCTTTAGCTCCCAATTCCAAGGCTTTTCTGACATCTGTTTGATTGTGAATACCAGCTCCAACTAAAATCGGAATTCCTTTTATTCGATTAACAAAATCACTGATAACTTCCGGCCTAGCTTGGGAAACAGAAATTTGCCCGCCGATTAATTCCGGCGGTTCAAGGGCGAGAAAATCGGGTTTAAAAATAGCAATCTGTTGACCTTCTTCAACTGAAGCAACACAAACCAAAACTCTAAATGGCTGATGATTATTGGTTAATGATTGAACTCTTTTAATTATTGAAGCTACTTGTTCCTTTGAAATTTTATTTTCTGAATGATTCAATAAAGTTCCTTTTGCTCCCGCAGTGATTAGCGCCTCGGGAAGAATCTTCCCTGTATTTGGCCCAAAATTAATACCATCAACATGTTGTGTCCAGACAGTTAAACTTTGGTTGGCTAAACGAAAAATATCGGCCACCTGAACGATGGGAATAATCTGAACCCCGGTTTCTTTGGCTGCCTCAGCACAAATTTTGGCCAAAGATAAGGCAGACTCGCCGGTTCCCTGGTGGTAAGTTTTAAAATTAACAAAAATCATCTTCCTCCCTCCATTTTAGTGTAAAGGCCAAAAGCGGCTAAAACAATTCCCACTAACAACCATTGCGTGGAAGCCAACCAAAGATCAGAAACTAAAAATCCCCAGGCTGAGGCCGCCACAGCCAGCAAAGCTAAAACCATCAAAACTTTAGAGATGGGACGCCAATTGGCTTTTTTAAAACCCAAGATTTCCTCACCTCCCTTCTCAATTTATCTTATCATAAAAAGCCTCAAGAATGCCGTCAATTTATTGTACGGATGAATTGAAGCTGTTAAACATCTTCCTTTAGAGGTGAAAATCCTAAACTTTAGTTTAGGAAAGATGTTATTTTTTATGACTTTGCCGATAGTTCTCAATCGCCTTTTTTAAGGCATCAGTGGCTAAAATGGAGCAATGAATTTTTGCCGGCGGCAAACCACCAAGCGCTTCGGCAATCGCCTGATTGCTTATCTTTTCTGCCTCTTTAAGCGGTTTGCCTTTAACCATGGTGGTAATGATCGAAGAGGTGGCTATCGCCGCGCCACAACCTAAGGTTTGAAACTTAATATCCTTGAGATATTCTTGACCGTTTTTTTTCTCCACTTTAATAAATAAACGCATAATATCGCCACAAACTCGATTCCCTACCGTAGCCACTCCGTCAGGCTTTTTAATCTCACCCATATTTTGGGGATTTCTAACATGCTCTAAAACTTTTTCTGAATAAAGTTGGCTAAAACTCATAATTTCGGTGCCATCCTTCTTAATTTTTGAATAATTTCTGGTAAGACTCTAATGACGTAGCTAACTTCTTGCTGATTATTTTCTTTGCCCAAAGAAAATCTTAAAGACCCATGAGCTTGTTCCGGCGGAATTCCCATCGCCACTAAGACGTGCGAGGGTTCCAAGAGACCAGAGGTACAAGCTGAACCAGAAGAGGCCGCAATGCCTTCTTCTGAAAGCAAAAGTAACATCGCCTCGCCTTCAGCCCCTTCAATCAAAAAGGTCGCAATGTGCGGGGCATTTTTTTTAGAATCTCCAACCAGTTTTACGCCCGAAATTTTCAAAACCCCCTCAATTAATTCATTTCGTAAATTCTTAATGTTCTTTGTTTTTTGTTCTTTGTTTTGTTGGATTAGTTCCATCGCCTTTCCTAGTCCAACAATATAGGGAACATTTTCCGTCCCAGCTCTTAAACGATATTCTTGTCCCCCACCATCTTGCTGTCTTTTAATCGGCGTCCCCTTTTTAATAAATAAAGCTCCCACCCCTTTTGGGGCATAAAGCTTGTGTCCGCTTAAAGAAAGTAAATCCACATTTAGTTTCTCAACATCGCAATCTAAATATTGAATCGCTTGGGTTGCGTCAGTATGAAAGTAAATTAGTGGCTGATGGTTAGTGGTTCGTGATTGGTTAGTCTTTCTGATCAACTTCCCAATCTCCTCTATTGGCTCTATTGTTCCCACTTCGTTGTTGACATACATCATACTTACTAGTACCGTTTCTGGCTTGATTGATTTTTGGATATCGCCAATTTTAACTAAGCCATGTTTATCCACCGGCAAATAAGTAACTTTAGCCATTCCCAGTTTTTCTAAATGTTTACAGGTTTCCAAAACCGCTTTATGTTCAAATTGAGAAGTAACAATGTGAGGCTTCTTTGAAATTGAAAATTGTTGAAGCATAGCTTCAACCAGCCCCTTATGAGCCAAATTAATCGCTTCGGTGGCTCCGGAAGTAAAAATAATTTCTTGAGGTTTTGCGCCCAAAAATTGGGCGACCTTTTCTCGAGCCTCATCAATGGCCGCTCGTGCTTGTTGTCCCCATTGATGTGGTTCGGAAGGATTACCGTAATGTAGTGAAAAATAAGGTTGCATGGCGGTTAAAACCTCCGGCGAAACCGGCGTCGTCGCCGCATGATCAAGGTAAATTGGTTTCATTTTGTTAAAAACAAGCTTTGCTTAATTGAGCGTTAGCGAAATCAAGCTTTGCTTATCTGATTAAATCCTTCAAAGTTTTTCCTTCAATTGTTGTCCTCACCTTATCTCCCACTTCTACCCAGATATCTTTCTGTCCACAAATTCTTACTTTCGGGCAACCAGAACAATAACCCACTTCAACCGGACCTTCTAAGGCCCCAGCAACCTCAGCCACAGAAATTTTTCCCGGTGGTCTGGTTAAAAAATAGCCACCCCCCTTACCTTCCTTGGCCTCAATTAAACCCGTCAAGCGTAAAATTGAGGCTAACTGCCCTAAAAATTTATAGGGAAGCTTTTTCTCTTTGGCAATTTTTTTCAAGGAAATCGGTCCTTGTCTAAAGTTCTTAGCCAAAGCTATCATGAGTTCCAGCCCGTAATCAGTTTTTTTGGTCAACCCAAACATTTTTTCCCTCCCTTTTTAAACCAATTTTTAATTTTTTCGATAAACAAAATTTCAATTCCTAAAAGTTCCAACCCAATAAAGATAAGCCACGAACCCGGTGTAAATGGTGTTACTAAGGCAAAAAAACCATAAATAATTAAAATTATTCCGATCGTTTTCCGGAGAATAATTTTTATCCTCATGGCTGAAACTCCTACTATTCATATAGTAGTTTATATTTTTGTTTTAGGTTTGTCAAGAAGAAATTTTTTCCCTATAATAGAAACGTCTATCTATGCCACAAACGTCTAAGGGTATATCTTTTTTTAGATGGCTGAAAACCATTAGTTTCCGATACCGAAAAATTATTATTTTCCTTTTTATCTTCTGGGGACTTTGGACGTTTGGCCTGGGAGCTTTGGGCGGCTGGTTTCTCTCTAAAGCCGGTTTAGATAAATTTCCCGATTTGAGTAAAAACGACCACTTGTTGATTCTAGCCCCTCATATTGACGACGAAGCCATCAGTTCGGCCGGATTAATTCAACAAGCTCTCAATGTCGGCGCCAAGGTAAAAATTATTTACATGACCAACGGTGATGATAATTTATTTTCAATCGCCAAGCAGGAAAGAGATTTAAGGTTAAACCCCAACGATTTCATTAAGCTGGGTGAAAAAAGAATGAGTGAAGGCGAAAAAGCCACCCAAATTTTGGGCTTGAAAAGAGAAGATTTGTTTTTTCTGGGCTATCCTGACAGAGGTCTTTACCTAATGTTCAATAATTTTTATAATACCCTTTATTCCTCCCAGGGGACAAAGTTAGCCTATAATCCCTATAATGATACTTATAAAACCCAACAAGGTTATACTGGCAGCAACGTCACGGCTGATTTAGAAGAAATTATTAAAAATTTTCAGCCAACGATAATTATCGTTTCCCATCCCCGAGATAAAAATTCCGATCATAGAGCCACTTATCTTTTCTTGAATAAGGTTCTTAATGGCCAGGTCAATAAAACTAAAATTTTTACTTATCTAGTCCATTATCCTTTTTATCCACCACAAAGAAAATTATCCCCCAACGAGTTTCTTTACCCACCCAAAAAGCTTTTTTCCCAAAAAGGTTGGTTTAGCTTTGATTTATCGTCTGCCCAAGAAAATAAAAAACTCGCTGCGATTGAAAAAAACTCCTCTCAAAAAGAGTTCGGTCAGTTTTATGATCTTTTACATAGCTTCATTAAGAGAAATGAAATTTTTGAAGAAATGGAAAGCTTTTAAAATAATTCTTTAAAAAAGATAAAAAATAACGAAGAAAAATGCGCCAAAGAAAAACCAGCCATTTTCAATGAAACCTCTCCGCCCATGGAAGGGCAGAGTTTACTCGGGCGGTTCGGTTTCTTTCTTGCCTCATTCATCCCCCGCACCAGACGGTACAAAGGGGTATTCTGAGGCGCGAAATAAAGGCTTACACTCTAAAAAAATCAACCAATTTTTATCTTCGGGGTCGAAAACTTCTCTCTGGGCGGTCTCGGTCTTCTTTCGGTCGAGCTTCGTTGACGATTAGTTTTCGTCCTTCGATCTCCTTACCGTTGAGCGTCTCGATCGCCTTTTGGGCTTCCGCATCGCTCGCCATTTCGACAAAGCCGAAACCACGCGACCGACCGGACATCCGATCAATGATAACACTGGCTGAGGTAACGGCGCCAGCTTCTTTAAATAAGACCTCTAAACTCGCCGAATCCATAGAAAACGGCAAGTTGCCAACATAAAGATTTTTAGAAGCCATTAAGCTCCCTTTCTCTTCCAACCGACAACCCTTTCGAAGAGAAACGAGCTCTCGTAGTATTTTGCGGTTTGAAGACAACTATTAAATAACAAGGGTATTATAACATGTTCATATTGTTTTATCAAATAACATACCTCTTGTCATTTAACAAATTTACCAATTACTGTGCTACTCAATTGGCCTCAATAAAAGCCTCAATCAAACGATTAAAGGTTTTGGGAACTTCGTAGGGGATAATATGGCCAGCGTTTTGCACAATTTCAATCTTTATCTGGGGCAAGAAACTGTTAATCCTTCTAAGATTTCTAGCCTTGATTCTTTTGTCTTCTCGACCACCAATGATGAGCATTTGGGCCTGATAATCTTTCAGCCAATCCCATGATTCTTTCTTCCTGAAGGTCTTTAAGCCTAAATAAAATTCCAAGGGTGGCAAGGTGTTATCCGCCAAAGCTTCCCTTACTTTCTCCATTGATGTTTTTTTGGAAGCCAAGAAGCGTTTGGTTAAAAAAGGATTCTTCGGAACAATACAACAGCGATAAATTGGCAACTGAAGAAATTTAGGCAAACTTAAAATAAATTTCAAAAAAAGCCCTACCCCGCCCCCCAAACCTAAACTGACATTGACAAATTTCTCCACCCCATATTCTTTAAGATAGCGCTGGGCAATAAGACAACCGTAACTATGAGCGACTAAAATCGGCTTGGCGGAAACATTCAAGATTTTCATCAAAGATAAAAAATCAAGGTAATGGTCATTAAAAGTGTAGCTTGGGGCCTTGTCGGATTCGCCGCAACCACGCCAATCATAGGCCATGGTGCGATATTTTTCCGCAAAGTAAGCCAACTGGTATTTCCAATTCAAAAGTGATCCTGTTCCTCCGTGAATAAAAACCACCGTTAAATCATGAGGGTATTTTTTCTCTAAGCCTGAATCAAAAACATTCAGTCTTAAATTCTTTTTGATTTTAATCTTTCTGGTTTTCATTATTTTCTTATTTTACCTCTTTGATAACTAAATTCTGAAGTCTTGAATTACTTCCGGTATCTCCCTGTTTTGACCCAACCTGACATTGAAAATTTTTTCTTCAGGGTTATTAATTCTTCTTACTCTTGCCAATGAAGAAAGACCGAATAAAATGGAATTGAAAGCATGGGTTTCATCAGCTGTTTTATCAATAATATCGGATAGTGGCCTATTATCCCAACTTTCATCACTGTATGAAATAGGATTTTTAAAAGATCTCATAAAATCTCGCAGTTCTTTCCTCCCTTTTATTCTCTCCTCGGGTTCTCTTGATCCTATCAAGTCTAACGAATTGTTAACAACTCGGTAAAAAAACTCCACATCTTCCATTCCTGGAATTTTGAAGTATTCAGGTTTAGGCCGTTGTGAACCCAAACTAACACCAACTCGAGGAAGATCAATTTCATATTGATTGGCATTACAAAGAGGATTGAATCCCCCATAATCAATCAGGAGGTCTAAAGGAATGAGATTAAATGTATTCCGCATTGAATAGACTAATTGACTAAATTTCTGGGCTTGTGGTGATCTAATTAAATCTATAAATCTTTTTCTAATTTCTTCCTCATTTGGTGGCGGTGTTCGGATTCCTGTTCCCCTATCCCATTTTGACATCGGATGAAATCCGCCTGGATCTAAGCGAAAAGTCAAAAAGAATCGATGCCCCTCATCAATCAGCTTTTGACATTTTTTTAATTCTTCATCGGGCACATAAGTATCGAATGAATAGGGCATTATCATTATTTTTTTTGGCTCAATCTTCTTCTCTTCAATTAATTCTTTCGAGATAGCAATGGCGGAATTAAAGCCGGAGGTCCAGCTATAGCCTTTAACTTTTATAGGTACGATAGGGAATCCATTGCTTTCCTCTTTAAAAATTTCTTGAAGATTTTTTTCTGTTTTATCTTCTTCTTCCTCCTCCTGGTTAATCATTAAAAAAACGCCCTGAAGATTGGGCATATTTTTCTTGACTTCCCGAATATTGGATAAAAATTTATTCAAATCCTCTCTATTTTTATTCCAACAACGGACAATGGCAATAATTCCTTTTTCTTTCGACTCTCCACTGGTAGGTTCAATGAATCGATCTAAATTATTAGAGAGTTGACCTAATTGCTCCAGGCCAAAATCTGAAATTTCAATTTTGGGTCTACTTACTTCGGGGAATTCAATTTTTTGTTTTATCTGGTCAAACTTTTTTCGAGAAAACGATACTTCTTTTGTCTCATGAAGATCTTTTCCTGCCGGGAGCAGCGCATCTGGTTTAAGTTCCGCCATCTTGCGAAAATTATAACATATTTAAGCAACTCTAGTTAAACTTTCAAAAAGAGCTTTCCAGATATCTTAGGTTGATACTTAGACACTAACGTGGGGACAGGATTTCACCAAGAATAAAAATTAAAATGAAAAAACCTTATCAGATTTACTTTCATGTCTCAATTCTATCACAAACAAAAAAACCTAGTTTATCCTAGATATAGTCAATTTGCATTTAGAATAAAAATTTGCTAAAGTCTTCTTAGATGGTTCTTAGATTTGTCTATACTGTGTTCATAGGTGTTCTTTTAGCTGCTCTTGTTGGCGTTGGTATCGCTGCATTTTATCCTGGTCCTAAGATGCCAGAACCTCCTTTATCAATTAAATACGGAAATTCTTATTGTGAAGGACCAAAAGATGAAGCAACCTCCCAGCAAATTAGGCAAGATCAAGAAAAATTTGATAAGGACATGAAAGTTTTTCAACCACAGAATGAAAAATATAATCGAAACGTTTCCATCATCGCCCTAATAGCCGCTATTTTAATCTTAATCATTAGCTTAACTTTATTTAAGAAAATCTTACTTATTGCGGATGGCTTACTTCTAGGAGGTGTTTTAACTCTCATTTATAGTATTATTCGAGGTTGTGGAGGTGGCGATAATATCTTCAGGTTTATTATCGTTTCTGTAGGCTTAGTAATTTCCCTCCTTTTAGGCTACATAAAATTTATCAAACCCGCCGAGGCCAAAAGAAAATAAATTCTACCGCAAACTCCTCTTCGACGATTTTCAGAAGCTAGCTCGCACTGAGCTTATTTACCCTTAACCTTAAACTCCTCCTCCTTTCTTTTGTATATAACAATCTCTGCAATAAACTGGCCTGCCCCCACTTGGCTTAAAAGGAACTTCAGTTTGTTTCCCACAATTAGCGCACTTTACGCTATAAAGCTGGCGACCCTGTTGATCGGTTCCTGCTGGCGTAGCCACATCGTCTGTTGAGGTAGCTGTACCACTATCAGACTCTTCAGTCTTTGGTTCTTCAACTGGTTTATCATCAGTCTTTGGTTCTTCAACTGGTTCTTCAACCGCCGTCTTATCCTTATCTGTCATTAATAATCACCTCCTTCCTCTTTTTATACTACCACAAAACACAAAAAGCTTTTAAGTAGGCTTTTCTAAGTTCAGCTCCCCATCGTCGTTTACACTAAGCTGGTCGAAGTGTGTCTGCCCGCCTCTGGAGGGGACAAAGTTCGGATTTTTAAATACCAATGCTATACTCAATAGATGTTGTATTTACCCTACCTTTCAATATTTTTTCTCTTGGGGTTCGTCATTTTTCTTATCGCCTATCAAATTTATACCAACGTTTTACAGCCCGGAGCTATCTACTATCCCACCACCGACTCGGCCGTCACGCAAATATTAAAACTTTCCCAAGCCGGTTCCAAAGATACCCTTATTGATCTTGGTTCCGGAGACGGGCGTATTCTCATTGCCGCCGCTCGCCTTGGGGCTGTGGCGATCGGCTACGAAATCAATCCCTTCTTAGTCTGGCAATCTCGCCGCCGTATTCATCAAGCTAAACTCGATAAACTGGCGACCGTCCGCTGGAAAAGTTTCTGGCAGGCTGACTTCAGCCAAGCGACCATCGTGACTGTCTACCTTTTGCCTCATTTAATGAACCGCCTCCAACGGTTACTTGAAAAAGAAGTTAACCACTCTATCCGCCTTGTCGCCAATAATTATCCCTTTCCTCAACTTACCCCTGTCAAACATTACCGCCAAATTTACCTGTATTATTTTACCGATTCAAATTCTCACTGACCATAGGCTTTCTGAAGCTAGTTTACACTGAGTGTTTATCCTGAGTTTATTGAAGGAAAACCAAAGTGTTCGAATGATGGTTTACGCTGAATTTATTGAAGTGGACGATTTTCGAACAATGAAGCTCGATGAGTATCATACAGACCAGGTGTATACTACGTTGATAATATATAATATGTTAGAATTTGAGCAACCAGTTGAAAAGGTAGACCCAACTCCTAATCGTAAAAGTTACAGAAAGCTTCTTGAAGAATTTAAGGAAAGAAATAGGCAAGAAGTTCTGCCAGAAGGAAAGCTGCTAAAAATTAATCTAGGAGAAAATACCGACCAGCTCACCGTTTACAACCCAGAACCAGTTGTTATCGACGGGCAAACTTGTATCTGGGCACGCGTCGAGAAGAGAACAAAAGAAATAGATTCGGTTGTAATACTTTTTAAAGAGGGAAAGGATGAAGGGTGGGATGTTGTTGAAGGGGCACCTGTTTTTAAAGGACTGCAAGACCCTTTCTATTGCGGAGTAATTGACGGCTATCATATCCTTGGCGGAGTCCAAGTATATGAGGTGGCAGGAACCCCTGATTTGGGATATAGAACTGTTTTTTATCGTTATAGAAATTCATTTGCTGAGCTGGTAGACCAGAATGAAGAAATCTGTGATCCTTTTGCAGTTGGACCGGAAAAGATGAAAGATATTCAGCTGATTCAAAGAGAGAAGGGCCGCATTGGTGTTTTTACTAGACCCCAGGGTCCTCATGGTCAGTTTGGCGGACGGGGACGGATAGGATATTTTGAAATAGAATCTCTTGATCAATTAGGAAGCGTTCTTGAAGATTACGATCAAAAAAAAGAACCAAAAACCTTGATCCAGGGTTTATTTATTGACGAAAAATTGGGTGACGAGGAATGGGGAGGAGCAAATGAGCTTTTTATCTTACCTGACGGGAAGATTGGGGTTTTAGGACACATCGCCGGATTTGATGATAACAGTAATAAAAAAAACTACTATCCCATAACGTTCATCTTTAATCCAGAAGATAAATCTGTTAGCAATGTCAAAGTTATTGCTACTGCCGATCAATTCCCACCAGTTGAGGTAAAAAAAAGTGATTTAGGGAGCGTAATTTATAGTTGTGGTCTGATGAGGTTAGGTAGTGGTGAGGCCTGGTTGTACGTAGGAATAGGAGACAATAAACCGGGACGCATATTAATCAAAGACCCATTTGGGGAATGAAGAAAAACAGGTGCAAAGCTATTTCACCCGAAGTATGTTCCCCCTTACTATTGAGACTTCTTATCGTTTTTCTCAAGCATTATTTTAACAGCTCGTTATCATAGCGGGGAACGATGGTATGATTATCGAACAATTGATTGGACAACGGAGCTAGAGTAGGTTTACGCCTGAAGGGTGAATTAGGTTGACACCTAGGGAAATCGGCTATTTTTGCTCCCCATCGTTTACACTGAGCTGACCGAAGTGTGCCTGTCCTACAAAAATCGCTCTTTGTTTACCCCGTTAATCCGAAAGGATTTTACGGGGAGCCGTGTATGAATAATACTGAAAAGGCGAAAAGTAAGATTAGTAGGAGACGATGTTCGGACTAGTTATCTTCAAATTTAACCAACAAAAAAGCCGGTTTTTAACCGACTTTCTTGGAAAAACAAGGCAAGAAATATTTTTTGAGGTCGGGCTGCAAAAAAAACTTTGCGAAATTAATAAGTTTTTCTTGCAACCTAAACCTCGTCATTAGAAATCTTAATTTCTAGTCAACAGTTTAAGGGCTTCCTTAATCTCTTCGAGTTTAAAACATAATTCTCGATAAGAAGACTTAAACTTAAGACTTATGACAAACTCAATCTCAGTCTTTCCACTACTATAACGACAAGGAAAAATAAAAACTTCGCTTTTAATATCCTTAAAAATTATGTATTTATAGGGAGGTTTACTAAAGTCACTTGTTTTTCCCTTGCCTAATGAGTCTTTGAGAACTCTGGCACTCAAATTTGCAAATTTTTTAAATATTGCTTTCCTGTGGGGTTCTCTGAATTCTACCCTCATTTCGTCTTTACCAAGCGACAGGTTTCCATTATTAACCTTATCTTGAATTTTTATTCCCTCAATCATCCCAAGCCCTTTCCTAAATTTAATAAATTTCTGCCTTGTTATAAAAAAATTAAAGAGCAAACAGAAAAAACAAAAAGCTCTTAATTTGTTTTTCTTTTCTAAAGAATGGAAGAATAATACCACAAAAGAAGCTAAAAGTCAAGTTATAGGGTATTTGCTCCCCTTAAAGGACTTATTCTGCAACCAGAAACTAGAGTTTGATTTTACTCTACAAAACATCAAAACAGTCTTTGAAGCCTTTCAAGTCCAACCTTCTTTTGCCTAAATAATAATATACACTAAATAAGGAAATTGAATAGATACCCAGTAAACATTATCCCCAAAGTAAGGATAATTATATAAAGTGCAAGCAGTTTAACTTTTAACACTTTTCTTAGAATAATCATTTCGGGCAAAGATAAGGCTGTTACCGCCATCATAAAAGCTAAAGATGTTCCCAACGGCAATCCCTTTTCAATAAGCGATTTAACGATAGGAATAGTGCCTGCGGCATTGGAATAAAGAGGGACACCAATCGCAACGGCTAATGGAACCGCAAGTAGATTATTTTTCCCTGCGATGCGGGCTAAAAAGTTTTCCGGTGCATAACCATGAATAAAAGCTCCTACCCCTACCCCAAGTAAAACAAAAGGGAACACCTTTTTAACCAAATCAACTGTATAGCGATATGCTTCTTGCAGTCTTTCTTTAATGGTTATTTTGCTTTCTAAGTTATTCTGTCCGACTTTTACCTTCCAAACATAATCTTCTACCAGATGTTCCAACTTCATTTTCCCTAACATAAACCCCACAACGGTGGCGATAATAACCCCCGAAGCGATATATATTCCTGCAATTTTCAGGCCAAACACCCCTAAAAGCATTACTGCCGCTACTTCGTTCACCATTGGCGCAGAAATAAGATAGGAAAAAGTGACACCCAGTGGAACTCCGCTTTCAACAAAGCCAATAAACAACGGCACGGCAGAACAGGAACAAAATGGCGTAACAATACCTGTAAGAGAAGCTAAAACATTACCTATTATCTCAAACCTTCTTGTCAGTAGTTTTCTTACTCTTTCAGGAGATAAGTAAGAACGAAGAAAAGTGATAAAAAAAATAATCACAGATAGAAGGATAAAGATTTTAATACTATCAAATATGAAGAAGTTAACTGCATTAGCAAGATATGTATCAGGAGTTATTCCCAGCCATTGAAAGGTGACAACATTAGCAAATAATTGAACAGGGGCAAATATATCCATAGGTTATTTAACATCTAACATTTTTTTAATCTTTTCTTTTATAGTTTCTATATCAGGCGTAAATCCTGTCATAGCGATATAACCATTTACCGCCAATACAGGACTACTCATTGCTCCAAGCTCAATAATTTTTTGTATTCCTTCATTCCCAGTAATATACTCAACCCTAGTCTCAAGTTTCATTTCATTAACTGCTTTTTGTGTTATTTCATATAGGTTTTTGCAGGTCGCACAACCTGAACCCAATACTTGTATTTTCATAAAACCCCCTCTCTAAGAAAAGTCATAAACTTACGCTTTTTAGTATTGCTTGTTTAATTATCTCCTTTGGAATATCATCGTGAACAGTATTTTTCGTTTGAACTGCACGACAAGAACAAGGATTTCCAGTCAAATCACCACAAGAATTACAGGTATTTCTTAATACTGATACTTCATCAAGAACATCTTCTATTGGAACACCATTAAAGAAAAGACTATTTGATATATCCATCTGATTTTCTGTTAATTTTATTTCTTTTAGCTGGATTTCAATATCTTTTTCTTCAAGCTGTGTTTTTAATTCTGCAATAGCTTGTTTCAGTTGAACGCCCGTATTATTACAACGGATACAAGTTTTTCCCTTTTTGTCAAAATGTTTCCATTCCATTAGTAATCTCTTCATATTTTTAAGTATTTATATCCATTGTTGGCCCTTTATCAGTAAATCTTATCTGCAGTTTGCCTCGCTCACCTCTTCTTATCTCTCTAAACCAACCCTTGCATATTCCTAAGGGGTCATCTTTTTCGGCAATAGTTATTCCATGCTCTATTAGAAAAGTTTGTGCTTCTGCTGAGTCTTCATCAACAACCAACATTTCAAGAAACAACCTGTCTTGAGGTTTTAACCCTGCGGGAAATGTTTTAACAATACCTTGTTCTTGTTCCTTCATATTTCTTTCAACAAAGATAGAATTTTATTGCCTAGTTTAGTTAATCGGTAATAAACTCTCTGCCCTCTTTTCTCGGCAATTACCAGGCCAGCATTTTTTAGGTCTGCTAAGTGGTGAGAAATAAGGCTCTGCGACATACCAACATGCTCCATAGTTTCGCAAACGCAATGTTCATTATTCTTCAGGATACACAAGAGCTTAAGTCTGCTTTCTTCTGAAACAGTCTTTAAAAGAGAAGATAAAGAAACAATCCTTTTAAATTCGTTTTTATCTGGCATACAACAGTTATATGAACCCATGTTCATATTTTAGCTGTTTAGAAACATTTTGTCAAAACGAAAAAAGAGCCATTTATGGCTCTTTTCCAATCATTGCTCCCCACCGTGGATGATGTTCGGACTAGTTTATTTTTAATTTAGCTAGATTTTTTTCTAATGCCTCAATCTGTTTTAGGCTTAGAGGTTTAAAAATAATCAACTCAGAAGGGACTGCTTTTCTTCCGAAATATCCATCTGAAAGATACAAGACGTGGTCAACTAAAGGTTCATAAACCACTTTTAATCTTGTCTGTTGGTTATTCTTGGTTAATTCTGGATACTGTCCGACAAGATCTTCTGCTATACTTTTCATAGAGGAAGTAAAAGAAAAACAGTCTCCTCTATCACCAAGACCAGAGGTATAAATAGATTTTTCTGGCTTAGAATCAGAAGAGTTTCTCCAAATACTTATTGCGTTACAAACCAAAATTTCTTTCTCTTTAATAATTTCTTTTCCTCTCTCTGTTTCTTTCATAAAATTTCAAAGTTAGGGGCAATATAAAGCAAAGTGAAGAAAAAGTCAATTTATAGGGTGCTTGCTCTCCACCGTTTACACTGAGTTTGCCGAAGTGTGGACGATGTTCGGACTAGTTACTCACAAATTTAGGCAAGAAAAAACCCATACAGGTTGAAGGAGAACTTTGGTATCAGAAAACCAAGCAAATGGTTATACCATTGTTCTCTTATAAAACAGAGTGTATGGGTTTCAATAGATTAGGGAAGATTTATAATTGATGGCATATCATTTTTTTGTTCGTTGGAGTTAAATAGAGACACCACGGACCGCTGCGTCACGGTGTAGTTTGGCATACATTGCGTCATCCATAGGCTGATTTTCCGGTCCGATGAGATCCACCGACACGTCGGGTAGCTTAGCCTGTAACTCCTTCACTTTCTGCTCACCGAGCAAAAAGAGTTTGATTGCAGCGTTGCGTCTCTCTTCGTAATCTGCAAATCCACAATCGCTTCCGAAACGCTCGAAGAGATTCTCTCGATAGACAATCTTGCGACCACGAGGCGTCGTAGCCGTGAATTTCAGTATGTACTGGAAGTCCGCTATGAGGCCTACAGTAATACTGCGAGCACTGTTCTTGAAATCCTGCTGTGGATCTAACAAAACTGTCCTGCAATCTTCCCTTTTTACAACCTCAGCAAATTCCTCAATGGACTTTGCCTTGTATGGAAAGACGTTCTTGATGAAATTAAACATTTCTCTTCTCCTTTGTTATTTTTTAATAAAATCACGACCAATTATCTAAAGAATAGATAGATTTCTTCCTCGGTTAAATCTTCCACTAATTTTAAAAGGGCTAAATTGATCTAATGTTTACCAAAGACAAGCTGAATTTAGCTTGCAATGATGAGAAGAATCATACCACAAAAGAAGTTAAAAGTCAAGTTATAGGTTATTTGCTCCCTATCGTTTACACTGAGCTGACCGAAGTGTGGACGATGTTCGGACTAGTTTCGTTTATAAACAAAGCGTTATTTCTTCTTGAAGCCCCAAGGCTGTCGGCCGAAACCGTGGCCAGTTTGGTCTATCCTGTGAATGATTCTTGAACCACATTTTGGACATTTCATATCTATTCCCCTTTCCCCTGTTCCAAAAGGAACTTCCCAAGTATAACTACATTCTTCACATTTAAATTGTCTCATTAAATTTTTTGCCATCTTACAAGAACCTCCTTCAATTTTTATAGCCTTTCCTAAAATCAAGGCTTCGCTAATTTTTTGACGAGCCGAGGTTAAAATACGCTGAAAAGTGCTTTGGGAAATTTTCATTCTTTTAGCAGCTTGATGTTGTTCAAACATCTTAAAGTCAGCCAATCTTACTGCTTCAAGCTCATCAACAGTCAAATCAACCTCTTCTAAAAAAGAAAGGGGAATTCCCCGAGGTTTAAAATAAGTCACCTCAGGCTCAAAACCAACCAATCTTAATCTTTTCGGTCTTGGCATAATCTTATGATAATATATTTTATTCTCCCTTACCTAATTCCAATTCCTCTTTTTTAACATCCTCAAGCTCTTCTTCCAGAGCTTTTCGGTATTCGGTAAGAGCTTCTTTTTGGTCCTCATCAGTTTGCGGCCAGCTCCAGCCAAAATAGCGACCAAAACCTCGTCCTGCACCATATCTTTTTCGCCAACCCAAACCTAAACCACAAGGCCCAAAGCCACGGCCTGTTCTTGGCCCCATTCCTAAAGGACCTGTTTTATCAAATCCTGGCATCTTTTTCACCTCCTTCCTACTTACATTATGAATATATATTCATAATACTCTTCATCATAAACTTTGTCAAGTCAACAAAAAAGCCCAATTTTATGGGCTTTCTGAAGCTGGTTTACACTAAGCATTTATCCTAAGCTTGTCGAGGGATTTCAGAATCCAGTATGTTTACACTGAGCGCAGTCGAAGTGGGCTGAATAGTTCGATAGGCTCACCACAAGCAAGCGAGAAAAAGATTGAAACAAATAAGCTCTATACTGCGATTCAACAAGCGATTTACAGATACTTCTCAATATTAGCTTTATGTTCTCCGTAGGTCTTGGCGCAATGTATTTGTCGGTTATTGTCATGTAGGTAGTACAAACAATCTGTTTCTGTAGGATTTAAAACCGCCTCAATAGCATCAATACCTGGATTGCCAATTGGATGTGGAGGCAACCCCTTATATTTGTAGGTGTTATATGGAGAATCAATCTCTGTTATATCCTCTGGCTTAATAGGTGTCCACCAACCATTATCGGTTTTACCCCGTGCATATTGGACAGTAGCATCCACCTCTAATTTCATCTCTTTTAACAGTCTATTCCAAAGGATTCCGGCAATAAGCGGCATATCTTGTTTACCTGCTGCCTCTCTCTGAACTACAGAAGCAAGCCTAATCCCGGTGGTCCAAATAATGTCCTGCTTGGCAAACCTGTCAAGATATGGAGCAAACCTCTCGTTGAAATGGTTAATCATGCGGTTAGCTATATCTAATCCATTTTCTTTAGTAGGAATAAGATAAGTGTCGGGGAAATAAACTCCCTCAAGATAATCAAATTTCATAGCTGTATAAGTATTATTCCATTTATCTAAATCATCACTGTTCCAGTTAAAAGTCTTGGCTAGAATTTCACCGATTTCTTCCTTTCGTAGGCCCTCTGGAATAACCACCCACTTCATATCAGGAGGGGTGCTAAGTTTTTCAACCACCTGCCAAATATTCATATTTTTGGATAGATTATAACCACCTGGTTCAATTCTGTTATGTTTACCCTTAATAGTTAATACCCAGTTGAAAGCCAACGTATTTCTGATAAACTCTTGGCTTTGTAATTTATCTACTATTTCTGGTTCAGTAGTCTTCAACGCTACAATAAAAAGTTCTTCCTTTAGCGATTGAGGATGAGGAGAACTAAACAATAAAAAGGAAACAAGCAAAAACCCTACAATAATAGCTAAAACAACTCCTCCAGTAATCAGTATTGTTTTATTTTTTATCAGATTCATCATTTTAAGCCCATTACTTCAGTTTTCTTCCTACATTTATAAATTTTGAGTTATTTATTTTTTGCTTCTGGCTCGAACGCTGGTATGATTATAGAACAATTGACTGGCTAAATTACCTGGAATATCCAGAATTTACTCTAAAACAAACCCAGCAATTGTTAGCAATAAATTAACTACCCATTACGGCTGTTTTACAAACCTGGCAGTATAGTTCCAAAAGTTTCCCAACACCTTATCAAGAATAAAACCTGCTTCCTCTCCTATCTTGATTGTGGTTGATTTAAGGGGATAATCTGGGTCGGGCAAAAGCTCGGTTACTGCTAAAATACCTTCGGGCTTTAAGACTCTTTTAATTTCAGCCAACGCCTTTTGACGATCAGGAATTTCCTGCAATACTGTGATCATATAAACCAAATCTAGAGAATTATTCTCAAACGGCAAATTATACGCGCTCGCTTGGATTAGCTCAATGTTTTTAATGTCCCGATTTTCAGGCCTTGTAAGCTTAGCTTTTAGCTGTCTTAACATTGCAGGTTGAATATCAAGCGCATACACTTTTCCTGTCTTCCCAACGGCTCTTGCAACAAATGTCACAAATGCTCCGCTTCCGCACCCAACCTCTAATACACGCATACCCTGCTTTATTCCACTACGCTCTATCAACTTGTCAGGGGGTTGCAGCTTTCTTCTTATATCACTATCTAAAAAGCGTCCAGTAAACGCAGGTGCGGGAAAGTGAAACTTTTTTCTAAACAGTCTTATAACTACTTGCCATACCAGAAGAACTCCTAATACTGTTAGTACAATCGTCGTCATTCCTTAAATTATAGCAATATTTAATGCTAATTATCTGCTCCCCATCGTTTACACTGAGCTGACCGAAGTGTGGACGATGTTCGGACTAGTTTTATCAACCCTTAGCCTGAATCCATTAAAAGATTATTGTAATAAATATAGGAAGTAACCTTTTTCTCTGGATATATTTCCCACTCAAACTGTCCTTCTAATTTTTCGTAATTGTTTCCTTTGAGGGCTGCCTCTTCAATAGGAGAAGAATAAATCACTACCCCTATTGTTTTACAATGAATATCCACAGCTACCTTAGTTGCATAATCATAAAGTTCTAAAGCAATTGTTTCTCTTTCACTCCTTTTTCCTTCTCTAGCCACGAAAAAGGAAACATAAGCAATACCACCTTCTGGCTCAAAATATTCAGAGAATTTGTGAAGATAGGGAATTGTTTTTAACTTAGAAATTTTGGTCAAAAACATTGCTCCTGAGATTCGTTCGTTCTCAACTATCCCAAAACAACCTTCAGGAAAGTTTACTAAGTAATCCTTAATAAAAACCCTAAACTTCTCTTTTGCCTCTTTCTCCCATAAATCTTTCCATTTCTCACTCTGCCAATACATTTTTCCTTCTAGTCCAACTAGTTCATCAATATGTTCTGGCTCTAGCGAAATAATTCTCATAGTTTAATTGTATCAAAACAAAAAAAGCCCATTAAATTGGGCTTTCTGAAGCCAGCTCGCCCGATGGGACGATTTTCGAACCGGAAAGTGGATATATTTGATTGATAAGCCTGAAAAACTAATGGATGATGTTAGAACCTGCAATATCTAGCTTGTTTGCTTGACATTGAAAAGAAATCTGTTAGAATCTTTTGATTATGACTGAGCGTGATCATATAAGAACTCAGGAAGCACCGTTTAGACTTCAGGAAGACATTGACCGTCAAGGTTGGGTTGCCTTTATTGATGTCGTTCTTCCCGATGGGAGTTTAGAAAATTTTGGCCCCCTTCCTCAAGACTTGAAATTTACCACCTTTGGACATGGCCCTCTTTATTACAGTGAGCATCCAGATTTCAGTGAATGTATGGTGTTTTCTAATCACGTTTTTGCTTACGATCCAACAAGAATAAGTGTAGAAAAATATGAAAATATCGATCCCGCTGATTTAAAGGTAAAAATTGATGAATTTAGAAGACAAAGGTATGGGGTTGCTGCTGGTACTTTTAGCGATTCTCGCCAAATAGAAGAGAGAGGTGGAAGAAGAAAAACTGAAACATTTGAGGTTGGCAAAATAGTTACTTTTCGACCAATCTAGCCACTATCATTTACCCTACCGTATTAATCACTATTTTTTGAGGCTAAAAACGCAGCTCCCCCTCGTGGATTTATGGTGAGTGAAATCAAGATGTTTACACTGAGTCTGTCGAAGTGTTCGGACTAGCTACTCCCAAATTTAGGCAAAAAAGAAAGGGCGCTTAGAAAACTTAGTAGTATTAACTACAATTTAAGTCTTCCAAGACGCCCTATTTTAATACATCAATTACATCTACAGAAAATGTTGTTTATCACAACCGCCACTTTTTTTACTTACAAGTTGACGTCTGTCTCCGCTTCGAATAGATTTACTCGTAAATTCTAAACCCCCCAGGACTATCACCAAGATTAACCTCGGTAAAGGTTTCCCAATTTTCAATTGGCTCACCGAACTGAGGGCAATCGCAAGAAGAGACTTCGCAAAATTCTTCGCCCGCATAGTGCTGATCATGTTTATGACCGCACGGACAAACTTCATTTTCATATTCCTTTTCTGCTTCCATCTCCTGCTGCTCTCGGAGCTGTTTCCAAGCTAGATCAGATTCCCTATCAATCTGTTCTTGAGATACGACAGGTGTTTTCGGTTTCATCCCAATTCTCCTTTATTCACTTTTTAATTTACAAAAATCATAAACAAAATTTTTCAACAATTAGAAAAAATGTTTTTGATAGGAAAAATCATATCATAAACGAAGTTTAAAGTCAAGCTATAGGATACTAAGCTCCCAATCGTGGACTTGTGGTGAGTGGAATCGAATCCACGATGTTTACACTGAGCGAAATCGAAGTGTTCGAACTAGTTTTATTATAACTACCTAAGTAAATCCCCTTTTAGTAATAAGAAATGAACTTACTTGTTTTTTAATCAAAACCGATTCTATGAAGAAAGGAATCACACAGCCACATCTTGCACAATCCGCTCTCTCTCCAATAACACAGGGCAGTTTTCGATTCCCCATTGGATCTAAACAAATAGCCGCTTTTGTTACAGGGCAGTTTGTGGTAATTCTTTTCGCATTTTTAGATAACATTAATTCTAAAACTGGCTTGGGGTTCATTAGGAAATTACCATATTTTTTTCTTAATTCAAGTAGTTTATAAATTACCTTATCCCTCTCCTGAAAATTCAACCAAAGATCTTTTCCTGCTCCTTTAATGGGCGTAAAAAAATCAAAATTAACTCCGCCCACCTTTGTTTTTCTCCATTCTTTTAATAAATCTTCAATGCAGTAATAATTCTTTTTATTTAAAACACAGGCAATGTTAATATGAATGTCATTTCTATTCGCATTTCTTTTTACCCTATCATACATTTTTGGAGCTCTAACTTTCTCATAATATTTTTTAGTCCCATCGACCGAAACATTAAAGACACAATCCTTCCATTTCGGCAATTCTATCGTTCCATTAGTAACAATCATATTAAAAGGAAAAAATTTTAATCCCTTTTCCACCACATTTTTTCTCAGCAATGGTTCTCCCCCAACCCAACTTGCGTGAATTATCGAAGGATATTTCTTTTTAATTTCAATAATTTTTTCTAGAAGTTTGTCTTCGCTAAGCTCTTTTTGATAATTTTGTTGAAAGAAATAACAATGTTTGCATCTCAAATTGCATTTATTGGTAACATCTACAGAAATTCCAATGGGAAATTTAATTCCAAATAAAAAACTTTTTAAGGCGTATGGGATTAGCTTAATCATAAATCCTTTTCTGTTTCGAATCCATTTTACCAAAAAACCGCCTTTTTGGCGATTTTCTGAAGCTAGTTTACACTGAGCGTTTATCCTGAGTTTATTGAAGGAAAGTCGAAGTGCTCGTCAAATGGGACGATTTTCGAACTTTAATCTTTTAGATTTTCCTTGCGGAGCATGAGAGAAATTAGAAACTTTCCTACTTCTTAACAATAGTTTTCAATAAACTATATCTATAATAATCCCCGTTGCATCATCATGATATTTAAATCGGGGATACTTATCAAGATTGGGGTCAGAATTATTCAGTTCAAATACTCTTTGGTATAACCCTACCAGTCCCTCCTGTTTTACTAATACTGCGATCTCTCCCCAATTTGGCTCTGCTCCAAAATGTGTAGTGGGTAATAACATTCCATCTGTAAGAAGTATAATACGTCCTATCTCAGATAATGGATATGTTTTTATTTTAATATATGAATCTGCCTTTGGATCTCCATTTAAAGCACCAAATCCCTTCCCATCAGGTGAATTAGTATTCGCCCTGCTTTGAATGGTTAATTGTCCCACCTTCGAATCAGTAATTGCCTCTTTAAGCGTGAGGTCTTTTTCTTTAGCAAGTTCTTGAGCAAGTTCCATAGCTTTAATATCATAAGTGCTGACATCAAGAGGTAAAGCTAATTCAATGGAACCATCTTTCTTTTCTACAATGCAGGGTGCATCACCGATCTGTGCAATGTCAATAATACCTCCTTTTTTATCGATCCTTACCAAAGTTGCTACTTCCTGTGGCAGTTCTTCGGGCGTGGTTCTTTCAGGGTCTATTCCTTCTCCAACTAGTCTTTCTTTAATTTTCATATTAGCTGCAAGTAAAAGTTGTTTTGCAGAAGTGATACTTTGGAAGTTATCTTTAATTCCTTGCTTTGCAGCATTTACAGCAAGAAGGCTACTAACATTTCCTTTACCATTAGTATCCGTAATTTTTTCTAGAGAAGTGGCTCCGTCTCCTATTTTTACAACAAGTGTATTTTTACTTTCTAAAATTAGTGTAGTATCTTCATTTTCTTTATCAGGATGACCCGCTTCTTTTTTAGAAAATACACGTATAGAGAACTTTGGCTCTTTTTGAACTTCAACCAGTTTATATACTTCTCTTTTGATATAAAGAGGAATATCTTCTGGTTTATCAATCGAAATTCTCTTATTTTTCAAAATATTGAATAACTCCTCTTCCACTCGTTGTGTTGCTTCTCTTTCTACATCCCAAAAACGTCCACCGACCTTTTCTGTTAAGGCTATATCTTCATTAAGTTTAGAATTTCTCTGTTCTGCATGACCAATACGTTGGTTAAAAGTAGCGATATCATCTTCATCTGTAATATTATCAATATAAAATAGTAACTTTTGTAAAAGTGTAGCCTTTCCATCTAAAATTTGTCTACTAAAACCAGGATCAAGGGTAGCCATGAGATTTGGGTCAGGAGATACACTGTTTAAATATTTATCAGCGTCATCTATTTCTTTTTTTAAACTTGCACTTTCATCTGGAGGTAAATTATTAAGACTATTTTCTTGCTTGTTTAACCTTTGCCGCCAATCATGACATAGTGCTACTTTAAATAATTTAGTTCTTTCATTATCTGGTAAGTTAAAAAGATAAGAAAACACCTCAGTCTCAGCTGCCTCAACAAGACAATGACGGATAACGTTGTCCCAGTTACCAAATTTAGGCGAAAGTTTGCCAGCACGAAATAAAAGTTGCATTTCAGGTAAATTGCTTCGAGCATATCTAAAAAATAATCTCGGCCCTAAAGATACTGGTGAATCAATACTATGGGTAACTTCATTCATAAATAAGAATTTATTCAATAAGGGAATTTATACATGATAGATTAAATTTTAACTCAATTTGGATTAAATATAATTAATATACAATATCAGAGCCTTGAAATGATCTAAACTAATCGGTGCTCCGGCGGTAGGATTCGAACCTACAACCTTATCCTTAACAGGGATCCGCGCTACCATTGCGCCACGCCGGAATGTTCAAAGAACATCTTTATTATAGCTTTAAAATCGACTTTTGACAATTATTCGAGGTAATCTTGAAGTTTTTTTCTTCTTGAAGGATGCTTTAGCTTACGAAGAGCCTTAGCTTCAATTTGTCTAATTCTTTCCCGGGTGACCCCAAATTCCTTACCGACTTCTTCCAAAGTCATCGATCGATAGCCAGCCAAACCAAATCTCATTTTTAAAACCTTGGCTTCTCTTTCTGATAAAGTTTGGAAAACTTCCTCAATATTCTCCTTTAAAAATTGTTTGGAAGCCGAATCATAAGGCGAAGGTTGAGAAGTATCCTGAATAAAATCACCCAAAAACGAATCTTCCTCATCCCCCACCGGTTTTTCCAAGGAAGTCGTTTCTTGGGCAATTTTGAAAATCTCTCTCACTCTCTGAGGGGTAATTTCCAATTTTTTTGCCAACTCTTCATCACTCGGGTCTCGGCCTAAATCTTGCGTCAATCTTCTTGACGTTTGCGAAAGCTTGTTAATGGTCTCAACCATGTGAACCGGAATCCGGATGGTTCTGGCCTGATCGGCAATAGCCCGAGTAATGGCCTGGCGAATCCACCAAGTCGCATAGGTGGAAAACTTGTAGCCCCGTCTCCAATCATATTTCTCCACCGCCCGCATCAAGCCCTGATTGCCTTCCTGAATCAAATCCAAAAAGGTCATCCCTCGACCTAAATATCTTTTGGCAATAGAAACCACCAATCTTAAATTGGATTGGATTAATTTGGCTCTGGCTTTTTTCTCCCCCTTTTCAATTCTTTGGGCCAAATCGACCTCTTCTTCGGCTTTCAGCAAAGGAATCCGGCCGATTTCTTTCAAATACATCCGAACCGGGTCGGTTAAAACCTTGTCTTCAATGGTGGCTAAAACTTCTAATTCTTTAGAAAGCTCCGAGGTGGCTTTTTCGTCTTCGGCAATTTCTTCCTCGGTCACCGTCTCAAAGACATCAACTTTATGGTCCAATAATTTGGCATAAAAACTATCCAGCTCTTCGATTCTTTCCTCAGCGTTAGGAAAAATTTTTAAAATTTCCTCCTGGGTGACAAAACCCTGTTTTTTGCCTTTCTCAAAAAGTTTTTTAATCTCTAAATCTTGTTTATCAGTTTGGTTTTTTTTAACCTTTATCATGGTGATAATTTCTCCTCCTCAAAATCAACCAATTTTGCCGATAAATCCCGAAATTCTTCATTGAGCTTCTCCAATTTCTTTTGTTCTTCTGACGTGGCTGTTTTTTGTTTTTCTAAGCTCTTTATTTTATCAGAAATCTGGGATAATTTCTCGTTCAAATCAATTTTTTCCAAATGATTAAGTGCCTTCTGGTATTCCCGGGCTAATTTTTCTTCATCTTCCAGTAAATCACTCAAATCTAAAAGATAAAGTTGGTTAAAAGCCTCTAACAATTCTGAACCTAACATTTTGGCCAAACGGCTGCTTTCGATAGTTTTGTAATTTTTAAGATATTCCCTTAAGGTTTCCAAAATACGGGCGAAACGATAAGTCTTCACCAGAAAAGACAAATTTCTTTTCCGCAACCAATCCCCATGACTCGATTGGAAACCCAAGGCCAAAAGATATTCTTCCAAAATCTCTCTTCTAGGCTTTTTCTCCTCCACTAAAACTTTTTCGGCCTGACCTTTAAATCCTCCTTCGGATTGATCTTTCTGCCATTTGGCCATTTCGTTTAAAATCGCCTCTTCATCAACTTTTATTTTCTCCGCTAATGATTTAACGTAATGAGCTTTAACAATTTCGTTGGTAATTTTAGCTAAAATTGGCACCAGCTCATCACCGATTTTTTTCTTGCCATTAATACCTTCCACATTAAAACGATTCAAGGCTGAGTCGATGAGATAATCATAAACCGGAATTGCTTGTTGGACCATTTTCAACCAAAGTTGGGGATTTTTTTGAGCGATTTCGTCCGGATCTTTACCACCTTTTGCCTTGACCACTTTAATCATTAATCCTTGTTCGTCAGCCAATTCAATCCCTCTTCTGGCGGCTTGATCTCCGGCAACATCCTGATCCAAAGCAAAAGTCATATTTTTGGTAAAGCGGCTAATGAGTTGAATTTGAGTAGTGGTCAAAGCCGAACCCTTGATGGCCACCACATTTTTTACCCCTGACTGAAAAGAAGAAATCGCATCCAGCTCACCTTCGACTAAAACGACTTCATCCTTTTTTTTGATTTCTTCTTTGGTTTCCGACAAGCCATATAAAAGTCCCGATTTGTAATAAACCAAAGTCTCCGGCGTATTGACATATTTGGCTTCCTTGGCTTGAGGGTCTAAAACCCGGCCGGCAAAACCGCAAATATTACCCCGATGGTCTTTTAAGGGAAACATCAACCGGCTGCGAAAACGATCGTAATAGCTACTCTCACTGGTTTTAATCACTAAACCGGCATTTTCTAAAGATTGAACGTGATAATGTTTTTTTCCTACCAAAAAATGATGTAAACTCCGCCAGCCATCTGGGGCAAAACCAATTTTAAACAAGATCAACGACTCTTTGCTTATACCTCGTCCCAAAATATAATTTAAAGCTTTTTTGCCAGTCGGATGACTCATCAGTAAGAAGTGATAAAATTCACCAGCTAAGTGATTAATTTCATACAAAACCTGTTTTTCTCTTTCACCTTCCGAAGGCCGGTATTGAGTTAATTTCACCCCGGCCCGTTTGGCTAATTCTTTAACCGCCTCGCCAAAATCAATATTTTCAATCTTCATCAAGAATTTAAAAATATCACCACCTTCACCACATTGTCCAAAACAATGCCAAATCTGACGTTCCGGAGAAACAATAAAAGAAGGAGCGGTTTCAGAGTGAAAAGGACAAAGAGCTTTAAAATTCCGTCCGGTTTTTTTCAGAGGGACAAAGCTATTAATCAGTTCGACAATATCAATTTTACTTTTAATTTCTTCTAGTTGGTCTGTCATTTCAAAAATTTCCGCTTAAATGACGAGAAATATCAAGATATTTCTCTAGATCTGCGAGGAAAAACAAAGTTTTTACCGCAGATTTACCGCAAAATTAACGCGCTTATGGCGGCGAACCATTAACGCTGTTAGGACTTTTTACACCCAAGTTTCACCTTTAAGACTTCAAGAACTTTTCTAATCAGTAAATGAAATTCCTCTTCATTCAATTCGTTTATTTTCAACCATTTAGTTTTTACCCCTTGTGCGCCCTGAGCACTCGCCGGTGAAATATATTTGCAAAGATAAAAATCAGAATTACAACGGAAGTATTTATTAAGTTTGTTATGGTAATAACAATATTCGAGAGAGGCAAGCACTTCTATCACCTTAATATTTACACCTGCTTCCTCTTTTGCCTCACGAGTTAGGGCTAATTTTGGGTCTTCATCCTTTTCAAGACCGCCACCTATAAACCAATATTTTCCTTCTTCCTCTTTCGGGTTTTCGACCAAAAGCTCATTTTTGTCGTTTACCACCAAACAATATACACAAGGCCGAGGAAATAACTCGGTTTCTTCTACTTCGATTATCTTTCCAGAGATTGTCTGGCATTTAACTAAAGCCATAGTTTAGATTGTATAAACGCTTCGGCGGAGAGGGCGGGATTTCCTTCGATAAACTCAGGATAAACTTCTCATCCCACTACTCTCCTCGACAAAACTCCAAGGCTAAAGCCTTGAGCTTGTCGAAGGGCGGAGAGGGCGGGATTTCCTTCGATAAACTCAGGATAAACTTCTCATCCCACTACTCTCCTCGACAAAACTCCAAGGCTAAAGCCTTGAGCTTGTCGAAGGGCGGAGAGGGCGGGATTCGAACCCGCGATGATTTTGCAACCATACACGCTTTCCAAGCGTGCGCACTAGTCCACTATGCGACCTCTCCCTATTTCTTTTTTTCTTGAACCGGCTTGGCCATAGCCGCTTCTCCTCGTCCCAATAATTCCTTAGCTTTCTTCAATAAACCCTGTTCTTTGTTAAAAGCTAGCCTTTTCTTCGCTTGAGCAAATGATAGCCAAGCGATGGCTTCGGTTTCTTTGTCAAGGCCGACTCCAGATTCACAAGTATATTTCATTAGATAAAAAATCACCGTTTTCAAAACCTTTTGTTTGTTCTCCATAAAAAAATATTTTTCCTCACCGATCTTCCCTAAAATTTCGGTTTCTATTCCTGATTCTTCCCTAACTTCTCTTTTGGCCGCCGCTACCGAACTTTCGCTGGCATTAATCTGCCCTTTTGGAAAACGCCACTTGTTATTGCCGGCAGGTTTTATAACCAGCCAAAGAATTTCCTTGCCTTTATTTTTAAAGACAATTCCCCCCGCCGAAAATTCACGTTTGATTTTTGCTTTTTCCATAGTTTTTGTACCTCTGGCCAGAATCGAACTGGCATTTCCGGCTCCGGAGGCCGACGCTCTATCCGTTGAGCTACAGAGGCCCCTTCCCCGCACCAGAGCGGAGGGTACAGGAGTCGAACCTGTTGGGGATTACTCCCATTGGTTTTCGAAACCAACGCATTACCGTCCTGCCCACCCTCCATCACCATAAATTTGCGTGCCCGAGAGGACTCGAACCTCCAACCCAGCCCGCCTAAATTAGCGCGCTCACCCAGAATCGAACTGGGATCGGTGGTTCCGCAAACCACTACTCTATCCGTTAAGCTATGAGCGCTTAAATTTTTGGCGGGTGCTCTATCCAATTGAGCTACAGGCACAAATCATTTTTCTAAAGGAATTTGACGGGTAATCCATTCTCCCGCCTTGTCAATCCAGGTTTTCTGGGGGTTTTCCTCGGGAAGATGTTGAGCTAAAATTTTTCTCAATTCTTCATTTTTTTTGTCGCCCAAAAGAATCATCAAGCGAAAGTTAAAACGATCAGCCCCATCTAAAAAAAGGATTTCCTGGCCTTCCTTTTGTTCAAACCAGAAGCTGATTAATTGCCCCCAAGGGTAGTTTTTCCCTCCGGTAACCACCCCCCTATTGCTGATTTGATGAATTATCTGTCCGGGTTGAACACTGGAAAGAATATAGACAAAAAAGACTAAGGCAACGATGACGGCGATTAAAAACCATTCTTGAAGAAAAACCAAAATAATCGCCACCAAAAAAACAATCGCCCCGATGGTGGCAAACTTCTCTCGAGACAATCTCTTAAAAACTCTTGAAGGTGATGACCATTCGACCAAAACCCTCAACGGTTCGATCTTCCCGGTTGTTAAAGAACTTGGTTGGGTAGGCTGAGTTTGAGTTTTTTGAGCAGGCATCCTTCCTCCCTTTAGTCGTCAGGATAAATTTTTAATTATTTTAATTATAGCAGTTTACACTGAACATAGTGAAGTGCGGTGAGGGTGGGATTCGAACCCACAAACCCCTCGCGGGGCAAAGGTTTTCAAGACCTTCCGGATAGCCATTCCCTGCACCTCACCTAGGTTTACACTGAGCTTGTTGAAGTGCGGAGAGTGTGGGACTCGAACCCACAAGCCCTTACGGGCGCAGGTTTAGCAAACCTGTGTCTTGCCATTCGACACAACTCTCCAAAGCACCTTTTATTATACCAAAATTAAGTTAAGGTTCCTATCTCGCTAAAGTTAAACCCCAAACTTTCTTAGTTCCTGCTATTTTCAAAACTTTTCCTGCTTCATTAAGGGTGGAGCCCGTTGTCCAAACATCATCAAAAATGACAATATTAGGATACTGAAATATTTGGATATTAGGAGAAATCTTAAAAGCTCCATGGATATTTTGTTGACGCTCATCACCTTTCAATTTAACCTGCGGCTGGGCGTGCTTTTGGCGAATTAAAATATCATTTCGTAATTGCCAACCAAGGTGGTCAGCTAATTTCTTGCCTAACAATTCGGATTGATTAAAACCACGCCAATTTTCTCTCCGCCAATGAAGAGGAATCGGCAATAAAATGACTTTAGAATCTTGCCTTAAGTGGTTTAATAATTTAAACCGATTTTCTTCTACTCTAATGATACGTATCATTAGAGTAAATAAGTCTTCGGCTAAGTCAGTGACGAATTTATATTTCAGTTTACTAATGGCGGTCTTAATTACCCCTTTGTAGGGAAAAATTGAAGTTAAACCATTTAGAGCATATCGGGTTTGGCAACGAGGATGAGTGATACCGTTTATTGCCGGCTTTTCGCAAGCCGGACAAATAAGTTTTTCCATCATCTGAATTTTTTTGAAGCAGTGGGGACAAAAATAACTACCCTCCCGGCCACAACCTAAACATTGACGAGAAAAAAGCAAATCAACGAAAGACATTTTTCAAATCAATCTCTTGTTTCTAAAAGCAAAGCCTGAATTAGTTTTAAGATATTTTTCGAAATGAAGAGCTTTGATTTTTAATTTAAATGCAGCATAAAAAACAAGTTTTAGAGGTCTTAGATTTTTTGTTCGATTAATATTGCCTTTTATATGTTCATTGATACGGTTTTTAAGATTTGAGGAAAAGCCTGTGTAGAAAGTATTATCTCTTAATTGGAGTATGTAGACGTAGTACATGAAGTAATTATAACTAATTTTGTCCCCCTCCGTCCTTCGGACTACGGTAGGGGCACACTTCGCTCCAAAATCCTAAAGCTAAAATACCAAAAATGTAGTGGCTGTGCCACATCGTAGTTCCTAAGTGTCAACTTAGGAACGAAGAGTGGAGATGCCCGCGGTGAGGCGGGGTCCGAAAAAAGTTATTAAAAACTTCTACAAGCTTAGTCAACTTTTAAGTCTCACCTTAACCTGATCCTGTTGACCGGAAAGTTAAAGCCAGGCTAATTGGGCTTGGTTTTTACCGACTAGCCAATCAGTAAAAACGGCATCTTGACTTTGTTTAAGCCCTAATCATCCCGCCAAGAGAGAATAAAAAGGACTCCGCTTAGGCGTATGCTAAAGCAGCGTATTTATTGGATACGTTGTTTATTTTTTGATACACGTTTACGAGAAGTATCATTCTCGGCTTGCCATTTTTAAAAGAACTTTTCCGTCGATCCTTTCATCCCCGAAAAAATTAATAATTTATAATTAACAATTTACAATTATTTCAAGCTTTTATTTCCCGGCGCCAATCCTTTTTCTTAATGCTTTCTCTTTTTTCGTACTTCTTTTTCCCTTTGGCCAAAGCGATTTCCAGCTTGATTTTATTATGCCTAGTATAGCATGAAAGAGGAACAATAGTCAAACCTTTTTGAGTTGCTTCTTGCTTTAATTTTAAAAGCTCTTTTTTGTGTAAAAGGAGTTTTCGCGCCCGACATGGGTCTTCTTCTTTGTTCGCAGCAAAAGAATAAGGATGGATGTGGGCATTAAAAAGCCACGCCTCATGGTCTTTTAAACGAATAAAGGCCTCTTCAAGTTTAAGGTGGCCGTTTTTAACCGATTTGACTTCCGCTCCGTTTAAGACAACCCCGACTTCAAATTTTTCTAAAATTTGATAATCGAAGGTAGCGCGGCGATTGGTGATTTTCTTCATTTGAGGTTAATGGTAAAAATTTTACCACCTGCCAGTAAGAAAATCTGCCCTTCATCAGAATTCACCAATAAATCGCTAGCCTCGCCCAAGCCTGACCAAAGATATTCCGCTTGATACTCCCCTGATTTATTAACGACCACCACCCGGGAATTGCCTTTATCCAAAAGATAAAGATTTTTTAAATCGGTGTTCGTGTAAAAGGCCACTGGCCCTGAAATGGGTTTTGTCAAACCGGTAAGGTTAAAACTATCTTTGGCACCACGGGTAAATTTTAAAATTTGACCATCTTTCGTTAAAAGCCAAATCGAACTGTCGATCATCATTGCCAAGGTTTGACTTAAATCATTTTTTTCTTTCAACCATTTTTGTTTGGGGCCAAAACCTTCTTCCCCTGGAGAGTATTTCCAAATTTCCCCGGAGCTTAAAAGATAAAGATTGCCGGTAAAACCAGCTATACCTAAAATTAAGCCCCATTCCTCATCTTTTTTGATTTTTAATTCCGAAATTTTATTAGCTTTATAAAAACCTTGTTCCGCCAAAACATAAAGACTGCCATTTAAATCAGCCAAAAAACTGGCACCGGGCAGCTTTTCCCCACCGGCCAAAATCGTTGACTTTTTATCCTTAAGACCGACGGCGTAAATTGAATTTTGATTTTTATCCAAAATTATCATTTGTTCGCCCGAAAGAATAAAATTATTTCCTAAAGCCCCGGCTTTGATAATTTCCAGGTCAAAAAAGAGTGCTCCTTCAACCTGACGTTCTTGTAAGATCGAACCCAACAAGGGTTCTAGTTCTTGTTTAAACTGGGTTAATTCTCCGCTTTGTCCACCGGTCGCCTCTATTTGGTGGAGCAAATTTTGAGCTTCCAAAAGAAGTTGTCTTGATTTGGCAGGATTTAAAGTCAACAAACCTTCACCTTCTTCTTTTTTAGCTTTGGCTTGTTGAAGCAAAGCTAAGGTTTGACTGGTTAAACCAAAATTTTTTCTTTGTTTCATACCAAAAAAGACCGCGGCGGCCAAAATGACCAGTAAAATCAAGGCTACGCTGATCAAGGTTTTTTGCGAACGTGGCGACTTTTCTTTGTTGGCTTTCAAATAAATAATCCGGCGTTTAATTTTTTCGTTAATTCCTTCGATGAAATTACCTATTCTTACTTTCCATCTTTTACCTAAATCAAAAGTTCTTTTTTCTTTAATCCTCATCGTTTTAGCTGGCGTTGAAAGAAATTTTGCCTCAAAAACTTGAAAAACAATGGCTGCCGCCCCTCCATCCTGCTGACCATGAATTGAAGGCGCTAAAATCTCCACCGCTTCTTCCGGTGTCTGGGCATCTAAAGCCGATTTTAAAACTTCTTCACCCACTAAGCGGAAAAATTCACCAGTTCCCAAAAGAAAAACATCACCGTCTTGGAGATGACCACTCAAGTTGTTGGTTTCGGCTAAAATTGTTTTGATTTCACCTTGGCGATTAATTATGAGCTTGCCGCCGTTGTTAACCACCGCGTACAAAACATTATCGACAATCCCAACAGCGCCAATACCCAATTTAAACTCGGTGCCTTCTTTGGCTTCTTGACTGACTTTGTTAATGGTATTTTGGAGTTGATGAAAGACAGAAGAAGACAAATCACCATAATATTCTTCATGAAGACGAGAAATCATTTCTTTCCCCACCGCGGCAATCTCGCTGGTTCCGGCAAATTCTGTAAGTCCGATCACTGCCAATAAATGGCCTCTTTTTAGAAGTTTTTCCACTTCTTGAGGAGAAAAAGTATGAACCCAAGATCCGGAAGCTTCGGTTGGGGTCCCCACAATCTTGGCGCAGTGGAGCAAAAATTTCTCCATAGAATTTAAAGAATCGTTAAGGATAAAAGGAAAACAAAAACAGCAAAGGCTAAATGAGCCCAAGCAAAGACTTTCAATGGCCAAACAAAAAGACCTTCAATCACCTCACTCATAATTTTAACCTGGCGAATGACAATCGCGGCAAAAGCCAAATACAAACCAAAACCAATGACAAAAAGAATCTTAATTAAAACCCAAAGGTTAAAAGAACCTAAAGTTAAACTTTTAATAAATTGCTCAAAAGGCGTCATTTTATTCGTGATTCCCTCTAGGAATCAAATCATTAATAATTTCAGCGGCTTTGTCAGGAAAAGGAATGGCTTCAAAGGTCAGTTCTGGCAAAGTTCCGGCAGTTTGGATTAAAACATCACCATAATTCAAAAAAGAACGGATAAAACCTCCGGTTTTGGAAGAAATATCCTCAATGTTGTCAATTTTACATTCACTGATATCCTTGTATAAAATGCTGGGGAAATTAACGTCGATAATCCGCTGATCAGTCACAATATTAACATTAAAAAACCAGCTTAAAAAACGCTCAAAAGCAAAAGCAAAAGTCAAAAGATACCAAGCAATGAACCCAATGAAGCGGAAAGAAAGGGGAACAAATTCAAAAGGAAAAAAACTAAAGGCAAAAATAGGAACTAAAGCTAAACAAAAAGTAACAATCAGCCAACCAAAATTGGTAAAAAAATGACGTCTTAAAAACAAGACAATTTTTTCATCTTTTTCCTGAAACTCATAACGCAAATTAATCGGATGAGGAATAAAAGCCGATAAAAAACCGAAGGGTTTTTTGAAAACTGGTTCTTGCTCTGGTAGCGCCAGTTTTTTTAAGGACGTCGTTTTGGTTTCCTTTTGCGGTCTAACAAAAATGTCAGGCATATCTCGATTTTATCACCTTTTTTCCATATTGAATAGTTTGGATTTTAAAGAAATTCTGCCTGGAGCCCGAAGGTTGAAAACCGTATAAAATTCTTCCCCACTAACCTCAAAATTACCTCGGTTGGTAGAAAAATTAATACTAGCCGTTTGCCCCCCAGAGGAGTAAGTCGCACTGAGACCTGAAATTGAAGTAATCGCGCCGCCTCGACTCGAGGCTTCACTTTTCATTTGCGATAAAGACCAAGGGTCACCACCTTTACCAAAGCAGGAATTGTAATCAACTGGCAAAATATGCTCGGCTCCTTGACCGGAACGATAAACCAAAACGGCGTTTAAAATATCCGCCATTTCTTCTTGATTCAACCAAGGATGAGAACGGCCGCAAGTTTGCCCGTCTCGAGTTTTATACCAACCTTTATAAAACCAAGGTGAGTCGGCTTTTTTCTCCCAGGCTTCCGCAGTCCAACAATTCTGACTACCACAAGAGGTATCCCAAAGACCAGGTGTGGAATAGCCATTACTAGAATAAGAATAAGTGTAACCACCGGCTGTCGAAGCATACCAGGCAGAAAAAGGCTGGCCGCCAGCCATTAAAACCCAACCTTGGGTCGCGTTAACCGCCTCTTCCCATTTACCACCTTTATTGGCGGGTTTATAAACCTGGCAGGATTCTGTCGCACAAATCGAACCGGCACCATTATTGGTGTAAGCCAAAGCATAGGAGCGAGCGGCAACCGCCTGGGCCTTTAAGGCTTCCATTCCTCCCTCATCGCCCCAAGAACCAGGCATTTCGTAAATTCTTTTGGTGTAAGTTTCAATATCAACCGTCCCGTAACCGCGAACATTAATATTAATACCAGCCGAATAATCTTTTTTAATCTCAATCCCACCACCATAATAGGCCTTCAAGATATCTTCGGCTGACTGACCGGCTTTAGCCCGGCCAAAAGCACCGTATTGGCTCATTCCTTTTCGATGGGGAGCGCCGAAAGAAAAAGCGGCAAAAGCCGGACGGAAACCTGGATCAAAATCTGGACGGGCATTTGGGTCATCAGCCAAGGGCACATCACCCACGGTCGTTTGAAAGGTACCAGCTTTTTCTGACAACAAAGCTTGCTGTTTGGCTGTTAACTCCGCAATTTTTTGGGTTAATTGACTTTCATAAACTTTAGCTTCGGCCAATGTCTTTCTTAAGGGCTCTGCTTGTTTATCAATATCAGCCTTAAGTTTAGCTAAAGAAGCTTTATTCTTCTCCAAATTTTCTTTATCATTTCTTAGTTTAATTAACTCTTCAGCAATCCCAATAATAACTTTCTTATCTTGGTTGGTAACTATTTGTCTGTAAGATAGTCCACGAATTAAATCATTAGCTGATGTTGCTGAAAGCAAATATAAAATAGGCGAATATTGGCGGCTTTTTTTAAAATAACTTCTTACGCGCGCTGAAAAAAGTTCTTTTTGGTATTCAAGATTAACTTCACGATTAAAAATTTCTGTTTCTAATTGTTTTTGTTTTGCTTCGGCAAGATTTATCCCTTTCTGAAGAGTATTAATCTTACTTTCCAATCCACCTAAAGATGTTTGTACGCCACTCATCGCTTTTTTTAAATTTTCATAATCTCCCCACAGTTTATTTATTTCATAACAATAAGCATTTGCGGTAGGGTCGCCAAACTTGGAACAATCTTGCTGTTGAGCAAAAATAGAAAAAGAAGAATTAAAAAATAAGAAAATAAAAGTTATTAACAATATGCCAATGGAAGTAAAAATCCACTTTTTCACCATTTTTAAGTATACCATCTTAAACTCTCTTGCGCCTTTCTCACCCTCCGTGATAAACTGAAAATGTGGAAGGCCTTGCCTTAAAAACTAATACCATCTTAACCTATTCTATAGGGATTGGAGGGGTTGTAGCCTTTTTGCTGATTGTTTTTGGTGGTTTCCAAATCATTCTCTCCGCTGGCAATCCGGAAAAAATCAAAGCTGGAAAAGAAATGATTACCTCGGCTATTGCTGGACTTTTACTCATCATTTTTTCGGTTTTTATCTTGAGATTGATTGGTTATGATATCCTAAAAATACCAGGGTTTAAACCATAAAGATGAAAAAAATTGCTTTAACTTTACCAGGCGGCGAAGTAATCAATAATCCTAAGGATTTTAATCCTAAGTTTACAGATCTTGGTAGTATCATCACTCAACTTCTACCTTACATTTTGGTTCTAGCTGGTTTGATTTTATTTATTCTTTTAATTATTGGTGGTTTTGGCTTACTTACTTCCGGTGGCAGCCCAGATAAGGTTAAATCTGCTCAAGGCAAAATTACCAGCGCGGTTATTGGTTTTGTGATAATCTTCATCAGTTATTGGCTGGTAAGAATCCTGGAGATTGTGCTAGGAATCAGTATTTTAGGATAAAAATTACTTCCCGAAGTTTCGCCGTCGTTTTTGATACTCAAATATAGCCTTATCCAATTCCACCTCGTCAAAATCAGGCCACAATGTATCGGTAAAATAAAGCTCTGAATAAGACATCTGCCATAGTAAAAAATTAGAAAGCCTTATCTCACCCCCAGTACGAATAATCAAATCGGGATCTGGTTCACCATTGGTATACAGAAATTTGCTAAAAGTTTCTTCATTTAACTTTTTCGGAGGAATCCGTTGAGAAATAATTTTTCTTACTGCCCGGAGAATCTCATCTCGACCCCCATAATTTAAGGCAATATTGACCTTTAAACGTTCATGCTTTTTAACAATTTTTAAAATTTCCCCTAAAGCCTTAACTACCTTTCTGGGAAAAGCCTGAAAATCGCCCAAAATCCCAACCCTCACTCCGCTTTTGGCATATTTTTCTTTTTTCTCCTTAACAAACCTTACCAAAAGCTCAAAAATCCCTCTTACTTCTTCTTTTGTTCTTTTACGCCAGTTTTCCGTGGAAAGGGTATAAACAGTTAAGGTTTTTACTCCCAATTCCAAGCAATATTCAATAATTTTCTCCAAAGCTTTTGTTCCGGCCTCATGCCCCTGATTGATTGTTAAGCCTTTTTTGGCTGCCCAGCGACGATTACCATCCATAATAATGCCAATGTGTTGAGGAATATTGGCCATATCGAGTTTCACTTTTCTCATGGCAAATGCCAATTTTAACACTTTAAGTTGACAGATTCAAACAAAAGTTGCTAGACTAAAATTGTGAAGAGTATTTTTTCCCTTAAAATTGGACAAGAGTTTTGGGTTAAACCCAATCAAGGTATTGGAGAAGAGACTACTCAAGGATTTCATTCTATTGGAGAAATTATTTCCAATATTCTCCCTAACATTTATGTTTTGGCGGGCATCATTCTTTTTATCCTCTTGATTGCAGGTGGAGTAGGGATTATTATGGGAGCAGGACAAGAAAATCCGGAAAGAGCCAAGAAAGGCAAACAAGCCATAACGGCTGCCTTGATTGGTTTTGTAGTAATTTTTGCCTCTTACTGGATAATCAGAATTATTGAAATTGTCACCGGTATGAATATTTTTGAACCAGGATTATAAAATGGACTTTTTTGGCAATATAACACCACCAAAATTTATCTCCAGCGACCCCGCTGGAATGATTACTCTTTTTAACAACATCCTTCGTTTACTTGTTGTCGCCGGGGGAGTTTTTGCTTTATTGAATTTCATTCTGGCAGGTTACCAATTTCTAAGTGCCAGTGGTGACCCAAAATTAATTAATCTCGCTTGGGCCAAAATTTGGCAATCAATGATCGGACTTTTAATCATTGTCGCCTCTTTTGCTTTGGCTGCGCTTTTAGGATTGCTCTTATTTGGTGATACCACAGTTATTTTGAAACCAAAGATCTATGGACCGGGCGTATCCGTGCCAGGAATCCCTGGCGGAGGATTTGAAGGGGTTACAGGAGGTGCCGGAGGAGCTTTGCGATGAAAAACTTACTTACTGCTCAATTTAAAGATTTAGGCACTATTGGAGAAGGACCAGGACTTGGCCCCTTTTCTAACTTGCCAGAGCCCACAAGCGTAATATCCAAAATTATCTCTATCGCCATTGGGGTAATGACCATTGGCGCCGGCATTTTCTTTCTTTTCCAGGTAATTATCGCTGGTTACAACTATTTAAGCGCAGGGGGTGACGCGAAACTAATTGAAACGGCTGGTAAAAAAATAACTAATGCCATTATTGGCTTGCTTATTGTTGTCGTTGCCTATGCTTTTCTTTCGCTATTGGGCACTTTATTAGGAGTGGAATTCTTAGATATTAACAAAGCTCTTTCCACCATCTTGGGGGGTTAAAATGAAAATTATTTCTGCTGAAGAAGGAAAAATTATCAACCCAGCCATTGGAAAGTATGGCGAACAATCGGGGGTGGAAACCATCAGCAGTCTAATAGTCAATATCCTCAACACTATGCTGCTTGTGGGTGCAGTCATGTTAATTATTGCCATCATCTGGAGTGGAATTGGCTGGATGATAGCTGGCGGTGATAAAGAAAAACTGCAAAAGGCACAAAAAAGATTAACTCATGCTATTATTGGTTTTATTATTTTAATTTGTGTCTTTGCCATTGCCAATTTTGTTGGGGGTGTTTTTGGTCTCGGTTTTTTCAAGGACCTAAAATTCATTCTACCCACGCCTGAAGGTTGACATCAGAAAGACAATATATTAACTTAAAGCAAGGAAGGGAGGTGAAAAAAATTGAAAATTAAAAACTTTTTACCAGCCGTGGCCTTTGCAGCGGCTGAAGAAATAAATCTTGGGCCCACCGGCCAATTTCAAGCCTTGGGCAATCTAACCATTCCCAGTATTGTTTCCAGCGCCATTCAATTGATTCTAGTCGTTGCCGCCCTAATCGCTTTTATCTTTTTAATTGTAGGTGGTATCCGCTGGATTACGGCTGGCGGTGACAAAGAAAAAACCGCCAAAGCCCAACAAACACTAACCGCGGCCTTGGTAGGATTAGTTATTGTTTTTGCCGCTTGGGCAATCATGTCATTAATTGAAAAATTCTTTGGTATTACAATTTTTAAATTAACCATTCCAACCGCAGGGCAATAATAGAGACCTAATTTTTGATTTAATTAATTAAACCACTCCTTGACGTGGGGTGGTTTTTTATTATAAATTAAAAATGTGAACTGGTCAGACACAACAGGAAATACTCCGGCAACAATTCAAGACTTTGTCGTTATCATTCAACGAATCCTTAATATTGCCATCAGGCTAGCGGGAATCGCTGCCTTTATTATGTTGATTGTTGGCGGTTTCCAATATCTAACCGCCGGGGGTGACGCCAAAAAAACTCAAGCCGCCAGTAATACTCTTACCTATGCTATTTTTGGTTTAGTCGCTGTTATCGCCGCTTGGTTTATCCTCCTTTTTATTGAAAAGTTCACCGGGGTAAAGGTCACTGAGTTTAATATCCCTGGAATTTAAAATGAAAAAATCCTGCTTGTTTGCCCGAGTAAAATTTTTCATAATTTTCTTATCTCTTCTCTTTTTTTCTTCTTTAGTCTTACCTGTTCCTTCTGTCTCTGCTAATGTAGCTATTACTACCCAAATTTATGTTCAGGGTGATAGATTATTCGTTCAGAACGAACCAACTAGTCTTTTTGGTTACGGCTTTTATGCCCAAATTACTGATAAAGATTTTGATTACCAAACTTTCTTAAATATCTTATCTCAATATGATGTTAATTTTACTCGTGTTTGGGGTCTTTATCATGCAGTAAACTCTTCTGATCTTCTACTGCCATTCGCTGGTTCTTATAGAAATTGGGATCTAATGCATCTTAATCCAGAATTTTTTAATCGTTTAAGAGATTATGTCGCTTACGCCCAAAGTAAAGGCATTGTTGTTCAATTCACTTTTTTTGACCAAAATCTCTTAGAATCAAGCCCAGACCACCGTTGGAACTGTAATCCTTATAACTCCGATAATAATATTACTGACCCAATAAAAACTGCCGGTGAATTTGATAACACCTCCGGTCCTATTTGGGAGATTAACAAAAGATACATCAGTGAGGTTGTGAGAGCTCTAGGAGGTTACAATAATGTCATCTATGAAATTTTTAATGAGCCTGAATCGGGCAGTCCAAGTGTTGGAGACATTAATTTTCATCGTCAAGTGGAAAGTTTACTCACCCAAGAGCTTGCTAAATATTCAGGAAGTAAAATTATCTCGGTTAACGGCGATAAATATGCTGCTTACGGTGATATTATTGCTTACCATCATCCTTCTAGTTTGGAAAGTAAAGCCCGAGGCGGAGGTAAACCAGTCATTTTAAGTAGTGATGGTTCTAATTGGGATGGTGGTTCAGGTCAAATTGACAGCGCCCAGACGCAAGAAGTCTTAGAATACAAAAATGCCGCTGCTTCGGTACCCCCAGGAAAGGCCAGTGTGGAAATTTTAGACAACGATATTTGGGGAACAAGTTATACCAGCCAAAGTTGTCCATCTCCTAGAGATGCTAACCATAGCTTAATAGAAAATAGTACAGACCCCTGGGGAATAAATTATCTGGCCTTAGGTCTTTTAGGTGGAGAAGAAACCCTTCCTCCACAACAAGAGCCAGAAATTTCAGACAAAACATCTGAGGGAATTACTGAAGAATGTAATCTTGAGGTTCATGATAGAGATTCTCGACCAGCGCCCTGTAATATCTGTCATACCACTGACCTTTTAACCCCTTCTTGTGCTACCGCTTTTAACACTTATGATGGGGTTGAGTATAAAAGAAACGAAGGTGAAGGGGCTGAACATTGGATTGAAAGAAATTGGGGAGGAATGATAAATATTAACCCTACTCAGGTAACCATTCCTTTCGTGGGTAAAAAAGGCAGTGAAAATGAGCAACAAACTCTAGCTGATTATTTTGAGGGAACTAATGAGTATTACAAAAACTACGGCAATCAAACGACTCTGACTAATTATCAAGGGGTGTTGCGAAAACTCACGCCATTTGAATACCAAAATCAGGCAAAAAAACAGCTGATTGAACGAGTAAAAGAGAAAAACATCCATGACTACCAGGTTAAATATACTAATAGATTTTGCTGGAGTGCTTCATTCACGGTCGAGGCGCTTAAGTACATCGCTGAGATGTTTGGGCTTAATCTCCCGGAAGTTACTCAATATTGCGTTTATGAAAGTAATCCTGCGGATTGGGTAAAAGTTAAGATTATCCAAGGAATATTCTCGGTGATCCCAGAGTTTCTAGTTCACCGTGAATATAAAAAAGGGGGTGAAGTAGTCCTATCTGAACTTATTCCTCCTCCTGACCCAGGTGAAGAAAATTATCAAGAAAAGTTTTTAGCCTGGAAGGAAGCGGATGGCGGCAAATGGTATAAGCTTTGGCAAGCAACACCAATGCTTAGCAGAGAAGATACTCCGGGAGAAATTCATCCATACCTGGGAGAAGAAAACCCAGAAGACAAATTTGAAATCAAAAATGAGGATGCAACCGTTGAGAAGGTTCCTCATTTGGAAAGGCTTTATGAGACCAGCCAAAAAGCTAACCAACTACTTATTCCCGCTGGTCAGGAAATAGAAATGCCCGCCAGCCCCTCTATTCCTGAATCAACCCCCCCATATTCATGTCTTAAAGAAAACTATATTTTAGGCCCTGAGGGCGATAGTCTTTGTTGTCAAGAAATTAGCGCTGAACTTACGGCTAAAGAAAAATTCAAAAATCCTAAATATGAAGAATGTATTTACGGATTCATTTGCCCTAATGGAAAACCCAACCTCAACTTTCCTGGTCCTTGCAATCCTTCCTGTCTTAAAACCGAAGAATACGGAGTTTCTCGGGGAATTGGTGTTAATCTTTTCCATCCCTATCTTGATCAAATTTGGGCCTATACGGCCAATCCAGGCGGAGGGATTTTCAATATTTTCCGGCCCTATGAAATTCCTCCTTTTGAAGACATTGATGCTGCTGACACTATTTCTTATAAATACGACCACGGTGAGGCCTCTCCCCAAGAGGGACTATTTTATTTCAATCATCTTGGGGGAATTCAGAGAGCGAAGGAATGGGTAGTTAACAAGGCATTGTGGCCATATAAAAAGTAATTGCTTGAATTCTTGCCTTATTGATGATATTGTTTAATTAATTGAATCACCTGCCATGAGAAAAAAAATCTTCAAAAAAATCATCCTGGGGATCCTTATTTCTCTTTTCATTCTTCCTCTTTTTATTCGCCCAGCCTTAGCCTATCCAGGGATAGAAGGAGGCTCTTACCAATTTCAATTTGAAGAAGCCATTAAATCAGATGAGATGAATCTTCAAAGCTTTGTTAATGAAACTATAAAAGCAATCGCTGGATCAATTGCTCACGTCATTATTGGCAGCCTTAACCCCTTTGAAGAAAGTAAAACCGTCGGCTTACTTCCCGCTACAGGAATACTCATCGCCGGACTTTACGCCAATCCCCCCGCTTCGGGCATACAATATTTTTCTGATTTAGGTAAAAATTTAGGAATTACAAAGCCTGTTTATGCCCTAGGGGAAAAAATTCCTGGGTTCAAGGCTATGGAGGCAACCCAAGCAGTTTGGCGAGCATTTCGTAATGTAACTTATGTTCTTTTTGCCCTTATTTTGGTGGCTATGGGTTTCGCCATTATGTTCCGGGTTAAAATTTCGCCTCAAGCAGTGATTACTATTCAAGCAGCTCTCCCAAAAATCATTATTGCTCTAGTGTTAATCACTTTTTCTTACGCAATTGTCGGGCTTATGATCGACGTTACCTATGGAGTTATCGATATTATTGCTTCTATTTTTAGGGGTATTTTTACTAGTCCCGCCTCTCAAGGTGGCTTAGCGGAAAATTGGGTAGGTTTTTTTGCAAATATTAATGAAAATTGGGTTGGGAAAATCTATCATTTCCTTATTCCTAATGCTTTTGACGCAAATCCCTTACTGAAACCTTTAACAAATGCATTTTTAACTGTTAATGCTGCTATTTCTGTATTTTATATTTTCTCTTATACCGTGTTCACAATTTTCGGACCATTTTTATCTCTTATCGTTGGCATTCTTGTTTTAATTGCCTTTATTCGTTGTCTTTGGACTCTTCTTAAAGCTTTTACTATGGTTGTTGTTAATTTAATTTTTGCTCCATTCAGGATTTTGATTGGCGTCTTTCCGGGAAGCAATGCTATCTCCGGCTGGTTTAAAGATCTACTAGCAAATCTAGCTGTCTTGCCAACTATGATTCTTATCTTTTATCTTGCCTCCTATTTCATTCTTAAGGGTGTACCTAATGCCATGTACGAAGTCTGGCATGATTGGTATAAAAGCCTAACACCGTGGACAGTGGAATTTTCGACAAATGAGTTAACTTATATACTCTTCCCTTTTATCGGGCTAGCCCTCCTTCTTCTTTCTCCTAGAGTAGCCGATATAATACAATCCTTCATCACCAAGAAACCCTTCCAATATGGAACTGCAATTGGGGAATATGGTCAGGCACTTTATAGGGGAACCACGATGGCTTATGAGCAATATAAGACAAAAACCGGCAAAGCGGAACAATCAAAAAGACATGAGGAGTTACTACGTGCGCTAAAAGGAGAAGAAATTAGTAAACCAGGTTCTAGATAATTAAAATTATTTTTTGAACCCCAGAAAACTTTCGGCTATACCCCTAAGAAATGCACCGCCCATAGAGAAGCCCACATTGCCAGCTTTTTTTAATGCCCGCTGAAATTTATCACCAACTATGTTGGTAAGAAGTTGCTCTGCATGCTTGAGAGTTAAAGGTGGGGTTAAAGCACCAACCGTTCTAATAATCTCCTCATCTGTCATCGCATCAACGTGTTCCTTAATAATTCTTTTAGCCGGACATCTTCGCCAAGCCATTGGCCATTCTTCAAAGGCTGGTACTGTCTCGTCTCTATAAAGAAAAATTACTTGTTCTAATACATCTCTATACCACTTTGATCTGTCTTTACCCTTCAAATGTTGAAATTCTTTATATATATCCCGCAAGATGTTAAAATTTGGCTGTTCAACGAGATTCCCAGGCTTAAGAATTAATTTTCTGACAGCATCAGCATCTAAAACCTCCACATCAAGTCTAGTGATCACCTCTCTGCTACTAGGCTCAAAATAGCTCTTCCCTTCTTCCTTATGAAGGTATATCTTTTGGAAGTCAACTTTTTTTAGCGAGAAACTCTCTATTTCTAGATATGGTTTGCCCTTTTTAGGCCTTGTTTCCTTCAAGTCAGCAATAATTCCATACTCATTAGCCAAAAGATTCTTAATCTCATCTCTACGGAGTCCATCCCCTACATCATATAATTTATCCACTTTGTCTTTTAAGACTGTCTCCCAAAAACCGGTAAGCTTTAAGTCAAGCGCTTTATAAAATTTAGGGAAGGGCATATCTTTTCTGTCATTTTTTTCCCATAAGGTTTTAGCGTGGTCTGGGATATTGAAGCATCTGCCGACAAAAAAGTCACCTGTTTTGAGAACAACGTTATGTCTCTGGGCCTCGTGGAGAGCGCTATAAAGTCCTCCTGCAAGCATATGGCTCCAATCTCTCTGTTCAAGAGATATCATTTCTTGCAAGAGGTCTTGCCTTTGTTTATCATACCCTCTAGTTATCTTCTCTTCAGCATCTGTTTCTTTTTCTATCGTACGACTAAAAATTAGCTCATTAAGGCGCTTATACTCTTCACCCATTATTTCAAATTTCTTTAAAGCATCGGCAATTTCCTTTTTATGTAATAAAACTTCAATTTGGTTGGTATAAAGCAGACTAGAAGCTTCTACCACACCCGCAACACCACTGACCCTTTTATAAAGATAAATAAAATTGTGAAAATTTCGGTGGGCCTCAAACTCTAAAGTCAGTTCTTTTCTCATCTCCGTCATACTGTATACTTTTTCTTCACGACGGACATTGCCCAAAGGATCTTTTAAAACGTTGCCGTCTTTATCTTTCATATCATAGAAAACTTTAATCACATCCTTGGTTGGATCTTCTGGCCAAAGGTCATTAAGGGCTTTTTGCAACGGATAAATCAACTGCCAGTTGGTGTCAAATGATTGATCTGGGTATTCTTCATGAAGAGCGTAAAGTCTCTCCCGGAAAGAGCCTATAAATTTCTCCGGGTCTTTCTTAGGATCTGGAAGCTCAAAGATTGGCCGATACTCTGAAGGCAAGCCTTGAAGATAATTAGGCATCCTCCCAAGTCGAGCGTAAAGATCATGCAATTCGCTCTGGTCTTGCTCTGAAAGTCCTTCTTCAAGCTCCCCTCTATCAAATTTTTTCCTTGCCTGAAGTTCCTGTATTCTATTTGCAATTCTTATCGCTTCAGCAACATCTGGAGGAATATCTGTAGGCTTTTGTTTCTCTTCTCCTGAAAATTCTGATTCCTTTCTAATCTTCTCACCTTGGGGAATATTTTTTTCTGAGGACTCCATTATTCGTTTTCGATCTCTCTCCGTCAATTCCCTTAGTTGCATATGAATTTTAGGAATCAATTTATCAGCTTCTGTTTTTGCAATCTTCCCATTTAAAACAAGGTCTTGAAGTCTGTCTATGCTGTTTAAAATAAAACTTGCCGTCAAATGTTCTGGATCAATCCCGCCAGTAAATTCAATAAATGTTTTTAAAGTATCGTCGGTTATACTCTTTAAATCTTCTTCGCTGACAAGCCAATTTTTGAATTCAGAAGTATCATGCGAGGCTTTTTCTCCTTGGAAATTTAATTCTTTTTCTTGATCTGACATATTTTCTCTTTGCTTTCCTTTTGCTTTTCCCCCATATAACTCTTTATATCTTGGTACGTCGTATTCAGATATCCCAAAAACATCATTGCTATATCTAGATCGGCGGGATTTGACAAAATCTTCTTTGGGTATAAATTTTGGTTTTTCTTTATTTCCTTCACCCTCGGACATACTGAGGCCATTATATCAAAATTCAAACTTTTTATACAAATTAAATTAATTTTGCTCTATTTGAGTTGAGATTTGATTACTTTATATACACTTGAAGTCATTTTAGAAGCACTTTAGAATAGTATCATAAGTTAGAGTAAAAGAGTAAAAGAGTAGAAGAGTAGAAATAAAATGCAACTGCCCGAAAGAAATACCAGTTATTATAAACTAATTGCTTTCCAAAAAGCTAAAAGCTTAGTCTTACTCGTTTACAAGCTTACTTACAATTATCCCAAAGCAGAACAATTTTCTCTAGTTTCTCAAATGCGTCGAGCAGTGGTTTCGATTGTTGCTAACTTAGTCGAAGGTTATTCAAAGGGTTCAACCAAAGAATATATTCGTTTTTTAAATATTGCCATTGGTTCAGCCACTGAACTTAAAATATATTTTGAAATTTCACTGGATTTAAACTATTTAAATACTGAAAATTTTAATAAGGCTCAAAATTTACTAAATGAAGTTTTTAAGTTACTTTATACATATAAAAAATCATTAATAAGTAGAGTAAAAGAATAAAAGAGTAGAAGAACAGGAAATTTTTACTCTCCTGCTCTCCCGCTCTCTTGCTCTAAATATATGGACCAACATCCAGTACCACAAAATATCGCTTCTTACGAATTTCGCCTTATTGGCGATATGACTTTAAGGCAGTTCGCCCAATTAGCTGCGGGCACCATTCTTGGTCTAATTATTTACGCCATACCCATTCCTGGTTTTTTTAAATGGCCCCTAATTGTCATTTTTGGTTTTTTGGGTTTTGCCTTTGCTTTTTTACCGATTAACGAAAGACCTTTAAGCAATTGGGTGGTTTCCTTTTTTAAGGCTATCTTTCTGCCGACCGAGTTTGTTTGGCAGAAAAAATTAAGAAGACCGGAAATTTTTGAACCTTTAGCTTACAAAACCATACCAGTGACCCAAGCCAAATTTGCCGCTGATAAATCAGCCCTGAATCAATATTTGGCCACATTACCTTATACTGAAACTAAAAATCCTTTGGATCAACAGGAAGAAAGTTTCCTTAAAGAAGTCACCAATCTTTTTCAATTGGCTCATCCTATCTTTTCGCCAACACCTACTCCTCAACCAATGCCTACCAGGCCACCCATTAGCCCCAAATCAACTTATCAGCCTTTTCGCCCGGTAACTCCGCCGCCCAGCCAACCAACTAGACCAATTTTCCGACCGTCTTTAGAGCCAGCGCAACCAACCCAACCCTATCGGCCGGTGGTTTTGCCACAAAGACCAGGCCGGCCACGAAAACCTTTGGTGGAAGCGAAAATTAATCTGCAATTGCCCATTCCGACCACCCCCACCCGGCCTAATCTGATTGTCGGCATGGTTCTAGACAATGAAGGCAAGCTTGTTGAAGGCGCCATTTTGGAAATCAGAAATACTCAAGGTATTCCTGTCAGAGCCCTGCGAACCAGCCGTTTGGGCCAATTTATGATTGCCACCCCTTTACCAAATGGGGCTTATGAAATCGAAACCGAAAAAGAAGGCTACCAATTTGATATAATTAAAATTGAAGCCAAGGGAGAAATTATTAAGCCAATAGAAATTAGAGCCAAGGCTTAAAAACATGCCCGATCCTGCCAAAATTGCCATTCGCGCTTCAACCCAAGAACACTTGGAGATTGAAGATATTAAAGAAAATATCGTTATTTTAAAAGATGGTTCTTGCTGTCTGGTTTTAGCCACTACCGCCATTAACTTTGGCCTTTTGTCCGAAAAAGAGCAGGAGGCAACCATCTACGCCTACGCTGGTCTTTTAAACTCCCTTAATTTTACGGTGCAAATTGTGGTTCGCTCCGTTCGTAAAGACATTTCGGCCTATTTAAGTTTATTAGAGGAACGGCAAAACAAAGAAACTCGAAAATTAATCAAAAACCAAATTGCCAAATACTACCAGTTCATCCAAGAAATAGTTCAAAAAAATAATGTTTTGGATAAAAAATTTTATCTGGTGGTACCCATGACCGCCCTGGAGATAGGTGTCGCCAAGAGTTTGAGAAAAACGGCTCTAAGACAAAAAGGTTTGCCTTTTGATAAAAACTATATTCTCCAACAAGCCAAAATTAATCTCTACCCAAAAAGAGACCATCTTTTACGTCAACTGGCGCGCTTGGGCTTAAAATCACACCAACTGGAAAGCCAAGAATTGATTCGTCTCTTTTTTGATACCTATAATCCCGAATCCAGTAGTCAGCAAATGGCTGAATCATCACAATATAAAACGCCAATTGTCAAAGCCGCCATAAGTCCTAAAATTGAAGTTAAACCTAATCAAGAAGAGCCAACGATCCACAGTCAAATTAATAATCTCGTTAAAAATGGAACTACCGTTTCTTAAGAAAAACGATAAAAATAATCAAGCCGAATCGCCGGCCAACGATGCCCTTTTCCAATTGGGCCAAGGGATGGTTTCGGTCCAGGACATTATCGCTCCAGGCGCCATTGAGGTTGATTTCGACTTTCTTAAAATTGGTAATAAATATTTCCGGACTCTTTTTGTAGCCGGCTATCCGAGATTTGTCACCGCTAATTGGTTGGGGCCCTTAATTAATTTTGACCATTCTTTGGATATTGCCATGTATATTTATCCGGTGGAAGGCAAAAGTGTTTTGGATAATTTAAGACGGAAGATTGCCGAAATGGAAGCGGAAATTCAAACCGATGTCGAAAGAGGACGTTTAATCAATCCTTCCACACAAGCGAAACTGGAAGACGCCCGTTCTTTACAAGAACAACTAGTCAAAGGGGCGGAGAGATTTTTTCAATTCGGTCTTTATGTCACCATTCCCACTGATACGCTCGAAGAATTAAACAAAGTCTCCAAAGAGGTTATCTCTACCTTAGGTTCGCTTTTGATTATTGCCAAACACGCCACCCTACAAATGGAAGATGGTTTTAAAACCACTATTCCAACTTGTGTTGATAAGTTGATGATTACCCGCAATATGGATACAACCTCTCTGGCGACTACCTTTCCTTTTACCTCCTCAGAACTAACCGCCAATGAAGGTGTTCTTTATGGCATCAACGAGCACAACGACTCGCTGATTATTTTTGACCGGTTTTCTTTAGAGAACGCGAACTCTGTTTTATTCGCTAAAAGCGGCGCTGGCAAATCGTTTTTGGTTAAGCTAGAAGCCCTCCGTTCTTTAATGTTTGGCACAGAGATTATCGTTATTGATCCGGAATCGGAATACAAGGCTTTGGCGGAAGCCGTAGGGGGGGAATATATTAGTTTTGGCTTCCAAAGCCAAGCGAAAATCAATCCCTTTGACCTTTCGGCGATTTATGAAGAAGGTGAAAATGAGTTGGGGTTAAAGATTATTTCCCTTCATTCCCTTTTCAAGGTCATCATGGGCCAATTAACCTCTTCCCAAGAGGCCATTTTAGATCGGGCTCTGGTTTTAACCTACAAAATGAAAGGGATTACCAATGACCCGGCCACCCAAAAAAATGAACCACCCTTAATGGAAGACCTTTATAAAGCCTTAATCGGTATGGAAGAGCCTGAGGCAGGAAATTTAGCCGACCGAATTGAAAAATTTGTCAAGGGTTCTTTTGTCGGCATTTTTGACCAACAATCTAATGTCGATATCAAAAATCCTTTTACCGTTTTTTCCATCAAAGAATTGGAGGAAGCGTTGCGACCAATCGCCATGTTTATCATTCTAGATTATATTTGGACGAAAATTAAAAGAGAAATGAAAAAAAGAATTTTGGTGGTTGATGAAGCTTGGTATTTAATGAAATCTCCAGACTCCGCCAATTTTATCTACTCCATTGCCAAAAGAGCCAGAAAATATTATTTGGGCCTTACCACCATTACTCAAGACGTAGAAGATTTTTTGGGAAGTGATTATGGTAAGGCGATTTTAACCAACTCTTCAATTCAAATCTTAATGAAACAATCCCCGGCAGCGATTGATAAGGTTGCCCAAGTTTTTTATCTTTCCGAGGGAGAAAAACAATTACTACTCGCAGCTGATATCGGTGAGGGTATCTTTTTTGCCGGCCCCAATCATGTCGCCATCCGCGTGGTGGCTTCACCTGACGAACATCAACTCATCACCACCAGCCCGGCTGAACTTTTAGAAATGCAAAAGCACAAAGAAGAAATGATTCAAAGAGCCAAACAAGCAGCTAAACAGCAAATGCCAAAAAATGAACCCCAACCGGCTATATGATCCAAACAAAAGAGAAAGAAACACTAGCAAGTCTTTTAGCCCTCATTTTTAAGCTTCAAGATGAAACTTCATTTCGCGATAATTTTAAAAGAAAACAAGCTTTAGATAGTCTTATTAAATATGCGCAATCGATTGGCTTTACTCTTGAGCCAGATAATCCTGAATTCCTGCCAAAGCTGTTTCTTAAAATTTTACAAGAATACAATAAGTCTCCTGAGTTACCGCCAGGCAACCTGCCCCCACCAGAATTAGTTGAAATCTACGAAAAAGGAAAGCAAGAAGAAGAAGCTAGATTGCAAAAGCTAATGGCTTCTAAAAAAGTTTATGGAGATTATAACGATTATCTTGAACTCTATAAAAATTTTATTCTTAAAAATAAACAAGAATTACCACCCAAGGTAGCTGAAGAAATCGCCAAAAATGCCGCCAATAGAACTATTATCTCTCTTCCTCGAGTGGCTCAGCCAGAATTTCTATCTAAAGAAGATAAAAACCAGATAATACGTGAGGCGGGAAAAATCATTGAAGATGAGTTACAAAAAATAAAAACTGAAGGGGGTAAACCTCAAATTGTACGCGAAGCGGAAAAAATTGTAGGAAATGAGTGGGAAAGAATTATTGAAGAAACTAAAAAAATAGCTGCCAAGCCAGAAATTATTCAATCTGTTGAAGAAATTACCCAGGCGGAAAAACCTCCTCCTGCTCCTGAAGAAATCCCTCCTTTACCTCAAGAAGTTTTAGTTAAACTTAATCAACCCCCAGAAGAAGTAAGTTTTTTGCCAATTTACACTATCCTCCATCCAAAAGTAGCCGCAGCTTTTTTTATTGAAAAAGCCATCTATGCTCTCCCGGCAAAATTTTTAAGTTTAACGGCCGAAGGTGCTTCACCGGAATGGCAGGCGATGATGCAAAAGGGTTTGTTTGTTGAAGACCTTCAAGCCAGCATTAAAGATTTAAAGGCCATGGGTATTCCAGAAGCTCATCCTCTCCTTAAAAAACTTTCTGACAAAGCGGCCCGCCTACAAGAACAACAAAAATTTACTATCCAAACAAAAGATGGCCAAATTATCTATAAAGACACTTTGGCAGCAAGAATTTTTAAACATTTTATTCATTTTGACAAAATTACCAACCGAAAAAAAATTTATGATGAAGACTTAAAGAAAAATTTACCCCGCTTATTCCCCGATTTGGTATGGTCGCAAGGCGGTTACGCTGGCTTTTTAAGAAATCGCCTTAATAATTTTAAATTTATTATTAATACCTATGAAAGAATTAGTAAATTTGTCACCCGTGGAGAATATACCTCTTTTCTAACGCCGATTCGACAATTTTTCTCTCAAAAAGTCACCCAGCCGATGGTTAAATGGTTGGCGAAAACCGCTGCTGGGAAAGCGGTTAAAGCCGGAGCCAAAAAAGCCGCCGGTTGGGTAGCCACTAAATTAGGTGTAAAACTTGCGGCTGAAGCCGGTGTTGCCGCAGCAGGAGCCGCTACTGGTCCTCCCGGATGGATTGTTGCCGCTGTTTTAATTGGTATCGACATACTGAAATTTATCGGAAAAAAATTTGCTGGTTTAATTCGGAAAATTGTTCAGGAGCCGGAAAAAGCTTTAGCTGCAGTCGGGGCGGGTGTTTTAGTTTTAATTTTTGTCCCCATGCCTTTTGCCCTAATTGGTATTGCGCCTTTAGTTTTAGGGGGTATGGGATTGGCTAGTTTCGTTTTGGCTCCCGCTACTTTATCCGCTGCTGGGGGAGGAATCACGACTTTTTTTACCGCCATTTCTGCTTTACCTTTTGCTGCCCCTATTGCTCTTTTTATCGTCATTCTTTTTAGTACCTTGGCGGTCTTAACTTTGTTTATTGTCATGGTTGTTAGTGGCGCTTTTATTTTGCCCAAGCCTGTCCAGGAAGCAGTTATCACCACTATTTCTCCCTACACCTCGGAGTATTTTGACGTCACTAAAACAGTTTCACCAAAAAATGAATATAAGAATGAAGAGCTTCCAGTTAAAGTTACCTACACCATCACCATAAAACCAAAAAATGGTCATGTCTTAATCAAACCTAGAATAACAAAAGATCGGTTCACAGTTATTAAAGAAGGTAGCGTCCCACCCATTGATCCTTGTGAATTTGGAGATTTACCAGAAACGATTACCTCCCCAACATCTCTAACCTGCGAGAAAACTTTTGATTCCCGATTTAAAGATAGCGGGATTACCAATACTATTGAAGTAACAACTGAAGTTCAAGATGAAACAGGAGTCCATCCATTAGAAGCAAGTGAAACAGTCATTATTGGCAAACCACCCATGGAATGCCCATCTGGTTATCCAACTGATCATGGTAATATTAGTCAAGGACCATTAGGGAATTATTCCCATCGACATGGAAGTACCCACGACCCAAATAGCCCTAACCAAATAGCTATTGATATTCCCGGAGTTAATATGTCAGTAAAAGCAACTCATAATGGAACTCTCACATGGGGAAGTTGTCGTGATGATGGGTGTGGAATATACATCTACAGTCCCTGTAATGGGGTGAGTAATTTCTATACTATGTATTGGCATCTGGCCGAGGAAGGAAGGCGCAAGGAGGGACAAGTAAATAAAGGAGATATTATTGGGAAAACAACTAATAAGATTATAGGTCCCCATCTCCACTACGAATTTGGGCCACAAGGACCAAGAAAATGGCCAGATTATTTGTACAAAACGGGTGATCCTTTTCCAGATATGAATAGGATTTTTGAGTTTTTGGATTGGAGACCAGCAATTGAAATGAAACCACGTTATTTCCCCCAAAATGTACCTTACTTTTGTAGTCATTGTGGTATTAAATGGTAAAATAATAACCGAAAGAGGATGGAATGAAAAATTTTTTTTCAAAACATTGGCTCATTATCTTATTAGCAACAATTGCTACTATTTTGGCTGGATTTTATTTTCGAAATAAAATTTCTCCCCCTAAAACCCCAGAAAAATTATTATCTCTTTCTGCACCTACAATTAAATCTTATCCCATCTCCGTTTCTCTCAATATTTCTCAACTTCAGGAAAAATTTCCTTCTTTTGATCAAAAAGTGACAATCTATCAACTTACTCCCTCTTCTTTTTCTGACGAAAAAGCAATTTTAATTGGGAAAAAATTTGGTTTTTCTACCCCCCCCACTGTTTTAACCTCACCAGAAGGAGGAGTCTCTTATGGCTGGGTTAATGAAGAAAACAGTCTTTCAATTAACCTCCGCCGAGGAGATGTTAATTATAGCTTGAACATTTTAGAACATCCAGAATTTACTGGGGGTGAACTTCCTTTACTCTCTGGGGTAGAAGAAAAAGCTAAATCTTTTATTGAAGCAAGTGAATTTTCCCCGCCTGAAGGAGTTGAATTAAAAACTAAAAATATTTTTTATGTTAAAAATTATTTTCCTTATTTTGATAAGGTAGATAAGGGAGAAGGGGCTGATTTAATTCAAGTCGACTTTGAGTATCAATTAAATGGGAATAAAATTATAACCAGCGGTGATTATCCACCTGTTATTTCAATTATTATTGGTCCAGAATTTAAAATTGTCATATTTAATTATTATTTCTTGTCTAATAAAATTGAACCCCTAAAAGATTTTTACCCATTAAAAACAAAAGATGAAGTTTTAAAAGACATTAAAACAAATCCTAAAATTAGCTACCTCTCATTAAATGAGGTAGATAACCCTACTTCTGAAGATTACAATCAATTAATTACCAACCTTATTTTTGAAAATATCGAACTTGTTTATTATAAATATGACCCTCTCCAAACTTATCTTCAACCAGTATTTCTCATTACCGGGAAAGCAACATTAAAAGATGGACAAGAAGGAGAGGTTGGTTTTTATCTTCCGGCAATTAAAGAAGAATACCTTCTGAAGTGATTTATTCTTGTATTCTTATCGGCATGATGATATGAAGATAAAACTTGTCATTAGCTGGCTTAAAAATACCCGGATTTAAAGAGGTTGTCATTTCAAAACTAACTAAATCTGATTTCACTGAATTTAAAAAATCCAGTAAATAGCGGGAATTAAAAGCAATCTTTCCTCCTTCACCTTCAGTTTTAGCCTCCAGGGTCACTTTATTTTCTCCTAGTTGGGGATTATTAGAACTTACTTCAAACTTAGGGCCTTTAATTTCAAATTTAATAATATTCGCTGCTTCCCTGGCAAAAATAGAAGCGGCCCGAACGGCCTGGAGTAAACCTTCGGTTTCAATCATCACTTGGGTTTTGCTTTTCTCCGGAATAATTTTTTCAAAATCAGGAAATTTACCCTCAATTAAACGAGAAATAATTTCCACCTCTGGAGTTGAAAAAATAATTTGATTACTTTCCGGTGTTACGGTTAAACCCAAATTATTTTCTTCTCTAGCCTCAGCCATAATCTTTCCAACCTCGATTAAGGCCCGGGCGGGAATAATTAACTCTTTTTGTAATTTATGTTCTTCTCCATTTTTTAAACCACCAATTTCCTTCACACTCAAACGAAAACCATCTGTTGCTGCTAAAATTAATTTATCTTTTTTAATCTTAAATAAAATTCCCGTTAAAGCCGGCCGGCCTTCATCTTGAGCCGCGGCAAAAGCGACTTGGGAAATTGCCAAAGCTAAATCCTTATTATTTAAAAAGATTTCGGGTTTTTTCTTTAAGGTGGGGATTAATGGAAATTCCGAAGCAGCCAAACTAATAAAATTTGCCTGATATGATTCGCTGGTAATTTTTAAAAAGTTTTTTTCGACTTCAAGATTAATTTTTTGAGGTGGAATTAAAGAAATATATTCGGTTAGATTTTTAGCCGGCACGCAAATTTCTCCTTCTTTTTCAACTTTTGCTCCCAACCAAAAATTAATCCCAGTCTCTAAATTAGTCGCTGAAAGTTTTAATCTCCCTTGTTCGGTTTTAATTAAAAAATTATTTAAAATTGGTAATTGAGCTCGAGGAAGAATAAAACGATTAACAATATTTAAACCTTTTGATAAATTTTCTTGAAGAATAGAAACTTTCATAGGATATTTTTTCTTTTTCTTATTTTATCTTTAATTTTTCTTTATTTTAACCTTTTTATGTATTTATTAGTAGTAGTAGTAGTTTTGTGGATAAGTGTATTTTTATTTTTTATAAAAACTACCTTTCGGGATTTATTTTTGTTTAAAAAGGTGTTGATAAGTTGAAATTATTTATGGATAAGTGTAGAAAAATAAAAACTTATCCATAAAGCTTTTTTCTTATCCCCATGATATCAACACGTAAATCTTCAGACTTGGGTAAGAGGTTGGTAATTTTTTCCACACCATACATAATAGTGGTATGGTCCCTATCCCCCAAAAAGCGGCCAATATCCATTAAAGAAACTTTCAAATCACTTCTTAAAAGGTACATGGTAATTTGTCGGGCATAAACCATTTCTTTATCTCGTTTAGGTCCCGTAATATCAGCCATCCGTAGGTCGAAATAAGAAACCACAGCGCTGATGACTTCTTTAGGTTTAACCAATTTTTGAGGGAGATTATTTTCCTCGTTTTGGCCCAATAGGGCTCGGGCGAGTTCTGGGGTAATCTCTATTTTTCTAGTTTGGGCTTCAGTCATTAAACGAATTAAGAAGCCTTCTAGCTTGCGGGTGGAGGTAATATTACTCGCAATTAATTGGGCCACATCCATAGGTAGTTTGAGACCTTTTTGTTGAGCTTTAATTAAGAGAATCGCCGTTCTTAACTCAAAATCTGGTGGTTGGATATCAATCGTCAGTCCACCTTCAAAACGAGATTTTAATCGGTCTTCTAATTTACTAATTTCATCAGGCTTGCAATCTGAGGTCAAGACAATTTGTCCTCCGACTCGCCAAATAGCGTTGAAGGTATGAAAAAATTCTTCCTGGACGGCTGTTTTCCCAGCAATGAATTGGATGTCATCAACTAATAGAAGCCTGGCCGAGCGATATTTTTGTTTAAATTCTTTGGTGGTTTTTTCCCGAATAGCATTGACAATTTCGTTAGTAAATTCTTCACCCATGCAATAAATGAGTTTAGCTCGAGGAAGGCGGGTTAGAAGATTATGAGCAACAGCTTGCATGAGATGAGTTTTTCCCACCCCCACCCCGCCGTATAAAAAGAGAGGGTTGTAAGCTTTACCTGGCGACTGAGCCACGGCCACAGCCGCTGCGTGAGCCATTTGGTTGGTGGAGGAAACCGCAAAGGTGTCAAAATTAAAATCCGGTCTTAAACCGACTCTTTTAATGGCCTCGGCGACCTCGTCGCCTTCCTTTTTAACCTCAAAAAGGGGCTCATTTTGCTTTTCTTTGGATTTTACACTTTGCGCCGTGTTTTGTTTGATAACAAAAACCAAATCATTTTTTTTATCAGTCGCTTTATCTAAGGCTTCTTTAATCAAACCGTAATAACGATTTTCAATTGTGTTGCTAACAAAAATAGAAGGACAGCCGATTTCCGTAATTTGTCTTTCTTTATCAATCTCTTTAAATTGGATAATAAAAGTGAGGGGGAACCAAGTGGCGAAATTAGCCGAAGATAAAGTTAGTTTTAAATTTTCCAAAACGACATTCCAGACTTTGTTTTTATCCATAGTAGGTTTAAAGTGAAGCAGGCCCCACACAAATGCTTCGCATTATGCGGGGTAAAAGTAAACAAATTCATTTAACAAAGTTATCCACAACTTGTCAACCCCATCAAATTAGGTCAATTAAGGAAATTAATCGTGATTTCCTCTTGTTTTTTTCTTGTCGTCTTAGTATCCTAATATCTTAGTATCCTAATATCTTTATTTTTATTATGCCGAAAAGAACTTATCAGCCAAAAAAATTAAAAAGAGTGCGTAAACACGGTTTTCGTTGCCGCATGAGAACCCGGGGTGGTCGCAAGACTCTTAAAAGAAGAAAATTAAAAAACCGAAAAAGACTAACGGTTTAAGAGATATTATTACTTAAGTGCTTCCGAAACAACACCGCTTACCTTTAAGAATCGAATTAAGACGAGTCAAAAAAGAAGGCAGACTTTTTCAAGGGAAATTGTTTGGTTTATTACTCGTTCCTTCCCCCAGGGCGCAAACTCGTTTTGCTTTTATCATTTCCACCAAAGTTCATAAAAAGGCCGTCAAAAGAAACCGGGCCAAACGATTATTAGCCTCGGCTTTAAGGGAATTATTACCTCAAATGAAACCTGGTTTTGATGGTGTCTTTTTAGCTAAAAAACCCTTGATAGAATCTGATTTTAAACAGATTAAACAAGAGATGATTCTGCTTCTGAAAAAAGTTCACCTTTTATCTTAATATGAAACGCTTAATTCTGAAATTGATTCGTTTTTATCAAAGAATTCATTTTTTTCATTGGCCCATTTTTAGGTTTTTTTATTTGTCTGATTCTGTTTGCCGCTTCCGGCCAACCTGTGCCGAATATACTTATCAAGCCATTAAAAGTTATGGTATAATGCGAGGCAGCTGGTTGGGATTAAAAAGAATTATTCATTGTCACCCTTGGCATCCAGGCGGTTACGATCCAGTCCCTTCCCAATAAAAAAATGAGTCTTTGGCATTTATTACTTTATCAACCTTTAGTTAACGCTTTAATTTTTCTATATCAGTTTTTATTCCATAATCTTGGTTTGGCGATTGTTGTTTTGACAATGGCGATTAGAGCGGCTTTAATTCCTTTAACCATGCCTTCACTGAAGGCTGCCAAAAAAATGAAAGAATTAGCTCCGGAAATAGAAAAACTCAAAAAAAAATATAGCCATGATAAACAACAATTGGCCAAAGCCCAAATGGACCTTTATCGCCAGCATGGAGCCAATCCAGCTGCTGGCTGTTTACCCCAGATTATCCAATTAATTATTTTAATCGCTCTTTATCAAGCCTTTATTCACGTTTTACAACCGAGTGGAGATGTTATTAGTAGATTGAATCAAGTTTTATACCCTACTTTGAAACTTGCCGAGGGAACAATTATCAACACTCGCTTTTTGTATTTAAATTTGGCTAAGCCTGATGTTTTTCATTTAGCTGGATTTTCTCTACCCTTACCGGGTTTCTTTTTGTTGATGGCGGCCTTGGTCCAGTTTTTATCCTCCAAAATGATGCAGCCGGCTGTTTCTCGAGCCAAAGTCCAGGCCGAGAAAACAGAGGCTAAAACTGATGATATGGCGACCGCGATGCAGTCGCAAATGCTTTATCTTTTCCCCTTGATGACAATTTTCATTGGGTACTCTTTTCCTTCAGGTTTAATTCTTTATTGGTTTATCTTTTCTTTCTTCACCGCCATCCAGCAATACTTTGTGAGTGGTTGGGGAGGAGTTGAACCATGGCTGAGAAAGCTAAAACCTTTGAAAAAATAACTAAAGAGCTTTTTTCTTTATTGAAAACTAAAGTTGGCCTTGAGATTAAGGAGGAAGAGGATGGGGTGGTTATTCAGCTTACCACCGATGAACCAGGGATTTTAATCGGCTATCACGGCCAGGCCCTACAAGCCGTTCAGTTACTTTTAGCCTTAATGGGTTTTAGAAAATTAGGTGAATGGACAAGGGTTTTGGTTAACGTCGGTGACTATCGGGAAAAACGACAAGAAAGTTTAACCAAAATGGCTCAAGCCATAGCACAAAAGGTAAGATTTTCCGGAACCTCGCAAAATTTACCACCGATGTCTTCAGCGGAAAGAAGAATCATTCATTTGGCTTTAGCCGATGAGACGGAAGTGGAGACAATTTCCGAAGGTGAAGGCAGAGACAGGCATGTGGTGGTTAAACCAAAAGCTTAAAGACATGAAGCTTCACCAAAAACTTTTTTGGCTACTTGTTTTTCTCCTGCCTCTTCAGCTGGGACGCCATTTTTGGCCCCCCTTCAGTTTGGTTTTGGGTTTAAGGGTGGATTACCTGGCGCCAACTATTTATTTAACGGATATTTTGACGGTGATGATTTTAGGCTTGTGGGGAATAGAAAAAATGGTCAATGGTCAATGGTTGATGGTTAATTGGCTAAAACGTTATTGGTGGGTTTTGACCATTTTTATTTATCTTCTTACCAATGCTCTTTTGGCACAAAATCAAGGAGCAGCCTTATATAAATTTGTAAAAATTATTGAATTGACTCTTTTGGGATTGTATGTGGCGAAAAATACCTCTATTCCGAAGGAATCCCGCGGAGCGGGCATATCTCAATATCCTAGTATCTTAATTTCGAGCGAAGCGAGAAACAAGGGTTTCCTTATATCTTTATCTTTGGCTGTTATCTATAGCTCATTGATTGCTCTTGCCCAATTTATAAAACAGGCCTCTTTAGGCGGGGCTTTTTGGTGGTTGGGGGAGCGGACTTTTAATGTAGCTACGCCAGGTATTGCCAAAGCCATCATTAATGGCCAGCTGGTCATGCGACCTTATGGTACTTTTCCTCATCCTAATGTTTTGGCAGGATTTGTTTTAGTTGCTTTAATCTTAATTTCCTCTCCAGTTGAAAACCTTTCCCTTTTAAAGAAAGGGGTGAGATTATCAGCTTTCATTTTAGGGATTCTGGCCATAGTGGTTTCTTTTTCTCGTTCAGTTTGGTTAGTTGGCCCGATATTACTCCTCCCTTTTTTATGGCGAAGCAAAATGAAGAAAAAGTTATTTTGGTTAACAACAGGTGTTTTATTGGTAGTTTTAACCATGTTTTTCTATTTATTGCCTCATTTTTCGACCAATGAAGCTTTCTTTCAGCGTTGGCAGTTGATGAAAGCCGCGGGATTGATGATTAAAAATGTTCCTTTGGCCGGAGTGGGTTTGAATAATTTTACTGTGCGTTTACCGGATTATTGGCCGGTGACTGGTTTTACTTATTGGCTCCAGCCAGTTCATAATATTTATCTTCTAGTTGCAGCAGAGACAGGTTTGGTCGGCCTTCTGATTTTTCTTTGGTTTTTATTTTTAACCTTTAAAAATTTATTGAGAATTGGTCTCGCCCCGAGGCTCGGCCCGAGGGGAAACTCGAAGTTGGGAATCATACTTCTAGTAATTTTGCTGTTAGGCTTTGTTGACCATTACTGGCTAACTCTCCAGCAAACACAATTGCTTTTGGTCATTGTTTTGGGTTTTTCTTTAAGAAAGCATTAGTTGATAAGTTTTGAGGTTGATTAGATAATGATTATTAGATAATTAAAAACATGCAGCTTTCCCAAAAAGTCGCTTTAAATACCATCGTTCAAGTTATCGCCAAGGTAGTGACGGTAGTTTTTGGCTTTTTGACAATGGTTATTTTAACCAGGTATTTAGGCCCTGAAGGTTATGGAAATTATATGTATGTTTTAACACTGGTGGTCCTTTTTGGTGGTTTTGCGGATTGGGGAACCGCGACGATTGGCGTCAGAGAAGCTGCTAAAGATGAAGAGAAACAAAACCTTATTCTAAGTAATATTTTTCTAATTCGTTTTGTCTTGGCACTAGGGGGAGGCTTGTTAATGGTTTTAGCTTCTTTTTATTTGCCTTTAAAAACTGCCGATGAACTTTTGATTCGCCAAGGAATCCTTTTTGGGGCCCTAATTTTAGTTCTTTTTGCGATTAAAGCCTCTTTTGGTATTATTTTCCAAACTAGATTGCAAATCTATAAATTAGCGGTGGCTGATATCACCGCGAGCTTGTTGGTTTTTTTAATTTCTTGGTTTTTTGTTAGAAATCAGTTGGGCTTGGTTTATTTAATCATCGCGGTGATTTTAGCCAATATTGTCGCCGTCATTTTAGCCGCTATTTTAGCTTTTAAAACCATCAAGTTTAAATTTCAACCCCGCTGGGGCATCATCAAAAATTTTTTAAAAGAATCATTACCAATGGGGGCCATTTTATTACTTTTAACCCTTGACAATAAAATTGACACCATTATGCTAGGATTGATTAAAGGGAGTAGTGCGGTGGGGATTTACGCCGTTTCCTACCGGATATATGACGTTTTAATTTTAGGCGCCGCTTACTTAATGAACTCACTTTTGCCGGTTCTTTCTCAATATGCTGATCTGCAAAAATGGCAAGAAAAAATTAAAATTATTTATCAAAAATCTTTTGATGTTTTATTGATGATGGGCTTAGCGGCAGCTCTGTTTGCTTTCCTTTTTTCGCCCTTAATGATTAAGTTAATTACCCAAGAGCGTTTCACTGAATTTTTCGATTCAACCACCGTCGTCAGGATTTTGTCTTTGGCCATTTTTTTAAGTTATTTCAATCATTTAACCGGCTATACAGTTGTGGCTTTGGGTAGACAACGGTGGTATTTTTTAGTTGCCTCGACGGCTTTGGTTTTTAATATTGTTGCCAATTTGGTGGTGATTCCTAAATTTTCTTATTATGGAGCGGCGATGGTCACGGTTTTAACCGAAGGTTTGATTTTAATTATCACCAGCACTTTTATGTTTCGCTTAATTAAAATTATTCCTTCCCTTACAGATTCTCCTAAAACCTTAGTGAATTTGATTAGAAAGAAAGGAAAAATATTTTAATGGAAAAGAGAAACCTTTTCATTTCGAACGATAGTGAGAAACAAGCTTTGCTTATTTTTACTGATGGAGGAGCCAGGGGTAACCCTGGGCCAGCCGCCATTGGTTTTATGGTCAAAAATAATCGTGGTCAAGTTTTGGTGAAATTGGGGAAATATATCGGCCGGGCGACCAATAATGTGGCTGAATATCAAGCTGTGATTGAAGCGCTTAAATGGATTAAGTCCAGTATTCAGTATTCAATATTCAGTATTCAATTTTTTCTCGATTCTAAGTTAGTGGTCAATCAATTAAATGGCCGTTTTAAAATTAAAGATATCAAATTAAAAAAATTAATTATTAAAGTAAGATGTTTGGAAAAAGAAATTAACGGAAAAATTTTTTATCATTTTATTCCGCGCCAAAAAAATCACCACGCCGATTTTTTAGTTAATCAAGCTTTAGACAAAAAAATTTTTTAAGCTTTTCACATCGCTTGTCTCTTTGCTTTTCTTATGAAAAAAAATCTTTTTCAAAAAGTTGGTGAAATTGAAAATAAACCAACCGCTTTAATTATTGAGGCGGAAAAATTTATTCAACCTTTTTTTCAAAAAGCTCTTTCTTTTTATGGTTGTCAGGTTATCTTTAAAGACAATCTTTCTTTAAAAAAAGAAGAGTTGACCAACTTTGACTATTTATTTTTTTTCAGTCAAAAAGGGAAGCAGATTCAAGAATTTTTAAATTTGGTTGAGAACAAAACCAAAATTCTTATCGCTTTAAAATCTTTTCCAGAACAAAGTTTACTCGAGAATAAAATTTTACAGATGGCCAAAGAAAAAAGACTCAACTTGAGAGTGATTTTTTTTGATGAAGTTTATGGCCCGGGGATGGAAACTGGTTATTATCAAAATTTATTAGTTTCTCTAAAAGATATTAGTTTTCGACCGGTTTTTGTTTCTGATTTTATTTACGGCTTATTAAAGGCGATGTTTGGTACCGGAACTGACGGGAAAAGTTTTTCTCTTCTTGGTGAGAGTAAAGAATTAGGCTGGCAAACTAAAATTGATTTAGCAGAAGGCCTACAACAAACAGAAGCTTGGTTGGGAAAAGAAAAGGTTATTCTTCGTTCCCCTCAAAATTTAAATCGTTTTTTAATTATGGCTCTTATTTTTTTGATTTCAGCTTTAACTTTCCCCTTGACCTCTCTGGCCTTCTGGGGATTTTTTGGCGCCGAAAACTTACAACAAGCCCAGGTTGCGGTTCTGGCTGGCGATTTGGCCAGGGCGAACCGTAAGGCTGTTTTGGCTCAAAGTTTTTTTCAAAAAGGGAATGAACAAATCAACCAGCTGGCTGATGTTTTCAGCTTTTTGGGCGAAGAAAAAATTTACAAAATCAGTAACCTCTTTGATTTAGGTAAAAACACGGCTAATGGTTTGACGAGTTTTCTTCAGGCGTCTTTGAAGATGAAAGAAATTTTAGGCATGGTTTTTCAAAAACAACCGGCGGAAATAACCCACTTACTGACCGAAATGAAATTGGATTTAGATGAAAGTTTTCGCCAGCTTTCTTTGGCTGAAAGTCAATTTGGTCAAAATGAGAAAGCGGCCCAAATTAATAACGTGAGAAGTCTTATTGTTCAGGCGAGATCTGGGGTTGAACTTTTACCAGAGCTTTTAGGTTTAGTTAAAAAACAAAGTTATTTGGTTCTTTTCCAAAACAACAGCGAGTTAAGACCAACCGGCGGATTTATTGGTTCTTTTGGTCTTTTAACTTTTGAAGGGGGACAATTGGTTGATTTTGAAGTGAAAGATGTTTACAGCGCCGATGGTCAACTTAAAGGCCATGTTGAACCACCAGCAGATTTAAAAAAATACCTAGGTGAAGCTGGCTGGTATTTGCGAGATGCCAACTGGGATCCTGATTTTCCCTCCTCGGCCGCAAGAGCAGCTTGGTTTTTTGATAAAGAGACTGGACGTTCGGTCGATGGGGTGATTGGCATTGATTTAGTTTTGGCCCAAAAAATTCTTCAGGCAACGGGAGAGATTCAACTTCCTGATTACCAAGAAAAAATTAACGCCGATAATTTTTTTGAAAGAGCCGAGTATTATTCAGAGATTAATTTTTTCCCTGGTTCCACCCAGAAACAAGATTTCTTAGGGAGCGTGGTGCGGGTTTTGTTTGAGAAGATTAAACAAGGTGATGAAAAAATTTGGTTTAGCTTAATTAAAAGCCTTCAGCCGACTTTAAAAAGCAAAGATTTGTTAGTTTGGCTGAAAGATGATGAGGCGAATAAGATTTTAAGTAATTTGGGTTGGGGAGGAGAACTAAAGAATGTCAAATGTCCCGCCTTCGCCGAGGCTTCGGCGGGCAAGCAAGTCTTAAATGGAAAATGTCTTGGGGATTATTTGATGGTGGTTGAGGCTAATGTGGGGGTGAATAAAGCCAATTATTTTGTTAAAAGAAGTTTTTCTCATCAGGTTAAGTTTGGAGAAGAGGGAGAAGTCAAAGAGATTCTCCGTTTGGATTATCAAAATAATTCCAGCTCGGAAGCCTTTCCTGCCGGCCGCTATAAAAGTTACGTACGGATTTATACCCCCCTTAAAAGCGAATTGATGGCAATTAATATTAAAAATCCCCTCAATGGCGAAACGATAGCGGTTCAAGAAAAAGAGATTAAAGAAGAGCATGGCCGTCAGGTTTTTGGTTTTTTATTGGAAGTGCCGATTCAGGAAAATCGCTCAGTGGAGGTTGTTTATCGCCTCGGTGAAAAAATGGAAAAGGAGATGGAAAAATACCAGCTGGTTTTACAAAAGCAACCAGGGATTGAAGACCAAGCGTTTAGTTTCTGGGTAATTCCACCAGTCGGCGTCAGTGTTTTGTCTAAACAGATGAAGTCGAGCCAAGCTTCAGAAGGGGTTGTTTTTAATCCTCAATTTAATCAAGACTTAGTGTTTGAAATTAATTTGGTGAAATGATAAGATAAGACATTAAAATTAAAACCAATGGCAGTGAAAAAAGAAAAAATTAAATTAACGGTCGAAAAAAGAAAAATCACTGGTCGTAAGACAAAGACCTTACGCCGGGAGGGGGTTTTGCCCGCTAATATTTATGGCAAGAAAGAAAAATCGCTGTCTGTTCAGCTAGAAGCAAAATCTTTTTTGCCGGTTTTTAAAGAAGTTGGGGAAACCGGTTTAATCGAATTAAAAGTTGCCGACGAGAAAGAAGCCCGACCGGTTTTAATCCATAATGTGCAATTTCACCCGGTTGACGAGACGCCTCTCCATGTTGATTTTTATCAAGTTGACTTAAAAGAAAAAGTGACGACGAAAGTCCCGGTGGAGTTGATTGGTGAATCACTGGCGGTCAAAGATAAAATTGGCATTTTAATTCAACCCTTATCTGAAGTTGAGGTAGAAGCTTTACCGGCGGATTTACCGGAAAAAATTGAGGTTAATATTTCTGGCCTTAAAGCCATTAATGATGCCGTCGCGGTGTCTGATGTTAAATTGCCCGAGGGAGTTAAGGTTTTAACTGAAGAGAAAGAAGTTTTAGTCAAAATTGAACCTCTAGCTAAAGAAGAAGAGGTTGTTGTTCCACCTCCAGCGGAAGAAGAGGTTCCCACTGAAGGGGAAGTACCACCTGAGGAAGCTGCAAAAGAAGTTAAAGAAGAAAAGGGTGGTGAGGAAGAAAAACAGCCTAAGAAAACTAAGGAAGAGAAATAAGAACCTACCTTCGGCAGAACCTTGTTTTTCAAAAAATTTTCTTCAATTCTCTTGCTGGTTCGAAGTTGGGATCAATTTTCAGGGCTTTATTTAAATATTCTTTCGCTTTCTCATTTTCATAAATTTTATAATTTAAAATGGCCAATTGGAGATAACCGTCGCGGTAATTTGGTTTTTCTTGGACAATTTTTCCCCAAGCGTCAATCAGGCGTTGAATATCTTTCGGGTCGGCATAATGTTTTTTTTGCCATAATTCCTGAAGTTGAGAATTAGTTGTTTCTCCAAGAACTTTTTGGTTAACAAAATTGGTGGTTTGGAGATTTTGGGCCAGTAAAAGGGCTTGCTCTGCTTGCTCAAATTGATTATTATCTAACAACTCTTCCGCCAGAGCGAGATGGGTTTCAAAATCGTTGGGATTATTTAGAAGACGCCATTTTAAAATTTGAATTTCATTTTTCGGATAAAAAAAAGAACCAATTAATAAAAAAATAACGAGAGCAACTCCAGATGGTCCGCCCCAACGACTAGCTCTGGCTGCCAAAGGTTTACTTGTTCTCCGGATGAATTCGATTTTATTAACAACCCAATGAGAATTTTTCCCTTTAATATCTTTCTTTAACTTGGCCATTTAGAGATGATCAACGCCTCCTCCTCAAAAAATTCTTGATTTTTGGCTAGTTGCCAGATTTGTTCAGTCAAGAAAGGTATAAAAGGATGAAGAAGTTTTAAACTGGTTGATAGAACTTCCAAGAGAGTTGCCTGGGCTTCATCTCTTCTTTTTTTCGTCATTTCCAAATATTTATCACAAAAAGTATGCCAAAAGAATTGGTAGATAGTTTCTGCGGCTAAATCAAAGCGATAGCGCTTGATAAAACCTGTGACTTTCTTAACAATCTTATTTGTTTCTTCTAAAATCCAAGCGTCATCTTTATTTTGTTCTATGCTCTTTGTTCTATGCTCTTTATTCTGCAGATTTGTTAAAACAAATCTCGCTGCATTCCAAATTTTATTGGCAAAATTTCTCATTCCCTTAATTTTATTTTCTGATAATGAGGAGTCGGTTCCTGGCGCATTACCCATAACGAGGGCCATTCTTAAGGCATCAGCCCCATAATTTTTGACTGTCTCCATTGGATCAATGCTAGTTTCTGGTCGAGATTTACTCATTTTTTTACCAAAAACATCACGAACCATTCCGTGTAGGTAGACAGTTTCAAATGGTTTTTGCCCAGTGGCATAAAATCCGAGCATAATCATTCTAGCTACCCAGAAAAAGAGAATCTCATAGCCAGTTTCCATGACAGAGGTAGGGTAAAAGTATTGGAAATCTTGAGTATTTTCCAGCCAACCTAGAGTATTAAATGGCCATTGTCCTGAAGAAAACCAAGTGTCAAGAGTATCGGGATCACGAATTAAATTTTGGTTACCACATTCTGGACATTTTTGAGGGGTTTCAATAGAAACAATAATTTTTCCACAGCCTTTAGTTTCTGGAATTTTATTCATTTGTTTTTGTAATGGGCTAATGTTTTTACTGCCACAATACCAAACTGGTAGCTGATGCCCCCACCACAACTGTCTGGAAATACACCAATCTCTAATATTTTCCATCCAATTGAGATAAATCTTTTCAAAACGGTGAGGAATAATCTTGATTTTTTTCTTTTTAACTACCTCGATTGCTGCTTGAGTAAGTGGTTTAATCTCAATAAACCATTGGAGAGAAATTAGTGGTTCAATTATTGTTTTACAACGTTCACAATGACCCACTGAATGAGTGTAAGCTTCTTCTTTTTCTAAAAGACCTAATTTTTTCAAATCAGCCAGAATTCTTTTTCTTGCTTCCTTTACTTCTAAGCCAGCGTATCGGCCAGCCCTTTTTGCCATTTTGCCATTATAATTAATGACTTTAATACTGGCTAGTTTGTGTTGTCTCCCAATCTCAAAATCAACCGGATCATGGGCCGGGGTAATCTTAACCGCCCCTGTTCCAAATTTAGGATCAACGGTTTTATCAGCAATAATTGGAATCTCCCTATTTAATAAAGGTAAAATAACGATTTTACCAACTAAATTTTTATGGCGTTTATCTTTGGAATTGACCGCAACAGCGGTATCCCCAAGCATTGTTTCTGGGCGGGTGGTGGCGACAGTAACAAATTTTTCCCCGGATTGGAGAGGATACTTAATATACCAGAGTTTGCTTCTAGTTTCTTTATGTTGAACTTCTAAGTCAGAAAGAGCGGTTTGGCATCGAGGGCACCAGTTAATCATTCTTTCTGCTCGGTAGATTAAACCGTCAGTATAAAGTTTTTTAAAAGTGGCATAAATTGGCTCATCGAACTTTGGGTCAAGAGTGAAGGAATTTCTGGTCCAATCACAGGAGGCACCCATCATCCGCGTTTGATTTTCAATTATTTTTTTATTGTTTAAGGTAAATTTCATTACTTCGGTAAAGAATTTCTTTCGGCCCAAATCATAGCGAGTGAGGCCCTCTTTGGTTAATTTTTTTTCAAAACTTACCTGAGTGGCAATACTAGCATGGTCAGACCCTGGTAGATAAAGAGTCGGTTGCCCGAGCATTCGATGGTAGCGAATCATAATGTCCTCAATCGCGATGACTAAGCCATGGCCGACGTGAAGCGGTGCATTGGCATTTGGAGGAGGCATAATGATGGTAAATGGTTTTTTACCTTGAATAATTTTAGGAGTAAAATATTTTCCTTTCTCCCAGAATTGGTAAATTTCTTTTTCCGTTTTTTGTGGCTCGTAAGTTTTATTCATATTTAGATTCTTCATTTTATCATTTCTTCAATCTCGAGGCTAGAGTCAGTGTGAATTTTAGAAAAGGGGATGGGATGAAAATTAAAATAGGCGCAAGCAGCGACAAAAGTGGCGTTGTCAGTGCAAAGTTGGGGTTGGGGGATAAAAAGATTGTAGCCTAAAAGAGTTTTAGTTATTTTTTCTCTTAGCCGGGGGTTGGCAGTAACGCCGCCGGCCAAAAGAAGAGATTTGACTTGGTATTTTTTTGCCGCCCGGAGAGTTTTCTCCACCAAGACATCAGTAATGGCTTCCTGGATTTCATAAGCTAAAGCACTAACTAATTCAGAATTAAGTTTACCCTGAGGAACGGAGCGACGAAGGGCTGTTTTCAAGCCAGAGAAAGAAAAATCAAAATTTTCTTGCTCAATCATCGGCCGGGGAAGCTTAAAAGATAATTGCGAATTTTCTAATTTTCCAATTGCGAATTTTGAAGCGGCTTGGCTAATAGCCGGGCCACCAGGGTAACTTAAGCCTAAAAGCCGGGCACATTTATCAAAACACTCGCCGGCCGCATCATCCCGCGTCCCGCCTAACCATTTTATTTGGCGGTGATTTTTCATTAAAACCAAATCTGTATGTCCACCAGAAACCACCAAACCAATCGCCGGAAACTCCGGCTCTATGTTCTTTATTCTATATTCTTTATTCTCTGGCGTAAGCCAGTTAGCATAAAGGTGTGCCTGTAAATGATTAACAGGAATAATTGGTTTTTGCCAAACATAAGCCAAGGTTTTAGCGGTTTCTACCCCAACTAGAAGTGAGCCAATTAGACCTGGGCCAACAGTAACGGCAATAGCATCAATGAACTCTTTACCCAGAGCCTCTTTGATGACTGGAATAATACATTTTAATTGTTCCCGTGCTGCCACTTCTGGGATAATCCCGCCGGTTTTTTGATGAAGTTCAACTGAAGAAGCGACCATATTTGTTAAAATTTTTCTGCCATCTTCAACGACAGCCGCGGCCGTTTCATCACAACTGGTTTCAATTCCTAGAATTTTCATTTTATGGAGTAACTGGCCCTTTCAAAAAGATGGCTTGCCAAGGACGATAATTTGAATAGAAAGTTCTGTTTTGCAGAATTTCCCCGTTTCGTTCAACCTTGTAATCAAAAGCCACTTTAGCTCCCCAGGCTTTCCAGTCAACTTGTTTGACTTTTCCAGGTGGTAAAGTAGGGTCGTCTTGGTATAAATCGGGTGGCGGAGGAGCTTGGTCCCAGATTCTAGATTTGGAAATGGTGACTTTGCGCCCATCACTGGTCCCGTAAAGTTCAAAATTCAAACGACTATTTTTGGCGTCAATTTGGGTTTGAATTAAAATATGGGTAGGGGTATCATTTTTGATTTTTAAATCAGCCGTTGGGTCAAAAACAGTCGCGTCCAAACCGACATCAGAATTTTGTTCATAGTAGGCAACACGATAAGCATGGGCATGGCGTTCTAAAATAGGCAGTCCGGCATTAAGCATTGCCCGGAATAGAGTGGTGGAAACTTGGCAGACTCCACCGCCGTCACCTAAAATTGTTCGTCCTTCTTTGATAATGTAGGCTTCTTTGTAGCCAGTTAACTGAGAAACTTCACCCAGGCTTTGATTAAAGGAAAATGTTTCTCCTGGTGAAATTAGAATTCCATTTAACTTGGATGAAGCCAGTTGAATATTGTGAACCCTTGAAGAGATTGACCCCCGGAAATAAGAAATACCCCTACCGATAATTTCTTTGATGCCCAAATTATTAACATCGGCAGTTTTAATGTTGGGGGGCGTAGTAGTTGTTGGAAGTTCAAGGGTGATTTCCTTTTCTCCCTGCTCGAGTTTGGCTAAATTTTGGGCAATTAAATCGACTGTTTTCTTTTGGTCTAAATTTTCCCCTTCTTTGGCAGGACGAAATTCCACCACCTTTCCCCCTAAGAATTGAAAGGTAGCATTTTGCGGTGGGCGGTTAATGGAAGAAGCCAAGCCGGCTGACCAACTGGCAATTTTATCTTGGTCAAAACTGTTGGTGAAGGAAAGAAACTCGATTAAATCATCTTCCTTAAGCTCCCAGCTGGTTTCTTCATCGGCTACCAAAATCATTTTTTTGCCAAGAAATTTTTCGGCCCGCTGGCGGGTATTTTCAATTTGTTCAGGAGTTAACGTTGGTGAAATTTGAATGAGAGGTATTTGGATGGGTTCAAAATTGGCGGTTGATAATTGATGGTTAACTAAGGAGAGAAATTGTCTTTTATTCAGTTCCTGTCCGTCTTTGCCTTGTTCGATGATAATCCGCGACTTTTCTCCAGAGGGTGTGGCGGTGGCCACTTTAATTGTTGGTTCAATGGTAGGAATATAAATTTGGGCAGAAATGGTGGCAATTTGACTTTCGAAGAGATTTTGATTGAAAGTATATTCCGGGTTGATATTAGTGCCTTTAAGCCAACTTCTAATTTTGCTTTGAAAATCGTTGAAAGTTTTTCCTTCCCGGCCGACTCGATAAGCTTTTCGCGCGGTGGCATTAGCTTGGTAGGTAAATTCAATTTTTGTCAAACCTAAATCCCATTTCTGCTTTTCCGTTTTTAACTCCAATTGGGGTTGAATTTGAGCGAGAGAAGCCTCAATGGTTTTGGTTGCCTGGGTTACAGTTTGATTGCCGACAGAATAGCCCAAGATTTTTACACCAGGATAAATTTTATGCCAGTAGGCCAAGTGATAACAAGCAAAGAGTAAAACCGCCAGAGCAATAAAACTTCCTACAAACCAGGTGATGAGTTTTTGAAACAAATTGCTCTTAGCTGAATTTGGACCTTGCACTTTTTTCTTCATTCTGTATATGATAACATCAGATTAATGCCTGACCAAAATCAATTTCCTAATCCTCCCGCAGAAAACCAAGATTCTCCTCCTGAGAATCAAAATTGGCCTCAAGAAACAACTAAGCCAGTTTTTAATACCGAGCCCAATCCGTCTCCGTCACCTAGCCCAGAAATAAATCCAGAACAAAGTAATTTTCAAGAAGTCAAACCGCCTTTAGAAACTACCAGTTTTAGTTTGGAAAGTCAACCACGGGGAGGTGGCCTGAAAAAAGTCTTGATGGTTTTTGTCGTTCTTTTAATTTTAGGTTTGGGAGGATTGGCTCTCTTTAAATTTGTTTTACCCAAAATTCAAAAACCTAAAGAAATTACCTTGCGTTATTGGGGTTTGTGGGAGCCGGCAAATGTTATGCAGGGTATTATTACCGATTGGCAAAAAGATCACCCTCAAGTCAAGATTGAATATACCCAGCAATCGCCTAAAGAATATCGAGAAAGATTACAATCGGCCCTAGCGCGCAACGAAGGTCCGGATCTTTTCCGTTTTCATATCACTTGGTTGCCTTTGTTGAAAAATGAACTTGAGGCTGTGCCGGCGGAAGTGATGAGTGCGGCCGAGTTTGAAAAAAATTTTTATCCGGTGGCCAAAGAAAATTTACGCTCTGGCTCGGCCTATCTGGGGCTGCCTTTAGAAATTGATACCCTAGCTTTGTTCTATAATCAACAAATTCTTCAAGCCGCCGGCAAAACACCACCGACTTCTTGGGACGAATTGAGGCAATTGGCCATTGATTTAACTACCCATGATGAGTCTGGTCGTCTTCAAACCGCCGGCGTGGCCTTGGGCACAACCACTAATGTTGACCATTGGTCAGATATTTTAGGCTTGATGATGTTACAAAATGGGGTTGATTTGGCTAAGCCCAACACCAAATTGGCCGAGGATGCTTTAACTTACTTTACTATCTTTAAAAATGCCGATCGGGTTTGGGATGAAACCTTACCGTCTTCCACAGCCGCTTTTGCCACTGGTAAAGTCGCGATGTATTTTGGTTATTCTTGGGATGTTTTTGAAATTAAAAATCTTAATCCCACCTTGGATTTTCGCATTGTCCCGGTGCCCCAATTACCAGGAACAGATTTGGCCTGGGCTTCTTTCTGGGTAGAGGGAGTAGCGAAAAAAAGCCAGCAGAAAAAAGAAGCCTGGGAATTTTTACAATTTTTATCCTCTCCCCAAACAATGCAAAAGCTCTACCAAAGCCAATCTCAAGTGCGTTTATTCGGCGAGCCTTACTCTCGAGTGGAGATGGCTAATCTTTTGACCAACAATGCTTTGGTCGCCCCCTTTATCAATCAGGCACCTAAGGCCAAAACTTGGTATTTATGCTCTCGGACTTATGATAATGGTCTCAATGACCGGATGATTAAATATTTTGAAGATGCGGTTAACACCGTTAACTCTGGGCAGCCAGTTCAAGAAGTTTTGGCCACAACTGAACAGGGCGTGAGTCAGCTACTTTCGCAATACGGATTAGGCAGTTATACCGTCAGATAGATGGAAAAACTTCAAAAAGCAATTCTTAAGACACTTGCCTATGCTGATGTTTTTGGCTATCCACTAATCTCCAAGGAACTTTACCGGTTTCTTATCGCTGATGAAGTTTTTAGTTCTGTTTCTTTTAGGAAGGTTTTTACGCGAATAAACGTGAATGAAAAGCGCCTGCCTGCTGGCAAGGCAGGAATTGACACGAATGGAAAATACTTTTTTCTCAGAGGACGGAAAGGGATTGTATCGTTGCGGAAAAAGCGAGAAAAATGGAGCCAAAACAAATTACAAATCGCCCAAAAGGTGGCCAAATGGTTAAAAACAATTCCTTTCATTAAAATGGTTGCTGTGACTGGCAATTTAGCCATGAATAATTCAGATAAAGATGATGATATTGATTTGTTAATCATTACTGGCAAGAATCGTTTGTGGCTAACCAGATTTTTAACGGTTTTGCTGGTAGAATTAGTGGCTAACCGCCGTCGGCCTGGTGATAAAGATGTTGAAGACAAAATTTGTTTAAATATGTTTTTAGCTGAAGATTGTTTACGAGTTCCCGAAAAAGAGCAAGATTTGTTTTCCGCCCATGAGGTTTGCCAGCTAAAACCGATTTGGTCTAAAAATAATGTTTATCAGGAATTTATAACTCAAAACCAATGGTATCAAAAATTCTTGCCAAATTGGAAACCATAGCCAGACGGATTCAATTGAAATATATGTCTTCTCATCGGACGACTGAAGTGGTTGAACCCGGTCGGATTCTTTTCCATCCCCAAGACTGTCGGAAACGGATTATGTTAGAATACGAAAAAAGACTAAAAAAGTTAGGAATTAAAAAATAGATGAATAATGTTTGGGGCGCTCCTTTAATCAGTGTTTTTATCATCAGCCTGCTTTCCTTTGTCGGGCTTTTGTTTTTGGCTTTCAAAAAGGAAATACTGCAAAAACTTTTGCTTTTTTTAGTCAGTTTTGCCACCGGCGGCTTGCTGGGCGGGGCTTTTTTGCATTTGCTGCCGGAAGCCGCAGAAGAACTAGGTTTAGGTTGGAATTTTTCGCTGATGACTTTAGGTGGGATTTTGGCTTTTTTTATTTTGGAGAAATTTATCTTCTGGCGCCACTGTCATATTCCGACCTCGAAAACTCATCCCCATCCAGTGGTTTTTATGAATTTAGTTGGTGATGGTTTCCATAATTTATTAGATGGAGTAATGATCGCTGCCAGCTTTATGATTGATTTTTCTTTAGGTTTAGCGACGACCTTAGCGGTTTTGATTCACGAAATCCCTCAAGAAATCGGGGATTTTGGGGTTTTAGTTTATGGCGGTTTTAGTAAAGTCAAAGCCTTGCTTTTTAATTTCGCCTCAGGTTTGGTCGCAGTTTTCGGCGCGGTTTTGACTCTTACTTTGGGAGTAAAATTCACAAACCTGATTCCCTTATTGATTCCTTTTACTGCTGGGGGTTTTATTTATATTGCCAGTTCGGATTTAATCCCTGAACTTCATAAAGAAACTAATCTTTTAAAATCAGGGGTTCAACTTTTAGGTTTGCTTTTAGGCATTGGCTTGATGCTTCTTTTGACTTTCAATGAATAGCTTCGATTGAAAAAAATTTCTTTTTTTATCGACTTGACAAAATAATAATGATTAAGTATTATGAATATGTATTCATAATATAGATAGGAAAGGAGGTGAAAAACAATGCCAGGATTTGATAGAACCGGTCCTAGAGGTGTAGGCCCAATGACTGGCCGAGGTTTCGGTCCTTGCGGTTTGGGTTTGGGTTGGCGACGCCAATTCGGTCCAGGTCGAGGGATGGGAAGATATTTTGGCTGGAATTGGCCAGAAACTCCCAAAGAACAGAAAGAAGCTTTGGCTGAATATAAAAAGGCCTTGGAAGAAGAGTTGGAAGATGTTAAAAAAGAAGAAGAGGAATTAAAATAAAGAATGACCAGACCCAGAAGGCCGCGCTGTTTGCGCTTTAAGCCAAGCGTTTATTATTTTAAACCTCAAGGCATTCCCTTGCGGATGCTGGAGGAGATTGTTCTGTTGCCTGACGAGCTTGAGGCTTTAAAGCTTTATGAAGTTGATGGATTAGGGCAAATTGAAGCGGCTGGGAAAATGAAAATCTCTCAGCCGACTTTTGCCCGCACTTTAGAATCAGCCCAGAAAAAAACAGCCCAAGCGATTATTAAAGGGAAAGCTATCAGGATTGAGAAATAATCTCCTCTTGACCCCGTCTATCTTACCGTTCGCCTTTAGATACTATTCATATACGGCTCACGGTGCGATTTTAACGGGGTCTGCGGGGCGTTTAAATTGCAGAGCAATTTATTCCGCCCCTTGACAAAAAACTCTTTAGCTTTTAAAATAGCACTTGTTGTTGTTGACTGACAACAACTTTTTTATCTTGAGTAGAATCGAAAGATGCCAAAAGAAAAAAATATTAGTTCTTTGCCTAAATTAAAACCCATGCCGGGCTATGTTTTGATTGAACCAGTGGAATTGGAAAAGAAAACCGCGGCCGGTATTGTTCTTCCTGATACTCATGATGAAAAATCGCAAAAAGGCAAAGTCATTGCCTTGGGTGGGCCACAAACAACTGATTCTGGTCGCAAAATTGAACCTAATTTTAAGGTTGGTGACGTCGTTATTTACAAAAAATGGGGTGGCGATGAAGTTAAATTCGGCGTTTCTGGTCAGGAATATATTTTTGTGAAATTTGAAGATATACTGGCGAAAATAGGGTAAAAGAACAGGAGAACTGGAGAGCAGGAATTTATTTATTTCTACTCTTCTACTCTTTTACTCTCTCGCTCTAAATCATGGCTAAACAAATCGTTTATTCAGCTGAAGCTCGAGAAAAATTGAAAAAAGGCATTGATGCCGTGGCGAAAGCCGTGGGTACTACCTTGGGTCCGAAAGGTCGCAATGTTGCCTTGGATAAAAAATGGGGCGCTCCTTCGGTTGTTCACGATGGTGTTTCCGTAGCTAAGGAAATTGAGCTGGAGGACGCTTTTGAAAATATGGGAGCTCAATTAATTAAAGAGGCAGCGGACAAGACTAATGACGTCACAGGGGATGGGACGACCACGGCCACGATTTTAGCCCAGGCCATTGTTAATGAAGGGATTAAAAACTTAACCGCAGGCGCCAACCCGATGATTTTAAATAAGGGAATTGAAAAAGCCGCTGACCAAGTTTTGGAATCAATCAAAAAACAAGCCCAACCGGTTAAAGACAATTCGGATAAGATTATTCAAGTGGCCACGATTTCCGCCCAAAACGAAGAAATCGGCAACAAAATTGCCGAAGCCTTGAAAAAAGTCGGTTCCAATGGGGTGGTGACCGTTGAAGAAGGTAAAGGTTTGGAATTGGTTATTGATTACAAAGAAGGGATGGAATTTGACAAGGGCTATACTTCCGCTTACTTCATTACCAATCCGGATACCATGGAGGCGACGATTGAAGATGCCTACATTTTATTAACTGACAAAAAGGTTTCTTCGATTCAAGAATTATTGCCTTTCTTGGAAAAATTGGTCAAGGTTTCCAAAAATTTAGTGATTATTGCTGATGAAGTTGACGGCGAAGCCCTGGCCACGATAGTTGTTAACAAATTAAGAGGAACTTTCAATGTTTTGGCGGTTGAAGCCCCTGGTTTTGGTGACCGCAGAAAAGAAATGCTTCAGGATATTGCTATTTTAACCGGCGGGACAGTGATTTCCCAAGACGTCGGTCGTAAATTGGAAGATGTAACTTTGGAAGATTTGGGTCAGGCCGACCGAGTGACGGCTGATAAAGATAATACGGTGATTGTTGGTGGCAAAGGAGAGAAAAAATTAATTGATGGTAGAATTAAACAAATCAAAACTGAGTTAGAAAGAACAACTTCGGATTTTGACAAAGAGAAATTGGAGGAAAGATTAGCCAAGCTTTCCGGAGGTGTAGCGGTCATTGAAGTCGGCGCAGCCACGGAAACCGAGATGAAGGAAAAACAGGAAAGGGTTAAAGATGCGGTATCAGCCACCAAGGCGGCGATTGAGGAAGGCATTGTATCTGGTGGTGGTGTGGTTTTACTGACTGCAGCCAAAAATATTGATTTTAAAGGGTTGACAGGTGATGAACTGACTGGGGCCAAGATTGTCCAAAAAGCGATGGAATCACCGATGAAACTTTTGGCGGAAAATGCCGGTGAAGACGGAAATGTGGTGGTGGCTAATGTTCGCAAGAACCAGGAGGGTGTGGGTTTTAATGTTTTGACCGGAGAATATGTGGACATGATTAAAGCCGGGATTATTGATCCGGCCAAAGTGACCAGAACCGCGCTTCAAAATGCGGTGTCCGTGGCGACCATGATTTTAACGACTGAATGTTTGGTGACTGATCTGCCGGAAAAAGAAAAAGAATCTATGGGCGGCGCCATGCCCGGTGGAATGGGAATGTAAACTCTCGTGGTTATGAAAGAAAAAGAAAGAAAACCACAAAATCTTCAGGAATGTACTTTGTGTTTTTTGGTCAAAGAAGACAAAATTCTTTTAGCGATGAAGAAAAGAGGTTTTGGGAAGGGCAAATGGAATGGAATTGGTGGAAAAGTTAAAGAAGGAGAAAATGTTGAGCAGGCTTTGGTAAGGGAAACTTTTGAGGAAATAGGAGTAAAGCCAATGAATTTCAAAAAAGTAGCAGTTTTAGACTTTCTTTTCCCTGAGGCGCCTGAAGACATAAATTGGAATCAACAAGTCAATGTTTTTTTAGTTGAGGAGTGGGAAGGGGGACCAACAGAGTCGGAAGAAATGAAGCCTCAATGGTTTTCTGTTGATAAGCTTCCTTTTGAATCAATGTGGAATGATGATCCTTTATGGCTCCCTAGAGTTTTAAAAGGAGAAATTCTTAAGTGTGAATTTACCTTTGCTTCAGACCAAGAAACAATTAAAAATTATGCCATTAAAAAAGCCACCTAAGATAGGAAGTTGTAATTTTTCAATTACAAATACCTAAATTAGATGGCCTTCATTCTTTCATTCAGATTTTACTCTAATGATGATTTTAGTTTTTGACGCTCGGCCTTTCTCCAATCATCGGGCGGTATGGATAATGGGTTAACCATTGGAACAACTACATTGCCTAAGAGGATTTCATATTCACCATGATTGATACAAAAAAAATTCGTGTCCCCTTGTTTGGATCATCTCTGATTAGAGTCACATCGGGATAATAACAGCCGCACTTTTCAACTTCCTGACCTTTAAAATAAGGACCGGACATTTTTATTCTCTATTCTTTTTTCTTTCTTCCTTAATGGCTTTAAGTAAAATAATTAGGGCGTGTTCTGCATCTTCCTTAAGCATTTTTTTCTCTCCTTCTGATAGCTTTGGCTTGGCTGTTTCGCCATAAAATTCCAGAACCACTTCATCTCCAAACAATTCCTTTAATTCCTCTGGTATCTCACATTCAATTTGGAGATTCATTCGCTTAAGTTCTTTAGATCCCTTAGCCATAGTTAAACTCGACCTCCTACCATTTTTATTTAAAGGTGCTTTACCCAATTCTCATTAGGTAAAAACTGAATATATTTAAAAGCATTGCGTGAGAGTTAAAAAAATTGCGTTTTAACTATCAAACCCTCGCACTTTGCTGAATTGGGTAAATATAGCAAAATCAACCCACAAAGTCAATCTTATAGGTTCTTATTTCGAAGAAACAAGGTTCTGCCAAAGGCAGGTTCTTATCTAAGAATTTGAAGCGGGTTGAAAGTTTGGCCGTTGTCGTAGACCTCCAAATGAAGGTGAGAACCAGTTGACCAGCCAGTAGAACCAACGGTACCTAAAACGGTATTTTTATCCACATCTTGGCCAGTCTGAACGACCACCCTACCTAAGTGAGCATATAAAGATTTGAACCCAGAGCCATGGTTAACAGTGACATGGTTGCCGTAAGAGAAACGGCTATAGAAAACAGCTTCAACTGTTCCATCCATTACCGGATAGACAGGGTTACCCAAAGCTCCATTTAAATCCACCCCACGGTGAAACCCGGAGTAGCCTTGGGTGACTTCAAGAGAATCAAGGGGAACACGAACAGAACTTTCCGTAGTTAATTGAACCACCTGCGCGGTTAAAGCCACGGTTTCTTGAGCTTGGGTTTGATTGAAGGCGGAAATGGGAGCACTGACCACACCGGTGAATAGGACCACGGCGGCCAGATTGAACCCAAAAATCTTTTTAATAGTCTTTTTTTCAAAGAATTTTCTTAAAGACTTTTTGGCATGTTTGTAAGTCATATTGTGGGTTAATTTAGCCCACAAAAAAATCCTCCTACGATAGGAGGATTTGGCTTATGGTACCAAAAAATTCTCAAAAAGTCAAGTTTTACAGTGCGTAACAAGTTTTGAGGCGCGAGGGGGAATCGAACCCCCGCATCGAGGTTTTGCAGACCCCAGCGTTTCCACTTCGCCATCGCGCCGTGTTTAAAATTTTATCATTCCCTACTCTTTTTGACAAATGATGATAGATTATGATATCCTTATTCATCATTATGAAGAAAAAAGGGTTGATGATTGTTGTTGGGGTTTTGGTTTTAGTTTTAATCGGCCTGATTGTGAGAAGCAAATTTTTTGGTCGTCAAGGGCCAGGCGCTCTTCAAGTTTCTGCTACCCCCCGGGCTACCGTTTTTATTGATGGGACCCAAGCCGGGATGACGCCTTTTTTTAATGATAAAGTAAAAGCCGGCGAACATATCATTAAATTAGTTCCCGAATCAACCACTGATAGCCTTACTTCCTGGGAAGGGAAAGTTAATTTATTGCCGGGAATCATTACCGCCATCAATCGAACTTTAGGTAGTAGTGAATCAGTTTCTTCCGGTGAAATGATTAGTTTAGAAAAAATCGGTCGCAAGGATAAATCTTCTTTGGCCGTGGTTTCGATACCCGATCAGGCTGTGGTTAAAGTTAACGGTGAACCAAAAGGTTTTACGCCTTTAACGATTGATGATTTAGCCCCAGCTGACTATCAGGTAACGATCAGTAGTTCTGGCTATGAGGAAAGAAGTGTTTCGGCCCACGCTGTGGGCGGCTATAAATTGATTATCAATGTTCAATTGGCTCAAAAAATAGAAGGGATTGAGCAAGCCACCCCGAGTAGTGAGCTTGAAGAAGGAAAAGTGACACCTACGCCCAAAACAACCATTATCCCCACCCCCAAAACAACGCCTAAAGTTGAAGCCACTCCGCCAGCCAAACCATATGTTAAGATTAAAGAAACACCAACCGGCTTTTTGCGAGTGAGAATGGGTCCTTCGACTTCAGCGACTGAAGCCGCCAAGATTAATCCTGGCGAAATGTATCCTTATTTAAATGAAGAAGATAGTGGTTGGTTGAAGATTGAATACGAAACTGATAAAGAAGGTTGGGTTTCCGGGGTTTATGTAGATTTGGTTAAGTAAGGCGTTTACTTCTGATTTTTAAAATTCCCAAAAAAACAAAAATAATTACACTGATAATTAGTATGGCGTATTCGCCGGCGTAATTTGGTTCTTGTCCGGTGGTGATATCATCCAAGGCCGCCCAATCTAAAAGCAAAAGAGTAAAAACAATCAACCAAACCCAGATTTTTTTCATTTTTCTTATTTTATCATGCTCTTAAAAATTGTATAATCAAAGAAGATGAAGAAAATAGTCTTGGTTTTTCTCTTTATTATTTTTGTTTTGGCAATTGCCTATTTTTTTGTTTTTCGTAAGGGAATAAAATTTTCAGGTGTAAATTTGCCTCAAAACGAAATAGGAGAAATTATTAAGAAAATAGGCAAAGAATTTAAAAATAAGTATAAAAATAATGAAATCTCTTACTCGGATAAATTAGGATTATGGTGGATTAGCCCCGAAGGCTTAGACATTATTAACCCTAACTCTTCAGGGGTCTCTTTGAGCTTAAGTTGTGCGCCAGGAGAAGCTTTGCCAGAGAAAGATTTAGTTATCCTCGTACCAATAGTTGATAAAATTTTTATGGAAAACAACTATAAAGTAAATAGCCTTAATAGCTCAATATCATTTAAAGATGATAAATTTTATAATTATGTTAAAGCTTATGAGAAAGAAGAGATAAAATGTGTTTTAACGGCTACTCCTGATTGCCCCAGTGGTGATCCTGAAAAAGAGCCCCATAATTACCTTTCTGTTGTTTGTACTGATAGCTACGAAAAAAATTACCAAGAGCAAGTCTCTCTCTTAAGAGATTTAAATATCAAAGATGCCGTCATTAATGTTTCTAAGATAAAAGATGATTTTGTTTATTTAAACATTAACCTTCGCCGGACTGGCTACTATATGATTGCCAAAAAAGAAAATGGAAAATGGAAAGAAATTTTTTCTGGGCAAGATTATCCTCAATGTAGTTTAATGGAAAAATATAAAGTTCCCAAAGAAATTTATTTAGATTGTTATTAATTAAAGATAAATTCTAAAAAGAAGGGGGGTGAAAATAATGATAGGTTTTGTTGACAATATTGAAGAAAAAACCCTAGCTAATACTTTCTTTCGTGAAGTTCTTTTTACTGGAAAATATTCTCAATTGGTGGTGATGTCGCTTTTACCTAATGAAGAAATTGGTATGGAGACTCACCCGACAGTTGACCAGTTTTTTAGAGTTGAAAAAGGCCAAGGAAAAGTGATTATGAACGGTGAAGAACATGAGATTAAAGATGGGAGTGCGATTGTGGTTCCAGCCGGAGCCGAACATAATTTCATTAACACTTCCGCCAGCGAAGAATTGAAGCTTTATACTATTTATTCACCACCTAATCACCCTGACAAAAAGATTCACCGGACCAAAGCGGAAGCAACGGCTGATGAGGAAGACCACGTTTAGATTAAGCCTTCACCCCGTAGATAATGAAGATAACAAATAAACCCCAAATGATGACGGTAGCTAAAAGTGGTCCGTCGGATAAGAGAACTTTTTCTGGCGATTCGGCCCGCTCACCCTGGTAGACAATATTCATATAACGCATGACTCCGTAGATAACAAAAGGGATGGTGGTCATGAGCCATTTATTAATACCGGCCAAGGTTAAAGGCAGTTTAGCCAAAATAGGGGCTGTTCCGACAATCGGCGGAGGGGCAAAGAAGGTAAAGAGAGCATAAACTAGCCAGGTTGCATTGGCGAACATGGAAAGATAAGCATCTAGTAAATCATTGGTATAAAAAGTTAAAGTTTTACGATGGTGGGGGGCCATTTCTTGTAAAAAAGCCAATTCCGCCCTTCTTTTACCCACAGATAAGAACAAAGCTAAAGAAACGACACAAAGCAAAAACCAAACATTCATATGGACATTGATGGCAAAGGCCCCAGCATAGACTCTTAAAATAAAGCCACTGGCAATAATCAGAACGTCTATAATAATAATGTTTTTAAGATAAAAGGTATAGCCAAGTTGTAAAACTAGATAAGTTAAAAGAGTGAAGAAAAAGAAAAAACCCAAACTGAATGATAAAGACAAGGAGAGAAAAATTCCCAAGATAGCGATAAACAAGGCCACGGGGAGAGGTATTTTACCTGAGGCAATCGGGCGATTTTTTTTAAGGGGATGGAGGCGGTCGTTAGGCAAATCGATAATGTCGTTGATTAAGTATAAAGAGGAAGTGGCCATGGAAAAAATGACCACCGCCCAGACAATCGTCCCAAAATTTTTACCGACAAAAAGATTTCCAGAAAAGATTAGAGGGGCAAAAAGACTTAAGTTTTTGAGCGTTTGCCGCGGCCGGATCGATTTAAATAAGTTGAAAAGAAATTGAACCATAAAAGCAAGATGCCAATAATGAGCAGTAACATGACCATTGTATAAAATTTTTGCAGGCTGCGCAAATTCAAAGCTAAAATTCCCAATAAGGCGGTGATTCCCCAATAAAAAAGAGCCGTTCTTCTTTTCCCCCAGTGCCATTCATCTAAAAGTTTATGGTGAAGGTGACCTCTGTCGCCCCAGACTGGCGAACGGCCCGTTGTCACCCGGCGGATAATGGAATAAACAGCATCGATGAAGGGAATACCCAAAACCACCAGCAGTGTCCCGATTTTGGTGGTGGATAAGATGGCTAAAACCGCCAAAAGAAAACCCGCCAAGGTTCCTCCACCGAAACCTGGCATAATTTTTTGGGGGTAGAAATTGTAGGGCAAAAAACCTAAAAAGGCGCCAGCTGTTACCGCCGCCAAAATTGTCACCGGCCATTGGGTAATATCGGCCGAGAAACGGAAAGCTAAAAAGCCGATGGTTAAGGCGGCCACCACAACAATACCTGGAAGTTGTCCATCAAAACCAGCTGACCAGTTGGTAATATTGGCAAGAAAGCTAATCCACAAGAGGGCAAGTAAAATGGCCAGAATTTGGTTGAAATGGATGATATCACCGCCTAGGGGGTTGGTGATAAAAAAGATGCGAATACCGGAAATCACGACCAAAAAGGCCGCTAAAAAACAGCCAATGAGCCTTAAATAAGGATTAAGGTCATGTTTATCATCCAAAATGCCTAAGATTAGTAAAATGGTGGCTCCACCCAAGATGCCTAAAAGATAGCGATCGAGAGGCAGAAAAATAACACTCCCAACTACTAAGGCTAGCCAAAGAGGAATCACCCCGGCCCGAGGGACAGTCTTCTGATGAAGCTTAGCCGGATGTTTTCTTTTGGTTGGGTCATCAACTAAACCAAATTTCCAAGCCAGCTTAATGGTTAAAGGAGTGGTGAGTAAAGCGACCAAAAAGGCCACAACCAATGGCAAGATGATAAGTTTAATTAAAATCATGGCTAAATGGCTAATCTAATAATTTGAATAAGCGTAATTAAAGACAAGAAATTAAAAACCAAAATGATGCTAATTAAAATTTGATTGATGAGTTTTTCGCCTTTTGGGACAAAAGAAAGGACAAACAAATTGACAAAAAAGACCAACAAACCCAAACCAGGTAAAATAAAAAGATTGGCAGGGTGAACGAGTTGTTCTTCACCCCAGGGGCGAGAGTAAAAAAGTGGTAATTGGGGTGGCAAAAAGGTCCAGGTAATGATAATTAAAAGAACCTCAATAAGCCAAATGATAATGGCCAATTGGAAAATTTGTTTCAAACCCTGGCTTTCAAAAGAAGGAATTAATTTCATATTTGGTGGTGGCAGACCTAAATAATTTTATCATAACCGGGAGATTTTCGGGAGACGATAGAAAATTTCCATATTGCCTATTTGTTGAAAAGGAACATAGTTATTTTCGATAAAATCTTGCAATTGAGGAAAAGAGGCTTTTTCGTCCTGAGCCCAAACCAACCAACGAGGCGGGGATTGCTTGAGGTTTTTGATGGTTTCTTCATAGCTATGAAGATCGATAATATGGTAAGAAACTGTGTAGCGGCCGACAGGCAGACGATGAGTGAGGGCATAAATTGAGGGTTTTACTCCCCAGATAAAAATTTTTTCTTGAAGCTCAGAATGACTTCTTAAGAAAACCGCTGTTTGGTAAAGAGAACTAGTTTGATGGTCGGAATAATTCAAATACTCTTGGCGAGATTTAATTTTAAAAGCAAATTGATAAAAATTTTTAAAGTAAGGGAAATTAGGGTAATACCAAAAATGAAAACTGACAAAAACCCAGATAAGAATCAGAATGAAGTAAATTGGCAGTGGTTTTAACCAGATTTTTGTTTTTGGCAAGTTTAATAGGCCAAAGGAAAGCGAAAAAGCTGGCAAAACTTGAAGCAGATAGTGAGGATAAGGACGCGCTGATAGAAGGGCGGCAAAAAGGGAAGTAAAGAACCAAAGGATAATTGTTTTGAATGGCAAAGAGATTTTTTGGCGCAACAGAAAAAGAAGCAAAATAATCAGAAGCAATAAACCACCTCTGACTAAAAGACCGATGGGCAAACTACTGACTTTACTGGCCTGATTTCCCCAAGAGGAAAGATAGGGTAGATTTTGGAAAAAAGCCGCCTGCAGATATAACATGAGAGAATTTTTAAAGCCGAAATAGATGAAAGTGATAATAATGGGGATAAGAAAACCGACCAGTAAGAATAAGAAGCGAGAAAGAATAACTTTGAAACTTTTTTGATCGGTAAAAAGAAGACAAACCAGCAAAGCCGCCAAGAAATCAAAGATGGCCGGGATTTTAAAAAGAACGGCCAAGCAAAAAAGAATACCGGCTAAAAACCAAGTGAAGGTAAATTTAGATTTAGTCTTTGCTTGCCCCAAAAATTTTAAGATTAGATAAAAACCAACGATGGTTGGCAGTAGCATAAAGTTTTCGGCATTAGCGATATTGCCCTCAAAAGTAGGTAGGCTGGTTAAAATCGCAAAAACACTGGTGGAAAGAAGAACTGAGAATCGGTTTTTGGCGAAAAGAAATTGTGCCAGTCGGTAAAAAACAAAAATAGTAGCCAAGCTCCAGGCAAGAAGAAGGAGGCGGTAGTTGAAAAAACTTCCAGAAAAAGCCGCCAAAAGGTAAATTAAAGGAGGTTTGTTGTCGTGAATATCGCGATAAAGTACTAAGCCCCTTCTTATGGCTTGTCCCAGGGTTAGATAGATGCCTTCGTCGGCATAGGTGAAAGGTTCGAATAAAGAAGGAAGACGCAGTAAAAAAACCAGAACAAGAAGAAGCCAAGGCCAACAAGTGAAAAAAATTTTTTTAATCCCTTTACCGTTCATCATGGGCAGTTATTTTTTCTATTTTCTACAACTTTTCTGTCACTTTATATTCCAGTCTTTTGCCGATCATCAATCTTGTTTGAGAGTCAATCGCCGGGAGGACTGCCATAAACAAAGCGGCGACGGGCATTAAAACCCATTGGATGTTTTCCCAAAGCGGATATAAACGCGAGGCTTCTTTTCTAGCTAGTTTGGGCCGAATGAGGCGATCAAGGATAATCATAATGACCAGGAAAATTAAACAGGTGCTTAAGATATATTGGGAAATCCGTGGTAAATTATAACTTAAAGCCGTTTGGCGGAAAAAAGGATTAACCAGAGCTGGCAGCCAGGCTCCTAAGGTTAAGATAAACCAGTTGGTTGACCAAAGCAGGTGGCTTTCGATGACTTTATAGACCCGGAAGAATTTAGTCAAAAGAGGAATTTCTGGGTGTTTTAAAGCTTGTTTGATGGCATAAGGAATGTCAGTCGCCCCCCAGGCATGACGTTTGCATTGCTGATATCGGTTTTTTAAAGCTGAAAGATAAGTTTTCCCTTCAGGGGCATCGATGCTGGTGGGTAAAAAGATAGGCTCGACTTCAACCAACCCCTTTTTAGCAAAAAAGGATTGTAAAAAGATATGCCAATCTTCAGGGATAATATCCGTATCCCAATACCCAACGTCATCAAGCAGTTTTAAAGAAGTGGAGTAACTAGAGTAATTAAAAAACAATCCACCCGGTTCTTGGATACTAGAGAGATACCCAACATTGCTTAAAGTGCCGGTGATGCGGATGAAAGCAGGTACCCGCCAATAGTTGTTATACCAGCAGATAGGTGACTGCCAAAAGCGTAAATAGCGATTTTGATTCAAGGCAAAATGATAAGTTAAAGCCGAAAAATATTTGGGGTGGAAATGGGCGTCGGCATCGCAGCTGGTGATAGTGATTTTATTGATATCTAAACCCTCGTTGTCAATCAGGATTTTTCTGATTTCTTTGGCCGCCCAGGCCTCATTAGAGGCTTTCCCTTTGATTTCTCCCACGATGCCGTCAGGGTGAAAAATAGCTACTAGTTTGCCAAATTGACCCTTGAATTGTTGAAGCAACTCTTCAGCACGCTGATGGGAATCAGCGGCTCTTTCCTCCATGGCTAAAACCACGACCAATTGTTTTTTGTCAATGTCTTTTTGGTGACTTAAAACTTCCAGGGTTGCGCCAAGGGTTTTAACCGATTCGTTGTAATTGGGAATAATAATAATGTTTTTAATTTCCCTCCAGGGGAATGAGTTTTTCTTTTTATCTTGCTGGCATTTTTTAAACCAGTTGGTTTTTTCGTTGCGGCGAATTTTGATATAACCCCTAACGCCTAAAATACCGCCTTGAAAGGAACGATAAAACCAGTAAACCAAAAAAGCGATGGTGAAATAAGCGACTATCCGAGGAATAAAAAAAGCGCCCCATAACGGGAAAAGAATAAACAACCAGGCAGTGCTTCCTGGCAGAATTTCCAGTAATCTTTGAATTTTCCTATCGTGTTTTTCCAAAAAACGTTGCATGAGTATTTTTCGTAACGATTTTCGCTAATTGATTAAGAGTCAGGCCTTTTAGTTTAGCTAAAAATTCAGCTATTATTTTAACATTTTTCGGTTCATTTCGCCAGAAAGAAGCCGAATAGGTTTCATTTCGCCAGAAAGAAGCCGAATAGGCTTCATTTCTCAAACCACGATAAGGTTCGGGTGAAAGAAAGGGGCAATCAGTCTCCAATAAAATTTTTTCCAAGGGGATGAGCTTGGTCACATTCTGTAGACCACTGTCGTAGGTCAGATTGCCGTCAAGGCCAAAATAAAAACCAATTTCCTCGACTTTTTTAATGTCGCTTTTGCCGCCGGAATAACAATGAAAAACACCGGCCAACTTTCCTTTTGAAGAATTAAGATATCTTTTTAGGATGAAAAGGACTTCATCAAAAGCCTTGCGGGAATGAACTAAAATCGGTAAGTTCAAATCTAAAGCTAACTCAATCTGCTTTTCAAAAAGAAAAATTTGTTCCTTTTCTGAGCGGTCTTTTTCTTTTGGTGGAGCTGGAGAAAAATCAATCCCGCATTCGCCAATGGCAATAACTTCGCTGTTTTTGGCCAATTTCTTTAACTGCTCTATCTGCTCTTTTAGTGAAAGCTTTTCTTGAAAGTCGGTTTGGTGGGGGTGGATACCCACGGCGGCGTAAATAGTGCTTGGATATTTTTTGGCGATTTCAATAGCTTTAACTGAATCAGCAATGTTACTACTAACACAGATAATTTTAGTTACCCCATTTTTGACAGACCGGTCAATTACCTTATCCAGGTCATTTTTATAGTCAGGAAAATTAAGATGGGCGTGGGTATCAATCAGATTAAAATTCATGGAGTCCTTTAATTAGAATTACATTATCTTTTTCTAAAAAAATGAATCTAAAATTTGCCTTTTCAAGAATTTTAAGGATTGGTTCAAGCTGGTTTTCGGGATTAGTTTTGGGCGTTTCGTGATATTCCAAAATTATGTTTTTGACCAGACTAAGTTTTTTGGCAGATTCGTGAATGACTTTTCCCTCAACCCCTTCAACATCTATTTTTAAAAGATCCACTGGGATGGTTAAAAAACGAGAAAGTTTAACAGCCTGAACAAGAATAGACGTAGGCGGTTTTCGACTACCCCAAATATTTTCAATTAAAGAATCTCCCCATGTCCAGGGAATTTTACTGGTTGAATCGATGTAAAGCGACTTTTTACCTTCTTTATCCCAGACAGCAGTTTCAATGACTTTGACGTTTTTTAAGTGATTGGCTTTGATATTCAATCGTAAAAGTTTAGCCGTATTGGGATTAGGTTCAAAGGCTATTATTTTAGCTTTGGGGTATTTGCTTTTGAAATAAATTGTGGCCAAACCAATATGAGCACCAACATCAAAAATAAAGGGTTTGGGATTGTTTAAATCTATTTGGTACTCCCCCTTTTTAAAAATATTTTTCCACAATCTCTCGAATTCTTCTTTATTATTGAAATAAAATAATAGTCCATTTCGTTTTAGGCTTTTAATTTTCATTTCAGACACAGGGAGGATTGGTCTTTCAATCTTCATTTTAGCCGCGGGAAAAGTGGCGCTTCGGCTTTAATTTTCGGCCCCTGGAATTGAGCTTTAATTTTTTCGGCAGTTTCGGGAAGGAAGGGAGTTAAGGGGCTGGCAATTTCTTGAACTTTCTTGACTAAATTTTGTAAAACCTTGTCCAATTCATTTCCATTAAGTAGCCAAGGTTTGTTTTGGTCAAGATAATGATCAGCCTCCGAAATTTTCTTCCAAAGATATTTAAGTGCTTCATCAAAACGATATTCATTTAAAAATTGATTTAGTTCACTCCAATGAATTAATTCATTGGAGTTTTGAGGTTCAAAGTTAGAGTGTTCGCAGAGCTTGGCGACACGAGCGACTAAATTACCCAAACCATTAGCTAAATCGGCATTATAAGCATTTTTAAATTTTTCAATAGTAAAATCACTGTCTTCCCACGGATGAATTTTTGCCAATAGGTAATATCGAACCGCGTCCGTTCCGTATTGAGAAACCAGCTCAAACGGGTTGATAATGTTACCTAAACTCTTGCTTATCTTTTGTCCGTTGACAGTTATAAAGCCGTGGATAAAAACTTGTTTCGAGTTAGGCAATCCTGCCGCCATTAACATCGCCTGCCAGATTGCAGTTTGTTGGCGTAGATTATCCTTTCCCGCCACTTGGGTACCCGGCCAAAAGTCTTTGAAGTTTTTGAGATTTTCCGGCCACCCAAGAGTTGATATGTAGTTAATAAGGGCATCAAACCAGACAAACATTACGTGATCCGGATCTCTAGGAACGTCAATTCCCCACGGCATTTTGGCTTTAAGTCTGGAAATACTGAAATCCCCCAACCCACTTTTAACGAAGGCCTTAATTTCGTTGAATTTTGATTCAGGGATAACAAAGTCAGGGTTTTTTTCGTAAAACTTTAGAAGTTTATCTTTAAACTTGGAAAACTTAAAGAAATAATTTTCCTCATTATAAATTTCTATCTTCTGGTCGGGATGGAGTAGGCACCTGCCGTTAACGAGCTCCGAGTCTGTCTTTTCTAGCTCGCACCCAATACAGTATTTAATGCTGTAATTTTTCTTTTCGACGTAGCCGTTTGCTTCGCACTTTTTCCAAAATTCCTGAGCCGCCCTTATATGATGAGGATCGGTTGTTCTTATGAAGTTGGTATAACTTAAGTTAAGAGTTTTCTTTAAATCATCAAATTTGGCCGCGTATTCGTCACAGTAAGCCTGGGGATTCTTTTTTGACTCGAGTGCTTTACGATAAATCTTAAGTCCATGTTCATCGGTACCAAAGTTAAAGACAATATCATATCCCTCAAGTTTTTTAAATCTCGCTATCGTATCTGCTTGAACAATTTCCAGAGCAAAACCGATATGTGGCTCTGCATTTACATACGGCAGGGTAGTAGTGATATAAAATTTTTTATTATTCATAGTTTTCTTTATTTTAAACTAAAAAACCTCCTTTTGAAAGGAGGCTGACGTAAATCTTTAGCTTGCCAAAGATTACTTACGTCTTTTAAACATCTGGGTAATCTTTTTTGTCCATCTTTCGGCCCATTCATCGGCATAGATTTTTTGCAAAGCTGTTTTAAACCCCTTACCTTTTTTTGCTTCGCGGGCGACAGTGGCAACTGTGGTTGAGGAAACAGCCAGATTTTCCTTAATCCAACTGTAGGTTTTACCCTTTTCTAAAAAGTAGGTAATTCCCAATCTTCTGGCAATAACTTCTTGTTCGTTGTTGCCTAAAAAACTCGCCAAAAAATCTTTGGCCTCATGGGGATTTTTGATATCCGTAACGACCTGATACAAGAGGTTAGAAATTTGTTTTTTAATCTTTGGACTGATTTTCTTTTTTGAAACCTGCATAACAAATGGTGTTTAAGGCAGTTTAATTAATTAAATGGGGCAGGAGAACTAGAGTTGAATTAATGAAACGATTCTAATCGAATTAAACCACTTCCCAAATAATTTGTCAACTGATTAGTGGCGTGATTTGAATAAATAAATACCTAAGAGTAGGAAGATAAGTGTTAAAAGTGAAAGATTAAGAATGTTTCCAATTTTAAAATAGCGGAAAACAAGAAATAAAATCAACCAAATGGCTGTGATAGCGCCTAATTTAGAATTAGCAAAAATCAGAGCACTGGTGAGAAAAACCGCTAAAAAAAGAGAAAGGTAAAAGGTAAAAATTAAAGGGTTATTGGCTGGAGGGAAAAAATAAACCAACCATCCCCAAAACCCCCAAAAAACCAGAGCTAAAATTAAAGCCGGAAGAAAATTTTTACGCCTTTTGATTTTGGCGGCGGTAATTTTTTCCACAATAGAAATTATATACCAATAGGTGATAAAATAAACCTACTGTGAATAGGGAAATTTATCTTCTTTCAGCTTTAATTATTGTTGTCGTGGCAACTGCTGTCGTTTTGATTCTCAGGAAACTGGCCGAAATTAAAGAGGCAACTAAGCCCGATGAAACCCTTAAAGACTGGCTTAAATCTCAACAGCAATCAAGCCAGTTAATGTCTAGGTCTATCAATGAACGTTTGGATAATGCCGCACGGGTCATTGGTCAGGTGCAGCGCAACATCGGCGAGATGTCGGAGATTGGCCGAGGAATGAAAGATATTCAAGAATTCCTTCGCTCGCCCAAACTGCGAGGTAATATTGGTGAACAGGTTTTGAAAGAATTACTCGCCCAAATGCTACCGAAAAACTCCTTTTTTCTACAACATACTTTTAAATCAGGGGCAAAAGTTGATGCGGCGATTAAAACCTCGGCTGGCATTATCCCGGTAGATTCCAAATTTCCCATGGAAAATTTTCGCCGCATGGTCGGGGCTCAAAACGAGACTGAAAAAAAAGCGGCGGAGAAAGAATTTATCAAAGATGTTAAAAAGCATATTGATGATATCGCCTCAAAGTATATTTTAACCGAGGAAGGAACAATTGATTATGCTTTAATGTATCTGCCTTCAGAAACGGTTTATTATGAGGTCGTTAACAATACTGAACTTTTTGATTATGGCGGTAAAAAAAGAGTCTTGCCGGTTTCTCCCACGACTTTTTACGCTTATTTAAGAGCGATTTTAATGAGTTTTGAGGGGCAAAAGATTGAGCAGAGGGCGCAGTATATTTTAGCTGCCATAAAGGCCATACAAAAAGATTATTTGAAAGTTGAAGAAAATCTGGCGGTTTTAGGCAAACATGTCCAAAATGCCTACAACCAAATGAATAATGTAAACACTGGCTTTACCCAACTAGGCCAAAAAATCAACTCCACCCAAAATTTAGGTGAAAGCACCAAAGGACAGATTAAAGAGGCAAATCGCTCCAGCTAAATATTTTTATGTCTAATCAGGAAGAAAAAAAGTTAAATAGCCAGCAGTTTGAAGCCGTGCGTTTTAGTGAAGGGCCGCTTTTAATTATTGCCGGGGCAGGGACCGGCAAAACGACAGTTATCACCGAAAGAATTAAATATCTCGTTTCTTCTGGTAAAGCCAAAACTTCACAAATTTTAGCTCTCACTTTTACCGACAAAGCGGCTCGCGAAATGGAAGAAAGAGTTGATATTGCTATGCCCTATGGTTATACCGACATGTGGATTTCCACTTTCCATTCTTTTTGTGACCGGGTTTTAAGGCAAGAAGCGATTCATATTGGCTTGGACCCGCGCTATAAATTAATGACCGAAGCGGAAACAACCCAATTCTTGATTAAAAATCTTTTCAAATTTGACCTAAAATATTTTCGCCCCTTGGGCAATCCGACGAAATTTGTCAGCGGCCTATTACAGCATTTTTCTCGATTAAAAGATGAAGACGTATCACCCAGTGAATATTTTCACTGGGTTCAAACTCAAAGGTCAAAACTCAAAGGTCAAAACTACAAGTCAAAATTAAAAATTGAAGAAGGAGAGATAGATAAATACTTAGAACTGGCAAAAGCCTATCAAACCTATGAGCAGTTAAAAATTAAAGAAGGTTTGATGGATTTTGGCGATTTAATTGATAAAACTCTAAAACTTTTTCGGACACGAAGAAATATTTTAACCCAATACCAAAACCAATTTAAATATGTGTTGGTTGATGAATTCCAGGATACGAATTATGTCCAAAACCAATTGGCGGTTTTTCTGGCCGGTAAAAAACAGAACCTGACCGTTTGTGCTGATGATGATCAGTCAATTTATCGCTGGCGGGGTGCGGCTGTTTCCAACGTCATTCAATTTCGGCAAACTTTTCCCAAAGCAAAAATTATAGTCTTGGTCAAGAACTATCGTTCAACTCAAGAAATTTTAGATAAAGCCTACGGGCTTATTCAAAACAATAATCCTGACCGTTTGGAGGTTAAGGAAAAAATTGACAAGCACCTGAAGGCAGTCAGGAAAGTTAAAGATTTTCCGATTGAATTTATTCATGCCGATCGGGTGGAAAATGAAGCCGAGGTTGTGGCTCAAAAAATCAAACAATTAACAACTCAACCATCAGCCATAAGCCATCAACCATATGCCTTTTCTGATGTGGCTATTTTAGCCCGCGCCAATAATCATATTGAACCCTTTGTCCAGGCTTTAGCCCGCGCCGGTATTCCCTATCAATTTTTAGGCCCAGGCCAACTTTTTCGCCAGGGCGAGGTTAAGGATTTAATTGCCTATCTTAAAGTTCTTTACAATTTCGAGGACAATGTCGCCTTGTATCGCGTCTTATTGATGGAATATTTTGATATCAACCCTCGTGATTTAGCCGCGATTAATAATTACGGGCGCAAAAATAATCTTTCTTTATTTGAGGCCTGTGAACAGGTGGAAAAAGTTTCTGTTGGCCAAAAAACCAGGGAGCAAATTGAGAATTTTGTCAAAATGGTTCACCGCCATTTAGGCTTGTTAAGAAAAGAAACCGCCGGACAGATTCTCTATTATTTTTTGGAAGACAGCGGGTTGCTAAGGAAAATGACAGAATACAAGACGCCGACTGAAGAAAAGGTGGCGCAAAATATTGCCAAGTTTTTTGACCGCTTAAGAACCTATGAGGTTGATCATGAGGATGCTTCAGTTCAGGCGGTGGTCGATTGGCTCAATCTATCTATGGAATTGGGTGAATCGCCCTTGGCTAACAATATTGATTGGTTTGAAGAAAATAGAGTTAATTTACTCACTGTTCACTCTTCTAAGGGCTTGGAATTCCCGGTGGTTTTTTTAGTTAATTTGGTATCGGAACGTTTTCCCACCAGAGAAAGACGCGAACAAATCCCTATTCCCGAAGAGTTGATTAAAGAAATTTTGCCGGTGGGAGATTATCACGAGGAAGAAGAACGGCGTCTTTTTTATGTCGGTATGACTCGAGCTCGGGATCGACTTTTTTTCACCGCTGCCGATTACTATGGTGAGGGCAAAAGAGAGAAGAAGCTTTCCCCTTTTGTTTTTGAAACTTTAGGAGAAACGGTTATAAATCATTTAATTGCTAAAAGTGGCCAACCGCCTCTTTTAGTCTGGCAAAAGAAAGAAGAGAAAGATTCATCGGTTATTCGCCAGCCGATTAATTATTTATCATTTTCCCAAATAGAAGCTTTTAATAATTGTCCCCTGCAATACCGTTATCGTTTTTTACAAAAAATTCCCACCCCACCTTCAGGCGCTTTAACTTTTGGTGATTCAATTCATAAAACTTTAAAAGAGTTCGGTGAGGGGATTAAAAATAAGCAAAAATTAACTCAAAAAGATTTGCTTAAAATCTTGGAAAATAACTGGTCTTCTTTGGGCTATACCAGTAAAAGCCATGAAGAAAAAGCCAAAAAGCAAGCTGAAAAGATATTAGCTAATTTTTATAAGGATTTTGACCCTCAAGTAAAAATTATGGCTCTGGAACAATCTTTTACCCTTAAAATTGGCTCTAATTTAAAAGTTGTTGGCAAGATTGACCGAATTGATGAGAAAAAAGACGGAACTTTAGAGATTATTGATTACAAAACTGGCAAAACGATGGAACAAAAAGAAGCTGACAAATCTTTACAGATGACGGTTTATGCCTTGGCCGTGACTGATAAGGGAATTTTTAACAAAAAACCGGAAGATTTAATTTTAACTTTTTATTTCTTAGATAGTAGTAAAAAAATATCAACGCACCGAACAGCCGAACAATTAACCCAAGCAAAAGAGGATATTTTAGAAAAAGCTAAAGAAATCATGGCCAGTTCTTTTGAACCTTCACCAGGTAATCTTTGTGATTTTTGCGAGTACAGGCTTCTTTGTGAAGCCTGGAATTAATGAACAAAAATTAAGACGAGCGGAGCGAGGCGCCGTTTTGTGAATACAAATTAATTTGTGACGTCTGGAGTTAAATATATGGCTAGAGCTAAGAAAATCAGTCTTAAAGATGCTAAAAAGAATAAGCTTTTTTACTTTGTGGCTAATGTGGTTATTTATCGGGCTAAAGATAAACGCTGTTTGATTCTTAAAAGAGATGAAAGAGAAATTGTCCATCCTGGCAAATATGCTGTTCCTGGCGGAAAGTTAGAATGGGAAGATTTAGATCTCAAAAACCCCACTAGATACAATGGTGATGTTCTTGATTTTGAAGATATGATTGCTAAACTTCTAGTCAGAGAAGCTAAAGAAGAAGCAGGGGTTAATATTGAAAAAGAAATCCATTTTATCAATGATGTGACTTTTGTTCGTCCGGATGGTATTCCGGTAGTTTTGGTTAAATTTGCGGCAAGGTATAAAAGCGGGAAAGTTAAACCAGAAAAAGGGGCCTTTACTGATTACGCTTGGGTGAATGAAGAGGAAGTCAAGAATTACCCTTGTATTGAAGGCATTGCCCAAGAAGTCAAAAAAACAATTGAAATTTTTAAGAAATTATAGTCCTGAACTTCTTCACACGGGGGGAAGCACTTCGATTAACTCAATCTAAACCAGTTTCAGAAAGCCTAGTTTAATAGATTTTTTTGGTCTGGTAGAATTAAAATATGGATGAAATTCATTATTTTCTGGGGAACTCTTGTGATTTGAACTGTGATTTTTGTTTCTGGGATATGAGAATACCAGATATACCCTTATCACAAAAGAAACGCATTATTGATGAAATCAAAAAGACAGGTATAAAAAAGTTGACTATCAGTGGCGGAGAACCAACGTGTAATCGTGATTTTCTTAAGATTATAAAATATGGTTACCAAAATGGGCTTGAAATAATCTTGCATACCCATGGCTTGAGAATTGACAAAAATATGGCACAAAAGTTGAGCCCCTTGGTTTCAAGAATAAGCCTGGTACTTGATGGGTCAAATGAGGAAATGAATTATAAGATGAGGAAGAACGCAAAACTACTTCCCCACACACTTTTCCTAATTGACCTTTTAAGCAATTATGGGGTCACAGTGAATGTTAAAACCCTTATTACTAAGGTTAACAAAGACGACATTATAAAAATTGGAGAATTACTTTCAGATAAACCAATTCAATATTGGTCCCTTTTAGAGTTTAATCCCTTAAATAGAGGTCTAATTCATAAAAGCAAGTTTTTCCTATCTGGTAAAGATTTTGACGCTATAACCAGAGCTGTTAAGAATACGTTTCCTGATATTCTAGTCAAAATTCGGAGGTTTAGACGTAACCCTCAACGCTACTGCTTCGTTACTCTAAATGGGCGTGTATACACATATCTACCTGGCAAAGGGGATATTTTAGTAGGGAATTTATTAGAAAAAAATTTAATGGCTATTATCAATAATATTCCAAGTTTTTCCTAAAACAAGCCTATACCAGTTCTAACTTCCTCCCTGTCTGCCGACAGGCAGGCACGAAGAATTAACTTCAGAAAGCCCTATTTTAATGGCCTTTTTGGTTTGGTAGAATATCATCATGAAGAAATGGAGACGTAAAGAGACAAAAGTGGTTTTTGAGACAAAACACTTCAGGGTTAGGAAAGATATTGTAGAACTTCCGAGTAGAGAGTTAAAAGAATGGGTTTATTGGGACAGTGTAGATTCCGTGATGGTTATAGCCATGACAAAGGAGAAAAAGTTAGTTATGATACGGCAGTATAGATATTTAGTTGGTGGTGAAGTGATTGAATTTCCCTCAGGGGCGCTACATAAAAATGAAAATGTCAAAGATGGAGCGAGGCGCGAACTTGAAGAGGAAACTGGATTTAAATGTGGGCCACTGGTGAAATTAGGTTCATTTTATGAAACCTACGGTCAGCTGAACAGACAAATTCACTTCTTTTTTACTAAAGATGTAGTTAAATTTAAACAGAATCTAGATAAAGGGAAAAGAGGATTTGAGGATATAAAAGTAGAGCTTGTTGATTTTGATAAAGTAGTAGAGCTAGCTCTTAAAAATAAAGTCGTTGCCATGGGTTCTTCTTTAGCAATTTTATTATTAAAAGAAAAAATAGATAGAGGTGAGATTAAGTTAGACTCTGTTTTGATATAATTTCCCTATGTCTAAAGTTAAAAAGTCAATTCCCATTGAAAATAAGGAAAGAATTTTACCCCGGCGTTTAGTGGTTAAGTGTGGGACCGAGAATTTATGTAGTCGAGATGGTGAGAAAAAATTAGACCAAAAAATTTTTAATGATTACGCAAGGCAGGTGGTAGAACTTCAAAAACAGGGGGTTAACATTGTCATTATTAGCTCTGGGGCCATAAAGGCTGGGAGGGAAGAATTGGGAGATCTAGGGTTAGAGACAAAAGGTTTTGACAAACAAGTATTGGCGGCAGTGGGCCAAGCTCTACTTATGAAAAGATGGGAGGAAGCTTTCAGAAAGTTTGGGAAAACCTCTGGCCAACTACTGGTGACTTTTACTAATTGGTCTAATGAAAGAGAGAGAAGTGAGGTCATACAGTGCATCTTTGATCTTTGGAAGATAGGGCAAATTCCTATTATTAATGAAAATGACCCCGTTTCAGACAAAGAAATAAAACTAATGGAGAAAAGAATTAGTGAGAATGATCAATTGGCCAAGATGACTGCTTTAAAGATTGGAGCCGATGCCATTCTTTTTTTAACTGATGAGGGGGGAATTTATACAGCTGATCCTAAAATTGACCCAAATGCCCAATTATATAAGGAAGTTAGTACTCGGGATATACCAGCAGGTTTAACTTGTCCTGCCGAAGAGGATACATCTGGTAAAAGTGGTGCCGGGGGAATGGCGACGAAGTTAAAAGGGGCCTTTCGTTGTGCTAAACGTAAATTACGTGTGGCCATTGCTGGTTATGAAGAGAATGTCATTCTGAAATTTGCTAAAGGTGAATCTGTTGGTACCAAGATAGGTAGAGTTACCCGGCTTAAAAAGCAATCGTTGGTTTTAGGCGTAGAAACTTCCAGCGGAGAGTATTAGCAAAATTAAAAAGTTTATAAAGGGTGGAATTAATCACCAAATCGTAAGTTCCGATAAATTCTACCAATTCAGCTCCAAAACCCTCTTTAAATTGATGAAAACCATACCAGGGGTCTTTGGGATTTGGATTAGGCCCTAGACTTCCCCACATATCAAAAAGTTTACAACCCATTTTTTGGCCAAATTTAATGGCTTCCCAAAACAAAGCGTAATTTGGCATCACTTCCCTATGCTCTCTACTAGAAGCCCCATAAGGGTAATAAAGAATTTTATTGAAGATAAAAAAAATATAGGCGGCCAAAGTTTGGCCTTGGTATTTAGCTAAAAAAAGATGGGCGATGTCTGAAGAGCGCATGGTTTCCCACATTTGGCGATGGTAATCAGCCGTATGGGCGTAAAATTTTTGTCTTTTGGTTGTTTCCCCTGCCAGTTTTAAGTAAGTTTCAAAAGCTTCGGGCGAATTATCTTCAATTATTTCCACACTATGCTTTTGGGCGACACGGATGTTGTAGCGGGTTTTGGGTTTCATATCGGCCAACAATTGTTCCTCGGTTTTTTGCAAATCAAGCTGGAAGGTATATTTAGTGAAAAGAGGTTTCCCTTGCTGGCAACCATTGGCTAATAAAAAATTGATGACATCTTGGTTTTCTTTGATATTAGACTCCATCTTGATAAGAATTGCTTTTTCTTCTATACCAAGTTTTTTGAGAGCTTCTAACATGACTTTGTCAGGTATCGGCCCCTTGGGAAAGTAAATAATAGTGTAGCTAACTTTTGGTAGAGGATGAACGGTTAATTGATAGCTATTTTTTAGAGCTTTACCCTCAAAAGCACCAAGGCGGATAACTTTGATACCCGTTTTTTTTCGAAACTCTCCCCATTCCCAAGATTGAAGCGGATGAGTGGCAACTTGGTTAAACTGATTTTTTTCTTCTTCTAAAACTTCACGAACAATCATTATTTTAAATTACGTAGTAATCAAGCTATGCTTATTTTACCATATCAAGAAGATGAGTGGGGATATCGGCAAGAAAACGCGAAGCCTGGCTTTGGGAATTTTCGCCGAAATAAAAACGGCGTTTGGTGTAGGAAAGATAAAGTTTTTCTTGAGCCCGAGTCATGGCCACATAACAAAGCCGTCTTTCTTCTTCAACTTCATTTTTTTCCATTAAAGCTCTGGCATGAGGGAAAAGTCCTTCCTCAAGGCCGATGATAAAAACAATCGGGAATTCAGTGCCTTTGGCCGCATGAGCGGTCATTAAAGTAATCACATTATTGTCTTTTTGGGGATTAATTTTGCCGGTGGGCAAGTATTCCTGCTGGATTAGGGCGACATTTTCCAAAAACTGGTTTAAATCAGGGAATTCCGTCGCCACCGAACGTAGTTCTTTGACGTTTTCCACCCGGGCCAAATCTTGGGGGTCGTTTTCGTCATAGATTTGTAGGTATTCGGTTTTGGCTAAAATTTGGTTGAGCCATTCTAAAGTTGGAATCTCTTTTTGTTTATTTTTTTTGACTAATTCTTGGAATTTTTTTAATCGGTTTTTACCTAATTTTTCCGTCCTTTGGAGAGAAATTTTATCTTGAGGGTTGGCTATCACTCGCAAATAAGCCAAACAATCTTTAATTTCTTTTCTTTCATAAAATCTAACACCACCGACCAAGAGGTATGGTAGACCGGAATGGAGTAAGGTTTCTTCAATAATTCTTGACTGGGCATTGGTTCGATACAAAACAGCAAATCTTTTTAAAGAAAGGTCAGGGGAAGAAATTAAATGATTTTTAATAATTTCCACAATGAATTGGGCTTCTTCCTGTTCGTTTTGGGCTTCATAAAGAGAGATTTTTTCACCACCCTTTTTGACGGTCCAGAGATTTAAAACCGGATGCGTAGTATTTTTTTTGATAACATTATTAGCCGCATTCAAAATCGTTTGAGTGGAACGATAGTTTTGTTCCAAATTAATAACTTTAAGTTGAGGAAAATCATTTTGCAGGCTTAAAAGATTACGAAAATCAGCTCCACGCCAACCATAAATAGCTTGCGAAGCATCGCCCACGACATTAAGATTTTGATGTTTTTTAACTAAAAGTTTGGTTAAAAGGTATTGGGCATGATTGGTGTCTTGATACTCATCAATCAAAACCCAGTGGTATTGGTCTTGATATTTGTTCAGCACGTTTTTTTCCTTTTGGAAAAGGCGGGCGGTTTCCAAAAGCAAATCATCAAAATCCAAGGCCTGATATTCCTTAAGAAATTGCTGATACTTTAAATAAATCCGAGCCACGGTTTCCTGCCAGGTTCCTCGGGCATATTGCGGATATTCCAAGGCGGTAATCATTTCGTTTTTGGCTTGGGAAATGGTGGCTAAAACTGATGATGATTTATATTGTTTTGGCGAAAGGTCTAATTTTGCCAAAACTTTTTTAATGGTGTCTTCCTGATCACGATCGTCATAAATCGTGAAATTCTTGGGGATGTTTAAAAAATGCCCGTCAATTCTCAAAACTCTGGCACAAAAACTATGAAAAGTCCCGGCCCAAGGCAGCTGTTTTTTATTTTCCCCTAAGATTTTTTTTAATCTTTCCCTCATTTCTTCAGCTGCTTTATTGGTAAAGGTTAAAAGCAAAAGATTTTCCGGAGAAACATTCTTTTTTAAAATCAACCAGGCGGCCCGATGGATTAAAGTTCTGGTTTTACCTGAGCCTGGGCCGGCTAAAATAAGTAGTGGGCCAGGGCTAAAAGTAACTGCTTCTTGCTGGGTTTGGTTAAGTTGAGATAGAATGTTATTGTCCAAGTTGGGCATTATTAAATTCTAACATGAGTGATCGTTTGAGAAAAACTATCTTTTGGCTCGGTTTGGGATTGATAACACTAGGAGTAATGATTCTGGGTGTTTTATTTTTTCTCCGGCCTCCTTCCGGTCGAACGAATCTTTTAGTCTTGGGTGTGGCTGGTGAAAACCACAGTGGTGGTGATTTAACTGATTCTATTATTTTTGTTTCTTTGGAGAATCAAACTGGGAAGACTCTGGTTTTATCTTTACCAAGAGATATTTGGATTGCACCTTTAAGAGCCAAATTAAATAGTGTTTATCATTATGAAGGTATGGAAGAGACAAAAAAGGCCGTGGGCGAAATTTTGGGTCAGAAAGTAGATTATAGTCTTGTGATTGATTTTAATCTTTTTACCAAAATGGTGGATTTCCTGGGTGGGGTGGAGGTTGCGGTGGAAAGGACCTTTGACGATTTTAAATACCCTATTGCGGGCCGAGAAAATGATTTATGCAATGGCGATAAGGAATATAAATGCCGCTACGAACACATCCACTTTGAAGCCGGCAAACAGATGATGAACAGTGAGCAAGCTTTAAAATATGTTCGCTCTCGTAATGCCGAGGGCGAAGAGGGAACCGATTTCTCCCGGTCACAGCGGCAGCAAAGACTTCTTTTGGCTGTCCAGCGGAAAGTTTTTACCCCTCAGGTCTTATTCAATCCAAGGCGTTTGAGGAATTTGATAAAACTAGCACTTTCCAATATCAAAACGGATATTCCTGGGAATAAGTATCTTGATTTATTCAAAATTGCCATAAAACTAAGAAAAAATAATTTTAAGATGGAAGTTTTAAACGACGGTCTTTTGATTAATCCGCCGCCTTCAAAAGTAAAATATGATAATCAATGGGTTCTGATTCCTAAAGAAGGCAGTTGGGAAGCTGTGCAAAACCATGTTAAAGATTTAATTGATAAATTTTAGTTTTGCCGGAAGAAAAAACCACTTTGCCAATTTTCCCAAATTTATCTTCTTTTAATTGCGGATAAGCTTGTTCTTCGAGTGTTCCGATGAAGACAAATTTAGCTTGATTTTTGAATAATAATTCCTTAGCTTTAAGAGGATCAGTTGTTTCATAAATGGTTTTAACCTCTTCGGTTCTTTTCGCCGGTTCGTCAAAAGAACCCCGCCAAAGCCATTCATGAACCCGCCAGCCTAAAATGGTAGGTAGTCCGGTGTTGGCTGAAACACGAGCAAAATCGGTATAACTCTCACCTACGGCTTCCACAATCACAGACTGATCTTGAATATGATTTTTTAACCATAAAATACCCAGATAATCATCAAGGTAAAGACGATTTAAATATTTGATACCATTTAACCCTTGATAATCTTTAAGTCCATAGTAGGATTTGATGGCAAAATAAGGATAAACAAATATAAAGATAGAACAAAGAACAAAGAACATAATAAATAGGATCTTTAAAGCATAATTTTTAAGGCCAGTTAAAAGACGAAAAATAATATAACCTGAAGCCAAACTAAACATCACGAAAGATTGATAAGTGAATTTAAACATGGTATTGGCACGCTGGTAAGAATGGATATAGATATCCTTAAGGTAAAAAAATTCAGGAACCAAAATTAGAAACCAAGAAACTAAAAGTAGAATTAATATGAAATGATCAATGGCCTCGCCCCGAGGCTCGGCCCAAGGGGTTGATGATTGATGGTTAATGACTTTTCTTCTTAGAAAAAGAAGAAAACTTAAAGTTAAGATTAAAGGAAAACCCCATAAAACCAAAAGCATCCATGGGGGTGAGTGAAAGTCAGTCAGGCCCAGGCCACTGGTGATGGATTTAAAGTGGAGATGAAAAGGTAGTGAGAAAACAATGGCCATTAATAGGCAACCGATGGCTAAAAGAAAACCTCTGTAAAAAACCCTGAAAGTCAAGCTGTATTTTTGGTAGTTCAGGTAAAAAATAACCAAACAAAGTACTAAAAAATAAATAGGTAGATCCCAAGCATTAGTCATATAGAATGTTGCCAGCAACAAGGCTGGTAAAACTAAATTTCCAATTGAGAACCTTTTGTTAATAAATAAAGAAAGAGTAAGAGCGAGAAAAAGTAAAACGAATGGCAAATTAATTAAATGACCATGTAGATCAGCGACGACAAAACTGTAAATAGGAAATTCATGAATGGTATTATCAGCTGCACCGAATTGTTGGACGATAAAACGAGTAGCATCAGGATACCAATAGCCAACAAAGCTAAATTTATGGCTAAGGAACCAATAGAGAGGATGGAGATTGCCGCCGAGGGTTAAAAGGAGAGCTGAAAGTAAGCCACCAGCGATGATTAATGGCCAATGATTGATGGTTAATTTTCGTTTTGCAAATGAGACGAGATTTCCTCCTAAAGAAAAAGCGGCTGTAAATGAAAGCCCAAAGATGGTCGCAATCATCAGATTGTAAGTAGTGACTGAGTCAAGGCCAGAGAGCTTGGTTAAAACAGCACTCACCAAATGACCAAAATAATAATAGTTAATCGTTTTACCAGCCAGCCACATGTCTGCCGGTGGAAAAAATTTGCTTCTTAAGATTGAATTGACAAAGCCAAAATCCATGAATTTTTCTAAACCCTGAATGTTGGGCTGAAAACCACGAATTAAAGACCAAGGGGTTAGACACAAGAGAAATAAAATTTCCTCAAAAAGAAAAACCTTCCAAAAAGACTTAAAGATTTTTTTTAAGTGAACTTTTTGATATCTACTAATAAGGAGATTAATAACAGTTAAAAGAGCAACGATACCCCAGCCACTAACAACAGTAAAAGGCAGAATTTTTAAACTCCCGAAAAGCCAAACAAGGTAGGAAACAAATAAAATACCAATGCTTTTACTTAAAACATAGCCCTTGTCAAAGAATTTGGGAAAGAAAAGAGAAGTTAGGGGAAAGAAAACTATTCCCAAACTAAAAATTAAAAACCACCAAATAAAAATGGATAAGAAATCATTAATCATTTTGTTTTTTTAAATAAGAGACAAACATTAATTGGCCATCCTTATCTCTTACCTCTTCCCAATATCCATTATAAAGGTTTGTGAAGTTTGAAGAATATTCCTCATATGGGGAATAAATAATATAGATAATTTTTTGGTTTATATTTTGATTATTTTCTTGACTTAGCATGAAATCACTAAAACTTTCTGAAATATTTTGTCCTCTAATATCTGGGCATAAAAATCTTCTTGTTTCATAATCCCAAGACGAAAAATCTGAGAAAAAATAAACATAATAGTTGCGATATTTAGAATTTAAATATTCACACATCTTGGTTTGATTATAGGCAAACCAGAATTTTGCCGAAGACTCTTTCGGATATTTGATAAAGAAGATATTAAGATTTTCCCAAAAAGGGAAAATAATTAGAATTAGGAAAAGCAAAATAAGGATAATTTTTTTTAGTTTTTTGTCTAAATGAAAGTGTATAAAGGATGATTTTATAAACTCAAGGCTAAAGCCCACGAAAAGAAAAACTGGAGGGAGACTGTCAACGGTGCGACGAGCATTTGGCGCCCCAGCGGTTAAGAAGCCCGGGATAAGAGCCGTTAAAAACCAAACAATGGCCAAGAAATGTTTTTCTTGTTTAGCCTTTCTTAAGGCAAAAAACAAGCCAATTAACATGAAGATACCGGTAGTTTTGTCAACCATTGGTTGCCCAGGAAGATTATCAATGACATTATCGTCGCCTTGATAATGAAACATAAGTAAAGTTTTTTTAACGTTTAAAAGCACGATTTTAGAATCTGAAAGTTGCCCGTATTTCATTTCTAACTCTTCTCTATTGGGGCCGAAAAAAGGACTGGTTAAGATGTCTCGCTCAAAAAAGATATCGTGATTTTTGGAAATATAGATTCCCAGGGGAAGAAAAACGACCAAGGCCGATAAAATAAAGGCTAAAATACCTAACAATCTTTTTTTATCCAGATTTTTCTTTATCAAAAAGTCCAAAATTTTATAGATAACAAAAATGGCCACCGCTAAAACTGAGAAGGCGAAAGAGAAATAGGTATTTAAACCCAAACCTAAACAAGTTCCGCTTAAGATAAAAAAGATTATTTTTTTAGTCCTGAAACCCTTGATTAAAAAATAGAAAGAGGTGATAGAAAAAAAGGAAACGGCGATTAAGAAAAAAGCCATATGGCTAAAATGAAGATGCCAGTGAGCAATGGAAAATAAAAAAGTAATTAAAAGAGAAATCTCTTTTTTAAAGAAAAGCTTGGCTAAAAAATAAAAAGCAATAATCGTTAGGATGCCGATAATTGCCCCGCCCAGTCTTAGACTAAAAAAACTAACCCCGAAAATTTTAAAAATTAAAGCTTGATAGTAGAGATATCCCGCCATTTGGCCCCAGGCGTGAACCGGAACGTAGGGGCCGATATAGCCTTTTTTTAAAATCTCGAGGGTGTCAATTCCAGTCCAGGCTTCATCACCGGTTAAACCAGGGGGAATTTCCGTAAGTCGGTAAAGACGTAAAAATACCGTTAAGAGGATAATTATAGCTAACCAAAAAAATTCGTTTCCTAAAAATTTTTTTATCATTTAGCCAAACAGTTTTCTTTTACCTCATAAATTCGGAAATTATTTTTAGGATTTGAATAGGTTGATTTAAAGATTGTCTGGAAAAAAGTAGGGTCAATTTTTGGCAGGTTTTCATCACCCCTGGTGTCTTCGGTGGTAAAATAGCTGATTTTATTATCTATAAGCAAATTACAGATTTTATTTTTATCTTTGCCCTCATAAATATTTTTCATAATTTTTCCTCTCTGGTCGGTATTATAACCGCCGGCCCAGGGGAAGTAGGGCCAGCCCAAAAAAATTTTCCGCCCAGCTAAAGAAGCCGGATGATAAAGATAAGAAGAATTAAGAAGAAAAGATTGAGGCGGGGTATTTTCCTTAATCCAGGTGATATCTGGATTTAAGGGTGCGTCTTCAATTTTAATCCAACTATCGTTTTTCACCGCAAAAAAATCGATAATCCCTGATAAGGTTAGAAAGAAAATAAAAATGATGGCTAAAATTTTCCTCCAAAGGCTTTTTTGCCAAATAAGCCAAATAGCATAAGCCCCAAACATATTACCGATAATCAAAAAGAAATTGAAGAATTTATGGTTAGCGGCCATTTCGCGGGAAAATTGAAAGAGATTCCCGATGAGGAAAAGAGAAAAAAAAGCCCAAAAAACCTTTTTCGCTAAAGGGGATGATTTGGCAAAACCCCAGGGAATAAGGATTAGAGCCAGCCCGAGGTTTAAAAACCAGTAATTAATGAAAGAAGAAAAGGTTAGATGGTTAGCTATGAGATAGCCAGGATGGAAACGAAAATTACTTTCAACCCCGCCAGGCTGCATGAGAAGAAGTTGCGGTGCTCCCAAAGCAAAAGCAATACCCAGAAGAACAAAGAGTGGCTTTCTTTGATTTTGGCAAAGAAGAAAAAGAATGCCGAAAACGGCCAAGCCCATAAAAAAACCGACACTGTGGAAAAAAGGTGTTAAGCCCAAAAAGGAACCGACTAAGATGGCTCGGCGATAGGTCAGCGGTTTTTCCCCAACGATTGGTTTAAGGATTAAAAATAAGGCGGTGAGTAATAAAGCAAAAGCAGCGGCTAAATGACGTTGATTGGTGTAGATATTTAAATTCCAAAAAGCCGAAACAATTTTGCCGTCATATGGGCCAAAAGAAGGGAAAATATTATTTTGAAAAATTTCTACTGGGGTTTGCCACGATAAAGGATGGATTTTGAAAAACTCAAGAAAAGCAAAAGAGCCGTTAAAAATAAAAAAAATAACACTCAAAAAAGCCACAAAACGGCTTTTAAAGAGCAACTTCGCCAGGAGGAAAATAAGAATGATTAATCCTAAAAAACCCAAGGCACTGGGTAAGTTTAGGGCGAAATCTAAACGGAAGTTTAAATGCTCAAGGGTACCCACAATTAGGTAAAAAAGAAAATGGTAGGTATTGGGGACTCCAGCTAACAGGGGGTCGCCGGGAGGAAAGTTATGCCCCCAGGAAAAAGAGCGAATTAATGGCAGATTGGCGGAAAAGTCACTCCAAGCTTTGGCGGCAATATAAATGATATGGTTTTTGTAGCCAAAGGTATGCCACATCAACCAAAAGGAAAAGATAAAGGCGATGGTAAAAAAAATTATTTCCAGCCAGAATTTTTTTAAAAAGTTTAAAGTTTTTTTCATTGGGTCACCAATTGAGCGATTTTTTCACCTTCGGCAATGGCGTAATTAATACCGCGATCCCAGGGATAAACTTGCTGCATATCGGCTAAAAAGACATTTTTAATTGGAGTTTGGTAAGAAGGAATAATTTTAGAGTAGTTTAGGGGGACGATCGGTTGGGCATATAAATTAATGAATAATGAATAATTAATAATTAATAATTGGCTGAATACAGGATTAATCTTTTTTAAATATGGTGACCATTCTTTCAGAATGGCTTCTTTGCTCATTTTGAAATAGCGGTGGTTTTGGGAATAATAACCGCCGACATAGAGAATGTGATGATTTCCGTAATGGGCTTTGTTGATAAAATTAGTGTGTTCCACCATGGCGACAAAAGGAAAAGAATTATTATTAACATTCAACCAGTAGGTTTTATCTTTTAGAAATGATTCTTTTAAGGTTAAAATTAAATAAACTACGCCAATCATTTTTAATTGGCTTAATTTTTGCTGGTAATCTTGTGGAAGTTTATCTTTCATAATTTTGAGAAAAATTTCTGTCGGGGTTGTAAAAATAATCCGGTCAAATTGACTATGATGAATTAATTCATTGTAGTGAATAATTTCATGATTAAGATAAATTTTGCCTTCATTGGCTTTGATTTTTTTGGCCAATTCATTGATTAAGGTTTGGAAACCGCCTTTAAGATAGCCTAATTTACTGCTTCTTTTTTTGATTCTGGCCCAAAACCAGGAAGTAGGAATTTGGTCAAAAAATTCACCAAATTTGGCTTTTAGAAGAGGTTCCCATAAAATTTGATAAGTTTTTTGTCCGTAAAATTTTTTCAACCATTGGGTGGCCTTGATTTTTTCTAAACCTTGCCAATGATTAATTAATTTAAGGTAGAGACTAATAAGGCCGGTGCGGATTTTTTGCGGCCAGGAAAGATGGGGAAATTTTAAAAGGGAAAAGGGCGAATCAAACTGGGCTGTTTGACCGCTTTTGTAGATGGAGGTTTTGGGTTTTTCAAAAAAGAGTTTACTGTTTAAACCTAGTTCGGAAATAAGCTTTTTAACTGCTTTATCGGAGGGAAATAGATGGTGGTAAAAGTAATCAAGGGGCCAATCACAGCCTTTTTGTTTAAAACCTCCAGCTAGACCACCGGCCTCTTTTTCTTTTTCAAAAATCGTGATTTGGTGGCCTTTTTGAGAAAGCTGGTAAGCAGCGGTTAAGCCGGTAAAACCAGCCCCAATAATCGCAAGACGCATGAAGCAATTTTATCACCACGTAAAGCTTTTGACTAAGGTCAAAAGAAACGTGGCAAGCAAATTCAAAGGATGAAGACGAGTGAAACAGCAATCAATAAAATACCGCCAATGATTGCCCCAAGGGTGGGTAGAGCAAAACCGGCTTTTGGTAATTCAACAACCGGGGTGGGTGTGACTTGAGCCAGAACGGTGGTAGTTGGTGTTGGCGTGGCGTTTGGTCCCGGTGTGCTGGTTGGACCTGGGGTTGGCGTGGCCGTTGGCCCGGGGCAGGAGCAATCGGTTTCATTAATACAATCTCGATTACGACAACGACCAGAGGAACAAATCAAATTATTATTACACTGAGAATCGGTGCTACAACTCTCATTACAAGAAACTGGGGCGGTTGGAGTTGGTGTAGGTGTGGTAGTAGTTGTCGGCGTTGGTGTTGGTGTCGGTGTCATAGTAATGGTAGGTGTTGGCGTCGTGGTGATTGTCGGCGTTGGCGTTGGGGTTACGGTGGGTGTAGTTGGGGTAGGAGTTGGTGGTGGCGGTGGCGGTGATGTTGGTGTTGGTGTTACCGCGCAATTAACTCCAGTGGCCCAAAACCCCCAGGCTGGGGCACTACCCCCTCCTCCTGGTGTTGGCGTGATTCCTCCTCCACCACAATCTTCTGGACAACAACCGCACTTACTTTCACATTCTCCACATTTTCCATCAGGGCAATGTCTGCGACAATAGGTAGTATTACTACATTGACAGTCTGTTTCGGGAGGTGTGGTTGGGGCTGGTGTGGGTTGTATTGGTGTTGGTGACGGTGGATAGGGTCCACTTTCAGTTTGCCACGTTCCACTTGCTCCACCCCCGGTACTACCCCCTCCGTCTGGTGCGGGCGTAATTCCACCCCCTTCTGTCCAGGTACCGCCGGCTCCGCCACCACCACTCTCACCCCCACCTCCTTCAAAAGTAGCCTCTTTTCTTATTTCCTGTCTTTGCTTAACTAAAATGACCGCTAAGGGAATTGAGGCAACAATCACCAAAAGTCCTAAAAGAGTAAAAACTGTTTGTTTTGATAATTTTATTCTTGCCATTTAGATTTTTAGTTGACCGATAAGATAACCAGATCAACTTGGAAAGAACCACAGACACCACCATTTGGTTGACGAGCCGATAGGGTTCTTTCAATACTTTGCCCTCCGCCTAAACTAACGGTTTCTGTTGTCGGCGCAGGACACCCTGGTTGTCCGTTATTAAAACATTTTCCTGGTGGATTACCACCTCCTTCAGGGCAAGCACATTGGTGTTTTTCTAAAGTGACGGTTTTGGTACCAGAATTGGTATTTTTAACGCGGAAGGTGGTTGAATAAGTGCCACCATTAGCAGTGGTTGGTGGTTGTTCGCCAATAGCCGAGACTTGAACACCTTGAACTTCAACCGGACCACCGACTTGAGCCTCTTTTCTTATCTCTTGTCTTTGTTTAACTAAAACGACGGCTAGGGGCAAAGAGGCGATGATTAAAAGAAGGCCTAAAATGGAAACCACGGTTTTCATTTTTTTGGACTTATTGCTTGTTTTACTACTAGCTTCTTGAAGGGTAGACAAAGATGGTTGGCCCAAAGAACCAATTTCAATGGTTGGTTCGGCTGGTTTTTCTGTCGGTGTTTCTGTTTTTGGTTCTTCTGGGAGGACGACTGGTGGTGTTTCGGGTAGCGTAGGTGTTGATGGAGGTGGCGGAGGTGTTTCCGGGATGGTGGTTGGCGGTGTGTCGCTAGGAATGACCGGCGGTTGGTGATTATTAGAAGGCAGAGTGTTATCCATCAATTATTTCTTTCAAAACTGAAAGACCTTTTTTAAAATAAGACCTAAAAACATCAAACTGATACCCATTATGGACACTAGGAAAGTTGGTGTCAAGTAACCAGAGGTGGGAACACCACCTTCAGTAGAGGGCATCGAAACCCGACCACTAGTGGTGGAAGTGGGTGTAGGAGAAGGGGAGGCAATTTTGGTGGTTGGGGTGGGTGAAGGCGAAGCCTGAGAGGAGGGCGTCGCGGTCATGGCCGGTAATTGACTGTCACCAGCGGCTAAAATGGTAAAACTGCGGGTGATTTTTTGTAAAATACCTTTTTCGTCAGTGTAACTGGCGGTTATGGTGTGTTCACCGGGTTCCAGGTTGGAAGGCGGCGTCCACTGCCAATTACCCTTAGAATTGATTTTAACTTGACCGGAATAAGTGGCGGGTGATTGAACGGTGAGGGTTAAAGTTTTTCCAATCGGACCGGTGCCTAAAATTTCCGGTTTTTGGGTATTAATTTTTTCATCCTGTTCAGGATTGAGAATTTTTATTTGAGCCGAAGAGGTTGAAGCCGAAGGGGTGGCGGTTGGTTCCACGGCAAATTTGCTGGTCTCGGTTGCTTCTGGGGTAGGTGTGAGACCAGTTTGGGTTTGAGGTTTTTCTTCAGCAACCTGACGAAAATCAAAATTTTGACCTAAAATAATTTTAGGCATCGGACTGTCATTTTTAGTGGTGGCGATCACAGTCGCAGTTCCCAAAGAGCCAGCCTGGACAAAGATTTCTTCAATGGAAGCGTCTTTATCATAAGAAGCCCAAGAACTTAAATCAGCGGAGCGGACTAAATTTAGAGGGATGACCCAGCTGCCTGAAGATTTGGTTAAAATTGAAGCCGGATTGGCATTAGCCAGCGAAAGGTAAATAATCGCTCCTTCAACAGGGTTGTTGTTTTGATCCACCACCGTGCCATAAGCAACGTCATTGGGTGGTGGTGAACCCTTGGAAGCGGGAGCAGTGGTCAGCTGATAAGGTTGCCCATTGTTATCAAAAATTTTACCACCGGAACCGATTTTGAAAAAATAGTTGGTTGAAGGCTTTAAATTTTTAACCGTAACATGATGGGTGGAAAATTCGCTGGTTTTGCCGGAAAGCTGGTCGCGGTCATCAGCGGCGGTAAAAGTTAAACTGTTGTCAGTTCCATATTTAATAAAGCTACTGGTGGCTTGGTCAGTAAGCCAAGAAACGGTGAAACTGCTTTCGCCAATGTTGGTAACTTTCAATTGGTTGGGGGTTAAGGCTGGACTGGCTTTGAGAAAAAGGGTTGGTCCTTGTTTAATTAAGACAACGCCGCCGGCGATAGCTCCCAAAACAAGAAGTAAGCCTAAAATGGTGGGTAAACGACGGATCTTTTTCATCTTGTTCTATCTTATTCTAAGATAGCACTTTCGGTGGTTGTTTGGCTAGTTCCTATAGCCATCGGTGTTGATTCCAATTCAGCCGAGGGGGTTGAAACAATTGTTTGGCTAGGAAGATTCATTTCCTCTTCGGAAAAAGAGAAATTTTTTTTCAAGGATTCAAAAACTTCCCTTTTAATTTGGGGATTTAAAGGCGCCATTTGTTCCTGGGTGATTTTATTGATGGTCGTTTTAGTGGCCGTGGACCAAACAGCAAAACCTACCCACGTTAAGGAGGTGATTAAAGTAAAAATAGCTAACGTTAAGATGTCTTTGCCGAGTTTAATTTTTTTCATATTTCGTTAGAAACAAACTTGTTTATTTTTCTAAAAACCAGGCCTTGGCCGCCAGATTTAAAGACAGCCCGCTTTTTTCAACTGTTCCTTTTTGAAAAGAAAAACTTTCCACCAGAATAATTCTTCTTAAGCTAGATAATGAGGAAAGAAAAGCTTTGAGGTTAGAGTAATTACCGAAAGCCACAAAACTAAAGCTTAAGGGTTGTTTTTCGGTTTTAACAGAACCAGTTTTTTTTAAGTCAACCTCATTTATTCTGAGACGGCCAATACTCACATCGCTTTGGTAGGCTAAAGTTTCCAATTGTTTAATCAAAAGGGGAACTTGAGGTTCTTGAGGTAAAGCTTCATCAACCAGATATAAATCAGACTCAACTGCCAAATATTCATTTTGAGCTTGGGAAAGGCTGGTGATTTTTTTCTCAAGTTCGCCCACCACTAATTTTTGGTCTTTGGTTTGTTTAATTAATTGAGCAATGGTCACCAAAGTTGGTTTGATGGCAAAAATAACAAAAAAAGTGACGGTTAAAATGGAAAGGATAATACCGACATAAGTCCGGGCCTTTTTGGTTTGGTAAAAACTCCCCAAATCGGTGAAGTAGCGACGATAACGATGATATTCGGTTTGCCAGTCAAAAATAGCCATAGTTAATTTTTAAGCTCTGTTTTTAAATTGAAAACAATTGTTCCGCCTTGTTCTTCATTGGTCGAGACTCTGGCAATAGACAAACTTTTAAGTTGGGGTGATTCCTTAAGATTTTTAAGAAAAGTGGCAAAGGCTAAGTCCGAATTGGCCGAAGCCGTGAGGGTAACTTTTTTATCAAGATAACTGAAGTTAGAAAGCTGAATGCCAACTGGGGTGAGTTCGGCAAAAATATCTAAAACTTGTTTGGCTTCATTTTGAGATTTTTGGAGGCCTTCAATGACAGTTAGCCGTTTTTGTAAAAAACGAAATTCTTTTTCTAAACTGGCGGAAGAATTAATAATCGCCTGTTTTTGCTTGATTGATTCATTCAGATTGGTTAAATCGCGGTCCAATTTAAAACGGGAAAGAAAAGCTAAAATGACGATAAGCTCGGTGATGATAACAATCCAGCGGCCGACATTTAAAAGCCATTTTAAAAATTTGCCGAAGCTAGTTTTTTCCCACTCTTCTTGTGGAATAAATTCGATGGTCGTTGCCGGCGCTTTTTTCGGGGCAGCCATGACTTCAGTATAGAATAAAAAAGAAGTTTTTGTAAAGAGGAATTAAGATTTTTTCGCTTTTAACAATTTTGACAGACGAGATTTTAAACGGGAGGCTTTATTGGGGTGGATGACTTTCTTTTTGGCTGCTCGGTCCAAAATCATAAAAGACAAACCTAAGTTTTTCTTATTAGGAGTTTGTCGAGTTTTTTTCAAAACGTCTTTGACCTTTTCTTTTATCTTTTGATTGATAGCCTTTCTTCGCCAATCGCGACGAAGAGCTTTTTTAGCTGATTGAAGAACTGGCATAATTAGGTTAAAGTATATCAAAACCTAAATTTTTAAGCAATGGTAAAAAAACTTCTACAAAGCGGTTCTAATTTTTTTACTAAAAGACAAAAGACGATTTTATCGGCGACGATGATTATCATGGTAATGATTGCCGCCTCACGGGTTTTAGGTTTGGTTCGTAACCGTGTTTTGGCTCAATTTTTTCCGGTTGAGAGCTTGTCGGTTTATTTCGCTGCTTTTCGTATTCCGGAAACGATTTTTGAAATTTTAGTTTTTGGGACTTTTTCTTCTGCCTTCATTCCCATTTTTACTTCTTATATTTCTCAAAAAAAACGCGGTGAGGCTTGGTATGTTGCTTCTGTTAGTCTGAACATCGCTTTTTTGATTTTCTTGTTTTTGGCAATCATTATTTTTATTTTAGCTAAGCCTCTTTATCATCTTATTGCCCCTGGTTTTTCCGACGCGCAAACTCTTGAAATTGCCAATCTTTCGCGGATTCTTTTAGCCGCCCAGGCTTTTTTTGTTCTAAGTTATTTTTTAACCAGCGTTTTAGAATCATTACAGCGGTTTTTGGTGCCGGCCTTAGCGCCGTTACTTTATAATTTGGGGATTATTCTTGGGGCTGTCTTTTTATCTTCACGTTTTGGCCTTTATGGACCGACCATCGGCGCTGTCGCTGGAGCCTTTTTCCACTTTTTAATTCAATTGCCTTTGGCTTTCTTTTTAGGTTTTCGGCCGAGGATTAAAATTGACCTCCATCATTCTGGCGTGAGAGAAATTGGCCGTTTAGCCTTGCCGCGCATGGTAGAGCTTTCTTCTTTACAAATAGGGAAAATGGCCGAGCTTTTTTTGGCCTCTTTGGTTTCCACCGCAGCCTATACCTATTACACTTTTGCCAACTCTTTAGCCTTATTGCCGATTGGACTTTTCGGAATGAGTATTGCCAAAGCCTCTTTACCCACCCTTTCTTACCAGTCAGCCAAAGGTAATTTTAAACAATTTACGGAAACTTTGATTTCTTTAATTAATCAGGTTGTCTTTTTCATTTTACCTTGTGCTGTTTTTTTGGCGGTTTTAAGGATACCAATTGTGAGGTTAGTTTTTGGGGTCGCCCGTTTTACTTGGGCCTCAACTGTGCAAACCGGTTATACTCTTTCCGCTTTTTGTTTGGGGATTTTTACCCAAGCTTTAATTTATCCTTTAACCCGAGCTTTTTGGGCTCTCCATGATACCAAAACCCCCGTCAAAATTTCGATAGGAGCCATTATTCTTAATATTTCTTTGGGGGCCATTTTTATTTTGGTTTTTAAGTTGCAAATTTGGACCTTAGCCTTTTCTTTCTCTTTGGCCTCCTTAATACAAGCGATTCTTTTATTTTCTTTTCTGACCCGCAAAATCTCTGGATTGGATAAAAGAAAGGTAGGAGTGCCTTTCCTAAAAATTGCTTTGGCCTCATTTACTTCTGGGGGCCTGATGTTTTTTCTACTTAAAGTTTTAGACCGCTCGGCTTGGGATAAAAGACTTTCCTTTCTTCACTGGATCGGTCTTAAATTACCCACAACTTTTGATCGTTTTGTTTTAGATACTCGTTATACCTTTAATCTGATTTTATTAACAGTTATTGTGGGATTGGTTGGTGTTTTGACTTATCTTTTGTTGGCTTGGATTTTGAAAGTGGAAGAAATAACCCTTCTTAAAAGGTTAATTAATAAAATTAAAAAACCCAAGATTTTACCAGAGACAATTACCCCTCCGCCTGAATGAAGACGATTGATTCTCATCAAAATTTGACTGCCAAAATTACCCAACTAGAAGAGGAAATCAGAAAGACGCCTTATCATAAGGGGACTGAACACCATATTGGTCGCCTGAGAGCTAAAATTGCCAAACTTAGACAGCAAGAAGAACAGACCAGACGTATCGGTGGACGTTTTGGGTTTATTCCTAAAAAGGAAGGTGATGCCACTGTTGTCCTTATTGGTCCGCCTTCGGTAGGTAAATCAACCCTTTTAAATAAATTAACCCAAGCTCATGCGCGGGTCGAGGATTGGCCTTTCACTACAGTGAGGGTTATTCCCGGCATGATGGATTTTCAGGGGGCAAAGATTCAAATCTTTGATTTGCCAGGGATTATCAGCGGAGCAGCGGCAGGGATGGGTCGAGGCCGGGAAGTTTTATCAGCCACCCGTTCGGCGGATTTACTGATTTTAATGGTTGATATCAAAACACGGTCTTTAATTAAAACTATTCTTAAAGAATTAAAACAAGCCGGCGTTAATTTGCCGATTTTAGTCGTGGTTAATAAAATTGATTTGATTGGAAAAACCATCTCTCGGAATGACGAAATTTTAATTAGTGTGGAAAAAGAAATTGGCTTGACTGATTTAAAAAAACAAATTTGGCAAAAATTAAAACTGATGAGGATTTACCTAAAGAAGAAGGGGAGAGAGCCAGATTTTGACTTACCTTTGATTTTAAAAGAGGGGCAAGGAATTAAAGATGTGGTGCAAAAAATTTTTCCAGATGAGCGCGAAATTAAACAAATTTTACTTTGGGGGCCTTCGGCTCACTTCCCGGCCCAACAAGTGAGTCTGGCTCAACCACTTCAAGATGGCGATATTTTAAGTTTCAATTAAAAAACCTCTTGACAAAGTTTAGCAGTCATGTTATTTTACTGCTAATAGAGATATAGTGAGCTAGTCGAATTATTATAGTGAGTTTATCGAACTACTATGGCCGAATTAACTGATCGACAAATCAAAATTTTAAAAGCCGTTATTGAAGAATACATTGAACAGGGTGAGCCGATTGGTTCGGAAGTTTTGGAGAAAAAATACGAATTGGGTGTTTCTCCGGCGACGATTAGAAACGAAATGGCCAAGCTAATTGAAGCTGGTTATTTGAAACAACCTCATACTTCCGCCGGTCGGATTCCCACCAAAGAAGCTTTTCGTTTTTATATTGACCGTTTGATGGAAGAAAAAAAACTTTCCGTTGTTGATGAGGTGGCGGCTCGAGAAAAAATTTGGGATTCCCGTTTTGATTTTGACCATCTCATGCACCAAGTTGTCAAAGCCTTGGCCGATCAAACCCGAACTTTAGCTTTGGCCACTATTAAAGAAGGCGATGTTTATCATGCGGGCTATGCCCATATTTTGGAAATGCCAGAATTTTTTGATATTGATGTAACGCGGGCAATTCTCTCGATGTTGGAAGAAATTAATCAAATCCATCGCCTTTTTGAAAAAACTGATGACGAAAATCCTATGCATTTTCTTTTTGGTGAAGAACTCGGTTATGATTATTTAGAGCCTTGCGGCATGGTTTTTACCCACTTTGAAGCTGGGCCAAAAAAATCTGGCTCTTTGGGTGTCGTTGGCTCTAACCGTTTGAATTATGCTTTAGTGATTCCGACGGTTCGTTATTTCGCAGGTTTAATCGAGGAGCTTGCTCAAAATCTATGAACCAAAGAAACAAGGTTCTTGCCGAAGGCAAGGTTCTTGATTTCGCAGGTTTAATTGAGGAATTAGCTGGTAATCTTTAATGATGAGTAAGAAAAAGAAATCAGCAAGTCAGGATAAAATTGATGAATTGGAGCACAAGTGGAAGAGAGCTGTAGCTGATTATGCTAATCTAGAGAAAAGAATTGAAAAAGAAAAAAACCACTTTATCAAATTTAGTAACGCCCAACTTTTAAAAAAATTATTGCCTATTTTAGACGATTTGGAATTATGCGAAAATCATCTTAAAGATCAGGGCTTAACCATGATCTTAAACAAATTAAAAGAAATTTTAAAAAGCGAAGGTGTTGAAGAAATTAAAACTCAAGGGGAAGAATTTCAACCGGAGGCAATGGAAGTGATAGAGATGGTGGAAGGACCAAAAAACAGAGTAATAGAAGTTTCGAATAAAGGTTATCTTTTAGACGATAAAATTTTAAGAATTGCCAAAGTCAAAGTTGGCAAGGGTAAAACAAAGGAGAATTAAAGAATGTCAAAAATAATTGGGATTGATTTAGGGACAACCAATTCTTGTGTGGCGGTCATGGAAGCCGGCAAACCAAAGGTGATTCCTTCAGCCGAAGGACGCAATATTATCCCTTCGGTAGTTGAGCCGGTAAAGAATTTAGTGGGTGAAGTGGCTAAAAGGCAAATGATTTTGAACCCCGAAAATACGATTTATTCGGTTAAACGCTTAATGGGTCGCCGTTTCTCTGATGCTGAAGTAAAAAAGACCCAAAAGATGGTCCCTTATAAAGTTAAAGAAGGAAAAGATGGCATGGCTGTCCTTGAAGTAAGTGGCAAGACTTATACGCCTCAAGAAATTTCCGCCAAAATTTTAGGGAAATGTAAGGCTGATGCCGAAGCCTTTTTGGGTGAAAAAGTAGAACGAGCGGTGATTACTGTTCCGGCCTATTTTGATGACGCCCAACGTCAGGCAACCAAACAAGCTGGGGAAATTGCGGGTTTTAAGGTAGAAAGAATTATTAATGAACCGACAGCGGCTTCTTTGGCTTATGGTTTGGAAAAGAAAAAGGGTGAAACTATTGCTGTTTATGATTTGGGGGGAGGAACTTTTGACATTTCTATTTTAGAGATTGGTGAGGGTGTTTTTGAAGTCAAAGCGACCAATGGTGATACCCATTTAGGCGGTGATGATTTTGATGAGAGAGTTGTTGACTGGATTGCCGATGAATTTAAAAAAGAACAAGGTGTTGACCTTCGCGAGGATAAGCAGGCTTTACAAAGAGTAAGGGATGCGGCCGAAAAAGCCAAAATTGAACTTTCTTCCACCTCGGAAACAGAAATAAATCAGCCTTATATTACCCAAGGCAAAGGCGGCCAGCCATTGCATCTGACAATGAAATTGAGCCGAGCCAAATTAGAGCAATTAATCGGCGATTTAATTGAAAAAACCATGGAACCGGTTAAGCTTTGTTTGAAAGATGCCAAAATCAAGGTTGCCGATGTCGAACAGATTATCTTTGTCGGCGGTATGACTCGGATGCCCAAGGTCTATGAAACCGTTAAAAGCTTTTTTGGCAAAGGACCCAACCGTTCGGTTAATCCGGATGAAGTGGTGGCAGTTGGCGCGGCCATCCAAGGCGGCGTTTTGGGCGGCGAAGTGAAAGATGTGTTATTGCTTGATGTGACACCCCTAACTTTAGGAATTGAGACATTGGGTAGTGTCCGAACACCGTTAATTGACCGCAATACCACGATTCCGGCTTCTAAATCGCAAATTTTTTCGACTGCGGCTGACAATCAGACCCAGGTGGAAATTAATGTTTTACAGGGCGAGCGGCCGATGGCGGCTGACAATAAATCTTTAGGCCGTTTTATTTTAGATGGCATTCCGTCAGCCCCTCGCGGTATTCCCCAAATTGAAGTGACCTTTGACATTGATGCCAATGGAATTTTAACGGTTAAAGCCAAAGACAAGGCCACCAATAAAGAACAGATGATTACCATTAAAGGAGCCGTTGGTTTGTCTGATGAAGAAATTAAACAAGCCCAAGCCGAGGCGGAAAAATATGCTCAGGAAGACCAACAGAAAAAAGAGCAGGTTGAAGCTAGAAACCAAGCTGATAATTTGGTTTTTACCGCGGAAAAAACCTTAAAAGATGCTGGTGATAAGGTTAAACCGGAAGACAAGGAAAAAGTTGAAACCGAAGTTAAGAATGTCAAAGAAGTTTTGGCCAAAGAAGGTACTAGCAAAGAAGAAATCCAGCAAGCCGCCGACAAACTTTCCGAAGAAATACAAAAAGTCGGCACCGCCATGTATCAAGCTCAGCAACAAGCCGGGGGTCCTCAACAGCCAGCTGGTGAGGAAGAAAAAAAAGAGGAAACTGCTGATAAAACTTCTAAAGACAAAGATAAAGCCGAAGAAGGCGAAGTAGTTGAGTAAGTATGGCGACCAAACGTGATTTCTACGATATTTTGGGTGTCTCCAAAAATGCTTCACGAGATGAGATAAAAAAAGCCTATCGAAAACAAGCTTTAGAATGGCATCCGGATAGAAATAAATCCGCTGAAGCCTCAGAAAAATTCAAAGAAATTAATGAAGCCTATGAAGTTTTAGGCAATCCCCAGAAAAAACAAACCTATGACCAATTTGGCCATGCGGCTTTTTCTCAAGGCGGCGGACCAGGCGGATTTGCCGGCGGCCAGAATCCTTTTACTTATACTTACACCACTTATGGTGATGAGAGCGGGCAGGGTTCACCTTTTGAAGGCTTTGATTTTTCCGATCCCTTTGAAATTTTTGAACAATTTTTCGGCGGCGGCTCGCCCTTTCGGCAAGCTCAAAGAAAACCTCGTTATGGTTTGTCTTTAACTTTTCAGGAAGCGGTTAAAGGGGTGGAAAAAGAAGTTTCTCTTGATGGCATGAGGAAAAAAATTAAAATTCCCGCCGGCGTTGCTGAAGGCTCAAGAATTGAATTTAGTGATTTTTATGTCACCATTGATATCAAGCCCGACAAAACTTTTCAGCGTGAAGGCAATGATATTTTAGTGAACCAAGAAATTCCCTTAATGATAGCTATTTTGGGCGGTATTATTGAGGTGCCGACGATTGACGGCAACTTGAAATTAAGAGTTCGTCCGGGAACCCAGTCGGGAACCATGGTCCGCTTGGCCGGAAGAGGCATTAAAAGACTCCACGGTTATGGCCATGGCGACCAATATGTTCGTCTTTTGGTCAAAATCCCCGAAAAATTAACCCGAAAACAAAAAGAAATTTTGGAAGAATTTGAATAATTCTATTGTAAATGGAGTTATAATTAAAGGGATGAAAGAATTAGAGTTTTCACTGATTGTTTTCGTTTTGATTTTTAGTTTGCTAGTTCTATGGATTTGTAGAAAAAGAAATGCTTGGGATATTATGTTTTTTAATACAACCCTTGCAACACTTTCTCTTTTTGTAATAGGTATCTTGGCTAAAAATAATGATGTATGGATAGCAATAGTTGCTGTTTTAGGTATTGTGGCGACGGGTGAAAAAATATTAGGGTTTTTTATGAAGCCAACTAATAAAGAATCAAAAAATAATCAGAACGTCACTTATTAGGGGTGAATTAGATGATAATTGATATATTAGAACATGAATAATAAAGATATCATTATTGATGAAATTCAAAGGGTTGTTAATTTACTTGGAAGAAAAGATATTACTAGGAATGAGTTTTTAGAAAATACGCAAATAGTATCCACGAGAGATTTAGAAAATCTTTTTGGAGGTTGGTCTGATGCTTTTTTAGCCGCAGGATATAAGCCTGTTAAATGGCATTTAATTCCAAATGAAGATTTATTTACAGAATATTCAAGGCTGCTTAAATTATTAGGTCATTACCCTCTCGGAGTTAATGGATACAAGGAAATTAGTGATAATTCAAAATATCGAGGAGGGGTGTATAAAAAACGATTCCCCGGAGGGCTAAAACAGTTTGCTATAGAGTATTTAAAATGGGCAAAAACTAATTCAAATGATAAAGTTGATGCTGTTAAACCAGAAGCGTTAAAGATTGAGATGGAAGATGGAATAACAATTGTTGATAATCTCTCGATTGAAGGCCATAAATTAAAGAACAGATTCTATTATGGAAATGCAGCGGAATATCTTGTAGTCGCAGAACTGTTATTTAGAGGGTATAACGCACAAAAACTACCAGTAGATGAAGGACTTGATGTTTTTGCAGTTAAGAATAAAGAGCTATACTTATTTCAAGTTAAGCATTCTGATTACGAGAAGCCATCAGAATCACGACCTATTCAAATTGCTATTTCATCACTAGAAAGAAGTAAGGGATTAAATGTTTTTTATATATTAGTATTATCAAGAAAAGAGCCATCTCAAAGAGATTTCCTAATACTTCCTTATTCAAGGATTGATGAACTAATAAAGATAGGAATTATACAAAAAAAAGTAGGTGACTCTAAACATATTACCCTTAAGGTACTCCATAAAACCCCTCAAGATGCTTATATTGGGGAATATAATGAGGCTTCTAATGTATCAAGGTATTTAAATGCTTGGGATGTGCTTTTGTAATTTTATTTTATAAAATGAAATCTAAATATCCAGAAATTGGAGTTTGTGGTTTGTTTGACTTCAAGGTCTCTTCTTGTAGAAAATTTACCGAAAAGGCGGTTTTTTGTTAGAATGAGATATATGGCAGAAGTTAAAATTTTAGTTCAAGGTTTTGGTAGGAAAGAAAAAGCTGGTTGGAAATCTGTTACTTCAACAGCCACTTTAATTAAAGACAATGGATTAAATATAATTATTGACCCAGGGATGAACAGAAAATTATTATTAACTGCCTTAAAAAAAGAAAATCTCTTTCTAAATCAAATTGATTATATTATTTTGACCCATTATCATTTAGACCATTCGCTTTTAGCGGGAGTTTTTGAAAAGGCGAAAATTTTAGATGATGAAGAAATTTATTCTTGGGACGGGAAAATAGAAGAACATCAAGGTAAAATTCCGAGGACGGAGATAGAAATTATTAAAACCCCCGGTCATGATTTATTCCATTGTTCAGTTTTGGTTAAAACTAAGGATTTTGGGAAAATAGCCATTATCGGTGATGTTTTTTGGTGGAGAGAGAACGAAGAACAAAAAACAGATAAAGAAAGTCTAATGAATCATGAAGACCCATATGTAAAAAATCAAGAAGATTTAATAAATAGCAGAAAGAAAATTTTAGAAATTGCAGATTACATTATTCCGGGACACGGAAAGATGTTTAAATCACCGAAATAAATTTTTGAATTTTTTGATATACTTCATTTTATGAGGAAAACAAAGAGTGCTGGAGGTGTTGTCGTTAACTCGGATGGAAAGGTTCTTGTGGTTGACCAACAAGGAACTTCTTGGTCTTTACCTAAAGGAGGCATTGATGACGGAGAAACCCCTCTCGAAACAGCAAAGAGGGAAATATACGAGGAATCAGGTATAAGTGATTTAGAGCTGGTAGAAGAACTTGGTAGTTACCAAAGATCCAAAATCACCGATGACGGGAAGGGTGAAGATAAATCTGAACTAAAAACTATCTTTATGTTTTTGTTTACAACAACGCAGAATAAACTTAAGCCTCTTGACAGCCATAATCATCAAGCAAAATGGTTAAAAAAAGAAGAGGTTTCTAACCAGCTAACCCACATTAAAGACAAAGAGTTTTTTCAAAGCATCATAGAAAAAATATAGTCTTAAGTCCGAACATCGTTCGCGATGTGGAACAAGGCCCCAATGTTATAATTGAAATATGTATCACGGAATTATTATTGACCAGGAATTTAGAGACAAGTTATTTCCAGAAAGTTTTAAGCAGTTTGCCAAAAAACAGGATGGATCATGGGGAATTTTTGGTATAGAAATTGAAGACTCTCAGCTTGAAGAGGTAATAGATAAAATTCAAGAGAATATGAGGGAAGATCAGCCTTGGTATGCTCATCTTTATAACGATAAACAATTGATAGTCATTTTTAAGGAAAAGGTTTTTAGAGTAGAACCACATATCTCTTCATGGAAACCGATAATTGAATACGGTGAAGAGTTAAAAATCCCCAAAGAACAGTTAGATTTTTGGCCCAATAGGTTTCAAGATGAACAGCATTATTTTGTAGCTTCTTAATCTCTTTCTATCTCTGTTAAAAGCTTCGCACCTTGAAGGTGATTTGCTACCTACACCTGCGGATTTTTAAAAGCTGGGTTACGAAAAATTTCACTTCAATAATTTCAGTGCAAGCCTGAAATTTGGTAGAATAGACTAAAATGAAAAAATTAGACCCCTCTCTGTACAAAAATAAAGTCGAGAATCCTAAAGAGACTGTTTATGAGATAATGACTGCAGAAGACGGTCATAGTTGGGGTTTGGCAATCGCTGATATTATTGAATCAGAGCTTCACGTTCACTATAAAATAACAGAAATCTATGTCGTCTTGGAAGGAACGCTAGAGGTTACTCTTGATGGAAACCCCCAAAAATTAACAGTTGGTGAGAGTATAAATATTTCTCCGGGGGTAAAACATAAAGCAAGAAGCCTAACAGAGGAACCAGCACGAATAATAGCTCTTTCTTTTCCTGAATGGACCTCCGAAAACCATCATCTTTTAAAATAGCTTCACACCCTTCACTTCAATGAATCGATTCATTGAAGTAATCTTTCTAAATCTGCCTTAGAATTATTGTTTCCATGTTTTAATACATAGTAACAAAACTTCCGAAAATGGAAGTATCACACTCGTGGGGTGTGAAAGTGTGAAAGGCAATTGTTTGACTTCAAGGTCTCTTTCTATTAAAGAATTCTGAGTGGTTTTTTAGTAGAATGAAAATATGGCAATTACTTTTGCTTTAATAGCTTACTTTAGTTGGGCAATAGGGATATTTTTTGAAGCTATTGCAGCTCGGAGAATAAATTCATATTCTTTAGCTTTCTGGGGGCTGGTGATTGGGGTAATCCTTTCAAGTTTTTATCTTCCTTTTGTGTTCCATTTGGCACAGGGTTTTACATTGGGACTTTTTCTTCTTAATTTTCTTCTGGCACTCTTCTTCATCGGAGGGACGATTATTTATTATGAGGCCTTAAAAGAAGAAAACCGTTCATTAACAGGGACGATTGCGTCGACTTTTCCTATTTTTACGGTTATTTTGTCGATTATTTTTCTGGGAGAAAGGGTAGATTTAATTCATTCTCTGGCGATTATTATTACGTTTATCGGTTTGACGTTGTGTATTTTGGATTTCAGGGAGATTTTTGGAGGGAAGAAAATTATAAGTAAGGGAATCATCTTTGCTCTTATTGCCTCTGTTTGCTGGGGAATCTATTTTGCGTTTGTAAAATTACTCGTTGTAAAAGTTGGTTGGTTTTGGCCAAATTATATCGTCTTTTTGCTTTTCCCCTTGATGTTTTTATTTATTAAAGCGAAGAAGATAGAGCTTAAATCTCCAACGACTAATAATGTTTTTTGGCCACTTATAATCTCCGCAGTTTTGGTACGTATAGCAGAGTATAGTTATAACTTCGCCATTACAAAGGGACAAGTGGCAGTGGTAGCTCCGATTGCTGGCGCGAATCCCACATTGTTTGTGGTTCTTGCCTTTTTGTTTCTCAAAGATCCGATAAAAAAACAGCAGATTTTCGGTATTATTATTACCCTTGCGGGGATAGTTTTTCTTTCGTTTATTAGTTAAATTATTCACCATTGTTTGACTTCAAGGTCTCTTTCTGTTTTTCCTAAGAGGGGCTAGTTTTAAAATTGTCCATTAGACTTGACAATCTCTTTTCTATCTGCTATAAAAATTACTCTGCCTAATATTTATGGTTAACTCAGAAAAAGAAAACCAAGAAGGCAGAAAAAATTTATCTCCAGAAATTCTTCGTATTTTAGATAGCAATCGCCTAAGTTATCAAGAAATGCAACCCGGGCAAATAATAACTGTTTATGCAGAGGATGCTTTAACCAAAAAAGAATCTTCTTTTTCTTTAATCGTTTTATCCACTTTAAGTCCAGGGGAGGATCCTGAAGAAAATATCGTCTTTCAATATGCCGAAGGTGATTTTAATTTTTATAAAGGCGACAATCTCCAAAAAACCCTAAAGATTAAGCCGGGAAGTCTTTTAGGAGGTGGTGTGAGTGCAAATTTTATTCCAAAGCCAAATTTAACAATGATCTACACTGGCGGCATTGAAGTTGGGGCAAGGGGCCATAGTTTTGAAAACATTAATGGGGAAGACCAATTTGCCATTGCTCATAAAATAACCAAAATTGAAGTCCAAAAGGCAAATCCTAATTTTAGAACCCCTGACTTAACGGAATATCTTAGAAAAATTGAGTTTGTTCGATCGGAAAAAGAAAAATCAAGCCAAGATATAAACAAAGGAGTGGAAAAATTTATAGAAAAATACTTTAAGGGAAATCCTCATTACAGCGAGATAGAAGAATTATTAGCTGGTTTTTGTCCTGAGGGAAAAAAATTTATAGCTTCCTTTCTTAAATACGCGCAAGAAGACGGTGTTTTCGATAAGGCTTGGGCAGTTTTAAAAAAATACAACGAAGAACATTGGCAATATGATCATCCAGATATCCGAGGAAATCTTGATTTAAAAGAAAGTAATCGTATGGTTTATGAACAGATGCTAGGGGAAGCAGGTATAAAATGGCCCAGGCCAGGGAGAGAAATGAGAACTCAAGAAGAAGATGAGGTCTCAAAAATCATTCTCCCTGAAAACAAAGAATTAAGAGAAAAGTTAGAAAGAAAATTGAAAGAATATGAAACTCGGGTGAAAAATGCTGATAAAGAAAGAGCCAGAATAGGCGCCCAAAACAAAATAGCTGTTCTTAAGGAACTCCTAAGCAATGGGATCGTTGAAGCCGCTGTACTAAAAAAACGGGTTATCCAAGAAGAATGGTTTGACGAAGATAAATTTGAAAACGCCATGTGGGTGATAAACGATTATTGTGAAACCGGTGGGGAAAATGTGGTAGGCGGAACTGGTTTAAAATAACCTTTTTATCTTATTCTTTATTTTTTATCCATAATTGTTTGACTTCAAGGCCTCTTTCTGTTAAAATTTTTCTTAGATTAAGTAATTAGATAAGTAATTTAGAGAGGTGGGGTGACCCACCTTTCAAAATAATTAATCAAAAATCATGGCAGTACTTAAAGCTCGAACCGAATTTGCGTCAGCTTTAAATCAAATTTGTGCCGAACACGGCATTGAAATTGATGTGGTTTTGGATTCCATTAAAGAAGCTTTATTGGCTGCTTATCGTCGTGATTTTGGTATGGAAGAGGAAGCCAATTACGAAGCAGAAATTAACAAAGAAACTGGCGAAACCCATCTTTATCTTTTAGGTAAAGAAAAGAAAGAAGTTACCCCACCTGGATTTGGCAGAATTGCCGCTCAAGTGGCTAAACAGGTTCTCATTCAAAAAATTAGAGAGGCCGAAAAATCTTCCATTCTCAATGAATATGCTAAAAGAATTGGAAGTTTGGTTTCCGGACGAATTATTCGTTTTGATGGTCCTCAGGTGATTGTGGATATTGACCGCACCGAAGCGATTATGCTCAAGGCGGAACAGGTTCTCCCGGAGAATTACAAAATTAGTCAGCGCTTAACCTTTTATATTAAGGGGATTGAAGAGTTGGGTAAAGGTCAGCAAATTATTGTTTCTCGAGCCGACAAAAATTTAGTTGAAGGTCTTTTTAAAAGAGAAGTTCCCGAAGTAGCTTCAGGCGTGGTAAAAATTAAAGAAATTGCCCGTGAGGCAGGGAATCGCTCTAAAATTGCCGTTTTTTCCACCCAGGCTGGAGTTGACCCGGTTGGTTCTTGTGTTGGCCAAAAAGGCGTTCGAGTTCAGGCGGTTATCAACGAACTTAATGGAGAAAAAATTGACATCATTCAGTACAGTGAAGATGTAGTTAAATTTATTGCCGCCGCTCTTTCCCCGGCAGAAAAAATTAAGGTTGAGGTTGATGAAAAGAAAAAGACAGCGGTTGTCACCGTTCCTGAAGACCAACTTTCTTTGGCCATTGGTAGGGATGGACAAAATGTCCGTCTAGCGGTCAAATTGACGGGTTATAAGATTGATATTAAGGGAGATCTTGTTTCTCACTCTGCTCGAAATAAAATAGATATTAAGGGAGCAGAAGAAGTTACTCCTAAGGAAAAGAAAGTAGTCAAAACGGCCAAAAAAGTGGCTAAGGAGGTTGGTAAGAAGAAAAAAGAGAAAAAGAAATAATGAATCAAAATTTTTATGAAAACCAAGACAACCAAAACCGGTTTAGCCTCCTCGGTTTCCAAAGGAAACAGTCGGCCGCCAGTGGTTGTCATCCTCGGTCATATTGATCATGGTAAAACAACCCTTCTTTCTAAAATCAAAGAAATGGATTTGACTCGAAAAGAACATGGCGGAATTACCCAACATATCGGTGCTTATCAAGTAAAACTCCAAACTCCAAGCTCCAAACTCCAAACTATTACCTTCATTGATACCCCGGGTCATGCGGCTTTCAATCAAATGAGATCTCGCGGAGCAAAAATTGCTGATTTAGCAGTTTTAGTTGTCGCGGCCAGCGAAGGAGTAAAATCCCAGACTTTGGAAAGTCTCAAGTTTATAAAGCAGGCCGGTATCAATTTTTTGGTGGCTTTAAACAAAATTGATTTACCTGAAGTTAATCTTGAAAACGCCAAAAGAAATTTAGTTGACAATGGTATTTTGATTGAAGGTTTTGGTGGCGATACTGTCGTTGTTCCAATTTCCGCCAAGGAGAGTACGGGAATCAATGATCTTTTAGAAATGATTTTGCTTTTGGCCGAAATGATGAATCTTAAAGGTAATCCTCAAGCCGAACTGGAAGCCAGTGTGATTGAATCAAGAATTGATTCACATAAAGGGCCTTTAGCCACGATTTTGATTCGCAATGGCAGTTTGAAGGTTGGTGATGAGATTAAAGTGGAGAATTCTTGGGGCAAAATTAAGGCAATGTTTGACGAAAAAGGACAATCGGTGAGTCAAGCCTTACCGAGCCAACCAGTAGAGGTTTTGGGCTTCAAAACCGTACCGGTGGTTGGTGGCAAGGTGGAAATCACCAAAGATAAAACTTTAAATGAATTACCGACTTTACCTAAAGAAAATGTTACTAAAGTTTCATTAAAAGAGTCTCAGGACCAAACGCCAAAATTAGTTATCATTCTGAAGGCGGATATGGAAGGGACCTTAGAAGCGATTAAAAATAATCTACCTGAAGGTTGCCAAATTATTAAAGCTGAAGTTGGTGAAGTTAATGATTCAGATATTTTAATGGCAGCCACCAGTTCGGCCGAAGTAATTGCCTTTAATATCAAAATCCCCCATCAGATAAAAAAATTGGCGGAAACAGAAAAAGTCAAAATTTCTTCTTATCAAGTGATTTATGAATTGCTGGAGGATGTAGAAAGAAAAGTTTTGAAGGTAATGGAGCCGACCATTGATGAAGAAATTCTAGGCAAGGCGGAAATTATCGCCGAATTTACGATGAAAGAAAGAATCGCCGGCTGCCGTGTGATTGAAGGAGAGATCAAAAAGAGTGACAAAATTCATCTTTTAAGGAATTCACAAATAATTAATGAAGTTCGTTTGAAGTCAATGAGAAGGGGTAAAGAAGATGTTCAACAAGTCAAAAAAGGTGAGGAATTTGGTGTTATTTTAACCCCTAACGTTGACTTTAATGTGGGCGATGTGTTAGTATCTTATCGTCAGCCCCAAACCGGACAATGAAAGATTATTACGATTTTACTCCGGTCGAAGAATCCCTGTCCACTGCTCATAATTTAACGATTGTTCTTCCTATGAGCTTAAACCAAGACAAAGTCGCTTCAGCCTTGGCCCTGTATCTTTCGTTGCGAAAAGCCAACCGTCAGGTCAATATTGTTTGCTCCCGGCCAATGATTGTCGAATATTCTTCCCTGATAGGTGTGGATAAGATCAAAAATAAACTTAGTGGTAGAAATTTAGTTGTTTCTTTTGACTATTTGGAGGATTCGATTGAAAAAGTAAGTTATAACATTGAAAACAACAAATTTAATTTGGTTATTCAACCTAAAGAAGGTTATCCGCCTGTGTCAACGGAAAAAATCCAATATTCTTATTTTGGTGAGCAGGCTGATATGATTTTTATTATCGGTGCTTCTTCCCTTGAAGACTTGGGAGAGATTTATTTTGGCAATAAAACTTTTTTTCAAGAAGGCAATACGGTTAATATTAATATCAATCAAGCTAGCAAACCTTTCGCCAAGATTAACTTGATCAATCCTCAAATGGCCAGTTTTGGGGAGTTTGTGACTTTCTTTTTGTCGACTCTTAAAATGCCCGTTGATGAAGATATTGCCAGTAATTTACTTCTAGGAATTGAAAGAGCGACCAATAATTTCTCTTTAACCAAATCAACACCAGTGACTTTTGAAGCCGCTGCTTTTTGTCTTCGCGCCGGAGCCAGAAAGCCCTTAAGAGAATTTATCGAAGAAAAAAAGGCAGGGGAAAGAAAGAAAGAAGAAGAAAAAACCGAAGAAGTCGAAACTTTAAAAGTCAAGCCTTCACCTGATTGGTTTAAACCCAAGATTTATAAGGGTGATACTAAGATTTAAGGGAGATTAGTAACGAGGTAGGTTTTAGGAAATTCCTTTTTTAGATTCTGATAAACTTTCAAGGCTATTAGTTTGCTTTCACAGATACCAAAAACCGTTGGTCCGGAGCCACTCATCATTGCTCCTAAGGCACCATTTTGTAACATTTTATCTTTGATTTTGGTGATGGCCGGATAAAAGTTAGGAACCCAAAATTCAAAATCATTGTGAAGATTTTGGGCAATTTTTTGGAGATTGCCTTCTTTGAGAGCATTAATTAATTCTTTTAACTGTTTTTTGCCAATCTGGCTGTAGTCAACTTGAGAATAAGCCCATGGGGTAGAAACTGGTTCTTCAGGATTAGTTAAGACGAGATACATCTTAGGAGCAGGTGGTAAATTTTTAAGTTTTTCTCCCAAATGAGTAGCTAACTTAGTTCCGCCCATCAATTGATAGACAACATCCATACCAATTTTGAGACCAAACTTGATCAAGTCTTTAGTGTTTAAGCCGAGATTCCAGATTTTATTAAGACCAATTAAAGTTTGGGCGGCATCGGAACTGCTGCCGCCTAAACCAGCTGCCACCGGAATTCTTTTCTCAATTTTAATAAGGACACCTTTTTTAATTCTCATCATTTTTTTAAGAAGTAAAGCCGCCTGATAAACAGTATTAACTTCACCTAAAGGAACGGTTTTATCATCACAGTAGACTTTAATAATATCTTGGTCAATTTCCTGGAGATAGATGCGATCAAAAAGCGAAACTTGTTGAAAAATAAACTTCACCTCATGGTAACCGGAAGAAAGTTTTTTTAGAATTGAAAGCCCAAGATTGATTTTGGCCGGAGCTTTCAGACAGATTTTTTTCATCCCCTTGTTAAACAGAGCCTTTTTTGTTAAAATAAGAACCGTGCGCTTCGCGCAGAACCTTGTTTTTAATAAAAATTACTTTTTTAGAGTATGTCTTTAAGTTTAGACGAAAAACAAAAAATTATCAAAAAATTTGCTCAAACCAAAGGTGATACTGGCTCGCCGGAGGTTCAAATTGCCCTCTTGAGTTATAAAATTAAAAATTTAACTGATCATTTGAAAGAGCATAAAAAGGATGTTCACTCACGCCGAGGTTTATTGTCCATGGTGTCTAAAAGAAGAAGACTTCTTGCTTATCTTCTGAAGAAAGACGAGGCAAGATACAAAACTATTGTGGAAGAGTTGAAATTAACCAAATAAGAACCTGTCGAAACGACAGAACCTTGTTTTAAAAAAATAATTCATCATTAATGAAAACCGTTTTAAAATCAGTTGAAATTGGCGGCAAGGAATTAACCTTAGAGGTTGGTCGTTTCGCCGCTCAAGCCAGTAGTGCCGTTTTGGCCCGTTACGGCGATACTATGGTTTTGGCCACGGTGGTGGCGGCCAAACCGCGAGAAGATCTCGATTATCTTCCTTTAGGCGTGGAATATGTGGAAAGGCTTTATGCTGGGGGAAGGATTAAGGGTTCCCGTTGGGTCAAGCGAGAAGGAAGGCCTTCGGATGAAGCGACTTTAACCGCGCGTTTGATTGACCGTTCGGTTCGTCCTTTATTCCCCGAGGGCTATAAAAATGAAATTCAGGTGGTTATTACCGTTTTGTCGGTTGATAGCGAGAATAGTGCCGATATCCCCGCTATTGGGGCTGTTTCAGCCGCCTTGGCCATTGCCGATATTCCCTGGGAAGGCCCGATAGGAGCAGTCAGAGTCGGTTTTGTGCCGAAAAACGGTGAAGGCGTTTTTATTATTAACCCTACCTATCAAGACTTAGAATTTTCAGAATTAGATTTGGTGATTTCCTCGACAGAAAAGGCCATTATCATGTTGGAGGGGGGGGCAAAAGAAATTTCTGAAGAAACGTTATTGAAAGCGATTGAAGCGGGGCAAAAAGAATCGCTAAAAATTATTAAAATAATTAATGAATTAGCTAAAGAGGTCGGCAAGAAAAAAGAAAAATTTACCCCTGTCGAAATTAAGGCTAGTTTAATTAATCAAATCGAAAAAGAAGTCAAAAAAGAAGTTGAAGAAGCAGTGAGTTTAATGGCGAGTAAAGAAGGTCCAGGCGGTGTTTTGGAAGAAATCAAACAAGCAGTGGTGGAAAAATATCCTGAAGAGAAAAAAGACCAAATCGCCAAAATTATTGAAAAATTATTTAAAAAAACGATGAGGAATCAGATTTTGACCAAAGGCAAAAGACCGGATGGTCGGAAACCAACCGAAATCAGGCCGATTGAGATTGAGGTTGGTATTTTACCCCGAACTCACGGTTCGGCGATGTTTAAACGCGGTAACACCCAAGCCTTAACCGTGACTACCCTCGGTTCACCCTCTTTAGAACAGCTGATTGAAAGTATGGAAGGTGAAGAAACGAAGCGTTATATGCATCACTATTACATGCCGCCTTTTTCTATGGGCGAAACAGGCAGGGTTGGTTGGCCTTCCCGTCGGGAAATTGGCCACGGAGCTTTAGCCGAAAGGAGCCTTGAAGCCGTCCTTCCCTCGGAAGAAAAATTTCCTTACGCGATTAGAATTGTTTCGGAAATTATGTCTTCCAACGGTTCGACGTCAATGGCTTCGGTTTGCGGCTCAACTTTATCTTTAATGGATGCAGGAGTGCCGATTAAGGCTCCGGTTTCCGGAATTGCCATGGGGATGGTCAGCGAGGGCGAAAAACAGGTTATTCTTTCCGACATTATTGGCTTGGAAGATTTTGATGGCGATATGGATTTTAAAGTTGCCGGGACACAAAAGGGAATTACGGCGATTCAAATGGATGTCAAGACCAAAGATTTGACGGTGAAAACTCTCCAAAAAGTTTTGACCCAAAGTAAAGAAGGCCGGGATTTCATTTTAGGAAAAATGCTTGAGGTTTTACCCTCTTCTCGAACTCAGGTTTCTAAATTTGCTCCGAAAATTGAAGTGGTTCATGTGCCGGTGGAAAAGATTGGTGAAGTCATTGGCCCTGGTGGCAAGATTATCCGTAAAATTATTAGTGAAACCGGAGCGGCCGTTGATGTTGAAGATGACGGAAGTGTCAATATCTCTTCGCCTGATCAGGAAGTTGTTAACCGAGCGGTTGAATGGGTAAAAAGTTTAGTTAGGGAAGTTAAGGCCGGTGAAGTTTTTGAAGGTATAGTTAAAAGAATCCAGCCTTTTGGCGCCTTTGTTGAAGTTTTACCTGGTAAAGATGGCTTAGTTCATGTTTCTCGGATGTCTAAAGATTTTGTCAAAGACCCTTCAGATTTGGTCACTATTGGTCAGAAAGTCAAAGTGAGAGTGACGGAAATTGATGACCAGGGTCGGATTAATCTTTCCATGCTTTTTGGTGATGAAAATGAAAGCCAGGAAAAATTCCCTCGTCAGGAGTTTGAGCGTCATCCTCGTTCGGCCGGGAAAAGGCCAGACCGTTTCCCCCGGCGTTAAAAAAAGAATTGTTTTGAAAGATTTTTTTTGCTAAGCTAGAGATTAAACATGACTGATAAACCTGTCCTTCTTCAAGAAGTTGCCAATTTGGAAAAAAAATTAGACTTTGTAAGTTTGCCGCCGGAATTAAAAGAAAAAGCCAAGGATATGACCCAGCGTTTATCAAGGATGGCGCGTTTTGGCGAATACTCGGCTGAATATGAAAAAACCACCCATTATATTGATTGGATAACCAGTTTACCCTGGGATAAACGGAGTGAGGATATTTTAGATTTACAAAACACGAAAAAGATTTTGGATAAAAATCATTATGATTTGGCTCCGATTAAGGAAAGGATTTTGGAATATTTGGCTGTTTTAAATTTGAATTCCCTGCCTCGCCGGCAGGCGGGCCAAAAACCGAAAACTAATTTACGAGCCCCAATTTTATGTTTTGTTGGTTTGGTGGGAACCGGTAAAACGACGGTTGCCTATTCTATTGCCGAAGCTATGGGGAGAAAATTTGCCCGGATACCCTTTGGTGGTTTAGGCGACCCCTTGGACTTAAGAGGACAATCACGCTTAAGAGCTGATGCTGAACCTGGTTTGATCATTAAGGCCTTGAGAAGAAGCAGGACGAAAAATCCAGTCATTCTTTTGGATGAAATTGACCGTGTCACTAATGAAGGGCGTTCAAGTATCATGGGAGTATTGGTTGAACTTTTAGACCCAGAACAAAATAACTCTTTTCAAGACCATTTTATTGATTATCCATTTGATTTATCTGAAGTTCTTTTTATTACTACTTGCAACAATACGACTAATATTTCGGTGGCCGTTATGGATAGGTTGGAACCGATACAGATGCCTTCATATACCGATGAGGAAAAGATTGTCATTGGCCGAGATTATATTTTGCCCAGATCTTTAGAAGAGTCAGGTTTAGAGAAACAAATGGTCCAAATTGATCCTGAAGTTTGGGCCAAAACCGTTCGTCCCTTAGGCTATGACGCCGGCATTAGAACCCTGGAAAGAACTATCAATGGTATTTGTCGTAAAATTGCCAAAATGAAGGTTGAAGGCAAGGGCCAAAGTTTTCATTTAACGACAGACAATATTAAAGAATTTTTACCAACTTGGTAATTTAATTAATTAAACTAAAATTTAAAATGGGAATAGAAGAGAAGCAACAGAAATTAGAAGAAATTGCCAAACAGGTGGTGGTATGCCAACGGTGTAATTTGTATAAAAATGCTACCAACCCCGTCCCGGGAGAAGGGAATCCGAATGCCAAAATTATATTTGCGGGTGAGGGGCCGGGTTTCTGGGAAGACAAAAAAGGCAGACCCTTTGTTGGTCAAGCGGGAAAGCTTTTAGATCAACTACTCCAATTAATTAAACTACCAAGAAAAGATGTCTTTATTGGCAATGTCATAAAGCATCGGGCTCCCAATAACCGTGACCCCCTACCTGAAGAAATCAAAGCTTGTGAGCCTTTTTTAAATGAACAAATAAAAATTATTGATCCGGAAATTATTGTCACTTTAGGTCGTTTTTCAATGGGGAAGTTTCTACCCAACGAATTTATTTCCAAAATCCATGGGCAAGCTCGCTTTGTTGATTTTGCCGGTAAAAAAAGAATTATTATTCCGATGTATCATCCGGCCGCGGCTTTAAGAAGTAGTATAATTATGGAAGAAATTAAAAAAGATTTTCAAAAAATAGAACAATTTTTAGAAAAGAGTCAGGAAATATTGGAAACTCAAATGGTAAAAAATGAAGATAAAAGTGAATCTGACCAAATGAACTTGATATAAAAAATGTTTTTAACAACGAATCTTCGATTTAAACCAAAAATTAATCAAGATAAAAAAATATTAAAGATAATCTCTTTGGGAGGATTTGGGATAGTGACGCAAAACCTTTTTGTCTATGAATACCAGGATTCAATTTTAATAATTGATTGTGGTATTGGTTTTGTGGAAAGAAGAATGAAAAAGACAGAACTCATTGTTCCTGATTTCAATTATCTGGTGCAAAATAGAGAAAAAATTAGAGGTATTGTCATCACCCATGGTCATGAAGACCATATGGCGGGCTTGCCCTTTTTGTTACCAAAATTAAAAAAAGAAGTCCCTATTTACGCGGCGCGCTTAACGACTGCTTTAATTGAAGAAAAGCTTGGAGAACATGGGCTAACCAATAAAATTAATATTATTGATTCTGAAACTCGTCTTAATTTAGGCCCTTTTGCTTTGAACTTTATTTATATTACTCATTCTATTCCCGATACCTTTCATGTGGTTATCCAGACCCCTGTTGGCGTTATCTATCATGCGAGCGATTTTAAATTTGACTGGACGCCGGTGATGAGTCGGCAGACAGAAGTCGGAAAAATTGCCCTAGCGGGCAATAAAGGAGTGGATTTGCTTTTATCAGATAGTTTGAGAAGTGAGAAATCAGGTTACACTCTTTCTGAACAAATGATTGAAGAATCTTTTGAAAGGGAGATTAAAGATTGTCGTGGCAAATTTTTGGTAACCACCATGTCTTCCAATGTTTCCCGTTGGCAACAAGCCATTAATGTGATGGTCGCTCATCGAAGGAAAATTGTTATTGTCGGTCGTTCAGTAGAAAAGGTTATAAGCATCGCGCAAAAAATAGGCTATTTACATATTCCCAAGGGATTTTTAATTCCCATTGGAAGAACAAAATATTTTAAGCCTGAACAATTGGCTTTTCTCATTTCTGGCAGTCAAGCTCAGGTCGGTTCGGCTCTAGAGAAAGTAATTCATAAGGAAAGAAGAGATGTGACGATTAATCCGGGTGATAAGGTGGTTTTTTCCGCCGATTATATTCCTGGTAATGAGATCGCGATCCATAGTTTAATTGATAAGCTTTCTTTTCTCGGGGCCGACGTTTCCTACTCGGATATTTCCGATGACATTCATGTTTCTGGTCACGGTGCTCAAGCGGATATGGCTTTATTGATTAATCTGACAAGACCGAAATGGTTATTACCGATTGGTGGGGCGCCTCGACAGATGAAACAGTTTGCTTTATTAGCTCAAAGAATGGGTTGGATGGAGGAAAAGATTCTTTTACCAGGAAAAAATCAAACTATCATCATGATGACTGGCGGTCAGGTAAAATTAGGCCCCAAAATCTCCCTTCATCCCCAGTTTGTGGTGTGATAGAATTAACACAAAGGAAAAAACATGCCCCGTGGAAGAAGGCGAAAGCCATTTAAACTAAAACTTAAAAAAACAACTGTCTATACCTTCTCAAGTGTAGCTCTTTTTGCCCTGTCTGGAATCATTGTTCTTTCTTTTTCCAGACAAGGTCCCTTTTTAACCAAAATTTTTATTCTTTTAAATCATTATTTTGGTTGGGGAATTATTTTTTTGCCCTTTTTGTTGATTGTGGCCGGGTTAATGCTTTCTCGTCTTCAATGGCGATTAAGCCGTCCCAATGTTTTTGTCGGCGTTTTATTGCTGATGGTTTCTTTGATTGGTCTTACTCGTTCCGGCTTTATCGGTTTTGAAATTTGGCAAAATTTGGCTTTTTTAATTACCGCCATCGGTGCTTTTTTAGTTCTTTTCGGTTTTGTTTTTATTGGTTTTGTGATTACTTTTAATACTTCTTTAGAAGAGATGTTTATCTTTTTCGGGAAACTATTTTCGGCCATCAGAAAGATAACCAATCGTTCTCAATTTACGGCGCGAAAATTACCCTTTGAAGTTAGGGAAGAAAAAAGAAAGGCTTTCAAAGGGGCTCATCCGATGGGAGAACCGACAAAATTGGCACCGTCTTTGGACGAAGCGGCGTTAAGTAAAACGATGGCGACTAATTTGTCTTTAGAGGGACAGGTTTGGGAATTTCCACCCTCCACTATTTTAGATGAGAGTCTTTCCGGCAAAGCCGATCGCGGCGATATCAAAAAGAATGCCGAAATTATTGAAAAAACCCTCGAGTCATTTGGCATTTCAGCGCGAGTGGTTGAGGTGAATTTGGGGCCGGCGGTCACTCAATACGCCCTGGAAATTGCTTTGGGAACAAAATTGTCAAAAGTCACGGCTTTGTCCACTGATTTAGCTTTGGCTTTGGCGGCGCCGACCGGTCAAATTAGAATTGAGGCTCCTATTCCCGGTCGGTCTTTGGTTGGGGTTGAGGTTCCCAATCGCAGTTTGGAATTTGTTTCCTTAAAACGGATGTTAACTTCTGAGCAGATGAAAAGAAGTAAATCCAAATTGGCTGTTGCCTTGGGCTTGAATGTCTCTGGTGAACCGGTGATTGCCGATATTGCCCGTATGCCTCACGTTTTGATTGCCGGGGCAACCGGTAGTGGTAAGTCGGTTTGTATCCAAACCATCATTTCTACTATTCTTTTCCGGGCTTCGCCGGCCGAGGTGAAACTTATTTTGATAGACCCCAAAAGAGTTGAGTTGACTCAATATAATGGTATTCCTCATCTTTATTCACCGGTGATTGTTGAGCCGGATAAGGTTCTTTCCGCTTTAAGGTGGACTATTCAGGAAATGGATCGGCGTTATAAGCTTTTTGCCGAGAATGGTGTCAGAAATATCGATGGCTATAACGAACTGTCTGGTTTTGCCGCTTTACCCTATATGGTGATTATCGTTGATGAGCTGGCTGACATCATCATGTTCGCTCCGACCGATGTCGAAGATGCCATCTGTCGTATTGCCCAGATGGCTCGGGCGACCGGGATTCATTTGATTGTTTCTACCCAACGGCCGTCGGTTGATGTTATTACTGGTTTGATTAAAGCCAATATTTCTTGCCGTATTGCTTTTAATGTTTCTTCTCAAGTTGATTCCCGTGTCATTATCGATACGCCGGGAGCAGAAAAGTTATTGGGCCGAGGCGACATGCTTTTTATTCCTCCAGACCAGGCTAAACCCACCCGTATTCAAGGGACTTTTGTTTCCGACGGTGAGATTAAAAGATTGATTGATTTTATTAGAAAAGCCGGGGTGGCCCCGGTTTATACTGAAGAGGTGACAAAGATGCCAGTTAAAACTCGATTGGGTAAAGCTGAGGTTGAGGAGAAAGATGAGCTTTTTGACGATGCCATCAGAATCGTTTGTAATTTTGACCGGGCTTCAGCCTCATTGTTTCAAAGGAGGTTGAAAATTGGCTATGCCCGCGCCGCGAGAATCCTAGACCAGCTTGAAGCCGTCAATATTATCGGCCCGGCCGAAGGTTCAAAATCAAGAGAAGTTTTTAATCAAAATGCCCAAGATTATTTAGCTTCCAAATTGGCTTCATGACAATGAAAACTGTTGGCCAAATTCTGCAAAAGACGCGCTTAGAAAAAAAAATTACTCTTGAGCAAGTTGGGTCACAAACAAAAATCCGTCAAGATATCCTTGCCGCTTTGGAAGAAAATAATTTTCAAAAATTATCTTCTTTGGCTTCGGTTAAGGGTTTACTGAAAACTTATGCCGAATTTTTAGGTCTTTCCTCAGAAAGGATTTTGGCCATTTTTCGCCGTGACTTTGATAAAAAAGAAAAAAAGAAAGTTATTCCTCAAGGGTTGGTCAAACCCTTGGATAAACCTGGTTTTAACTGGGGGCCGAAAAAAACTTTAATTCTGACCATCAGTATTTTCTTTTTAGCTTTAACTTCTTATTTAATTTATCAGTATGTCTACTTGATTAAGCCGCCTTTTTTAAAGATTTATTCGCCCGAAAAGAATATTCAGGTAAGTGAGGCGACTTTGGCCGTTTTAGGCAGGGCCGAGCCAGATAGTTTGGTGACGGTTAATGGCGAGTCTGTCCTTCTTGGCCCGAAGGGTGAATTTAATTATAAAATTGAACTTTTCCCAGGAGAAAACAAAATTATTATTGAGGCTGTTAGTAAATTAGGCAAAGAAACAAAAGTTGAAAGAAACGTTTTTTACCAAGTTAAAGACTGAAAAAGATATCGAAAGTTCTAGTTGACTAAAAAAATTGTAAATTGTAAATTGTTAATTGTTAATTAATTTCTGCCCATGCTTAGCCCGACACAAATTTTATTAATCATTGTTGTTTCTGTTTTAACAGCTATTTTGGCAGCGATTGGCCTTCAAGTTTTTAATATTCTTAAAGAATCGCGTCGCTCAATTGAAAAGGTTAATAAAATTTTAGACGATGCCGGAAAAGTTTCCGAAGCGGTCACCAAACCGATTACTTCTTTGTCTAATTCTTTAGGTAGTCTTTCTGGGTTAGGCGGTCTTTTCAGTTGGTTGATTAATCGCCGCCAGAAAAAAAAGGAGGAAAAAAAAGATGAGTGATAACAATGGCAGTGGCGGTAATTTTTTCCGGGGTTTAGTTACCGGGGCCATCATCGGGGCTGTGGCTGTCTGGTTTTTAAATCAAACAGAAAAAGGGAAAGAAATTAAAAAAGAAATAAAAGAAAAAGGAAATGATGTTTTAGGAAATTTGAATGATTTAGTCCAAGACCTAGAAGAGAAAGGCCAAGAGTTTAAAAAGAAAGTGCTTCAGGTTAAAGAGGAATTTGAAGAAAAAGCCAAAGATTTTCGTCAGGATGTTATTGAAGAAGGCAAAATTGGCTTAGAAAGAATTGAAGAGCTGGAAGAAAAAGGTCATAAAGCTGCCCAGAAATTTTTCACTCGCAAAGGTAAACTCCTCTCTTAAATCGAAGATTCGTTCTATTCTTGCCTCTGAACTGAATTTGAAGTATCATCATTTTAGATGAAAGCTTCCAAGTTAAAGAAAAAATATTTAGATTTTTTTGTTGGTAAAGGTCATAAGATTCTTCCTAATGTTTCTTTAGTCCCCGAAAATGACCCCACTGCTTTGTTTATTAACTCCGGTATGCATCCCTTAATCCCTTATCTTTTAGGCGAATCACATCCCTTAGGGAGAAGACTAGTTTCCAACCAACGCTGTTTACGAACTCAAGATATTGATTTAATTGGCGATACGATGCGTTTGACTTTTTTTGAAATGTTGGGGAATTGGAGCTTGGGTGACTACTGGAAAAAAGAAGCGATTGAGTGGTCTTGGGAGTTTTTAACTAAGGAATTAAATTTAGACCCACAAAGAATTTCTGTTTCATGTTTTACTGGCGATAAAGATTCGCCAAAAGACGAAGAATCTGCCAAAATTTGGCAGTCATTAGGAATTCCTTCTTCAAGGATTTATTTTTTGGGCAAAGAGGACAATTGGTGGTTGGTAGGTGAATTTGGCCCCTGCGGTCCGGACACGGAAATGTTTTATGATACTGGTCAAAAATCTTGTGGACTGGATTGCCGTCCGGGTGATAATTGCGGCAGATATTTTGAAATTTGGAATGATGTCTTTATGGAATTTATCCGACGACCAAATGGGAAGCTAGAAAAATTAAAACAACGCAATATCGATACCGGTATGGGAGTTGAAAGAACCATAGCGATGCTTCAGGGGAAAGACGATGTTTACCAAACGGAATTATTTAGCGGTTTAATTAATCAAATCGAGGAAATTTCCGGGAAAAAGTATGAAAAAGAAAATCAGAAAGCGATGCGAATTATCGCCGACCATTTGCGGGCGGCAACTTTTGCGATTGGGGATGGTGTTGCCCCTTCTAATATAGAACAAGGATCAGTAGTCCGCAGATTAATTAGAAAAGCAATTGATCAAGGATTTATTTTAGGTATAAAAAAGAAATTTATTAAATTAATTGTTGACGAGATTATAAAATTTTATGAAGAAGAATATGATATTTTCAAAAATAATAAAAATTTTATTTATCAAAATATAGAATCAGAAGAATTAAATTATGAAAAAATTTATTCGGTAAAAAAAATTAACGAAATAGAAGAATACTGGAAATGGCTCAGGGAAGAAAAAAATCGCGGTAAGATAAATGAATCAGAAATAATTAATCAAAGTTCTAACTATGCTTTTAATTCTTTAGCAACTTATGGAGTTGCTCCAGAACGTTTTTATGAAATTGGCTTGAATGTAGGGACTATTAAAACTAATCAAAATAAACAATGGTGGCAAAATTTTAATAAACAAAAAGAAACACACCAACAAAAATCAAAAGCCAGTTTGGAGAAAAAATTTGCCGGGGGGTTGGCTGATCATTCTCAAGAAGTCACCAAACTTCATACTGCTACTCATCTTTTACATCAAGCTTTAAGACAAATTTTGGGCGAACAAGTTCATCAGGTTGGTAGTAATATCACACCAGAAAGATTAAGATTTGACTTCACTTATCCGGAAAAATTAACCCCAAAGCAAATCAAACAAGTTGAAGATTTGGTTAATGAACAAATTAGTAAAGATTTGGCGGTCAAAATGGGGATGATGAGTTTAGACGAAGCCAAAAAGCAAGGAGCCTTGGCTTTTTTCACTGATAAATATACTGATCAAGTCAAAGTTTATTCGCTTGGCAATTTTTCCAAGGAAGTTTGTGGCGGTCCTCATGTTAATTCTTTGGGGAGAATCGGTAGTGTTAAAATAATAAAAGAGGAATCGGTTGGGGCAGGCAGAAGAAGAATTTATGCTCAAATTGTCAAAAAATGAATCGGAAACAAAAGAATATTTCTTTGCTTTGGAAATCGATATCGGCTGTGTCAAAAGCGCTATTTGGACGATTGAAGAAAATCAAACGAAGCTGATAAGTTTAGGTGAAACTCAATACTGGCAAAATGAAGAAAGTCTTTTGGAATGTGTCGATGCTTCTTTATCCTCGGCCATTGAAAAATTTTCACCCCAAGGACAACTGAAAGAACCAAACAAAGTTATTTTTGGTTTATCAACAGATTGGATTGACCAAAACAAAATTTTGGCCGATAAAGTTGAGATTTTGAAAAAAATTTCCCAAAAATTGGAGCTCACACCGTTGGGTTTTATGGTTATTCCCGAGGCGATTGTTCATTGGTTGAAAAAACTGGAAGGGGTACCGCCCACGGCAATTTTAATCGGTTTGGGTGAAAAGAAAATTATTATCAGTTTGGTGGATTTGGGCAAGGTGGTCAATACCAGTTTAGTAGTGAGAAGCGAAAATTTGGGAGCCGATTTGGCTGAAGGACTTTCTCGTTTAGAAGAAGCCCCTTTTCCGGCCAGAATTTTACTTTATGATGGTGAGGAAAAAATTGAACAAGCCAGACAGGATTTAATTAATTGGCCTTGGACAGAGGAAAAAATTAGCTTTCTCCACCTTCCTAAAGTTGAAATTTTAGCGGTTAATTTTGATATCAAAGCGATTGTTTTCGCCAGTGCTTCACAAATGGCTGAAGTTCAAGGTTTTGAAGTGACCCAAAAAGAAGAAGAAAAACCTCAGGAAGAAATCCTCACTGTCCCAATTGAATCGCCAACCGATCTTTTAGGGTTTATTAAAGGAAGAGATATCAGTGAAATTAAGCTTCAACCTCATGATGAGGAAGCGAAAATTAGCTTACCGGTAACTGAATCTGAATTGTCGGGAACACCATTTTCCGAAAAACCAAATCTGTCGGCTAAGTTTTTAAAGATAAAAAAATTTGCCCTTTTGAAGCAGAAAATTTTTAATTTTTCTTGGTTGAAAAAAATAAATCTAAAAGGTCTTTCTCCCTTAAGAAGTAAAAATTTATTGGTCATGATTTTGGTGGGTGTCTTTTTTCTGATTATCTTGGGTAGTTTGATTTTTGCTTATTGGTATTTACCTTCAGCCTCAGTTGTGATTTTTGCTAAACCTCAGATTCTAGAAAAAGACTTTACTGTCAGGCTCGATCCGACTCTAACCAGTGTGGATAAAGATAATCTGGTTTTACCTGCCAAAAAGGTTGAAGTTACTATTGATGGAGAAAAAGAAATTTCAACCACTGGCACGAAACTGGTTGGTGAGAAAGCTAAGGGCGAGGTCATAATTTATAATCGGACGTCTAAAGAAAAAACCTTTCCTGAGGGAACGGAATTGCTTGGTCCGAGCAGCTTGAAATTTACTTTGGATGAAAAGGCAACGGTGGCTTCAGAATCAGCCGGCTCTGATTATGTCAAAGTTCCCGGAAAAGTGACGGTGAAGACAACGGCCTTTTTAATTGGCAGTGAAAGTAATTTAGCTTCTGGGTCTGAGTTTACCGTGAGTAATTTTGCCCGCACCGATTTTATTGCGCGCAATGAATCCAGTTTTAGTGGTGGAACTTCCAGAGAGGTTCAAGTGGTCGCCAAAAATGACCAAGAAAAACTTCTCGCTGATTTGGAGGAGGAACTTAAACAAAAGGCAACTGATGAACTAGGGTCAAAATTATCGTCTCCAGAAAAATTAGTTGATGATTCTTTAGCTTCACAGGTGGTTGAGAAAGATTTTGATAAAAAAATTGACGAAGAAGCCAACACCCTTAAATTAAAATTGAAATTAAAGGTAAGCGCTTTAAGTTTTAGCGAAAATGACTTCAAACAATTGGTTGGGGAAGAAATCCAAAAACTGGTGCCGGCTGATTTTGAATATGATTCCCAGCAAACCGAAACCAGTTTCCAGCTTAAAGAATCCTCAACGAAGGTGATTACCTTTCTGGCCAGTTTTAAAGCCAGTTTAATACCGAAATTTGCCATTGAAGAGATAAGGAATAATCTGGCTGGAAAAAAACCGATTATCGGCAAAACTTATTTAGGTAATCTTCCCCATGTGGATTTCTTTGAGGCCAAAATTTCTCCCAATCTGCCGGAAAAAATAGCGACTTTTCCCCGGGTTGCCAATCGAATTAAGATTGAAATAAAATTAAAGTAAGAACCTGTCGCCTCAGGCGACAGAACCTTGTTTCTAACGAAATAAAATGTCTGTCTATTGCTATCTTAAGAAAGAACCTAAGGTTTTAAAAACTTACCCTAAAAAATTCTTGGGCTATTTTGAGTCTCCGAAAAACAAGCTTACTTATTTTTCTTTTAGCCTTCTTCTTTTAGGCCTAATTTTTTTAGCCAATGCTTTTTGGCCAATCATTAGCTATGAAATAAAAACTCGCCATTTTACCCCCCAGCTTATTTCCCCGGTGAGTGTTTTAGGTGAATCCACTACGATGGTTGATTACAGTCGGCCTAAAACTTGGTTTCCGACCGCTCCTAATTTACCGCCCAAGCCCAGCAAAATTACCCATTATACTTTAACCATTCCCAAGCTAAAGATTGACCAGGCGGTGGTGCAAATTGGCGGCGAAGATTTAATGGAAGGTTTGGTTCAGTATCCAGGCACGGCTTTGCCTGGGCAATACGGCAAGACCGTTATTTTCGGCCATTCGGTTTTGCCCCAGTTTTTTAACCCAAAAAATTACAAAACAATTTTTTCTACCCTGCCGACTTTAAAAGAAGGTGATGAAATTTTTGTTGATTTTGATGGAATTTTGTATCGATACGAGGTGATTGGCTTATGGGAGGTTTCTCAGGAAGATGCCACCGTTTTAGAGCAGCATTATGACGGTGAATACCTAAGCTTGATTACCTGTGTTCCCCCTGGTACCTATTTAAGAAGATTGGTGGTGACGGCCAAATTAATCAGAATTTGACAAAAATAGGTGTTTTTTGACAAAAATGAATATTTTAGGTATTGATTTTGGTTTGAAAAAAATCGGCTTGGCTTTGGCGGATATGGAGAGTAAATTAGCTACGCCATGGGGGACAATAGAAGTCAAGGGTGAGACACAGGGCGTGATCAAAAAAATCAAAGCTCTTTGCGAAAAAGAAAGGGTCGAAAAGATTGTGATTGGTTTACCGGAAAGCGGCATCGTGGGAAAAATCAAAAATTTTGGTGATGATTTGACCAAAGTGACGAATTTGCCGGTCTTTTATGAAGATGAAAGCTTGACGAGCAAAGAAGCGATTGTTAAAATGATAGAATCAGGGACGAAGAAAAAAGCCCGCCAAGAAAAGGAAAATCAAATCGCGGCGGCCCTGATTTTACAAAATTATTTAGACAAAAATTATGTTTAAAAATATTATTGCTCCGGTTCAAGCCTGGTTGCTTTCAAGAGGACAATGTGTGGGTTGTGGGATGCCCTTAAGTAAGGGGAAGAAAGAAAAACGCAAAGACGGAACAGAGAAAATTACTTGTAAATGCGGACGAATTTTTATTTATGAGTCCAAAAACAAAAGATACCGAAGAGCCCTCTTTGAAGAAGTCTAAATTTTTAATTTTCATCTTTCTTTTTTTCTTAGCCGTTTTGGTGGTTGTTTGGGGATGGTGGCATTGGGTAAATTTAGCGGTTAGTCCGCCAGCTGGCGGACCATCAGCTACCAGTAAGACCTTTATTGTGAAAAAGGGCGAGAGTCTTTCTTCGGTGGCTTTTCGTTTACAAAAAGCAGGCTTAATTCGTCATGCCTTAGTTTTTAAATTAATTATTTTATCTCAAGGTTTAGTGGATAAGATTCAGGCGGGCAGCTTTTCTCTTAAAACATCTTTAAGCCCCAAAGAAATTGCTTATACCCTTACTCATGGGACCAATGATATCTGGCTGACTTTTCCTGAAGGTTGGCGTAAAGAAGAATTTGCCCAGAGATTAAGCGCCAATTTGGTCAATTTTGATTCTTCCCAGTTTTTACAATTAGCCTCTAGTCATGAAGGTGAGTTATTCCCTGATACATATTTGATTTCCAAAGAGGCCTCGCCGGCGGCTGTTTTTAATCTTTTATTTAATAATTTTCAGAAAAAATTTGACAAAGAATTAGAGTCTTCCTTATTAAAATCAGGTTTAACCAATAAAGAGGCTTTAATTTTGGCCTCACTGGTAGAACGAGAAGCTAAAAACAATCAAGACCGGCCGATTGTGGCCGGAATTTTAATTAAAAGACTGAAAGCCGATTGGCCTTTGCAAATTGACGCAACTTTGCAGTATACCTTGGCAAACTCCAAACTCCAGACGCCAAACACTAAACTGGAAGATTGGTGGCCAAATCCAACCACCGCGGATAAAAAAATCAATTCACCCTACAATACTTATAAATATAAAGGTTTTCCGCCAACTCCAATTTGTAATCCAGGCTTAGCTTCAATTAAAGCTGTGGTTTACCCCAAAGAAACTGATTATTGGTTTTATCTTTCTGATACCAATGGAAAAATTCATTATGCCAAGACAACGGAGGAGCATAACGAAAATATCAGGCAATACTTAGGCCATTAATTAAGGAGATTTTGCAAGGCAGAAAAGGATTGACAAATTTTTTAATTTATGTTAATTTGATTTAAATAGTTAGTGGTTCTTATTTGGCAGGCGCGCTTGGCGCGCTTCCTTGTTGTCTATAAAATAGATGGCTCCCTTAAAACAAACAGGACGGATTTTCTGGGGCAAAATTTATAGTAATTTACCGCCGCTTAACTTACTTGCTGTTCAGCAGGAGTCTTATCAGTGGTTTGTCAGCGAGGGCATAAATCAGGCCCTTGGGGAAATTTCCCCCATCACTGATTTTACGGGTAAAAACTGGGAGCTTCATTTAGAAAAACCCTCTTTTGGTGAATCTCGACATACCATCATTGAAGCGATTAACAAGGGTTTAACCTATGACCGGCCTCTCAAAATTGAAGCCACCTTAATCAATAAAAAAACCGGTAAAAAAATTAAACAGAAAGTCTTTTTAGGCGATATTCCCCATATGACCGAAGTGGGGACTTTTGTTATTAATGGAGTGGAAAGAGCGATTGTTAATCAACTCGTTCGTTCCCCCGGCGTCTTTTTTTCCGGCGAAATTGATCGGGCTTCCGGCCGCATGCTTTACAACGCAGACGTGAGACCTCTTCATGGTTCCTGGCTGGAATTTATGATCAACCGCAATAATGTCATTAATGTGAGGATTGATCGACGTCGGAAATTTCCGGTAACCACTTTGCTGCGAGTTTTTAACCTTTCCACCGATGAAGAGATTTTAAAAGCTTTTAGTGATGAAAAAAAAGCCAACGATTTTCTTCTGGCCACTTTAGAGAAAGATCAAACGAAGAGTACCCAAGAAGCCCTTGTTGAATTTTACCAAAAATTAAGACCAGGTGAGCCGGTGGTTTTGGAAAATGCTCAGGAATTGGTCCAAACCATGTTTTTTGATTGTCGCCGTTATAATTTGGGCAAAATTGGCCGCTTTAAAATTAACCGCCGCTTAGGTTTGGATATCCCCAATAATTCGGAGGGTTGGATTTTAAAAACCCAAGATTTGGTGGCCCTCATTAAATATTTAATTAAACTGCAAAATAACGAAGGGACAATTGATGACATTGACCATCTGTCCAACCGCCGCATTAAAAGATTGGGTGAACAGTTGATTGAAGGTCCTTTTCGGGTTGGTTTTTTAAGACTGGAAAGAGCCATTAAAGAAAAAATGAGCTTATTTTCCACCGAAGAAGAAGTTCCTCCTTCTCGATTGGTCAACGCCAGGTTGTTAGTAGCCTCAATTAATGAATTTTTCCGTAGCAATCAACTTTCGACCATCCTGGATCAAACTAATCCCTTATCGGAGATTGATAACTTAAGAAGAATTTCAGTGATGGGAATCGGTGGGATTACTCGTGAAAGAGCCTCTTTTTCTATTCGCGATATTCATTTCTCGCAATATGGTCGAATTTGTCCCATCCGCTCGCCTGAAGGACCCAATATTGGTTTGGTGACCTACTTAAGTTTATATACCCGTGTGAATGATTACGGTTTTTTGGAAGCGCCTTATTTCAAAGTCGAAAAAATTAAAAAAGGTAGCCAGGTCAAAATGAAAATTAAAAAAGAACCCCTTTATCTGGCGGCCGATGATGAACAGAATTATCATGTCACTCATGCTGGTGTGGGCGTGGATGAACAAGGGTTTATCACCGATTCCTGGGTGCCCGTCCGCTTCCAGGGTGAGCTTTTAGAGGTGCCGGTAGAAAAAGTTGACCTTATTGACATGACTCCATTAGAGGTAGTGGGGACCTCCGCTTCATTGATTCCTTTTTTGGCTCACGATATGCCGGCGCGGGCCTTAATGGGAACTCACATGCAATGTCAGGCGGTGCCCCTAGTCAGACCGGAAGCGCCGGTTATTGGGACAGGTATGGAGAAAATGGTAGCCGAAGCGATGAAACAAGTTGTTAAAGCTCGACATGATGGTAAAGTAGTTTATGTTGATGCTCAAAAAGTTGTTCTCAAAATCAAAAGCAATAGAAAGGAGAAACTAGACGACACCGATAATATCAAAACAGTCGGCAATCAAGAGACTTATTTGGTCACCAAGTTTAAACGCACCAATCCTTATGGCACTTGTTATTCACAAAGGCCATTGGTTAAGGTTGATGATAATATTCGTTATGGTGATCTTTTAATTGACGGGCCAGCCTGTGATCAGGGTGAACTGTCTTTGGGTCGAAATCTGATTATCGCCTATGGCTCTTTCCAAGGCTTGGAATATGAAGATGCGGTAGTGGTTTCCAACCGTTTGGTCAAAGAAGATATTTTGACTTCGATTAACATTGAAGAATATGAAACGTCAGTCGTTGAAACAAAACTTGGTCCTGAAGAATTAACCCGCGATATTCCCAATGTCAGTGAAACTGATTTGGCCAATTTGGCGGAAGACGGCATCGTCATTGTTGGCAGCGAAGTTAGCCCCAATGATATTTTGGTGGGGAAAATTGCTCCCAAAGGAGAAACTGAGCTAACCGCTGAGGAGAGATTATTGCGCGCCATTTTTGGCGAAAAAGCAAGAGAGGTTAAAGATACCTCCTTGCGGGTGCCTCATGGCGAGGGCGGAACGGTGATTGATGTGCAAATTTTAGACAGGGACAGAGGCGATGAGTTAGAAGCCGGAACCATTAAAAAAGTTATGGTGAAAGTGGCCCAAATCCGAAAAATTACGGTTGGTGACAAGGTGGCTGGACGTCATGGCAACAAAGGTGTCATTTCTAAAATTGTGCCGGTGGCGGATATGCCCTTTTTACCCGATGGAACTCCGGTTGATATTATTATTTCGCCCTTATCCGTTTTAGCCCGAATGAATTTAGGTCAACTTTTTGAAACCCATTTAGGTTGGGCAGCTCATAAACTGGGTTATAAAGTGGCGGCGCCGGTTTTTGAAAAAGTTAATGAAGACGGAATTGTGGCCGAACTGAAAAAAGCTGGTTTGCCAGTGGATGGGAAAATTAATTTATGTGATGGCCAAACCGGTGAACTCTATGAGGAAAAAACGGTAGTGGGGATTGGTTATATTTTGAAATTAGTCCATATGGTTGAGGATAAAGTTCATGCCCGTTCCACCGGCCCATATTCATTGGTGACCCAACAACCCTTGGGTGGCAAAGCTCAAATGGGAGGCCAGCGCTTGGGAGAAATGGAAGTCTGGGCTTTGGAAGCCCATCGAGCCGCCTACACACTGCAAGAAATGTTGACAGTCAAAAGTGATGATGTGATTGGCCGCGCCAAAACCTTTGAGGCGATTGTCAAAGGGGCTGAATTGGCCGAGTCGACTGTGCCGGAATCCTTTAAAGTTTTGGTGAAAGAATTAAATAGTTTATGTTTAGACATTGTTCCGATTGATGCTTTGAAAACGAAGATAACAGAAGATGGTCAAGAAGAGAATGTTAAAGAGAAAACAAACTTAAAAAAAGAAACACCGAAAGAAAATTTAACCATAAATGGATAGGATTGTTGACTTTTCCAAATTAATGATTAAACTCGCCTCACCCGAGACGATTAAAGCGTGGTCTCATGGCGAAATTACCAAACCAGAAACGATTAATTACCGGACCTTAAAGCCGGAAAAAGACGGTTTGTTCTGTGAACGGATCTTCGGTCCGACGAAGGATTGGGAATGTTATTGTGGTAAATATAAACGTATTCGTTACCGGGGGATTATTTGTGACCGTTGTGGTGTGGAAATTACCCAGTCTCGCGTTCGTCGGGAACGGATGGGTCATATTAATTTGGCCTCGCCGGTGGCCCATATCTGGTATTTTAAAGGAGCGCCTTCTAAGCTCTCTTTGCTTTTAGATATTTCCCCTCGCAATTTAGAATCGGTGATTTATTTTGCTCAATATTTAGTCACTCATGTTTCGGAGGACAAGAAAAAAGAAGTTTTAAAGTCAATTGAAGAGCAAATAAGCAAAGAGAAGTCAATTCTTAAAAAGAATTTAGAAACGCAAATTAAACAGATGGAAAAGGAAGCTGAGCAAGAAGTTAGTCAAACCAAGAAAAAAATTAAAAATAAAGAACAACAGCTTTTAGCTTGTGAAGAAATCAAGTTAAAAAGTAAACAAAAAATCCAAAGCCTGAGGGACGAACTGATTTTGGAACAAGAAAAAATTGAAGAAAATTACAAAGCCATTAGTGATTTAATCCAAAACGTCAAGAAACTGGGTCTTTTAACAGAAGACGAATATTTTCGATTGGTGGCCAATAATGCCTCCTTATTTTTTAAAACAGGTATGGGGGCTGAGGTTCTTTTAGAAGTTATTAAAAATCTTGATTTGGAAAAATTATTAACTGATCTTCGTGGGGAGGTCAAAGAGACAACCGGAGCTCGCCATATTAAAGCCACCAAAAGACTAATTTTAGTCGAAGGGATGAGAAAAGCCGGGGTTGATCCTTCTTGGATGGTTATCCAAATTCTGCCGGTAATTCCGCCTGATTTACGACCTATGGTCCAACTTTCGGGGGGGCGATTTGCGACGAGTGATTTAAATGATCTTTATCGCCGTGTTATTAACCGTAATAATCGCCTAAAGCATCTTATTGATTTGGGGGCACCCCAGATTATCCTTCGTAATGAAAAAAGAATGCTTCAAGAAGCCGTTGATAGCTTGATTGATGCTTCTAAAAGTCCAGTTCAACGTTTGCGTCGTCAAGCTCAACCCTTTCGTTGTTTATCAGACATTTTGAGAGGCAAACAAGGACGTTTCCGACAAAATCTTTTAGGCAAAAGAGTTGATTACTCTGGCCGTTCGGTCATTGTTGTCGGGCCGGAATTGAAATTAACTCAATGTGGTTTACCCAAAGAAATGGCTTTGGAAATGTTCAAACCCTTTGTTTTAAGGGAATTGATTTTGACAGGCATTGCGCCTAATGTTAAAAGTGCCAAATATGCTTTGGAACATCGGCCGCCGGAAATTTTTGATATTTTAGAAAGAATTACCAAAGATCACTTGGTTTTACTCAATCGTGCGCCGACTCTTCATAAATTAGGCATTCAAGCTTTCTATCCCATTTTGGTGGAGGGTAATGCCATCAGAATTCATCCCTGCGTTTGCAAGGGTTATAATGCTGATTTTGACGGTGACCAAATGGCAGTTCATGTGCCCTTAGGAAAAAAGGCTCAAGAAGAAGCGGTTAATTTCTTAAGATCAGACAACAACCTTTTAAAGCCGGCTGATGGTTCACCCATTGCTATTCCTGATAAAGCGATGGCTTTAGGTTGTTACTTTTTGACTTCGGTGGATAGTCGGCAAGAATTGGGCTCAACGGTTTTTACGGACGACAAAGAAGCGATTTTAGCTTTCCAAGAGAAGAAAATCAAATTACGACAGCCAATTAAGGTCAGAATCAAAAACGAAATGATACAAACCACTGTCGGACGGATTTTATTTAATGAAATTCTTCCAACCGAGATTCCTTATGTCAATGATAATGTTCGTCAAAGAACGATCCAGTCTTTGGTCACCCGGGCCATTCAGATTTGTGAGAAAGAAAGAGTCGTTAGACTCATTGATGATTTGAAGAATTTAGGCTTTTCCTTCTCGACCCAATCAGGATTGTCGACAGGAATTTTTGATTGTAAGCTTTATTCGGAAAAGGGTGAGTTTATTAAGCAGTCTAATGAAAAAGCGAATCAATTGGAAAAAAACTTCGCTGAAGGCCTAATTACGGAAGAAGAAAAACGACGTTTAGTGAAAGAGATTTGGCGAGATACAACTGACGAACTCGCTGATTTGACCTGGCGGCAATTTGAACCAGAGAATAGCATCCGTTTAATTATTGAGGCGGGTTTAGGGAGAACTTCTAAAGATCAGGTTAAACAGCTTTCGGCCATGCAGGGTTTGGTGGTTGACCCTATGGGGAGAATTGTGGAATTGCCGATTAAATCCAATTTTAGAGAAGGACTTTCGGTTTTTGAATATGTGACTTCCGCTCGTGGCTCAAGAAAGGGATTGACGGATACGGCTTTGAAGACTTCTGATGCTGGCTATTTAACCCGCCGTTTGGTTGATGCCGTCCACGACCTTATTTTAAGAGAAGAAGACTGTAAGACAAAACTTGGTCTGAAGATTAGCCGCGAAAAGGGTTTCAAACGAGTCGAGAAATTTTTCGAACGGGTTAAAGGAAGAATTTTGACTGAATCAGTGGTTGATCCTAAGACGAAAAAGGTCTTGATTAAGCAAGGTGAACTTATTACTGAAGAAAATATTGGTATCTTAGATCGGCATAGCATTTTAGAAGTTATTGTTCGTTCACCTCTAACTTGTGAATCTCGTTACGGTCTTTGTGTGGCTTGTTATGGTTGGGATCAATCAAGTAAGGAGTTGGCTCAAATTGGGACACCAGTGGGAGTTTTAGCCGCCCAATCTATTGGTGAAACAGGTACTCAACTGACTTTGCAGACGAAACACTTTGGCGGTATTGCTGTTTCTGACGTGACTCAAGGTTTGCCTCGGGTAGAAGAACTTTTTGAAGCAAGGATGCCGAAAGTGATTTCGCCTTTAACTGAAATTCTTGGCAAAGTCAGTATTGTGGAAACAGACGATGGTTATAAAGTTAAAATTAAATCAGTCGGCATTAAACCGGTGGAAGAAAGAGAATATTTGATTCCTGCTGTCAATAAACTTAATGTTGAAGATAATCAATTAGTAGGAGCAGGGGCACAACTTTCTTCCGGGGCCTTGGATATTAAAGATGTTTTGCAAATTAGGGGCTTACAGGCTGCCCAAGAATATTTAATTGAAGAATTACAGGCGGTTTATGAGTCTCAAGGAATTCCTATTCATGATAAGCATTTTGAGGTTATTGTTCGTCGTATGAGTGATAAGGTTAAAATCGAAACTTCCGGTGATACAACTCTTTTACCGGGCGAATTTATTAGCAAAACCAGATTTGAAGAGGAAAATGCTCGTGTTTTAGCTGAGGGGGGTGAACCCGCCATCGCCCAAGTGGTCATTTTGGGTCTGACCAGAGTTTCTTTATATACTGACTCTTGGCTTTCAGCAGCTTCTTTCCAAGAAACGACTAATATTTTAACTGATGCTTCTTTGGAAGGCAAGGTGGATAAGTTAATTGGCCTTAAAGAAAATGTCATTATTGGCCGGCTGATTCCCGTAACTTCAGAAAGAGCCAAGATTGAGTAGGAACCTTGCGAAAACAAAGCTAATCTGTTAAAATTAATCTTCATGCCAACAATATCACAACTAGTTCGTAAGGGGCGCAAAAAAATTTCCAGAAAAATTAAGGCGACTGCCTTGCGAAGAAGCTTTAATGCGCGCACCCAAAGAATGATTCAAACAGTTAACCCTCAAAAAAGAGGCGTGGTTTTATTGGTCAAAACCATGGTGCCGAAAAAACCCAACTCGGCTCTGCGTAAAGTCGCCAGAGTAAGGCTGTCCAACAAACAAGAAGTTACGGCCTATATTCAAGGTGAAGGCCATAGTTTAGCCGAACACGGCATTATTTTAGTTAGGGGCGGCCGGGTCAAAGATTTGCCCGGGGTAAAATATCATATTATTCGAGGTAAATTTGATTTAGCGGGGGTTGAAGGACGCCAAAAAGCCCGGTCAAAATATGGCGCCAGAAAAGAAGGAGGAGCTTTGAAAACCAATGTGTCAATTTCTGCAAAAGTAGAAACAACACCCAAGGTTGAAGTAGCTTAAAGTTATGCCGAGAGCCGGCAAGGTCAAAAAAAGAGCCATTCTTCCTGATTCCCTTTACCAAAGTCGTTTGGTGACCCGTTTGGTCAATCGGGTGATGAGGGATGGGAAAAAAACCACGGCGCAAAAACAAATTTATCGAGCTTTAGAGTCTTTAGCCAAAACAGAATCCCATAAAGATAAAAGCCCTTTAGAGATTTTAAATACTGCCTTGGAAAATATTAAGCCGGTGATGGAAGTTCGCCCAAGGCGGATTGGCGGGGCAGCTTATCAAGTTCCCATGCCGGTCCGGTCCGACCGACGAGAAGCTTTGGCCATTCGTTGGTTGATCCAAGCGGCTCGTTCCCGCTCAAGCAAAGAATATCATGAATTTTGGCAAAAGTTAGCCGCAGAAATTTTAGATGCTTTTAATAATACCGGCGCCGCGATGAAGAAAAAACAAGACATTCACCGCATGGCCGAAGCCAATAAGGCATTCAGTCATTTCCGCTGGTAAATTCTTCTCGACATTCGGGTAAAATTCGGGTAAAATAATTACTAAGAATTAAAAAATTTTTAAGAAGTTATCCGTGAGAAGAAATAATTACTGCCAATATTGTCATATTTTACTTGAGCCTCTTCAAATTTCTAGATCCCAAAAATTTTGTTCCCGTAAATGTAAGAATGATAGCCAAAAGCATAGAATTTTAACATATTGCGGTAATTGTGGAAAACAATTTTTAATCTTTCCCTACTTAAAAAAAGAAATAAATTATTGTTCAAGAGAATGTTATTGGGAAGCTACACGAAAAAAACAGGAGAAGAAATGCAAAATATGTGGTAAAAAATTTATAGTGAAAGATTATCTTCTTAAACAAAATTTTGGAAAATTTTGCAGTAGAAAATGCCAGTTTATTGCTTATAAAAAGAAAAAAATAAAAATAGTATGTAAAAATTGTGGAAAAGAATTTTGGATAGCCCCTTCAGTTGCAAAAAGGAAAAGATTTTGTAGTAAAAAATGTAAGGATGATTATGAGAGAGACTATGTTTCAAAAATTTGTAAAAACTGTAAAAAGAAATTTTTATTACCAAGGTGGGAAGTAAAAAAGGGAAAAGGAACGTTTTGTGGTAGAGAATGTTATTTCCGATTTAATGGAGAATCTTCCATCGAAGCGCTGATAAGGAAAGAGTTAGAGAAGGCCAATGTTAATTTCGAACAAGAAGTGCAGATAGGAAAATTTTGTGTCGACTTTTTAATTTCCAATAAAAAGATAGTTGTCGAATGCGACGGAGAATATTGGCACAATAGTTCCCGGGTTAAAAGGAGAGATGATGAAAGAGATAAATTTTTAGAATCAAGAGGGTATTATGTATGCCGCTTTACCGAAACCCAGATTAAAACTTCTCCTAAAAATTGTGTTAAGCAAATTTTATCCCACAAAAGAGGTGAAATAACTATAGAGAGTTTTTAGACCCAGAATTGAAAATTCTTAACCCCAAGACTTAATTAAAGAAGCTTATAGAAGATTTACTTTTAAAGTTGACAAGATAGTAAAATTTTGCTAGATTATACCTGTAATTATTGATTTTAAGACAGAAAAATAATGAGTAAAGAATTTGTAGGCAAGTCTGAATTAAACTATGATCCAGACCCATGGTGGGCTCGTGTCTTTGAAGATATTGACAATCCAGAAGAATCTGAAAAAGCAGTTAATCTTCTTCGTAGCGTGGGTTTCTGTGTTACCACATTACCTGCCGGGGGAATAATTGGGCCAAGATTAAAAGTAGGGATTAACATTTTTCAAGGGCTAGGAGAGATAAAAGAATTTGTTAAAGGGCGCCTAGAAGATACTGATCCAGATTTGCTTAGAGGAAAAGGTTTAACTCCGGAAAAAATAGAAGAGATAAATAAAAAATACTTCCAACCCGATAAAGATAAATAAGAAGTTTGTATGGGTTATATTTCCCTTTAGTTTCATTATAATTACTTTCAAAGATTATTATGGATTCATCTGAAATTAAAATTAGAGATATCTTGCCTGAGAGAAGTTTAGATATGCCTCATCAACAGCTGCGGCTGGATAAATTATTACAGTTGGTTGATAATCTCAATTTAGAAAATCGGGCAAGACTTTTAGATGTTGGTTGTGCGGGTGGGTATGTGATCTCTAAAATTAGAGAAAAGAACTCCACCCTCTGCTGTTTTGGGCTTGACTTAAACAGAGAATATCTAAAAAAAGCTATCTTTGAAAGAAAAATTTTTTGTGTTCAGTCAAAAGCCGAGGCTATTCCTTTTGAGGACGAATATTTTTCAGTTATCATTTTTGCTGATGTGGTAGAACATCTTAAGTTCCCCCTAAAAGCCCTACACGAAATAAATAGGGTTTTAAAGTCTGGTGGACATTTAATTATGACGTTTCCGAACCATGATAGGTTAAAATGGAGACTGCTAAGATTATTTGGGGGTAGAGAAGGTTGGGAAAGAAGCCAAAATTATACTAAGCACAAACAAAGATTTAATTTAACAAAAGTTAAAGATTTGTTAGATTTGAGCGGTTTTCAAATAAAAAAGGTAAGAGGAAATTGGGTTGATTGGTTTCCTATAACAAAAAATTTAGAAGGATTGCCTTATCCACGGTACGCATCTTCACTTCTTGGAGATTTATTCCCGACTTTTGCTGGGAACATTATTCTTTTAGCGAGTAAAGTAAAAAATAGCTTAGATATTGACAGAAAAGCCAATTTTAAATTCCCTGATTGTCATTAACACCATCTTCCACCTAAAGGGTGGAATAGCTACGCCACCTCTGGTAAATTTATGTGAATTTAAGGTAGTCTTCCCAAAGTGTATTTTTTGAAATTTGTTGGATGTTTTTAGGATAATATTCGAAAGTTTTATAGATATTAAAAGAGTCTCTTTGTTGAATCTTTCTACCATTTTTGTTTCGACTAAATTCTTCAAAATGTAAATGAATTTCATCCCAAGAGGGATATCCTTTAGGACTCGGTCTTTTGGGATAATCTTTATAACTCCAAGTAAGACCGCTATCTCCCACATAACCGATCAATTCACCCTGATTTATCCAAACAAAATAGTGTGAATTTTTCATACTTTCTGGTTTCACTTTATACCCATAAGGATAATAAATTTCTTTTCTTTTTCGTGGTGTGCCGAAGGGGATTTTTTCAGCAATTTTTTCTAAATGTCCATATTGGGTATATCTGCCATTTTCCGGATGGTATATTTGGACAAAATAACCCATTCCCATGGTTATTGGTTTTTCTTTGTATCTCCTTATTGAGCCATCTTTATTTTTTATAGGTCGATTATAGTACGAACTTATAGCCCAGCCGCCGGCGGCGGCATAAACCGGTTCTCCTCTTTTGGCTTGAAAATCGACGCCACCGTGAATTACTCTGCCATGGATTTGTTTTTCTTTTTCTGAATAAAACCAACCTTCATTGATTTTAAATCCTTGGCACCTCATCAAAGGAAGTTTTAAATAAGGAGTCATATTAAGCTGAAAGTATTATACCATCTTGATTGAGAAAGAAAATTTTGTTAAAATAAGTTTTGAAGCAACTGCTTCTTAAGGGAGCAGTTTTTTATGCTTGGAAATTATATAATTCCTATTATGGCGGGGCAAAACAAAACCACCGAAAAATTAGAAGTTCCAATCGAAAAAGTCAGAAATATTGGAATAATTGCCCATATTGATGCCGGTAAAACCACGACAACCGAGCGGGTTTTGTATTACACCGGTAAAAGTTACAAAATTGGTGATATTGACGAGGGAACAACCCAAATGGATTGGATGGTTCAGGAGAAAGAACGCGGCATTACCATTGTCTCGGCCGCGACCACAACCTTTTGGCGTAATTATCGGGTGAATATTATTGATACGCCCGGTCACATTGATTTTACCGCCGAAGTCGAACGCTCGCTACGGGTTTTAGACGGCGGCATTATTGTTTTTGACGCTGAAGAAGGAGTTCAATCTCAGTCAGAAACCGTTTGGCGCCAGGCTGATAAATATCATGTTCCCCGCTTGGCTTTTATTAATAAAATGGATAAATTGGGGGCGGATTTTGAAAAAACAGTCCAAATGATTGAAGACCGCTTGGGTGCCAAAACAGCCGTGGTGACTTATCCGATCGGTCGGGAAAAAGATTTTAGCGGTGTGGTGAACGTTTTAACCCAAAAAGCTTTAATTTGGGATGATGAAAAAGATACCACCGGCGAAAAATTTGCCGAAAAAGAAATGCCTACTGATTTAAAAGAAAAGATTAGAAAATACCGCGAAAAATTGGCGGAACAAGCAGCTGATTTTGATGGAACCTTAACCGATAAATACCTCAAGGGTGAAGAAATTTCGGCTGAGGAGTTGATTTTAGGTCTCAGAAAAGCGACAATTGCCGGTAAATTGGTACCAACTTATGCCGGTGCTTCTTTAAGAAACAAAGGTGTTCAGCCTCTTTTAGACGGCGTTGTTGATTTTCTCCCCAGCCCTTTAGATTTGCCGCCGGTTAAAGGAATTAATCCTGAAAGTAAACAAGAGGAAGAGCGCCAAACGGAAGCAAGTGGACCTTTTGCCGCTTTGGCTTTTAAAGTTCAAACCGATCCTCATGTTGGCCGTTTAACCTATATTCGCATTTATTCGGGAACCATCGAAGTTGGCAATGAAGTTTACAACACGGTTCAAAGGAAAAAAGAGAGAATTTCCCGCTTGATTTTGATGCATGCCAACCAAAAAGAATCAATTAATAAAGCTTTGGCGGGAGAAATTGTCGTGGCGGTTGGTCTTAAGGAAACCACGACTGGTGATACTTTGTGTACCAAAGACAAACCGATTATTCTGGGGTCAATTTCTTTCCCTGAGCCGGTAATTTCTTTGGCGATTGAACCCAAGACCAAAGCCGACCAGGAAAAATTAAGTTATGCCTTAAAGGCTCTTTCTGAAGAAGACCCGACTTTTAAAATTAAACATGATTTTCAAACCGGGCAAACCACCATTGCCGGGATGGGTGAACTTCATTTGGAAATTTTGGTTGATCGTCTGAAAAGAGAATTTAATGTCTCGGCCGATACAGGTCATCCGCAAGTGGCTTATAAAGAGACGATTAAAAAAACAACCGAAGGCGAAGGTAAATATATTCGCCAGTCAGGCGGCCGTGGTCAATACGGTCATTGTTTTTTGCGGGTTGAACCTGTTGGTCGAGGTGAAGGTTATAAATTTCTTAATGAAATTAGGGGAGGAGCAATTCCGGCGGAATTTATTCCGGCCGTAGAAAAAGGAGTTAAAGAAGCCATGGGTAAAGGAGTCTTGGCTGGTTATCCCCTGGTGGATATGAATGTGGCTTTGTATGATGGAACCTTCCATGAGGTTGACTCTTCTGAGATTGCTTTTAAAATCGCCGGGTCCATGGCTTTACAACAAGCAACGAAACAAGCCGATCCGATTTTAATTGAACCCATTATGAAGGTGGAAGTGACCACCCCGGAAGAGTTTATGGGTGATGTGATTGGCGATTTATCCAGCAAAAGAGCCCAAATTTTAGAAACTCAAGATCGAGGCAAGGCAAAGGTGATTATTTCTTTGGCGCCTCTGGCCGAACTTTCTGGCTATGCCACCATTTTACGAAGTTTAACTCAAGGTCGGGCGACCTTTTATATGGAACCAAGTCATTACGAGGAAGTCCCAGCCAATATCACGGAAAAAATTGTGGAAAAAAAGTTAGGCCAGCCTGCCGGCAGGTAGGGCTTGAAAAAAGAAAGTTAATCTTGTAAAATAAGTAAAACTTGTTTTTCAAATAAGCAGAGCTTGTTTTTCAAATAAGCAGAGCTTGTTTACAATTAAGACAAGCTTGATTAAAATTAATTATACGGAGGTAAAAAATGGCAGAAAAAACAGCCTTTCAAAGAACTAAACCTCATTTAAATATTGGAACCATTGGTCACGTGGATCACGGTAAAACAACCTTAACGTCCGCGATTACTAAGGTTCTTTCCGAAAACAAAACTGGTTCCAGTTTTTATTCTTTTGACCAAATCGACAGTGCTCCGGAAGAGAAACAAAGAGGGGTAACAATTAATATTGCCCATATTGAATATGAGACAGTCAATCGTCATTATGCCCATATTGACTGTCCGGGCCATAAAGATTACATCAAAAATATGATTACCGGCGCGGCTCAGATGGATGGCGCCATTTTGGTGGTCGCGGCTGATGATGGTCCGATGCCCCAAACAAGAGAGCATATTCTATTGGCTCGTCAAGTCAATGTGCCGGCCATTGTTGTTTTCTTGAATAAAGTTGATTTGGTGAAAGATCCTGAACTTCTTGATTTGGTGGAAATGGAAGTCCGGGAACTTTTAACTAAATATAAATATCCCGGTGATAAAGTGCCGGTGATTCGAGGTTCCGCTCTCAAGGCTTTGGAGGGTGATGAGACGGCGAAAAAAGCGATTTTAGATTTAATGAAAGCCGTTGATGAATATATTCCCACCCCAGAGCGTCCCTTGGATAAACCCTTCCTCATGCCGATTGAGGATGTGTTTTCCATCAAGGGTCGAGGCACCGTAGTCACCGGTCGGATAGAAAGAGGGATTGTGAAAGTTAATGACGAAATAGAAATTGTCGGCCTGCGGGATACCAAAAAGACCGTCGTGACTGGGGTGGAGATGTTCCGCAAGACTTTGGACCAAGGTCAGGCCGGCGACAATGTTGGTGTCCTTTTACGAGGTGTTGAAAAAGATGATGTTGAACGCGGTCAAGTTTTAGCCAAGCCTGGCACCATTACGCCGCACACCAATTTTGAAGCGGAAGTTTATATTTTAACCAAAGAAGAGGGTGGTCGACATACACCGTTTTTCTCCGGTTATCGACCCCAATTTTATATCCGGACCACCGATGTAACCGGTGAGGTTACGTTGCCTTCAGGGGTAGAGATGGTCATGCCTGGTGACAATGCGAAAATGACCATCAAACTCATCCAGCCGGTGGCTATGGAAGAAGGCTTGCAATTTGCTATCCGCGAAGGTGGCCATACGGTTGGTGCCGGAGTGATTTCCAAAATAATTGTTTAAAAATAAGAACCTTCGCCTTTCGGCGAAGAACCTTGTTTTTCGTTAAAACTCAAAATAAACAAAGTTTGTTTTTCGAGGACTCAAAATGGCAAAGGGAAGGATTCGAGTACGTTTAAAATCGTACGATCATCGAGTTATCGATGAGAGCTGCGAAAAAATTTTAGAAGTTGCTTTAGCCAGCGGAGCGAAAGTTGTTGGGCCAATTCCTTTACCTACTCGCCGCAAGCTTTTGGCAGTTGTTGCCAGTCCACACACTGATAAGAATTCCCAAGAACACTTTCAAATTTTAATCCACAAAAGGTTGATTGATATTTTAGAACCAACGGAAAAAACGATTGATTCCCTGATGCATCTTAATTTACCCGCCGGTGTGGATATTGAGATTAAGATGTAATTTTAGCGTTTAACGACTTTGCCGTCTTTGTCTAAACATTCCGGGACCATGTCTTTGGGAAAATTGTAAGGGGCAATCTGAACACAAGTTGGTTGAGACTGGCCATCATAGACACAAATCCAACCTTCATCAGTTTTCGCTGCTAACCAATAAGCCCCACCTACTGCCTCAAACTCTTTAATGTTACCGGTTGCATACTGGCCGGTATTTTTATTTATGCTGACTTCCGCTTGGCTGGCATTTAAGCCGGTTTTTTGGAAAACTGCCTGCTTGATGGCTTCAGTTTCATTAATAATCAGAGTTGGAGTTGCAGTCGGTTCAATTTTTATGGTTGGCGTTGGTGATGGCATCAAAGTTGTTTTTAAAATCATTCCCTTACCCCAAAAAAACCAGACAAAAACATTGGCACCAATAATTAAGAAAGCCAAAAGAGTGAAAAAGCCAATTTTCCAAGAAGTTCCGGGTGATTTTTCCTGATCCATCATTAATGAATTGGAACTACATTTTGGGTATAAGTATTATTGGTTTCGTCAATTTCACTTACTTCATTGTCCGCATCTACTACCGCTTTGGTTTCGTAGTTTGCCCAACCGCCATAGGTATAGGGACAGGTGACAATCCGACCGCCATGGGCGGCAATTCCTTCATCGATTCTTACTCGACAGGCAGAAGCGTATTTAGTGGGCCACCATTCCCACCAAAAACCATTCGCTTTCGCATTACCCTTATTATAAAGACCAATTCTGACGGTAAACGCTTCACCCTGTTTTGGTGGATGATCAAAAGAATACTCACTGATATAAAGATCTGCTTTAGATATTGATGTTGGGGTTGAAGCTGGGGCAACTGTTGGTGTCGATGTAACGGTTGGTTTGACAGTAGGTGTGATTGAAACTTCCTCTGGTGTTGGTGTAGGTTGGGGGCTCGGTACATTGGTTACTTCTGGAGTAGGGGTCGGTGTGGCTCCGCCTGGAGTCTGACGATATTTGAGACCAAAAAAGAAGGCTAAAGCCAATAAACCAATGACAATAATAAAAATTAGGAAAACAATAACAGGGTTTTGGTTTTTGGCAGGCTGACCAGTGGTATTTTCTTCAGCCATTAAGGTGTATTATAAACCCCTTTTCCGTTTTGTCAAGATTTGCAAATTTTTGAAAATTCCTTTATAATTACCCCCAATGGAGGTGAAGCTCTTTTTGAGTTAAACTAAAATCTAAATCCAAGCACACTTTCCAAGGGTGCCTCCGGCACTCTTTTTGTTGGAAAAAAATCGGTCTATGGACAAAATTATCGGTATTAAACTAAGCTCAGTTCAAAAATTTACCCAAGACGGACGTCGCTTTCCCGTTACCCAGGTTAAGGTTGAAACTTTGGGTGATTTTAAAGCAGGAGATTTAGTCAAAGTGACAGGTATCTCTAAGGGCAAGGGTTTTGCCGGTGTGGTTAAGCGGTGGGGTTTTAAAGGCGGGCCTAAGACCCACGGCCAATCCAATCGTCAACGCTCACCCGGCTCGATTGGACAAACAACTACCCCAGGACGGGTTTTTAAAGGCAAAAAAATGCCTGGAAGAATGGGGGGAGAAAAAACGACCATTTTTGGCTTAATGGTGATGGATGTTGACGATAAAGAAAAAGTTTTATTAATCAAGGGGTTAGTCCCTGGAGCCAAAAACGGCCAGCTGATAATTCAAAAGTACGCCGAATCGAAAAAATTTATCCCCTTAATGAAAGCCGGAGAAAAAGAGATTAAAGAGACCGAGGAAGAAAAAGCGGAACGTTTAAGGAAAGAAAAAGAAGCCGAAGAAAGATTAAAAGAAGCAGAAACAGCTAAAGAAGAGGATAAAGAGAATAAAGAGGATAAAGAAAATGCTCAAAATTGATCTTTACACCATCAATAGCACGAAATCAGGCCAAATAGAATTGCCCAAAGAAATTTTTGGGGCTAAAATTAACCAGCCCTTAATGGCTCAAGCGGTTCGGGTTTATTTAAGTAATCAACGGCAAGCCTCAGCTAGGGTTCAAACGAGAAGTGAGGTTAATCGGACCAAAGCTAAATGGTTTCGTCAAAAAGGGACCGGTCGTGCCCGTCATGGCGCCCGTTCGGCGCCTATTTTTGTCGGCGGGGGTAAGGCTCATGGACCAACAGGTGAACAAAATTATTGTTTAAAAATGAGTAAGGCAATGAAAAAGAAAGCCTTGTTTTCTGCCTTAAGCGCTAAATTAAAAGATAAAGAGATTATTATTGTCAAGGGGATGGAAAGAGTGGAACCCAAAACCAAAAAGATGTCTGAAATTTTACAGAAGTTCGCTAAAAATTATCCCTCGACTCCGCTCGGGATCCTGAGCTTGTCGAAGGAGAAATTGGAAACTAGAAACTGGAAACTAACAATCGTTCTGCCCCAAAAATTGGATAATGTCACCAGAGCCGCTCGGAATATACCCAAAGTCAATTTAATCCAGGCGGCTTTATTAAATACTTACGAGGTTTTAAATGGGGGAAAACTGATTTTTATGAAAGAGTCAATAGATAAATTAAAACAAACATTCTTGGTTTAATTAATTAAACTATTATGGATTTAAGCAATGTTTTAAAACGACCGTTAATTACCGAAAAGGCCTCAATTTTAAATGCCCAAGGTCGGTATGTTTTTGCCGTTGATCGTCAGGCAACGAAAAAGGAGATCAAAAATGCGGTGGAAAAAATTTTTAAAGTAAAGGTAATTGGCGTCCAGACTATGGGTGTGAAAGGAAAAAAAAGACGTTCTTTAAAGACTAGAAAACAAACAGCCCAGGCTAATTGGAAAAAAGCCATTGTTGGTCTTAAAGAAGGTGATAAAATTGATATTTTTGAAACAGGAGCTTAATGATGAAACTTAAAAGAATTTTACCCAAAAAATCAGGACGAAATGCCGTTGGTAAGATAACCGTTCGTCATCAAGGCGGCCGTCATAAAAGATTTTTAAGAGAAATCGATTTTAAAAGGAATAAGCACGATATTCCGGCTAAGGTGATGGCGATTGAATTTGATCCCAATCGCGGTGCCGATATCGCCTTGCTTTTTTATGCCGACGGGGAGAAAAGATATATTTTGGCCCCTCAAGAATTAAAAATCGGCGACGAAGTTTTAGCCGGCAAAAGGGCAGAGATTAAACCGGGAAATGCGTTGTCTTTAAAGAAAATTCCCCTAGGGACAGTTGTCCATAACTTGGAATTAAGACCCGGGAAAGGCGGCCAAATGGTCAGAGGGGCTGGAACCGGGGCGGTTCTGATGAGCAAGGAAGAAAAATACGCCCTGGTCAAACTGCCTTCGGGTGAACAAAGAAAAATTGAGCTGGGCTGTTATGCGACCATTGGCCAAATCGGCAATATTGACTGGAAAAATAGAGTCATTGGCAAAGCAGGTAGAAAAAGACATATGGGGATTAGACCTACGGTTCGGGGAGTGGCGCAAAACCCCCATTCCCATCCTCACGGCGGTGGTGAAGGTCGTTCGGGCATTGGGATGCCTTCGCCAAAATCACCTTGGGGGAAACCAACCTTAGGAAAGAGAACAAGAAAAAGAACTAAATATTCTGACAAGTTAATTATTAAAAGAAGGAAACAGTAATCATGTCAAGATCATACAAAAAAGGACCATATATTGACCAAAAATTATTAAAAAAAGTTTTAGCCCAGAAACAGTTGGGGAAGAAAGACCCGATTAAGACTTGGGCTCGAGCCAGTCAAATTTCGCCGGAATTTGTCGGCCATACCTTCCAGGTTCACAACGGCAAGCTTTTTATTGATGTTTTTGTCAGCGAGGAAATGGTTGGCCATCGTTTAGGTGAATTTGCCCCCACCCGAAACTTTAGAGGTCACGGCAAGATGGTTAAAAGAATTGTTAGTAAAACTTAAAGCTTATGGAAGTTATTGCCAAATCAAAATATATCCGAATGAGTCCGAAAAAGATGAGATTAGTGGCGGCCGCGATAGCTCATTTGCCGGTTGCCAAAGCCGAGATGATTTTGACTAAATTAAACAAGAAAGCGACCAGGCCCCTGCTTTTAACCTTGAAACAAGGGGTGGCGAATGCGGTGGGGAACTTTGGTTTAAGCAAAGAGAGTTTGGTGATTAAAAGATTGGAAATTGGTAAAGGGCCAAGTTATAAAAGAGGCCAACCGGTTGCCCGAGGCCAATGGCACCCCATTTTAAAAAGAACTTGCCATATTACTATGATTTTAGAGGGCCAGGAAAAGAAAAAAGAGAAGAAGGAGAAAAAAAACCATGGGTCAAAAGGTTAATCCCATAAGTTTTCGCCTGCCTTATCTAAAGGAATGGAAATCCCGTTGGTTTTCAGCGGATAAAAAGCAGTATCAAAAAAATCTCCTTGAAGATGTTAAAATTAGAAAATTTTTGCTGAATAGATTAAGATTGGCCGGTATAGCTCAAGTCCAGATTGAGAGGTCGATTAACAAGATGAAGATTATTCTTTTTGTGAGTCGTCCGGGAGTCGTTATCGGACGGGGCGGCTCTGGTTTAGAGTTGCTGAAAAAAGAGCTTTGCCGGATGATCGCCATGGCCCAACCAGAAAAGAATTTAGAAATCGAAGCGGTTGAAGTTAAGAATCCCGACTTGGTAGCTTATTTGGTGGCTCAAAGAATTGCCGAGCAACTAGAAAAAAGATTGCCCTATCGTCGGGTCGTTAATCGGACGATTGAAAACGTCATGGCCTCTGGAGCAAAAGGGGTGAAGATTGTTCTTTCCGGGCGAATTGCCGGCGCGGAAATCAGCCGTCGGGAAAAGTTTGGCGATAAAGGCAAAACCGGCAATATTCCGGCCCAAACTTTAAGAGCGGATATTGATTTTGCCAGTACTCCAGCTTTAACCCGCTCTGGTTTTATTGGCGTTAAGGTTTGGATTTACAGGGGAGAGAGTAAAAGAATGGAGGAGTAGAGATGTTGCAACCTAAGAAAAGTAAATACAAAAAACAATTTCGAGGTAAGATGAAGGGTTTGGCTTTTAGGGGATCATCTTTAGCTTTTGGCCAGTATGGCTTAAAAAGCGAGGGTCGCGCTTGGCTAACCGATAGACAAATTGAAGCGGCCAGAAAAGCCATCAGCCATTATACCAAAAGAGCTGGTAAGGTTTGGATTAGAGTTTTTCCCGACAAACCGATAACCAAAAAGCCAAGTGGAGTTCGAATGGGGGGAGGTAAAGGAGATATTGAAGGTTATGTGGTGACTATTGTCCCTGGACGGATTATTTTTGAGCTGGCTGGAGTGGTGGAAGATATGGCCAGGCAAGCCCTGAAAAGAGCGGCGGCCAAATTACCTTTTAAAACTAAATTTGTAAAAAAATTGGAGTAAACCGATGAAGAAAAAAGAACTCAAAGATTTACATCTTAAAAATAAGGAAGAATTACAAAACTTAATGAGAAAGGCTCAAGAGGAATTGACCAAGTTAAAAATGGACAAGCAGGCCGGCCGATTAAAAAATGTCCGCTTGCCGGACACGAAAAGACATGATTTGGCCAGAATTAAAACGATTTTAAAAGAAAAGGATTTAAATTTATGAAACAATTTATAGGTGTTGTTATCGATAAAAAAATGGCCAAAACAGCCAAAGTTTTGGTCAAAAGAATTAAAGTCCACCCACTTTATAAAAAACAGATGAAAATTAAGAAAATCTATCATGTTCATGATGAGATGGAGACCAAAGAAGGTGATAAAGTTAAATTTCAAGATTGTCGGCCGATAAGCAAAACGAAAAGATGGCAAATTATCGAAATTATTAAAGATAAGCAGAGCTTGTTTCTCGCTAAAGCTCGAAATAAGGAGAACCTTGTTTCTCCCCCGACATTTCGTCGGGGTCAAAATAAGGGAGAAAAAAATGATACAACTAGGAAGCGTTCTTAAAGCCGCCGATAATACCGGGGCGAAAAAATTGAAGGTTATTCATTTGTATGGTGGTTCAAGACGTCGTTTTTCCAGAATTAACGATATTGTTCAGGCGGCAGTAGATGGATCCGAGCCAACGGGGACGGTTAAAGATAAAGAGATGGTCAGGGTTTTAATTGTTAGAACTAAAAAAGAATTTCGCCGTCCTGACGGTTCTTATGTTCGTTTTGACGACAATGCCGGCATTGTCATTGACAAAGACGGCAATCCCAGGGGTAGTAGGGTTTTTGGACCGGTGGCGCGGGAGATTAAAGAAGGAGGTTATGCTAAAATAGTTTCTTTGGCAACCGAGGTAATTTGAAAAACAAGGTTCTCGCCATAGGCGAGGTTCTTATTTTGAAGACAAGGTTCTGCCGAAAGCAGGTTCTTATTTGAAAAAAAGGTTCTGTCGAAGACAGGTTCTTATATGAAACTTAAAATAGGTGATCAGGTTATTGTGGTGCGAGGTAAGGATAAGGGCAGAAAAGGGAAAATCCAAAAAATTTTCCCTAAAGAAAGCCGGGTTTTAATTCCGGGGATTAATGTTTATAAAAAACATTTAAAACCAAGAGGCGAAGGCAAACCCGGCGGGATTGTGGATAAAGTTTTGCCTTTATCTCTGGCCAACGTAGCCTATTGGTGTCCTAAATGTAACCAAAAAACCAGAATAGGTTGGCAACTCAGTAAAGGTGAGAAAAATCGAATTTGCAAAAAATGCGGTTCGATGATTTAACAATAATTTTTCTAACGAAAAAATGTTTCTAACGAAATAAACAAGTTTGTTTCTAACGAAATGAACAATTTACAAGAAAAGTATCGACAAGAAATAAAACCGAAATTAGCCAAAGAATTTGGTTTAAAAAATATTTTGGCAGTGCCTTTAGTGGAAAAAGTGGTGGTAAGTATGGGCTTAGGTGAAGGAGCTCAAGATAAAGGTTTAGTCGAAAAAGCCGCGGAAGATCTGAAGGTGATTACCGGCCAAAAACCTAAGGTAACCAAAGCCAGAATGGCCATTGCCGGTTTTAAAATTAGAAAAGGCGATTCGATTGGCTTGATGGTGACTTTAAGAGGAAAAAGAATGTATGATTTTTTGGAAAGATTGGTCAAAATTGTCTTGCCTCGGGTGAGAGATTTTCATGGGGTGTCTTCCTCCAGTTTTGATGGACAAGGGAATTATAATTTAGGTATTTCCGAACAAATTGTTTTCCCGGAAATTGACTACGCCAAAATTGATAAGGTCAGAGGATTGCAAATAACGATGGTGACCAATACTAACAATGAGTTGCAAACAAAACGTTTATTAGAAGAAATAGGTTTGCCCTTCGCCCGCCAATCGGGCGGGCTCAGGGTGAACCCAGATAATATGGCGAAAGGACTTGTCCTGACGACCGAAGGGAGGAAGGATGGCTAAAGTTTCTAAAATTGTCAAAAGCAAGAAAAAATCTAAATACACGACTCGCAAACATAACCGTTGTCAGCTTTGTGGCCGTTCACGGGCCTATATTAGACTTTTTGGTCTTTGCCGGCTATGTTTTCGCGAGTTAGCCAACAAAGGAGAGTTGCCAGGGGTAACTAAAGCATCATGGTAGTCACCGATCCCATTGCCGATTTCCTGATTAGAATAAAAAATGCCTATCTGGTTAAAAAGAAACTGGTGGAAATGCCATGGTCAAAAATGAAAGAAAAAATGGCCGAAATGTTGGTAAAAGAAGGATTTTTAAAGAGTGCCAGAGTTAGTACGGAAAAGTCAAAATTTAAAATATTGGAGCTGGAGTTGAAATATGGAGGTAAAAGACCGGCCATAACCGAAGTGAAGCGGATTTCCAAGCCAGGCGTGAGAATTTATGGGAAAGTTAGCAAAATTCCTAAAGTTAGACAAGGGGTTGGAATAACGATTATCTCCACTCCTCAAGGTTTGATGACAGATAAAGAGGCTAGAAAAAATCATCAAGGAGGGGAAATTATTTGTCAAATTTGGTAATTATGTTTACACTGAGTGATTGAAAGGAACGAACGTGAGTCGAATTGGTAAAAAACCTATCCAGCTTAAAGAAGGCATCACCGTTAAAATTGACGGTCGCCAGGTGACGGTGACGGGGCCAAAAGGCACCCTCAATCTTCAGTTAGATGATAATTTGGAGATAGAGATTAAAGATAATCAAATTATTTTAAGCAATAAAAATGACCAAAGCCGTTCCATTCGGGCCTTATTTGGTCTGACCAGAACTTTAATTGCCAATATGATTGAAGGGGTAGAAAATGGGTTTAGCAAGGTTTTAAAAATTGTCGGCACGGGTTATCGAGCCAGACTTGAAGGTCGTAAATTGATTTTTTCTTTAGGCTTTTCTCATCCGGTGGAATTAGAAGCTCCGGAAGGGATTCAGTTTGAGATTGAAGGAAACGATACCGTTAAAATTTTGGGAATTGATAAAGGTTTAGTGGGCCAGACAGCAGCCAAAATCAGGGCTTTTTACCCCCCGGAACCTTACAAAGGCAAGGGAATTCGTTATCAAGATGAAAAGCCTCGGCGCAAACCAGGGAAAGCCGGCAGGGCGGGCATGACCGCCGGCGGAGCGAAATAAACAAGTTTGTTTCTGACGAAATAATATGAAGAAAAAGAAAGAAATCACCAAAAGATTAAGATTAGCCGTTTTTCGCTCAGCGAAACATATTGTGGCCCAAATTATTGACGATGAAAAAGGCCAAACTTTAGTTACGGCGAGTGAAAAAGATTTATCGAAAAAAGAAAAATTGACCAAGACTGAAAAAGCAAAGTTAATTGGCGAAATTTTAGGGAAGAAGGCTTTAAAATTGGGCCTTAAAAAAATTAAATTTGACCGTCGTTCTTATCAATATCATGGACGGGTTAAGGCCTTAGCCGAAGGGGCAAGACAAGGAGGTCTCGATTTTTAGAATGCCAAATCAGGAAGATTTCATCGAAAAAATCGCCCAAATAAATCGGGTGGCAAAAAAAACCAAAGGCGGCAACCGGATTAGTTTTTCGGTTTTAGTCGTGGTCGGCGATAGAAAGGGTAAAGTTGGTGTGGGTTTAGGTAAGGCTTTGGATGTCAGTAGCGCGGTGAAAAAAGGTTTAAGTCGGGCGAAAAAGTCGATGATTGAGGTGCCGATGAGGGGGACAACAATTCCCCATGAAGTCAGGATGAAAAAAGGGGCGGCAAAAATTTTACTTAAACCGGCTCCTGCCGGGACAGGGATTATTGCCGGAGGGGCCGTAAGGTTGGTGGTCGAAGCCGCCGGTATTCGGGATATTGTTTCTAAAATTTTAGGGAGTAATAATAAAGCGAGCAATGTTTACGCGACCATGGAGGCCTTGAAAAAATTATGAAATTAAATCAATTACCAAAAACTATTATAAAAAGTAAAAAAAGAATTGGCCGAGGTTATGGTTCCGGTAAGGGTGGTCATACGGTTGGCCGTGGCGCCAAAGGGGCTAAAGCCCGCGGAAAAATTGGCCTGGCTTTTGAAGGAACGAAAATGAAAAAATCCTTAATCAAAAAACTTCCGCTTCAAAGAGGCAAGGGCAAATTAAAACCCCTGAAGAATAAAGCTTTGGTTGTCAATCTGGGCTATCTTAATTTTTTCCCAAAAGACACCAAAATTGATTTGGCGGCCCTAATTAGGGCGGGGATTGTTGAGGAGAAACAAGCCAAAGCCTTTGGCGTAAAAATTCTGGGTGATGGTGAACTGAAAGTTGCTTTGGAGGTTGGCTTGCCTTGTTCTAAGTCCGCAGCGGAAAAGATTAAAAAGGCTGGTGGTAAAGTTTTGAAATCATCCAATGAACCAAATAATTAAAACCATCATTAATGCCTGGAAAATTCCAGAACTTCGTCGCCGTTTGTTGTTTACCGCTTTAATTTTTGTTGTTTTTCGTTTGGCGGCTCATATTCCAGTCCCTGCGGTTGATTTGGCCGCTTTAAAACATTTATTTTCCCAAAATCAGCTTTTAGGTTTGTTGGATATTTTTTCCGGCGGAACATTAGCCAACTTTTCCATTATGGCCTTAGGTTTAAACCCTTATATTAATGCCTCCATTATCTTTCAACTTTTAACCATGGTTATACCCAAACTTGAAGCTCTTTCTAAGGAAGGAGAATATGGCCATAAGAAAATCAATCAATACACAAGAGTTCTTACCGTTCCTTTAGCTGCCCTGCAGTCTTTTGGTATGTATGCTCTTTTGCGCAATCAAAAGATTATCACCAGTTTAGTCCCCATAAAGGTTTTAGCTTTAGTGATTACCATGACGGCAGGAACGATCTTTTTAATGTGGTTGGGAGAGTTGATTTCGGAAAAAGGGATTGGGAATGGAATTTCCATGCTGATTTTTGCCGGGATTGTCGGTCGTTTGCCAGTTTCTTTTGGCCAGACGGTCGCCATTTTCAATTCTGAGAACTTTTTCAATTTGCTTATTTTTGTGGTTATGGGGGTCAGTGTTATTGGAGGCATTGTCTTCATTAATGAGGCTTCCCGCAAAGTTAAGATTCAATACGCCCGACGGATTAGTGGCCAAAAGATGTATGGTGGTCAGTCGACCTATTTACCGTTGCGGATTAATCAAGCCGGCGTCATCCCCATCATTTTTGCTGTTTCTTTAGTTTTACTTCCCTCGATGTTAGCCAGTTTTCTTCAAGGCGTCCCCAATAATTTATTAGCTAAGATAGCCACCGGCTTGGTCAGACTCTTTAGGCCGAATGGAGTTTTTTATAGTTTAACTTACTTTATTTTGGTTATTGGTTTTACTTATTTTTATACTGCGGTGATTTTTAACCCCAAAAAAATTGCCGAAGAGATAAAAAAATATGGAGGTTTTATTCCAGGAATTAGGCCTGGAGAACCGACAGTGGCTTACTTGAATAAAATTTTGACCAGAATAACTTTGGTCGGTGCCATCTTTTTAGGTTTGATTGCCATTTTGCCTTCGATTGCCCAGGGACTGACAGGTATTGCCACCATGAGCATTGGCGGGACGGGTATTTTGATTGTGGTTTCGGTCATTTTAGAAACGACTAAACAATTGGAATCAATGATGGTGATGCGCAGTTATGAAGGTTTTTTAAAGTCGTAAGGAGAGTTTTATGAATTTAATTATTTTAGGCCCACAAGGCTCCGGCAAAGGAACTCAAGCAAAACTTCTGGTGGAAAAATGGGGTTTGTTTTATTTAGAAGTGGGTCAGATTTTAAGAGATTTATCCAAGGGGAAAACACCTTTGGGTGAACAAATTGTGAGTTTCATTAATAAAGGGGAACTGGTTCCTGACCAGATAATGGTCGATGTTTTAAAAACTTTTTTAACCGAGGATAATTTTAAAAAAGGGATTTTATTTGATGGTTTCCCTCGTAATTTATCTCAGGCTCATCTTTTAGATAAAGAGTTAAAAAACTATCAGGTAATGATTGATAAAGTTATTTTTTTAAATATTTCTTTTCAGGAATCGCTAAAAAGGTTAAGAGCCAGAAGAAGTTGCCCTCGTTGTGGCCAAAATTATAATTTGGTAACCATGCCGCCCAAAAATGATGAGCTTTGTGATGAATGTGGTAGTCAGCTGACAACGAGGCTTGACGAGACAGAGGCCGTGATTAAGGAAAGATTAGAAATTTATCAAAAAGAAACTTTACCCCTAATTGAACTTTATCAGCAAAAGGGAGTTTTAGTGGAAATTAACGGCGAGCAATCAGTGGAAGCAATCCATCAAGAAATTTTAAAAAAGATTAGCGAATGATTTCGAAAAAGAGTCAGTTACAGATTGAAGTGATGAAGAAGGGGGGGGAAAGATTATCTTGGGTTTTAGACCAAATTCTTAAAGAAGTCAAACCCCAAGTGGCTCTTTGGCAATTAGATAAGCTAGCGGAAAATTTGATTAAAAAACAGGGTGGCCAATCGTCATTCAAGATGGTTCCCGGTTATCGCTGGACAACTTGTATTAATATCAATGAGGGTGTGGTTCATGGTATCCCTGGGGAGTATCGTTTAAAAGAAAATGATTTGGTAAGTATTGATATGGGGATGTTTTATCCGCCAGCTGGCGGATTCCATACAGATATGGCGCGGACAGTATTAGTGCCTAGAACAAAGAATAAAATACAAAAGGAAGAGAGGAAAAGATTTTTGAGAGTGGGAGAGAAGGCATTAAAAAAAGCAATTGGGATGGCTAAAGCAGGTAATCGGGTTGGCCATATTTCCCAAGCGATGGAAGAGGAAATTAGGAAAGCCGGTTTTAGCCCGATTGAAGTTTTAACTGGTCATGGTATCGGGGAAAAATTACACGAAGAGCCCCAAATCCCTTGTCTTTTAAGCGAAAAATTGGAAAAAACACCGCTTTTGGAAAACGGCATGGTTTTAGCGGTGGAAGTGATTTATGCCCAGGGGGAACCAGAAGTCGTCTTGAACCATGATGGCTGGACGATTAAAACCGCGGATGGGAAGTTAGCTGGTCTTTTTGAAGACACAATTGTTATTGATAAAGATAAACCCTTAGTCTTGACGCAATTAAATAAGAACCTCCCGACGTAACGTCGGGAGAACCTTATTTCTCGAAGACTCGAAATTAGCTTCTAGACTAAAGGCTATAGGTTTGATAAAATTGGAAGATAAAGAAGCTTTGTTTCTCAAAGATTCGAAATAAAGAATGGTTAAACAAGAAAACCTATCTGCCGACAGGCAGGGAAAAATTGGATTCAAGGGCGAGGTAATAGAAAGTTTGCCCAATGCTACTTTTAAAGTTAGGCTTGATGATGGAAGAGTGCTTTTATGCCATTTGTCAGGCAAGATGAGGATACATCATATTAAGGTTATGGTTGGTGATTGGGTGAGTTTGGAGATGACACCTTACGATGAGACAAAAGGAAGAATTATACAAAGATTATAAGAGATGAAAACACAAGCAAGCATCAAAAAACGTTGTCGAAAGTGTCGCTTAGTCCGTCGTCGGAAAAGGTTATTTGTTATTTGTGAAAATCCGACGCATAAACAAAGACAAGGATAAAAAAATTTATCCTGAGCGAGACTTCGGCTGAGCTCAGTCGAAGCCCTGAAAGGAGTCGAAGGATGGCGAGAATTGCCGGAATTGATTTACTAAAAGAAAAGAGAACCGATATTGGTCTAACAGCCATTTATGGTCTTGGCCGAAAAAATGTCGTGAGGGTTTTGGAGGAAGCCAAGGTTGAACCTTCCAAAAGAATTGGGGAGTTGACCGATGAGGAAGTAGCCAAAATTAGTAAGGTCGTTGATAAATTTTTAGTGGAGGGTGATTTAAGGCAAAAAGTCGCTGAGAATATTCAGAGATTAAAATCGATTGGCTGTTATCGGGGAATAAGGCATACTCGAGGTCTGCCGCTTCGAGGACAACGAACCCGTTCCAACGCCAGAACCAAACGGGGTAAAAGAAAAACCATTGGCGCCTTAAAGAAAGACATGATGAGCTCAAGAACGGAAAAAACACCAGAATAAGGAAACCTTGTTTCTCGAAAACTCGAAATAAGCAGAGCTTGTTTTTCGGAGACTCAAAATAAGCAAAGCTTGTTTCTCGAAAACTCGAAATGAAAGCTAAAGTTTATATCAGGGCCACTTTTAATAATACTTTGGTGACCTTTGCCGACGAAGAGGGTAAAACTTTGTGTTGGGGATCAACCGGAACAATGGGTTTTAAGGGGACAAGAAAATCAACGCCTTATGCTGCCATCACCGCCGTCGAATCAGTGGCTAGAAAAGCCCAATCCCTGGGCGTTACCGAGGTAGAAGTTTATATTAAAGGTCCGGGTCCAGGTCGTGACGCCGCTTTAAGAGCCATTAAGGCAGTTGGTTTGAAGATGAGTTTAATCGCGGATGTGACGCCAATTCCCCACAACGGGCCAAGGGCCAGAAAGCGAAGGAGAGTTTAAAAATGTCAAGGAATATTGGGCCTAAATGCCGGTTATGCCGTCGAGAAAAAATGAAGCTTTTTTTAAAGGGTGAGCGTTGTTTTTCGGCCGCTTGCCCAATTGAAAAAAAAGGCGCGGTCCCACCCGGGCAACATGGTTTAAAATCGTTACGACGCCAAAGTGACTATGGCAAGCAATTAAGAGAAAAACAAAAAGTGAAAAGAATTTATGGTCTTTCCGAAACTCAATTAAAAAATTATTTTCAAAAAGCGATTAAAGTCAGACAAGCTACTGGCGAATTTTTGCTCCAAATGTTAGAATCAAGACTTGATAATCTTGTCTGTCGCTTGGGCTTTGTGGCTTCCCATGCTTTGGCTCGACAATTAGTCACTCATCGACATATTTTGGTTGATGGGAAGAAAGTTAACATTCCCTCTTATCAATTAAAGCCAGGCCAAGTGGTGAGCTTAGATAAAAAAGCTTTAGATTTAACGGAAATTAAAAAATCTTTAACCGAAAAGCCAAAATTACCCGATTGGCTTAAAAGAAAAGCGGCGGTTGGACAGATGGTCCGCCTGCCGAAAAGAGATGAAATTGGAAGTGATATTGATGAACAATTAATTGTAGAATTTTACTCACGATAGTGAGAAAAAGAAAGGAACCTCATGTTCGAACCACTTTTTAATATCAAAACCGAGCAGGAAAATGCCGAATTTGGTAAGTTTGTTATTGAACCCCTGGAACAAGGCTTTGGCCATACTCTGGGGAATTCTTTAAGGCGAGTTCTTTTAACCAGTTTGCCGGGGGCGGCGATTACCCAAATTAAAATTAATGGAGTCAAACATAAATTTTCAACTCTTGAAGGGATGAGTGAAGATGTTGTTGATTTGATTCTTAATCTTAAACAGGTGAGATTAAAATATGAAGGAGAAAAACCAATTAAACTGGAATTAGACAAAAATGGTCCTGGCCAAATTAAAGCTGGCGATATCAAGACTCCAGCTAATATTCAAGTTATTAACAAGGACCATGTTTTGGCAAGCTTGGCCGACAAGAAAAGCCGTTTGAAAATAGAAATGGTGGTGGAAAGAGGTTTTGGTTATTTACCAGCCGAAACAAGGAAGAGTGACAAACTGGGTGTCATTTTTCTTGATGCCGCCTTTAGCTCGGTAAAAAGGGTCAATTATCAAGTAGAAGCCACTCGGGTGGGTCAAAGAACAGACTTTGATAAATTAATTATGGAGATTACCACCGATGGCACCATCAAACCGAAAGAGGCTTTAAAATCCAGCGCCAAAATCTTGATTGCCTTTTTCAATCAAGTTGTCCAACCCAAAAAGATGGATGTCAAGGAAGAGAGAAAACCTCAAATTGATGATGAAGTTACTAAGTTGACCTTAGAAGAGCTTGATTTGCCGACGAGAATCGTCAATGCCTTGCGCAGAACCGGCTATGGTACTGTGTCGGACTTGATGGCTATCAAGTTGGCTGATTTGGCCAAGATTAAAAACTTGGGAGAAAAGTCGATTAAGATTATTCAATCGGCTTTAGCCAAAAAAGGCGTTAACTGGCAACCCGGAGAGAAAAAATAATTTTTCTATCGAAATGAGACATCAAATTAAAGGTAAAAAACTTTCCCGTGATTCCTCACAAAGAAAGGCTTTGTTTAAAAATTTAATCAATGCCTTAGTCATTCACGGAGAAATAAAGACTACCGAGAGCAAGGCGAAAGCAATCCGAGGCTTGGTGGATAAATTAATTACCAAAGGCAAAAGAGGGACTTTTCAAGCCAGAAGACTTGTTGGCGCCTTTTTACAAAACAAAAAGGCGGTCAATAAAATTGTGGATGAATTATCCCCGACCTTTAAAAATCGCCCGGGAGGCTTTACCAAGATAGTTCGTTTAGGCAAAAGACGCGGTGATGATGCGATGATGGTGAAACTAGAATTGCTTGAAAGACCGAAGACAAAAGAAGAAGAAAAGAAAAAATCGCCCGACCTCAAAACCAAGAAAAAGTAAGTTATGACCTTCAAGACGAAAGTAACCAAAGCAAGCGAAATCAAACGGAGTTGGCATTTACTGGATGCCGAAGAGCGGATTTTGGGCCGCTTGGCCGTCAAGATTGCCACGTTGTTAATAGGGAAACAAAAGCCTTATTTTGTTTCTCATCTTGATTGCGGTGACTATGTAGTGGTGGTTAATGCGGCCAAAATCCAATTGAGCGGTGAGAAAAAAATGAAGAAAGTTTATTATCGCCACTCCGGTTATCCCGGCGGCTTTAAAGAAATCACCTTTCAACATCAATTTGCCAAAGACCCAAGAAAAATTATTTATCAGGCGGTGGCCGGTATGTTGCCGAAAAATAAGCTGCAAGACGGGCGCTTATCAAGACTAAAAATTTTTATTGAGGCGAAACATGATTATGAAGATAAATTCAAAAAAGAGGATAAAAAAGATGCCAAAATCAAAAACAAAGCCTAAATCGGAAAAAACAAAAAGTGTTTTTGTTTCTACTGTCGGTAGGCGAAAAACCGCGGTGGCCCGCGTCAGGCTTTATAAGGGCAAGGGAGGAATTTTGGTCAACGGCCAGCCGATTGCCAAATATTTTTCCAACGAACAAGCTAAAATTTTTTATTTAAAACCCTTCCAAGTTACCAACACTTTAGATAAATTTCATGCCACCATTAAGGTGAAAGGTTCAGGAATGAATGGCCAACTAGGAGCTGCTGTTCATGGCTTGGCCAGAGCTTTAGACAAAGAGAACAAGGAAAACTTTCATACTTTACTAAAAAAAGCCGGTCTTTTGACTCGCGATCCAAGAGCTAAAGAAAGAAGAAAAGTCGGCCAAATGGGTAAAGCCAGGAAGAAAAAACAATCTCCTAAACGATAAAATTTTTTGTGATTTTGGTCGGGGTGGCCGGTGCCGCCCCGGCGACCTCACGCCATTTATTTAATCAAATTAACCAAAAGATAATCAAGTTTTGGTTTTGGGAACAAATCTTTCGGATAAATAGAGATAAGCTTTAGATTATTATTTTGAATGAGGCGCAGTTTTTTCCGCATGTATTGATCATAGATTCTTAATTCGCCATGTAAACCAAAAAATTCAATAAATGTGTCCCTGACTTTAAAGTCAGTGGTGTATTTAGAATTTGGATAAAAAACATTTTTCTGATGAGGTATTTTTTTTGCCGTTAACCAGTCGTCAATAATTTTTTCTGCCAGAGAATCACATTTATGCCCATCATTAGCAATATATTTTTTAGCGAATAAGACTTGATGTGGTTTAAAACCTGCCGCTTTAATAGCCTTGTTCCATGTTCCAAAACGTAATCTGGTGGCTACGTAATGGTGAAATTCTCTTTTAAGTGGGATTCTCCCATTGTTCTGATAAAATTCCTTTATCTCTTTAATTATTTGATTTTCAGATATTTTTGGAGGTTTAGGTTGACAGGCTCTTGAACAATATTTCCTTTGACCAAAGAATTTTTTACTGCACACAGGGCAAATTCTTTCTTTAGGTCGTCTTTTTGGAGATTTTGAATTATTAACGATGGCGGAACATGATCTTGAGCAAAAGCAAACTCCAGAAGGGGGAATTTCAGGGAGTTGTCTTTTAAAAGTCTTATGACATTTTGGATTGCCACATTCTAAAGTTTTTTGTTTATTCCTGTTTAAACTTAGACATTTCAAAGAGCAATATTGCTTCCATCCAAATTTCTTAGCTTCATTAAATCGTCTTAATTTTCTAAAGAATTTTTTGCTGCAGAATGAACAACGAATTTTAATTAAAGTCATAAAATCATAATACCAAATAAAACCCGAAAGAATCAACCAGCAAAAAACCAGCTGCTCAACAGCTGGTTTTTGACCTTTCGGAGCGGCCGGGCTCGAACCGGCGACCTCTGGATCCCCGACCCAGCGTTCTAACCAGCTGAACTACGCTCCGTTCTATAGAGCAAGAATAAATTCTCCCCCTAAAGAACTACTTGAATTTTAGCATAAAATCTGTTTGAATTGAATCACGATGAGTCAAGATCAAAAACTTCAAGCCATTAAAATGGCGATGGAACAAATTGAGAAACAATACGGTAAGGGTGCCATTATGAGAATGGGTGAAAAAGGAGCCATTAGAAAAGTTGACGTTATTCCCACTGGCTCGATTGCTTTAGACGTGGCCTTGGGAGTAGGTGGTTTTCCCCGGGGAAGAGTCATTGAAATTTTTGGGCCTGAAGCTTCCGGTAAAACTTCTTTGGCTTTAAGTGTGGTCGCTCAAGCTCAAAAGACAGGTGGGGCCGCGGCCTTTGTTGATGCCGAACATGCTTTAGATCCGACCTGGGCCGAGATGATTGGTGTTAACTTAGATGAACTTTTAATTTCCCAGCCGGATACCGGTGAACAGGCTTTGGAAATTGTCGAAACTTTAGTTCGTTCCGGGGCAGTTGATGTCGTTGTCATTGATTCGGTGGCGGCCCTGGTGCCTCGGGCGGAAATTGAAGGGGAAATGGGTGACGCGATGATTGGTATCCAAGCCAGATTAATGTCTCAAGCCCTGCGTAAGTTAACTGCAGCCATCTCTAAATCAAGAACAATCGTTATTTTTACCAACCAGCTGCGTCATAAAATTGGGGTGATGTTTGGTAATCCGGAAACGACACCGGGCGGTTTAGCCTTGAAATTTTATTCGTCTTTAAGATTAGATATGAGGAAAATCGAGGCGATTAAAGAAGGCGAAGTGGTGATTGGTTCTCGCCATCGGGTGAGGGTTGTTAAAAATAAAATTGCCCCGCCATTTCGTGTCGCCGAATTTGATATTTTAAATAATGTGGGAATTTCCAAAAGCAGTGATCTTTTAGGGACCGCTCTGGAACTGGGTTTGGTTGAGAAATCAGGAGCCTTTTTTAAACATGATAAACAAATGTTAGGCCAAGGTCTTCAGGCAGCCAGAATTTTTTTGGATGAAAATCCAAAAGTAGCCAAACAGATTGAAACAGAAATTTGGAAAAAAATCAAAAAAGAGTGAAGAAAACATTGGATTTCCCTAAACTTCTTGAACGAGTTTTAAAATTTATCTCGATTCGTCCTCGCAGCCGCCAAGAAATTCTTAACTATCTGCGTAAAAAAATCCCTCAAGACGAAGCTTTAAGAGAAAAAGTTTTTAAAGAAGCAGAGTCTTTAAATTTAGTTGATGACCGTGATTTTGCCGTTTGGTGGGTCGAACAAAGAATGACCTTTCGCCCCAAGGGTAAAAAAGCCCTCTTTTTCGAATTGAGACAAAAAGGCCTGGAAAAGAATTTAATTGAAGAAATTCTCAACGAAAAAATTAACGAACTAGCTTTGGCCATACCTTTGGCTCAAAAAAAATGGTTGTCTTTAAAAAAATTACCCCTAGCTATTGGCCAACAGAAATTAGTCGGTTTTCTCTCCCGGCGGGGTTTTTCTTGGGAGGTTATCAAAAAAGTACTTGATGAAATTCTTAAAAAGAAGTAAAATAGCTCATTGTTCGCTTTTGTAAAATAAGCCATTGTTCGCTTTTGGAGAATGCTTGTTTGTAGGAAGAATCTTATGAAGATCGAAACTAACAATCTTTTTAATCTTCTGAAAGAGATTTAATCTCAAAGTTTTCCTCTGGCATTTTTCCTAAGTAGCAATAAAGGAGATTTTTATGGGTCTTTTTGATACCTGGTTGACTAAAGTTCTCACCAAAGAAGAAGAAAAAGAAAAAAAATTACCTTCAAACAAGGGTAAAAAAGTTGGGCCGAAAAAGGTCAAAGAGGATGTTTCCGAAAAATTACTGGCCCAAGAGGTAGCTTTTAAAATCGCTGAGCTGGAAAGAAAAGAAGGAGCGTTGGAGGAGAGAGAAAAGTTATTAAAGGCTAAAGAAGAAGAATTAAATAAAAACAAAACCGAAATTGAAGAAATTAAGAAAAAAGAAATTGAAAGACTGGAGAAAATTTCGGCTTTAACCAAGCAAGAGGCGCGGGATTTAATTTTGGCGGCTACCGAGAAAAAAATTGTCGAAGATGTGGCTCGCAAAATTAAGGAGGCGGAAGAAGAGGTTAAAGCTCACGCCGATGAGAAAGCCAAAGAAATTTTGGTGGAGGCAATTCAACATGGAGCCACGGATTGGGTGGCCGAATATACGGTTTCTACCCTTCACTTGCCGGATGAGGACATGAAGGGGCGGATTATCGGTCGTGAAGGAAGAAATATTCGGACTTTTGAAAGAGCGACCGGGGTGGAAATTGAAATTGATGAAACCGATGATATTCGTTTGTCTTCCTTTGATCCGGTCAGACGTGAAATTGCCAGAAGATCAATTGATAAATTGATCAAAGACCGCCGGATTCAGCCTTCAAGAATTGAAGAAATTATTGAGAAAACCAAACAAGAGGTCGAGAAAATTATGTTTGAAGAAGGCGAAAGACTTTGTCACGCGGTTAAAGTATATCGTCTTCATCCGGAATTGGTCAAGCTTTTAGGCCGTTATAAATTCCGTTTTTCCTACGGGCAGAATATGATTGTCCACACCTTGGAAGAAACCAAAATTGGTATTCAGTTAGCTTATGAAGTTGGTGCCAATGTTAATATTGTTCGTTTGGGTTGTTTACTTCATGATATCGGCAAGGTTGTCACCGAGGAAGAAGGAACTCATGTGCAATTAGGAGTTGATTTGGCCAGAAAATATCATATCCCTGAAGAAGTCGTGGCTTGTATTGCCGAACATCATGAGGATAAACCTTTTTCTTCCCCAGAATCAAGAGTTGTTTGGATTGCCGACGCGGCTTCCGGTTCACGGCCGGGGGCTCGTTATGAACCCCACGGAGAGTATGTGGAACGGATGAGTCAAATTGAGAAAATTGCCAGAGAATTTACCGAAGTCCAAGAGGCTTTTGCTTATCAAGCTGGTCGAGATGTCCGGGTTTTGGTTAAGCCGGAAAAAGTAACTGATGATGAGTTGGTCGTTTTGGCCAATAAAATTACCAAGTCTTTAGAAGAGAAAGCTTCCTACGCCGGACAGATTAAAGTTACCTGTATCCGGGAAACTCGCGCCAGTGAAGTGACTAAAGCTAAGTAATTCCCTTTTAGCTTTGACAAATTCAAAATTTTATTGTAGAATCTACCTATGACCAAAAAACAACTACTTAACTTAGTGGCCAGTAAAGCCCACTCGACCAAAAGGGCCGCCGCAGAAGTCATTGAAGTCTTTTTGGGTGAAATTATTAAGGGTCTAGCTAAAGGTGAAAAAATTGTTCTTTCCGGTTTTGGCACCTTTAAGGTGGTCAAGGTCAAAGATAAACCAGTGATTGTCCCCGGAACAACCGAGAAAAAGATTGTCAAAGCTCATCGCGCCCCCCGTTTTTCTCCCGGTAAACCTCTCAAAAAAGCCGTCAGATAATTTGCGGTATAATCAAAGTAGATGTCAATGATTGAAGTTTCGCAATTGCGGAAGTTTTATTCTGTTTTCAAAAAAGAGCCAGGAGTTTGGGGTTCGTTGAGGTCGGTTTTCAAGCGCCGTTACGAAGAAGTTCGAGCCGTTGATGATATTTCTTTTAATATTGAGGAAGGTGAGCTGGTGGGTTTTATTGGCCCCAACGGGGCTGGCAAAACCACGACTTTGAAATGTCTTTCTGGTTTATTGTATCCTGATTCAGGTTTTGTCTCCGTTTTAGGCTTTCAGCCTTGGAAAAGACAGCCAGAATTTCAAAAGCAATTTGCCCTGGTCATGGGTCAAAAAAACCAACTTTGGTGGGATTTGCCGCCCATGGAAACTTTTTTATTGAATAAAGAAATCTACGAAGTGCCTAATGAGCAATTTAAAAAAACTTTAGATGAGTTGGTGGAACTTTTAGAAGTTGAAGATATTTTAAAAATTCAAGTTCGCAAACTTTCTTTGGGACAACGGATGAAATGTGAACTCATTGCGGCATTGCTTCATTCTCCTAAAGTTTTGTTTTTGGATGAACCAACCATTGGTTTGGATGTCATTATGCAGAAGAAAATTCGTGATTTTATCAAAGAATACAATAAACGTTTTAAAGCTACCATTATTTTAACTTCTCATTATATGGGTGATGTCAAAGAATTATGTCAAAGAGTGATGATTATTGATAAAGGCCAGTTGGTTTTTGATGGAGAGTTGGAAAAAATCGTCAAAAAATATGCGGAACATAAATTAATCTCGGTAGTTTTAAGCGAGAAAGTTGAAATGAAAAGATTAAGAGAGATTGGCGAGGTTAAAGAATTTAACTATCCACATGTTGACTTTGAAGTAAAAAAACAACAAACTTCGCAGTTAGCCGGAAAAATTTTGGAAGAATTACCGGTGGCAGACTTAAATATCGAGGAACCACCAATTGAAGAAATTATCAGGGATTTGTTTACGAAAAAGAACTACGCATGAGAAAATATCTTCAATTAGCCAAAATTACCCTTCAAGAATATTTTGTTTACCGACTGAATTTTTATTTATGGCGGTTTCGAAGTCTTGTTTTCTTTTTGACACTCCTTTTCTTTTGGTTAGCTATTTACGGCAATCGAACCGAATTTCTAGGCTATCAAAAATCTCAAATGCTAACCTATGTCGTAGGTATTGCTTTTTTAAGGACAATTGTTTTAGGCTCAATGTCAGCTGATTTAGCTGGGCAAGTTCGAAGTGGAGAATTAACTAAATTTTTTCTACAGCCGATTAAAACAATTAGTTTTTGGTTTACCAGAGATGTGGTTGATAAAAGCTTAAATCTTTTTTTCACCATTATTGAAATTTTGGCAATCGTATGGCTTTTAAAGCTTTCCTTTTATCTGCCTCATTATTTATCAACTTATTTCTCTTTCGCGGTTTTATCTTTAATGGCAATTTTTTTATATTTCTTTTTAAGCTTTGCCCTTTCGGTAGTGGCTTTTTGGACGGAGGATGTTTGGGCTACCCGTTGGCTTTTCGGTATCATTTTTTTAGAATTTTTAGCGGGCGCTTATTTCCCGCTTGATGTTTTACCTTCTTGGTTAACAAAAGTTATTTATTTCACTCCTTTTCCTTATTTAGTTTTTTTTCCAATGAAGGTTTGGTTAGAGCAACTAACAACTTTTCAGGTAATACAGGCTTTGCTTATCTGTTTTATTTGGCTTTTTTTCTTTTGGTGGTTATCAACTTTTTTGTGGAAAAAAGGCAGTAAAAATTATCAAGCTTATGGGAGTTAAAAAGTTAGTTAAAATTTGGCTGATGTATACTTCAAGAGCCTTGCAAAGCGACCTTTTGACTAAATGGGCCGGATTGCTATTTATTTTCGGTAAAATTGTCCGTTTCTTGTTATTTTTTGTTTTTCTTTTTGTCATTTTATCAGCTGCGAAGAACCTGGTTGGTTATAATCGTGAACAAGTTATTTTTTTCTTTTTAGTTTTCACCTTAATTGATGCCCTTGTTCAGTTTTTCTTTCGGGGAGTTTACCATTTTCAGTCTTTAGTGATTTCAGGAGAGTATGATTTGGATCTTTTAAAGCCTTTACCTTCTTTTTTCCGTCCTATTTTTAGTCACACTGATTTGGCAGATTTTGTGACTTTAGTTCCGCTTTGGATTTATTTTTTATGGTTTGTTTTTACCAATCACCTTTTTAAGGGAGGGAGTGACTTGATTTTATTTTTCTTACTTTTGGGCAATAGTCTAATTTTGGCTTTTGCTTTTCATCTTTTGGTTTGTGGAGTTTGTGTTTTAACCACGGAAATTAACCATCTGGTTTGGGTTTATCGTGATTTGACGAACATGGCGAGATTTCCGACAGATATTTATCAAAAATTTATTCAGGGAATTTTGACTTTTACCATTCCGGTGGTCATTTTATTTACGGTTCCCGCTAAAGCCTTATTGGGAATTCTTTCTTGGCCATGGATAATTTTAGCTTTTGGAATTAGTAGTCTATTTTTATGGGGTTCTTTAAAGTTTTGGCGCTTTGCTTTATCCAAATACTCCAGCGCCTCAAGTTGATTTTTCTCGCTTTAGTTACAATTTTTAGCTATAATTTAAAACCATGAAGAAATACTTTATTAAGACTTACGGGTGTCAGATGAATGTTTCCGATGCAGAGAGAATTGCTGGCTGGTACGAGTTTCAAGGGTGGCAAGCTGCCCAAATAATTGATAAAGCGGACGAAATAGTCATTGTGACCTGTTCGGTCCGTCAAACGGCCGAAGACAGGGTTTACGGACTTGTTAATAATTTAACAAAGAATACAGCACATAGTGCAAAGCGCAAAGGCAAACCAAAGATTATTTTGACTGGTTGTATGTTGAGGTATCCCTTAAGATGGCTGAAAGAGAAAATGCCTCAAGTTGACGAGTTTAAAAAAATAGATCAGTTCAAAATGCATAGTGCAAGGCGCATAGTTAGAGAATCTAAAATCCACGCTTTCGTTCCCATCATGGAAGGCTGCAATCAATTTTGTTCCTATTGCGTGGTGCCAACGGCCAGGGGTCGAGAGAAAAGTCAACCCTTTAAAGAAATAATTTGTGAGGTTAAAGAATTGGCCAAACGGGGTTATCGAGAGATTACTTTATTAGGTCAAAATGTCAACGCTTATGGTAAAGACTTTAATAAATTATTTCGAGCGTCAGCGAGAAACAAGGTTCTTGAGCAAAGCGAAAGGTCCTTAATTCATTGGAGTAAGAAAAATTTTGCCAGTCTTTTGAGAGAACTTCATAAAATTAAGGATATCAAAATGATTTCTTTTTTGACTTCTAATCCCTGGGATTTAACGGAGGAGATTATTAAAGCTATGAAATTGCCCAAAATTGATCGCTATCTTCATTTACCGGTTCAGTCAGGGGATGATGAAATTTTGAAAAAGATGAATAGACACTACACTACTAAAGATTATACTGAATTGGTTGGAAAGATTCGTCGACAAATTCCGGAGATAAAAATTGGCACCGACATTATTGTTGGCTTTCCCGGAGAAACGGAAAAACAATTTCAAAATACGGTTGATTTATGTAAAAAACTTGGTTTTACCAAAGCCTATATTGCCATGTATTCACCCAGATTAAATACCGCCGCTTATAAACTTAAAGATGATGTTTCTCGTGAGGAAAAGAGACGAAGATGGCGAATTTTGGACGATTTAATTAATCAAACCAAAAAAGAAAGCCGTCATTAAGGCGGTATTTTTTTAAATTTTAATTAGCTTTTATTCTGTCGTTGTTGGTGGTTCCTCTGGTGATTCGTTTTCTGTTTCCGGTTCAGGCATAGGCGTCGCTTCCGGTTCATTGGTAGTTGTCGGAGAAACTATTGGTTCAGAGACCGTTGCCTCTTGCTTGGCCGGAACTAAACCCATGGGTTGTCCACAACAAACCAATTCACCCATCCCCGCGGCTTTAACTTCAACCGTATTGCCGCAAAGAGCACATTTATAAATTTGGCCGACTTGAGTCATTTTTTTTTACCTCCTTTCTTAAAAGATTTGGTTAATTAATTTCATCAAAAATTAAGCCTCTTAATTTTCATTAGATAGATAATTTCAATTATAAAGTGTTTTTTAATATAATTAAACCATGAAAAAAATGCTGGTTATTTGTGGACCAACGGCAACGGGAAAAACGGCCTTAGGAGTTCGTTTGGCCAAAAAATTCAACGGAGAGATTATTTCCGCTGATTCCCGCCAGATTTACCAGGGCATGGATATCGCCACCGGTAAAGACATTCAGGGCGGTCAATGGATGAAAGATAAAAAATTAGGCGATCATTGGGAAATAGGGGGTATTCCCATTTGGTTGTTGGACATGGTTCGTCCCAACCAAGAATTTTCAGTGGCTCATTATACCAATTTAGCCTGGAAAATCATCAAGGCTGTATGGCAAAAAGGCAAATTACCGATTTTAGTGGGGGGAACAGGTTTTTATATTAAGGCGGTTATTGATAAGATTCCCACTCAAGAGATTCCGCCGAATTGGTCCTTAAGAAAAGAGTTGGAGTTAAAACCCATCGAAGCCCTTTTTGAGGAACTGGCCGAGCTTGATTCTTCCCGGGCCGGCCAAATGAATATTTCTGATCGGAAAAATAAACGAAGGCTGATAAGGGCTATCGAGGTGGCCAGATGGCGGGTGATAAATCGTTTATGGCAACCGCCAAAACAGCCCCAACTTGACGTTTTAATGATTGGCCTAACTACATCTTTGAAAGTTCTTTATCAGAGAATCGACCGAAGAATAGAACAACAAATTAAATTAGGTGCCGAGGATGAAGTAAAAAAATTAGTCAGTCAAGGTTATCTTTGGAATTTACCTGCCATGAGCGCCATGGGTTATCGAGAATGGCAACCCTACCTTGAAGGTAAAGCTACGCTTAATGAAATTGTAGTCCGTTGGAAATATGACGAACATGGCTATGCCCGGCGACAAATGACTTGGTTTAAAAAACAAAAAAATATTTTCTGGTTTGACATTACGGGCAAAGAATGGCAAGATGATATAGAAAAAAAAGTTTTTATCTGGTACACTCAAAATAAGAACCTGTCGCCAGAGGCGACAGAACCTTGTTTCTCGAAAACTCAAAATAATGCCAAAGAAAGTTGAAATTTCCCACCGAACGATAATTTTCTCTATTTTCTTTCTGTTATTTTTGTGGCTTTTATATTATCTTCGTGGGGTTTTGATTATTTTGTTTTTCGGGATTATTTTAATGGCGGCTTTTAATCCATTGGTGAATCGTTTACAAAGATGGAAAATTCCTCGGGCTTTATCAATAATAGTGATTTATCTTTTAATTTTTGGAGGAGTTGGTTTTGCCATTGCCGGCGTTATTCCCCCTTTAATTGACCAAACTCAAACCTTGATTTCCCGTTTTCCTTCCTATCTTCAGTCCTTAAGATGGACAGGGATTGATGAGAAAATACTTTATGGCCAACTAAATCAGTTGACAGAGAAATTAGGGCTAATTTCTGGTGGTGTTATTAAGATTTTTATTAATGTTTTTCAAAATATCGTTAATGTTGTGGTTTTGATTATCATTAGTTTTTATCTTTTATTGGAAAGAAAGAATCTTGATAAGCATCTTTTAAGGCTTTTGGGAGAAAATGGCCAAAAAATAGGAACCAGAATTGTGGATAAAATTGAAAAAAGATTGGGAGGTTGGATCAGGGCAGAAATTTTACTTATGATTATTATTGGCCTACTTGATTATATTGGCTTGCGACTTTTAGGCGTTGATTTTGCTTTACCTTTGGCTATTTTTGCCGGCGTTTTGGAAATTATTCCCAATATTGGACCTTTTATTTCTACTGTTTTAGCGGTGATAGCGGGATTAACAATTTCGCCTTTAACTGCCCTGGCGGTAGCCGCGCTTTTCTTTTTAGTCCAACAACTTGAGAATAGTTTTATTACCCCCCAGATAATGGCTAAAGAGATTGGACTTAACCCCTTAATTACTATTTTAGCTTTGATTGCGGGTATTAAACTAGGGGGAGTGGTGGGAGCTATTTTAGCGATACCAGTCGTTTTGCTAATCGAAATTATCCTTACGGAAGTCACCTCTTCTGATCGCTTTAAAAAAGTTTAGCCACAAAAAAGCCTAGAAAGTTCGTAAGCCAGATTCTGTTTAAGCAGCCATCTATCTTTGCCCTCGAACATCGACACTCGGGAAGACATCCTATTAACCCGTCAAAAATTCTTGCGAATTTAGCCGGGTAAACGTGTCAGTCGGAGGTTGCAGTGGGGAGGGTTGCCTCGTTTCATACTCCCTCCATAGCCCTTTAGGGCGACGGGGGAACTCGTCTCTGTGGCCCTATCTAGTTCCGAACGACTAGGCGTCCGGAATGCCGTCTTGCGACGACCACCCTGTCTTCAACTGTCTGGACTTTCCTGTCCGACGTTACGTCGGACCGACTGCCCGACTTCCTAGGCCCTCAAATTATAGCAAAAAATTGCCAATTTTTCAACTTTTGCTTAAAATTAAGCAATGACCTGGTGGCAGACGATTTTTTTGTCTATTCTTCAGGGCTTAACGGAATTTTTGCCGATTTCTTCCTCCGGTCATTTAGTCATTTTTCAAAAGATTTTTAATCTTGAACCACCAGTTTTATTTGATATTTTTGTTCATGTGGGAACGATGGGAGCCATCGTTTTCTATTTTAAAAAAGAATTATTAAAAATTTTAAAAGGACTGACAAAAAAAGAAAGAGATTCTTGGCACATTTTTTGGTTAGTTGTCATTGGTAGTATTCCGGCGATTATTGTCGGTTTACTCTTGCAAAAAAACATTAACCAAATTTTTAATTCGATAAAATTAGTTGGTGTCTCATTGTTAATAACAAGTGCTCTTTTAATCAGCACCAAATGGTTTAAAGAAAAAAATGGTGTTCAGCTTAAATCAGTGAAATGGCATGATGGGTTGATTGTTGGTTTATTCCAAGCGTTGGCAATTTTGCCGGGAGTTTCTCGTTCTGGCTCAACTTTGGTCGGGGGATTATTCAGGAAAATAGACCGCCAAACAGCTTTTCAATTTTCTTTTTTTCTGGCCATTCCGGCGATTTTGGGCGCTCTGATTTTGCAAATTCCAGATTTAATTAATCATCAGTTTAATTTATTAAACAAGTCGATTTTAGGAATGCTTGTGGCGGGACTAGTTGGTTATTTTTCTTTGAAAATTTTAAAGAAAGTTTTTTTAAATTCTAAACTTTGGCTTTTTGGAATTTATTGTTTTTTTGTGGCCATTTTAATCTTCATTTTTAATTAATAAAACTTAATCTCATTTTAGCTTCAAATTAGTACTTGACAAAGTTTTTAATTAATATACATTTAATTTTAGATTTAAAAAAATTATTTTTTGTTTAATAATTTTTAGTAAAAAAGGAGAAAATTTTAAAAAAATAAGAACCTGCCTTCGGCAGAGCCTTGTTTTTCGCAAAGCTAAAAATGGAAAAGCCTCCCGGTGTTGGTCAGACAACAGCCTTCCTCAATAACATCTCCCTCGTGGAACTGCCACAAAAGGAAATCGTTTCATTCGCTAAAAAAATTTTTAATGGTTCTTCTAAAGATTTACGTTTTCGAGTTGAAACCAATTTAAAAAAATGTGAAGATTTGTGGCAAGAGTTTTCATCTAATCAATCTTTATTTGATTTGTGGGACCTTCGTTTAGCTTTTTGGCGTGGCTACCACTTCGAACCTTATTTTATTACTCTTTCTTTTCAAGATGATATAATTTCTGTTCTACCCTTATGGTTTGACAAGGAAGATGGTCAATATACCTGGTTTGGTGGTAGTTGGCCAGATGAAAATGTTTTTTTTACCAAAACAGCAGACACGATTCCTTTATTACTCAAATTAATTCCGGGAAAAGTGAGACTTTTTTGTGTTAGAAATCAAAAGGGAATTACCAGTGGACAAGGTCTTTTGGAAAAAGATGAGGAAAAATATATTCTTGACCTTAAGGATTTTTCTTCTTTGGATGATTTTTGGAAGACTTTAAAAAAGAAAAAACGCTATAATCTTAAAAGAGATTTGAAAAAAATTGAAAGTCAAAATCCTCAAATTATTTACGACCAATTTGACCATTTGGAACATTTATTTAAATTAAATATTGGTCGCTTTAATGGAATGGTTTTGGAAGAAAATAAATCAACCTTCTTGACTAAGGAAAAACAAAAAACTTTTCGAGAAATAATTGATTTAGCTGGAAAGTACCAGGTTAGGATGATTTCGACCATGATTGGCCAAAAAATTATTTCCGTTGATTTGGCGACAATTTATAAGAGGATTTATTATTGTATCGGAGGTGGTTGTGATGTGGAAACTTACTCTGGTTTGGGAACTTTTGCCAATTTACAATTAATTAAGGATGCAATTCGGCTTGGAGCTAAAAGAATTGATTTTCTCCAGGGTGATTGTAATTGGAAAATCTCTTGGAAACTAATACCTGTGCCTCTTTTGAAATTCGCCAAGGACGTTTGATTTTTAATTAAAAATTATTTCTCTTAAATTGGGTAAGCCGGAAACGGCTTTTTTTGTTTTTTATGTTAGCCAAAGTTTTATCCGGAGCCACGATTGGCTTAGAGGCGGTTTTAGTGGATGTGGAAGTTGATGTTACCGCGCAGGGCCTTCCTTCCTTTACCATTGTTGGCTTGCCTAATAAATCGGTTGAGGAAGCTAAAGAGCGAATTCGCTCTGCCATTAAAAATTCCGGCGCCGAATTTCCCACCCATCGAATTACCATCAATCTCGCTCCGGCCGATTTGCCCAAAGAAGGTTCGGCTTACGATTTACCCATGGCTTTAGGCTTGTTGGTTGCCTCCGGACAATTAAAAGCCGATTTATCCGACTCTTTAGTTTTCGGTGAACTTTCTTTGGATGGTTCTCTAAGACACACCAATGCCGCCTTGCCCATGGCTTTGTTGGCGAAAAGCAAAAAATTAAAAAATTTATTTTTACCGGCGGTTAACGCCCGAGAAGCTGCCTTTGTTAAACAGATAAAAGTTTTACCCACAAGTTCGCTTCTGTCTTTGTTTAATCATTTTTCCGGCCTTGAAGAAATAAAAATTCAACCACCCACCAAGTACCGGTCTTTAAAAACTAAATTTGAGGTTGAGTTTGATATGGCCGAAATCAAAGGCCAAGAACAAGCCAAAAGAGTTCTGGAGATTGCGGCGGCCGGTGGTCATAATGTTTTCCTGAAAGGCGTTCCCGGGGCAGGGAAGACCATGCTGGCTCGAGCTTTACCGGGCATTTTACCGGAGCTGACCGAAGAAGAGGCTTTAGAGGTGACCAAAATTTATTCCATTACCGGTAAATTAGCCAACGGAAATTCGATTGTCAAACAGCGTCCTTTTTGTAGTCCTCATCATACCATCTCCAGAATTGGTTTGATTGGGGGAGGTTCTCGTCCCTTGCCGGGAGAGATTTCCCTGGCTCATCGCGGGGTTTTATTTTTGGATGAATTTCCGGAATTTCCCCGCCACGTTTTGGAAGCTTTACGCCAGCCTTTGGAAGATGGCTGGGTGACCATTTGCCGGGCTTCAGGCACAATTTCTTATCCGGCTCGTTTTGTTTTGGTGGCTGCCGCCAATCCCTGCCCCTGTGGTTTTTTAGGTGATGAAAAAAGACCTTGCCGCTGTTTTCCGGGGCAAATTATTCGTTATCAAAAACGTCTTTCCGGTCCGATTCTTGACCGGATTGATCTTCATGTGGAGGTTCCGACCGTCAATGTTGATAAATTAACCAATGAAATTCCGGCCGAAACTTCTGCGGAGATTCGAAAAAGAGTTCAGCAAGGCCGTTATCGCCAAACAAAGAGATTTAAAAAAACCAAGCTGATTTCTAACAGCGAAATGGCACCCCGTCAAATTAAAGAATTTTGTCCGCTTAATAACGAGTGTTTGAATTTATTGCGCCAGGCGGTCACTCAGTTGAATTTATCGGCTAGAGGTTTTTATCGGGTGATTAAAATTGCCCAAACGATTGCCGATTTAGCCGGAGAAGAAAGAATTAAAGTAGAATATTTAGCCGAGGCGTTGCAGTATCGACCAAGACAGGAGTCTTAACAAGCAAAAACCCCTCCTCAAAGAAGAGTAGGTTTTTGCAGGATTTTAAAATCCTTTAAAGATTATCCAATTCTGAACATTTTGGTACCGCAAGTTTCACAAGTGGCTTTGCGAGCGGCTTTACCATTCTTCAAAGTCACGTTCTGAACGTCTTTTCCATTTCTCTTCGTGCGGCACTTCACACAATAAAAATCTGGCATGAATTTTTCACCTCCTCTCTTTTAGGACAGGAAAAAATTATCTCAGCTTCAAGTATAGCACAACCTCAAAGCTAATGACGGCTAAAGTAAGAAGAAGAGTTTTCAAAAGGTCTTTCTTGATTAGCTTCAGATTGCCAGAATAGCTGGAAACATCGGAAATTTTTGACGGCCCTACTTCTTGAACTTGCGCTTGAGGCTGGCGAAAAACTTCCTCTTGACTTATTGGTAATTCCGTGCTTATCGGCGCTGAAATTGGCCGATTTTGGTTTAATTGTCTTTTCAATTGGAGAATAATTTTTTGCTGTTTGGTTTTTCTTTTTTTACCCATTTTGTAATTGACAATAACACTTCGACCTTTTAAAATCAAGATATGGCATTTTCCGGCCAATTAATTTTGATTTTATTTGGCATTATTTTTTTTTGGTTGGCATTCTTAAGCGTTATCTTTTATAATCTCTATAGTCATTACCAAAAATTAACCAAGGGGGTGACCAAAAAAGATTTAAAGGCGCTTTTAGAAGAGCTTTTAAAAAATTTTGAAAAAGAGGCAGTTCGAGTTGATGATTTGGTGAAAGAAGTTCAAAAAATTCACGGCGAAAACGTTTATAATATACAAAAGATGGGTTTGGTTCGTTTTAATCCCTTTTCGGAAACCGGGGGCAATCAAAGTTTTTCCCTGGCGCTTCTTGACGGTGAAGACAGCGGTTTGGTCATTACCAGTTTGCACAGCCGGGAGATGACGAGAATTTACGCCAAACCGGTCAAAAAACAAAAAGCCGATGGTTATGAACTCTCGGCCGAAGAAAAACAAGCGCTTAAGAACGCAAAAAGAATTAAGTAAAAAAATGAAAATTAATCGCAAATTATTTATTATCATCGGTGGAGTTTTACTCTACTTGGCTTCGGCGGGAATTTCTTATGCCGCTTTTCATTTCTTAGGTGGTCCGAGCACCGGCCTTATCTCACCGGTCACCACGCCTCAAGGGGGCGATGGTTTTAAAATTGACCCCAATGCGCCCAAAACCGAGAAATGTCCTTTAAATGGTGGTATGTTTAGTAAGGCGGAGAGGCAAATTTGGGAAAAACGCCGGCCGCTGACAGTGATGATTGAAAATCATGCCGAGGCTCGGCCCCAGTCCGGTTTGTCCAGGGCCGATGTGGTTTATGAAGCCGTGGCTGAAGGTGGCATTACTCGTTTTCTGGCGGTTTTTTATTGCGGGGCGGCAGAAGAAATAACCTTAGGTCCGGTGCGCTCCGCCCGAACTTACTTTATGGATTTTGCTTCCGAATACGGTGATTTTCCTTTATACGTCCATGTCGGCGGCGCCAACAAACCCGGTCCGGCCAATGCCTTGGGCCAAATCGGTGATTACGGGTGGCTGGCCAAAGGTAACGACATGAATCAATTTTCCATCGGTTTCCCGGTTTTTTGGCGGGATTACGAGCGCATCGGTCATCCGGTGGCGACCGAACACACGATGTATTCCACAACCGACAAACTTTGGGGAGTGGCTGCTAAAAGAGGTTTAAATGCCGTTGATGATGACGGCAAGAAATGGGACACCAATTTTACGGAATGGAAATTTAAAGATGATGAAAAAAGCGAGGCTAGAGGAACAGTTGACAAAATTACTTTTTCTTTTTGGGAAAATAGTCCGGATTACGCTGTTTCTTTGGAATACAACAAAGACAGCAACCAATATTTGCGTTTCAATGATGGCCAGCCCCATAAAGACCTCGATAATGATTCTCAAATTCAAGCCAAAACGGTCATTATCCAGTTTATGAAAGAAAAAGGTCCGATTGACGAAATTAAACATATACTTTACGGAACGACCGGCACCGGCAAGGCGTTGATTTTCCAAGACGGTAAAGCCGTTGAGGGAACTTGGACGAAAGAGAAACGCCAGTCAAGAACCAAATTTACCGATAAATCAGGCAAGGAAATTTTACTCAATCGCGGTCCGATTTGGATTGAGATTGTCCCAACAGGCCGCCCAGTAAATTACTAAGTATGCTTCAAGATTTGATGGTTTCTAAGGTCAGGGTGAAACTGCTCCAAACTTTTCTTTCACAGCCCAAAGAAATGTTTTATATCCGCCAATTGGTGCGTTTACTTAGTGAGGAAATCAATGCCATCCGCCGCGAGCTGCAAAGAATGGAAAGACTCGGCATGGTCAAGAAAGAAAACCGCGGCAACCGGATTTATTATTGGTTTAATAAAGATTATCCCTTATACCAAGATGTCCTTTCGATTGTCAATAAAACCGTGGGTTTGGGGGGCGAGATTTTAAAGAAAAAAAGTAAAATCGGCAACATCAGGTTTGCTCTCATTTCCGGCCGTTTAGCCAGAGGTTTAACGCCCAAAGCCGATCGGGTTGATTTATTGGTGGTTGGTGATTTGGATTTGAATAATTTATCCGGTCTGGTCAAAGAACAAGAAGGCAAATTGGGCCGGGAAATTAATTACAGCGTCATGACCAAAGAGGAATTTGATTTTCGCAAGAAAAGACGCGACCCCTTTTTACTGGGGATTTTATCAGAACCGAAAATCATGATTGTGGGTGATGAGGAAGACTTGTTTGTTTAATGGCAAAACAGAAAATTATTAAAACCGGTCATAGTTTGGCCGTAACCATTCCTGCCTATTTTGTCCAGTCTTTAGGGATAAAGTCCGGGCAAGAGGTTGAGGTGGAGGTTGAATCCGAAAGCGGGCAAATCGTTTATAAATTTTCCGGCGCCAAACAACTTTCTTTATCCCAAAGATTTGTTAAGGCAAAGAAAAAATAAGAACCTTGTTTCTCGAAGACTCAAAATAAGTAGAACCTTGTTTCTCGAAGACTCAAAAAATGAAAAAGCGGCGTTTTTTAATTTGGCTGATTGTTTTACTGAGCCTAGGCTCGGTTTTTATTGATTTGCCGGCCAAAATTCCTCTCAAATTCCAATTTAAAAAATTCAAAATCGACTATACTTTTAACCGGCCGCAAATTAACTGGCAGTCCGGAAAATTTCGTCTGCAAAGAGATTTGGAAATTAAAAAAGGTATCGATTTGGCCGGTGGGGCGCATTTGGTTTTCCAAGCAGAGATGAGAGATGTCTCAGGAGACAACCGTCAGGCGGCGATTGAAGCCGCCCGGGATAATATCGAAAAAAGAGTCAATCTTTTTGGCGTGACCGAACCGGTCATTCAAACCTCCAAAGTCGGCGACCAATACCGTTTGATTGTGGAACTGGCCGGCGTTAAGGATATCAATCAGGCCATCGATTTAATTGGACAAACTGCTCAATTGGATTTTCGGGAATTACCAAAGGAAGCGACGCAAGCGGCCACTTATCTTGATTTTAAAACGACCGGTTTAACCGGCAAAGATTTGTCTAAGTCGGAAGTAAAATTTGACCCCAATTCTGGCCAACCGACCGTGGGGTTAGAATTTTCCGCTGAAGGCACCAAAAAATTTGCCGAAATTACGACTCGGAATGTCCAAAAGCCAGTGGCCATTTTTCTTGATGAATTTCCGGTAACCGCCCCCACGGTTCAAGAACCCATCACTTCGGGGGACGCCATTATCAGCGGTCAGTTTACTTTGGAGGAAGCCAAAAAAATGTCGATTCAGCTCAACGCCGGCGCCTTACCGGTGCCGATTAAATTAATTGAACAAAAAAATGTCGGGGCAACTTTAGGAGCCGAGTCGGTGCAAAAAAGTATCCAGGCCGGCCTGATCGGTCTTTTGATGGTTATTTTATTTATGGCGGTTTATTACGGCCGGTTGGGAATTTTGGCCGACATAGCCTTGGTTGTTTATGGCCTTATTACTTTGGCTTTGTATAAATTAATCCCGATAACTTTGACTTTGCCGGGTATCGCCGGTTTTATTCTTTCCATCGGCATGGCCGTTGATGCCAACATTTTGATTTTTGAAAGAATGAAGGAAGAAACACGGGCCGGCAAGTCGCGGCCGGTGGCGATGGAGCTGGGTTTTGGCCGGGCCTGGGATTCTATTCGCGACGCCAATACCTGCACGTTAATTACCTGTTTTATTTTATTTAATCCTTTTAACTGGTCTTTTTTAAATTCTTCCGGCATGGTCCGCGGTTTTGCCTCCACTCTTTTTTTAGGGGTGGTTTTAAGTTTGTTTACCGGCATTGTCGTTACTCGAACTTTGATTAGAACTTTTTACCGAAAGGAAAAAATTAAATGATAAAGTGGATGAAATATAAGTGGCTCTACTTCATAATTTCCGCCTTGGTGATTATCCCCGGGATTATTTCTTTATTTGTCTACGGCCTTAGACCCGGCATTGATTTTACCGGAGGAACTTTAGTGGAATATAAATTTACCCAAGATTTAAAAACAAGTGATTTGGAAACCGCTTTAAAAGAAAAAGGTTTTGAGGTTTCTTCCATTCAAAATTCCGGCCCACAAATTTATCTTTTCCGTCTGCCGCCTTTGGAAAAAGAAAAAGCCAACGAAATTAAACAGGTTTTAACGGATAAATTCGGGCAAACGCCGGAGGAAATTCGTTTTGAGATTGTCGGTCCGATTTTAGGACAAGAGCTTTTAATTAAAACCATTGTCGCTATTATTTTAGCCGCTGGTTTTATTTTAGGCTATGTCGCTTGGCGCTTTAAAAATGCTAAGTTTGGTGTTTGTGCCATTTTGGCCATGTTTCATGATACCTTGGTCATGCTGGGTTTGTTTTCCATTTTAGGCCACTTTTTCGGGGCTGAAGTCGATACCTTGTTTGTGACGGCGATGTTGACGGTTCTTTCCTTTTCGGTTCATGATACGGTGGTGGTTTATGACCGGATTCGGGAGTCGCAAAAATTACTACCCACCACTCCTTTTGAATCTTTGATTAACAAGGCCGTGACCGAAACTCTTTCCCGGTCTTTAAATAATTCTTTAACCATTATCTTTATGTTATTGGCTTTGCTTTTATTGGGTGGAGTGACGATTAAATGGTTTGTGGCCGCCTTATTAATCGGCACTGTTTCCGGAACTTATTCATCCACCTTTAACGCCGCCCCCTTGCTGGTTGTTTGGGAAAAACTTTCACAAAGAAGAAAAAGTAAAAAGTAAAAGATAAATCGAAAAAATAGCAAAAATGAAGATAAATCTGTTGTTTTTAACTTGTACTAATAAAAAAGAAGCTGATTTGATTAGCCAATCATTGCTTAAAAAACATCTAATTGTTTGTGCTAAGAAATTACCAGTTTCTTCTTCATTTTTCTGGAAGGGTTCAATCAATAAGGCGAATGAGATAATATTTATTATGGAATCGATTGAGTCAAATTTTAAAGCAATCGAACAGGAGGTTCGTAAACTTCACAGCTACGAAACCTTTACCCTATTTGCTCTTCCTGTAAGTAAAGTATCTTCAGGAGTGGTTAAGTGGATGAAAGATGGGTTGAAGTTTGATAGTTCGAACCATCGAACCAAAAGATGAAAGTTCTCTTTATCAAACGAAAATTTCTTAACTTGATTTTTAATTAAATATTTTATAATATTTACATTATGGTAGAGAAAGATAAGGGAAGCGAGAAAATTTTCCCAGGGTTTTCGGCGGTGGTTCATGTCGAAGACAAAGTGACGGGCTCCATCTATGGGGGAATAATTAAGACAGCTGTTAATCTCATTTTCAGTGAGTTTGAACTTCACGGAATAGAAAATCAGGAAGATAAACTTCCTATTGAGATTCGTATAGATCCCGTGTCTGGAGGAGTTGAGCCTGCGGTAATTCTCAGGAATCATAATGGGGAAAGAATTATTCAGATATTGGGGAAGAGAGTTCCTAAATCAGGAGGAAAAGAATACTATTCTCTTAACCGTCCCCCTTACAATCTTGATTATAAACCTACTAAGACAGACTTTCGTGTCTTCTTCGACGAACCCCAAGTTGGCTGAAGCTCTAAACAATTTACACTCCGGGAGTGGCAGAGTGTTAAACTAAGGTTTTACTGATGGCTTTAACTCTTTTAAGAAGAATGTCCTTTTCATTTTTAATTTTTTTATCTACCACTTCTGCAAAAAGCTGATTTAAAAGCCTGCCCACTAAGGGTCCGGGGTGAATCTTTAATTCCTTCATAATTTCGTTGCCGTTAATTTTTAAATCGGTGATTTTAAAAGGTTCTTTTTGCACTTCGACCAATTTGGCTTTGAATTTTTCCAAACGCCAGGAGGTTTCTTTAGCCCCGCCGCCCAAACGGTCGGCCGTTCGCAAAATGAGCATGTTTTCCAAGTTTGCCTGACCGACATTGCGAATAAAGCGACGGATAGCCTTATCTGTTTGTCTCTCATCAACTGAAAATTGATGCCAGCGGACTAAAGTCACTAATTTTTCTTTATCTTTTTTAGAGAGTTTTAAATGTTGGGCGATGTTTCTGGCTGTTGAAGCACCTAAAATTTCATGATTATAAAAGGTGATGGTGCCGCCGGTTTTCGTTCGGGCCACCGTTGGTTTGCCGACGTCATGAAGTAAAATTGCCAAATTAACAATCGGGTTGAATGTTTTGGAAAATCTTAATGATTGGACGGAATGATTGCCAACGTCTAAAGTATGATGTCGGCCCGGACTTTTTTGCTCAACGCCAAAGCCTTTTTCCACGTCTGGCAGAATTTTTTCGGCCAAACCGGAATTGCGCAGTAAGAGGTAGCCGTCGGCGGCAAAGCGGTAAGATAAAAGTTTTAAAAGTTCGTCCCGAATACGCTCGGCGCTGATTTTATCCAAAAGGTCAATGTTTTTTTTGATGGCCTTAAAGGTTTTTTCTTCAATGGCAAAACCTAGTTGGGTAGCGATTCGAATAGCCCTCATCATCCGCAAGGCGTCTTCGCTAAAACGTTCGTTGGGATTACCGACCGCCCGGATTAATTTGGCTTTAATATCCTTTTGGCCATTGTAAAGGTCAATGAGTTTAAAATTAGGGGCTTGCCGTTCGGCTGAAGCCTCAGGCTGAAGCCCTGAGCCCCGCTCCGTAGGGCGAAGGGCCATTGCATTAATGGTGAAATCGCGACGTATTAAGTCTTCTTCAATCGTTTTCCCCCAGCTGACTTTATCCGGATGCCTTTTATCGGAATAACCCATTTCTTTTCTGAAAGTGGTGATTTCATAAATAGGGATTTTAATACCTGATTTTTTATTTTTTTCATCTTTTGGGTCAACAACCCCAACTGTTCCAAAGGTATTATCATAAAAACCGTTGGGGAAAAGGCCTAAAATAATTTCTGGCGGAGCGTTAGTGGTGAAGTCCCAATCGGTCACCTCTTCCTCCATTATTAAATCACGAACTGCTCCACCAACAATATAAATCTCATGGCCAGATTTTAAAAATTTATCAAGAATTTTTTTAACAAAAGGTGGCAAGTTAATTTTCATACTGATTTAATTATATTATACAAACCGATAGGTGTAGTACAATATTACCACATTATTATAAATATGAAATGGAAAATTTTAAGCAAAGTCAAAAGTAAAAACGTCATTAAAATTCTTTTGGCTAATCGTGGTTTGAAAACAAAAAAAGAAATTGAAGAATTTTTAAACCCTAAAAAACCACAGCAAATAACTTTAAGAGATGTTGGGATTGATTCTTCAGAGGTTTTGAAAGCCATTGCCAGAATTAAAAGAGCCATTAAAAATAAGGAAAAAATTATTGTTTACGGTGATTATGATACCGATGGAGTTTGTGGCACAGCCATTTTATGGGAAGCCTTAAATCATTTAAAGGCCGATGTTTTGCCCTTTATCCCTACCAGGGAAGAAGGTTATGGTTTGAAAGTCGAGAGAATTGAAAAGTTAGCCAAAGATGGAGTGAAGCTAATCATCACCGTTGACCAGGGGATTGTGAACTATACCCAAGTTGAACACGCCAAAAAATTAGGAGTTGAGGTGATTATCACTGACCATCATGTTTTAGGCGAAAAAAAACCTAAAGCTTTAGCCATTATCCATACGGTTAAACTTTGCGGTGCAAGTGTGGCTTGGTTTTTGGCCAGGGCTTTGGAAAAGACTATTGAAGGTGAAGAAATTAAGACCGGATTGGATTTGGTAACTTTGGCGACGATTGCCGATATGGTGCCTTTAGTTGGCCCCAATCGTTACCTGGTTAAATATGGCCTAGAGAGGCTTCGCCAAACCAAACGTCCGGGGCTTTTGGCTTTATTTGATTTTGCCGGTTTCAAAAAAGAAAATTTGGGTGTTTTTGAAATTAGTTATATGATTAGTCCGCGTCTCAATGCGGCTGGCCGTCTTGATGACCCAACGGACTCTTTGAGATTAATTTGTACCAAAAATGAAAAGCGGGCCATTGTCTTGGCACAAAAAATTGACCAACAAAACCGCGAGCGGCAAAATTTAACCGAAAAAACTATGATTCATGCTCGCGAACTTTGGTTAAAGCAGGATGGTCAAAGTGATCTGATTTTTGTCGCCCATGAATCATATCAAGAAGGCATTGTTGGTTTGGTTGCCGGCAAATTGACCGAAGAATTTTACCGGCCGGCGATTGTTGTTTCTAAAGGAAAAGAATTTTCCCGGGGTTCCGCCCGTTCCATTAAAGAGTTTAATATTTTGGCAGCCATTCGGGCCTGCGCCGAGATGGTTGGTGCCCATGGCGGCCACCAAAAGGCGGCGGCTTTTACCGTTGAAACCGTCAAAATTGAAATTCTCAAAGAAAAATTAACGGCTCTCACCAAAGAAGGCTTAAAAAACAAAGATTTATCGCCAACCTTAACTATCGATTTGGAGCTTGATTTAGAGGACTTAACTTTGGCTTTTTATAAAGAATTGAGCTGTCTTGAGCCTTTTGGTGAGGGCAATCCTCAACCAGTCTTTGCCACTAAAAATGTTAAGGCTGTGGAGGTTCGAACTGTTGGTAATGGGAATAAGCACCTAAAACTTCGTCTCACGTCTCCCGTTTCACGTCTCACGTTTGATGTTATTGGCTTTGGTATGGGAAGTTTTTATGCCCAACTTTCACCTAATGAGCCGATTGATATTGCTTATAATCTAACCACCGATGAATGGAATGGTAATAAACGATTGCAGTTGAAGTTAAAAGATATTAAAATAATTCATGGAAGAGAAACTTGACGAACTTCTTGAAAAGATAAAGAAATATAATTCTCAAGCAGACTTTGAATTAATCAAGAAAGCCTACGGTTTTACTTCAAAAGCCCACTCTGGTCAAAAAAGACTTTCTGGAGAAGACTATTTAGCTCATCCTTTAGCTGTAGCTAGTATTTTGGCTGGTTGGAGGTTGGATAGTGGTTCCATTATGGCTGGATTATTACATGATGTTATAGAAGACGGTAGGATAGATATTCAGGTGGTTGAGAAAGAATTTGGTGAAGATATCGCCGAATTAGTTGATGGAGTAACAAAGATTGGTGAGCTGAAGTTAAGAGGCAGTCAGCAAGAGGCATTTGTGGAGAATTTACGGAGGATGATTGTGGTCATGGCTCATGATTTGCGGGTGGTTTTAATCAAATTGGCCGACCGTTATCATAATCTGCAAACCCTTTATGTTTTACCTCCCGAGAAACAAAAACGAATTGCCCAAGAAAGCTTGGAGGTAACAGCTCCACTAGCCGAAAGATTGGGGATTGGTGAAATGAAGGGGGAACTTGAGGATTTAGCTTTTCCCTATGCCCTTCCAGAAGAATACAAGTGGGTTAAAGAATATTCCGCCCCATATTATAAAGAGAGTGATGAGTATATTCAAAATGTTAAAAAAGAAGTTCTAAAAGCTTTAATGGAAAAAGGGATTAAGGCTCATGTTCATGGGAGAGCTAAACATCTTTATAGTTTGTACAAAAAATTATGCCGGTCGTATGTCGATAAGGATATTACTAGGGTTTATGATTTGATGGCCTTACGAATTATTGTGGAAAATATTGAAGAGTGCTATATTACCTTAGGAATAATTCATACAACTTATAAACCTGTTCCTTCAATCGGTGTTCGGGATTTTATTGCCCAACCAAAACCCAATGGTTATCAATCAATCCACACAAATGTTTTCGCTCAAGGGAAAATTATTGAAATTCAGATTAGGACTCAACAGATGCATGAGCAAGCAGAAAATGGGATTGCTGCCCACTGGTATTACGCTCAAAAGAAGGTAGGTAGTGCTTCCAGAGTCCAGATTAAAGCTGGCTTTTTTGCTCCCACAGAAAAGATGGGTTGGGTGAAAGAATTAGTTCAATGGCAACAGGAATTAGTTGATTCCAAAGAGTTTTTAAATTCATTAAAATTTGATGCTTTGCGTCATCGGATTTTTGTTTTTTCACCCAAAGGTGATGTTTTTGATTTGCCAGCCGAAGCCACTCCAGTTGATTTTGCCTATGCGATACATGGCGAATTGGGCAATCAGTGTGGTGGGGCTAAAGTTGATGGGAAAATGGTCCCCTTGGATTTTAAATTAAAAAGCGGGCAGGTGGTGGAAATAATTTCCACTAAAAATAAAAAAGGGCCATCGGCTGATTGGCTTGAGTTTGTGGTGACCCAATTTGCGCGCAGGGAAATTGCAAAAAATATGCGTAAAAGTTAGAATAGTATAAATATGGAAAGAACTTTAATTAGTGAAACAATCAAAAAAGTTGGTCAAAAAGTCAGAATTTGCGGTTGGGTGGAAACTCGCCGCGATCATGGTAAATTAGTTTTTATTGATGTTAGGGATCGAACAGGAATTATTCAGGTTGTTGGTAGTAGTGAATTAGGAGATTTGAAATCTCAGGATGTGGTGGAAATTATTGGTGAAGTTCAAAAAAGACCTGAAAAGATGATTAACAAAGATTTATCAACGGGGATGGTGGAAGTTGTAAATGGGAAAATGAATTTAGTTGCTAGGGCTGATTCTCTTCCCTTCGATATGGGAAAGGATTGGCTTGATTTAGAAATTCCGACGCTCTTAGACCATCGGGCTTTAACTATCAGACATAAAACAATTTCAGGAATTTTTAAATTGGGAGAGATTATTGTTGATACCTTTCGGAAAAGTTTGAAAAAAATTGGGTTTACTGAATATGAATCACCGCTTATTGTTCCGGCAACTACTGAAGGAGGAGCAGAAGTTTTTCAGATAAAATATTTTGACTACCAGGCATATCTGGCCCAAAGCCCTCAGCTTTATAAACAGATAATGCTAGGAGCTTTTGAAAGGGTTTTTACGGTGACTCATGCTTTTCGGGCTGAACCAAGCATGACCACTCGCCACCTGACAGAATACACCAGTTTGGATGCGGAAATGGCCTTTATTGATTCTTGGGAAGATGTGATGGAAACAGTAGAGTACACAATTAAAGAAATTTTGACGGCGGTTGAAAAAGAAGGAAGCCAATATTTGGCAATGTATAAAGCAAACATTCCTTTAGTAAGTAAAAAAATTCCTCGTCTTAAACTTAGTGAAGCCCAAGAGATTATTTACCAAAGAACAAAAAGAGATAATCGTGAAGAACCAGATTTGCAACCTACTGATGAGGAGGAAATTTGTCAATGGGCAAAGGAAGAAAAAGGTTCGGAACTAATTTTTATCACTCACTACCCAGTCAAAAAACGCCCTTTTTATACCTATTCTGATCCGGAAAATCCTGGCTTAACCTTGAGTTTTGACTTACTTGGCCGGGGATTGGAATGGGTTACTGGTGGTCAAAGAATTAATGAATATAAAAAGCTGGTGGAAAATATTAAAAAATGGGGCAATAATCCTAAAACATTTACTCTTTATCTTGAAACATTTAAATATGGTTTGCCGCCAGAGGGAGGTTTTGCCATTGGTTTGGAAAGAGTAGTAATGAAAATTCTTGGACTTCAAAATGTCCGTGAGGCAATTCCTTTTCCACGAGACATGGAAAGAATTGATATGAGACTATCGGAGCTACAATTAAAAAATGTCTCCAAAAAGAAAAAGTAAAGATTTCATCATCAAGATAAAACGTGGCTTTCTTTTTTGTTTTGGATTAATTTTTTTCTTTATTCCTGGACAAAATTGGTATGCCACGGTTCAGACAAGTTATCAACCGCCCCAAACCCAGGAATTGGATTTTCCTTTATCGGCGATTGCCAGTTATCCGGTTAATTTTACTCAATCCCTGCCGCCTTCTTTAACGGCCCGTTCCATCGCCTTGGTTGATCGTGATTCGGCGGTTCTTATTTATGGTCGTAATGAAAAACTCCAGCTTTTACCCGCTTCGACCGTTAAAATAATGACTGGCTTGGTGACTTTAGAACATTATCAACTTAGTGATGTTTTGACGGTGGGTAAAATTGACAAAAATGGCCAGGATATGAAATTGCTGGAAGGCGAGAAAATGACCGTCAAAAATTTGCTTTATGGTCTTTTAGTCGCTTCGGCTAATGACGCGGCTTTGGTTTTGGCGCAAAATTATCCGGGTGGGGAAATAAATTTCATTAAAGCAATGAATGAGAAAGCGAGGCAGTTGGGTTTAGACGATACCTATTTTGCTAACCCCACTGGTCTGGATGTTAATAAAGAGGGTAAGATGCTAACCAATTTTTCTTATACTGCCGCTTTAGATTTGGCCAGGCTGGCAGCTTTTGCCTTGAAGAATGAAACTTTATTGGCAATTGTATCCACTTCTTCAATTACTGTAAGCGACGTTGGAGGAAAAATTTTTCATAGACTAGATAACGTCAACGAGCTTTTAAACGAATTGCCAGGCATGAAGGGGATGAAAACTGGTTGGACCGAGGAAGCGGGTGAATGTTTAGTTGGTTATACGGAAAGAGACAGTCACGGTTTAATTACTGTTATTATGGGTAGCCGAGATAGGTTTGGCGAAACAATCAAATTAACCAATTGGGTTTTTGATAATTTTCACTGGCAGGAAGTTAATCCCTCCATTTAGAGTCAACGGCCGGGACAAAACCGATAAAATTATTGTCGCCTTTAAAAACAAAAACCGGCTGGAGAAAATTTTGCGGTTGGTCAGAATCAAAATAAGCTAAAGAAACTTCTCTAATGACAATTTCTCCGCTTTGATTTTCCCCAAGATTGGCCACATAACCATTGCTGCCTTGAAGTTCCTGCCAGGCGGTTTGGGTGGTTTTCAACGGATAGGTGGCAAAAGTTTCGATTCTAATTGGATAATAAGTATAGTTGACTTCAATAATTCTTTTCCCCAAAGTTTTGGCACCGGAGGAAAGAAAAGAAATCATTGAGTTTTTGGGATTGGGTGGAAGAATTTTTAAACCATCCAAATCGGCTCGAAAAAGATTGACGCGGACAAAGTCGGCTTCAGAAAGAGAGATGGCCGGAGTTAAATTAGGCGGAGTGAATTTTAAATAGACAATTTCCGCGCTGCCGGTGGCCAAATCGTCAGTCAAAAGGCCGTTGGTGGCCAGAAAATTTTTGGCTTCTTGGGCCGCTTGCTGATTGGTGGGCAAATCTTTGTTGTTGAGAATTTCTTGATCATTTTGATAGTCGTAATAAAGATGAAAGTTTTCGGTATTAATATCAATGTCCAAAGTTGTCGGCGGGGTGCTTTCCGTTGTCCAGCGATAAATTTTTTCCGATATGGATTGGGGCTGGCTTTTGAAACCCAATTTTTTGGCTATTTGATTAGCTCGATCCAAGGCCAACAAATTTGGTCCTTCTTTAGGGATAAAATAAACCTTACTGGCGCTGGAAAGTTTGGGTAAACCGCCTTGAATCATTTCCAGCTTAAAAGTTAACTTTATTCCGCCAGCTGGTACATTGCTTTCCGGAAAGTTTAACTTAGGTAATTTGCCGAAAGCAACGGTTGGGGTTGGCGGCGGTGGCGGATGAATTTTTTTCCAGAAAGAATTAGCAATATTAAAGAAAATTCTTAAAAAAATGATGGCGACAAGAAAAATCACCCCAAATTTTAAAATTTTTCTCGTCCAATAGGCAGTTTGGGTTAAATTAACCATCCTTCGGCAGGCTTCAGCCCGAGCTTCAGCCCGAGCTTCAGCCCGAGGGCTCAGGATAAATAGCCAGTAACTTTGAGTATAGAATTTCGCTATGTTAAAATCAATGTTATGAAAGAAGTTCGTGTTCGAATTGCTCCCTCGCCAACGGGATTGGCCCATGTCGGGAATATTTATATTGCCCTTTTTAACTTTGCCTTTGCTCGGCAAAAAAAAGGTAAGTTTGTTTTAAGAATTGAAGATACCGATATGAAACGTCATGTCCTGGAAGCGGAAAGAATTATTTATGGCGCTTTAAAATGGTTGGGTTTAAAATATGACGAAGGTCCGGATATCGATGGCCCCTTTGGCCCCTATCGTCAGTCGGAAAGATTGAAATCTTACCATCAATATACTGAAAAATTAGTTAAAGATGGCTTGGCCTATGAGAAAGAAGGGGCAATTTGGTTTAAAGTTCCATCAGGTCAAACTTCTTGGGATGATTTAGTGAGAGGGAAAATAGAATTTGAAAATAACCAAATTAAAGACTTTGTTATCTTAAAATCAGATAAATATCCTTCTTTTAATTTTGCTGTCACCATTGATGATTGGCAGATGAAAATTTCCCATGTTATTCGGGCTGAAGATCATATTTCCAATACGCCAAGACAAATAATGATTTATAAAGCCTTGGAATCTCCTGTTCCGGAGTTTGCCCATCTGCCTTTGTTACGTAATCCCGATCATTCTAAAATTTCCAAAAGAAAAGACCCAGTGGCCATCTCTTGGTATCAGGAACAGGGTTATCTGTCGGAAGCACTTTTGAATTTTCTCTGCCTTTTAGGTTGGTCTCATCCCGAAGGAAAAGATATTTTTTCGATTGAGGAGTTTATTAAAAACTTTTCTTTTAAGAGGGTTTCCAAATCAGCCCCGATTTTTGATTTTAAAAAACTAGATTGGTTGAACGGTGTTTATATCCGCCAGAAAACAGACAAAGATTTGTCAAAGTTGCTCAAAACCTTTGCCGACAAGAAAATGACGGATGGTTTAATTGAAAAAACCATTCCCTTGGTTAAAGAAAGGTTAGTAAAATTAGCCGATTATCCAAACTTGGTTGATTTTTTTATTGAAGAGCCAAAAGTTGAGCAAAAATTACTTTTAGAAAAAGGCGGCAAGGATAAAAAATTAATCAAAAAACAATTTGAAACAATTTTAAAAGAGTTAGAGAGGGCGGAATGGGAAGCGGTAAATTTAGAAAATTTGTTTAGGGGGATTGCCCAAGCGCAAAACTATCATGTGGGCAAATTTTTTATGGCAGCGAGAATTGCCTTAACCGGCAAGAGCGGAACACCGCCTCTTTTTGAAACGATGGCCTTGTTAGGAAAAGAAAGAACAATAAAGAGATTAAGGGTGGTGGTTAAAAAATTGAAATAATGCGTAAATTTTTCTGGATTATTTTAGTTATTTTTTTTCTTTCCCGTTTTTGTTTTTTAGCCAATTATCCTCATTTTTATGATTCTCCCGAATATTTTCGAGAATCAACCAATAATAGTTTTTTTAGTTCTCTGGCCCGGTCACATGAGTCAATTCATCCTGTCTTTTTGTTTTTAACCCAGGCTTTTCAAAAGATGACCCCCAAGGCCAATGTTTGGGAAATCAGTTTAATCTCTGCCATATTTGGTCTGGTTAGTTTTCTTGCTTTTTATTTTTTCATCAAAAAAAATTTTGGAGGGAAAATGGCGCTTTTCTCTTTGTTGCCTTTAATTTTTTTTCCTCATTTATGGTTGGTTCAAACCAATGTCTTGCATGAGTCTTTGGATTGCGGTTTATTCCTTTCGGCTTTGTTTTTCTTTGATTTCTTTTTAGACAAGAAAAAAATTGCTTGGTTTTTGATGGCTGCGATTTTTTTAAGTTTGTCTCTTTTTGATTTTGTCGGTATTTTACTTTGGATGCCGGTTTTTCTCGGTTGGGCGATTTTTAAGTCAAAAAAATTAAATTGGCATCAAAATCTTGGTTGGAGTTTAGGAATTATTATAGCAAGTTTTTTAATAGCGATTACTGGTCTTTATGGTCTTTTATCATTAAGCCAAACGATAGACCCAACTCTTCGCCTGAAGAGTCTTTTACTGGGTTATGGTGGTGGGGGAATCTTTTCCGGCTGGAATATTTTAAATATTTTAAGAATGTTGAGAAATGATGGGTTAATTTTGTTTTATGGTTATTCTCTGGCTGCTATTTTAGGTTTAATGATTACCGGTGTTTATCTTGTTAAACAGAAAAAATGGCCATTGATAATTTTTTTACTCACTTTTTTCCTTCCTTTTATTATCATCGGTAAGTTTTGGTATGGAGGACTTTTTGGACGTTATTCGGTTTTAGTTGCTTTTCCTTTGGCTTTAGTTTTGGCTTTACTGCCCTGGCGAAAAATCTGGTGGGTTTTAATGGTTGTTTTGTTTTTAAGTTTTTTGCCAACCTTTTGGGTTTATCAAAAAACGCCGATCTCACAGATAGAAGCTGGTTTAATTGAAAAAATCGGTTTGAAAGAAAATGATTTGTTAATTTTGTCCGACTATCAACGACCTCAATTAGTTTATAGCAATGCCGTTTATCTAGGTGGAGACCAAGAACAGCAAAAAATAATTGAAAAGAAGATTGAAGAAAAATTAAAAGCTAATGGCAAAGTTTTTCTTTCTCAGCAAGCGATTGATTTTCCTTATTGGCAATATGACGGCCAGCAGATTCATATTATCTCCAAAGGAAATAAAAACAAAGCCCAGTTAAAAGAATTTCTGAAAGATAAAGAGAAAGAATTAGTTGCTGAAGATAAAGAATATCCTCTATTGGCGATTTACCAAATAAGAACCTCGCCTAGGGCGAGAACCTTGTTTTTCAAATAAGAACCTCGCTTAGGGCGAGAACCTTGTTTTTCAAATAAGAAAACCTTAACTTTTTTTGTTTTTTGAAAAACCTTGAAAGTCGGGAAAAAGCGTTGATAATAATATCCGAGTACATCTTCATTCTTCTTAAAAATCCCCAAATGCCGTGCTTTTCCTCTTTTTTAACATGACTGACACCTCCCCAGGGGATAGGAATTTTTAGGTAGTGATGTCTTTTAATAAAACCATTTAGTTCATCTTCCAGAGAAAAACCTCTTTTTAATAGTTTTTCTTCAGTTAATCCTTGTTTTTCAACTTCTTGGAAAAATTTCAGCCAGAAAGAACGATAGGCCGCTCTTTGACCACTAAAATACAAATTAAGGCCATACTGGTTGGTGGTTAGACGACCTTTGACAAACTGGGCAATAGTTATCATATTTTTATTCTTAACTGACGAAAGTAAATTATTTAAATGATATGGCTTAAAGCCTAAAAGATCAGCATCTAGAATAGCAATAATACTTTCTTTTGAGGCAAGAATGCCTCTTTTAACGGCCAAGAATTTTCCCTGGTTAAGGGATAAATTTAAAACAGGGGCTCCTGCCTTTTTAGCTATTTCTCCAGTTTGGTCCTCACTTCCATCATTAACAACGATAATCTCATTAACCTCTTTAACTTTTTTAACAACTTCAAGAACAAAACCAATCCGTTCTTCTTCATTAAAGGCGGGAATAATAACGCTGAATTTTCGTTCAGGAGGTTTTTCCATGTCAAGACTATTTATATCATATGAGGAAAAATTTTTTAAGTATACTATACACCCTCCAGGTGTGCTTGGTACTTTGGTTGCTAAACAATTCTGGCTGTCATCTCGTTTACCATTTTGGCAAATTCTTTCGCCTGCTCAGGGAAAAGAATAAGAGTGGAACGCTGCCGTTCTTTCTTATTTTCATCTCCGACTAAACGGGATTCAGTTAAAACCAAATACTTCTTGCCATTTTTAGCTTCTTTAATATCGAAAAAATAAGTTCGACTGCCAGCTTTGACCATTTTTGAGTCAGCTTTTACCATTTTTTTCACCTCCTTCCTGCCCGTTTAAAATCGCTCCTCGTTTACCCCGTTAATCCGAAGGATTTTTACGGGGAGCCGTGTACGAATAGTACCCAGAGGCGAGAGGGTAAGATTTAGCGGGTTCCACAAAAAAACCGGCTTGCACCGGTTTGCCCTTACCTTACTTTAGATTAATTAAATTGCCTTGTCAATAAAGACTTTTTCTCAGCTTATTTCGAGCGATAGCGAGAAACAAGCTGTTTTTCAGCTTATTTTGAACGGAGTGAAAAACAAACTTTCTCAGTTTATTTCGAGCGCTAGCGAGAAACAAGCTTTTCCTCAGCTTATTTTCAGGTTAAGGGTATAATATATGGGCGATGAGAATTCTAGTCATTGAAGATGAGCATAAAATTGCCAACTCCATTAAAAAAGGATTGGAACAAGAATCTTACACTGTTGATGTGACCTACAATGGAACTGACGGCTACGACCTGGCTTCATCTGAAAACTACGAGGTGATTATTTTAGATCTCATGCTTCCCGACATGGATGGCATAAAAATCTGCCAGAATCTTCGGGCAAATAATATTCACACCCCAATACTTATGTTGACAGCCAAAGGCCAGTTAGAAGATAGAGTTAAAGGATTAAACTCTGGGGCCGATGATTATCTGGTTAAACCCTTTGCTTTCACCGAACTTTTAGCCCGTGTAAAAGCTTTGACAAGAAGGCCAAGAAATAGCCTTGGCACAGTTTTAAACCTTGAAGATCTTTCCTTAAATACCCTTACTTATGAAGTTAAGCGCGCCGGGAAAGAAATTAAATTATCCAAACAAGAATATGCTTTATTGGAATATCTTTTAAGACATAAAAATACTGTTTTGACAAAAGAACAAATTATTAACAATCTTTGGGATTATGACGCCGATGTCTTACCCAATACAGTTGAGGTTTATATTGGCTATTTAAGGAGAAAAATTGATAGACCATTTCCTAAAAGTCCAAAATTAATTCAAACCATTAGGGGTTTTGGTTATAAAATAGGAGGGGAAAAATAGATGTTTCATCCTTGGAGGATAAAATAAATGTTTCGTTTAGCCAGAATTAAACTAACGGCCTGGTATCTTTTAATTATCATGCTAGTGAGCTTTTCTTTTAGCATGGCTATTTATCGGATGACAACTTTTGAGCTAGATAGAATTGAAAGAATGCAAAGATTAAGAATTGAACGTATTGCTCCGCCACGCCCTTTCCCACTTGATCCAGAATTGATCGCCGAAACAAAGAATCGTTTAAAAATGATGTTGTTATTAATAAACACCGCGATTTTGGGTATTTCTACAGGCTTAGGCTATTTTTTGGCCGGCAGAACACTAAAACCAATCAAGGAAATGCTGGATGAACAAAATCAGTTTATCACCGATGCTTCTCATGAACTGCGGACACCTTTGACTTCTTTAAAAACAGAAATAGAAGTTAATTTAAGAAATAAAAAACTTACTTTAGACGAAGCCAAAAAATTATTGAAAAGTAATCTTGAGGAGGCAAACAGTTTGCAGGCTTTATCTGATAGTCTAATCAAACTGACACAATACCAAAAAGGAACCAATGATTTGACTTTTACAGAACTGTCTTTAAATTCTGTTTTTAATGAAGCCATGAAAAAAGTTGCCAATTTAGCCAAGAATAAAAAGATTGAGATTGTTAATAAAGTAAATGATTTGAAAATTGAAGGCAATAAACAAACTTTAGTTGAATTGTTTGTTATCTTTTTGGATAATGCGATTAAATATAGCCCTCAAAAGACAAAAATAAAACTAACTTCTAAAAAAACTGATAGTCACGTTCTTGTTTATATTACTGATCAGGGAATAGGCATTGAAGAAAAAGATTTACCTCATCTTTTTGACCGTTTTTATCAGGCGGATAAAGCCAGAACTAAATTGGAAATGGCAGGCTACGGGTTAGGTTTATCAATTGCCAAGCAGATAGTTGAAAAGCACCATGGTTTAATAAAAGTTCAAAGCCAACCAAAGAAAGGCACCATTTTTACTGTTCAGCTTCCTGTTAAACAGCCCCATAGGTTGGTTTATTTGGAAAACAAGGTTCTGCCGAAGGCGGGTTCTTAATTTTCTAAGCTATTTATCAGTTTTCTTGTATTAAGATAATTTAAATTATTAAAATATCCAAAAAAATGAACAGAATTCTTTGGTTTTTTAAAAGCTTTTTCAAGAATCGTTTTAGAGCGGCGATTATTTTGGCCGTGATTGTGGGTTTGATTGTGATGGGAGTGCGCCTGGTTAAAAGTAAAAACCAAGAGTCACAGATACAAACTCAAAAAGTAGAGCGAGGAACTATTGTTTCTTCAATTTCTGCTTCCGGACAAATTTTAACGGCCAATATTGTAAATATTACGACTAATACCAAGGGGTTAATTAAAAAAGTTTATGTGAAAGACGGTGATAAGGTTTGGGTTGGGCAAAAATTAATGGAGTTAACTTTGGATTCAGACGCTCAACAAAAAGCTTCTGCGGCCTATGCCTCGTATCTTTCGGCTAAAAATAATCTTGATTCAGCCCAGGCAACTTTATACTCTCTGCAATCCCAGGAGTTTGCCGCCAATCAAAAATTTATCAATGATGCCGTGGCACGGAGTCTGAAAACAGACGACCCAACTTATATTCAACAATATGCTGATTGGTTGGCGGCCGAAGCCAAATATAAAAACCAACAAAATGTTATTACCCAATCACAAATGGCTATTAATAGTGCGTGGTTGGCTTATCAATCTGTTTCCCCAATCATTATCGCTCCTATCTCTGGAATAATTACCAATCTTACTTATTCTGAGGGAATGACTTTAAGCGCTTCCGCTGATGCAAGTCAAAGAATAGCGGTGATTGAATCGGAAGGAACACCAATGGCAACTTTTAATATCTCAGAAATTGATGTCTCCAAAGTTAGGTCGGGGCAAAAAGCAACCATTAAATTAGATAGTTTGTCGGATAAAACTTTTACTGGTAAAGTGATGACTGTCGATAAAATTGGGACAATCACTAGCGGAGTGACTAATTATCCGGTGGTTATTAAATTTGATTCTGGTGCTTCAGAGATTTTACCCAATATGTCGGCGACAGCCAATATTATTTTAGAAGTTAAAGACAATGTTTTATTAGTTCCTTCTTCGGCTGTCCAAAAACAGAACGATCAAAATGTAGTTCAGGTGATGAAAGGAAAACAGGAACAAACGGTTAATGTCGAAGTTGGCTTAAGCTCAGACACGCAAACAGAAATTATTTCTGGTTTATCCGAAGGTGATGAAGTGATTACTTCCAGTACTTCTTCTACTACTGATAATCAATCAGGGAGATCAGTTTTTAGCGGAGGCGGCGCCGGCAGAATGTTTATGGGGCGTTAAAACTTCATGATTAAAGTTAGTCATTTATCAAAAATTTATCGGAATGATTCAGTGGAAACAATGGCTTTAGATGATGTTTCTTTTGCTATTTCCCAGGGTGAATTCGTGGCCATTATGGGGCCCTCAGGAAGTGGTAAGTCAACTTTAATGCATATTCTAGGTGCTTTGGATACTCCTACTTCAGGAAATTATGCCCTAGATGGTCAAGATGTCAGCAAACTTGATGATAATGAGCTAGCTGATATTAGAAATAAAAAAATCGGTTTTGTTTTCCAGGCTTACAATCTTTTACCCAGAACCACCGCTTTAAAAAATGTCATAATACCGATGTCTTATGGTGGTATTCCTAAAGAAGAACGCCTGATAAAAGCTAAAGAATATTTAAAGATGGTGGGTTTGGAAGACAGAATGGATCATACTTCAAATCAGCTTTCCGGCGGGCAACAGCAAAGAGTGGCCATTGCCAGAGCTTTAACCATGGATCCCAAAATAATTTTGGCCGATGAGCCAACTGGTAATTTAGCCACCGTCCAAGGCTTGGAGATTATGGAGATTTTCAAAAAATTAAATAAAGAAGGTCATACGATTATCATGATTACCCATGAGTTAAACATCGCGAAATTTGCTAAAAGAATTATTACTTTGCGTGACGGCAAAATTGCCGAAGACATATTAAATGGTAAGAAAGAAGGAAAACATGGAATTTAGTGAACTTTTTTTAGAAAGCCTAGGAACATTGACCCTTAATAAAATGCGGACTGGTTTAGCCACGCTAGGAATTATTATTGGTATCGGCAGTGTGATTGCTTTAATTTCTTTAGGCCAAGCCAGCCAAAAATCGGTGCAAAATCAAATTCAATCATTGGGCTCTAATTTACTGACGATTATGCCGGGGGCACAACGTTCAGGCAATGTTCGGAGCGCAACCGGGACCATGACTTCATTAACCTACGATGACGCTAAAGCTATTGCTGCTTCAAGCCAAATAACGACCATTAAAAATGTTTCCCCGGAATTTTCCAGGCGAGCTCAAATTGTAGCTGGAAGAAACAACACTAATACCCAGATTATCGGGGTAACACCAAATTATGCGGAAGTAAGAAAGGTTAATGTTTCCTCAGGCTCTTTTATTACCCAACGTGATGTTGACGCTTCAGACAAAGTGGCCGTTTTAGGCCCTCAAGTTATGAGTGATTTGTTTGGTGAGAGGGTCAACCCTTTGGGTCAAAGTGTCAGAATCAATGGCCAATCATTTCGAGTAGTGGGGGTGACGACCTTAAAAGGAGGAACTGGTTTTCAGAACCAAGATGATATGATTTTTGTTCCCCTAACCACGGCCCAAAAGATTATTTTCGGCGCCACTAATATAAGTTCAATTTCCATTGAGGCGAAAAGTGCCGAAGTAATGACTCAAGCCCAAGACCAAATTGGCTATTTTCTTTTGGCGCGTCACCGATTGGATGATCCGTCTTCGGCCGATTTTTCGATTTTATCTCAAAATGACATTCTTTCCACAGCTTCTTCGGTGACAAGTACCTTTACGGCTCTTTTATCAGGCATTGCTGCTATCTCCTTGATTGTCGGTGGTATCGGCATTATGAATATTATGTTGGTGACGGTAACCGAAAGAACACGGGAAATTGGTTTGCGTAAAGCCTTAGGAGCGAAAAAGAAAATTATTACTACTCAATTTTTATTGGAATCCATTATTCTCACCGGTGCTGGTGGTATTTTGGGAATGATTTTTGGCATTTTGGCTTCATTGATTATTGCCCATTTTATTGGTTTGCCTTTTACCATTTCGGCTTCATCAATTGGTTTAGCGATTGGTGTTTCTGGCGTTATTGGTATTCTTTTTGGCTGGTATCCAGCCAACAAAGCAGCGAATTTACAACCCATAGAAGCATTGCGTTATGAATAATTATCTGGAAGGAGGTGAAAAATGAAAAATTCAATTATCATTGCCATTTTAGTTGCCATCATTGTTGGTGGTGGGGCTTTCTTTGGAGGGATGAAATATCAACAAAGTAGGCAACGAAGTAATTTTAGACAACTTACTGGACAAATGGGGCAAAGATTAGGAAATGGCGGAAACCGAATGGGTTTTCGACCGGTCAATGGGGAAATATTAAGTAGTGATGATAAATCCATCACGGTTAAACTCCAAGACGGCAGTAGTAAAATTGTTTTAATTTCGGATAAAACTGAAATTAATAAAGCCGCTGGAGCCACGAAAGAAGATTTAAAGACGGGAGAAAAAGTAGCTATCTTTGGCCAGGAAAATTCTGATGGCAGTGTCACCGCTCAAAATGTTCAAATAAATCCAACCTTACGCAACATTCCGACCCAATAAAAATTCACTCCCGGAGTGTTGGATGTAAAATTTGACAAGAATAAAGGCAATGAGTATAATTCCCAAAAATGGCTGTCGAGAAATATCAACCAAGACCTGCCACACCTGAAGAAGTAGCCAAAGAAACTTCTTTGCCTTTTACAGGGGAACAAATCAAGAAAATTACCCAAGAATATCCCACGCCTTTTTACATTTATGACGAGAAAGCAATTCGCCAGAATGCCAGAAATTTTATGGAGGCATTTTCCTGGACTCCCGGATTTCGTAATTTCTTTGCCGTTAAAGCTTTGCCCCAACCCCATATTTTAAAGATTCTTAAAGAAGAAGGTTTTGGCGCCGATTGTTCTTCCAAAGCAGAACTCGAAATGGTTATAAGGGTTGGTTTAAGAGGCGAAGAAATAATTTTTACCTCCAACAATACACCAGCGGATCAGTTTGCCCTCGCTAAAAAATTGGGAGCCATTATCAACTTGGACGATATCACCTATCTTGCTTATTTGGAAAAAAACGTAGGTTTACCCGAGACTTTATGCTTTCGTTATAATCCAGGGCCTTTAAGGGAAGGAAACGCGATTATCGGCAAACCGGAAGAAGCAAAATATGGTCTTAGGCTTGATCAATTATTTGAGGCTTACCGACTGGCAAAAGAAAAAGGGATCAAGAAATTTGGCTTGCACACCATGGTTGTCTCCAATGAATTAAACCCGGATTATTTTACCGAAACAGCAAGAATGCTTTTCAATCTGGTGGGAGAACTTAATGACAAACTAGGCGTAAAAATCTCATTTGTCAATTTGGGAGGGGGGATAGGCATTCCATATAAACTTAATCAAGAACCAGTCAATATCAGACAAATCTCACAGCAAATACAAAAAGATTATCAGCAAATGATTGTTGCCAAAGGCTTAAACCCTTTGCAAATCATAATGGAATGCGGTCGCTATATAACTGGGCCATTTGGATATTTTGTTGCGAGTGTAAGACATATTACAGAAAAATATCGAGACTTTGTTGGTGTAGATGGGAGTATTACCAGCCTGCTTCGGATTGCCATGTATGATGCTTACCACCATTTAACCATTCTTGGAAAAGAGGGTTCTCCCAGAGAAATGGTCTATGATGTTACGGGCTCTTTATGTGAGAACAATGACAAATTCGCCACGCAACGAGAATTGCCAAAGATTGACCCTGATGATATTGTGGTTGTGCATGAAGGAGGAGCTCATGCGATTGCCATGGCTAATGAATACAATGGTCAGCTCATGCCAAAAGAACTCTTATTAAAACAAGATGGTTCGGTGCTTCTTATTAGAAGGGAAAGAACAATAAAAGACTGTTTCAGCACAATCGTCAACTTTCCAGGCTTCTAAAAGCTTTACGAAGTTCTAATTTTGCCTGATTAAGAATTTTCTTTTTTGATGCCGGTAGATTTTTGCCGGCGCGGTTGATGTAAAAATTTAACATCGACATGGCGGACTGGAAGGGTACGGTCTTGCGCCTTATTGAATCTTCGGCGGATCTTTTAAGAGATGTTGCGATTTTTTTAGGATCGTTCCAAGCAAAAATCCCTTCTTCCAAATCTAAAGCGAAAGAACTTCTTGTTACTTCTGCTGACCAATTTTTCTTTTTTACTTTTTTATCCATTGATTTTTGTTATATAATTTAAGCAGGCTGGTCTAGAGCTTTTCTATCTGTAACCAAAGTTGGCAATTGCTATGCAAATAGTTTTCTTTTCCAGACCGAAATGATTTTTATTATTCCATCAGGGGCTTTTTTAATAGTGACCCCTATCTCGATGTGGTTAGAGACTCGAATGACATTTGTAAGACCAACAACATTGGCTGGTTCAACTCTGTGAGGTTCTGAAAGGGCTTTTTCTATCTGCCACTTTTCCAAACCATAAAAGCTTATTTTCTTGATAGCATGATTGGTATAAATGAGATTACTTGGCATTTTAATTTATTTAGTATCCAGATAGTTGTAATATTTTTCTCGTTTTTCTATCAACCTTTCAGCTTTTTTTATTGAATAATCGTTAAGGAATGCTTTCATTCTCTGGGGTTTAACTGTTTCATCTATCCACTTTCTATTAGATTCACAGTTGAATGTCCGTTTACCAGCCAATGCACCCAAGGTATCCGCTTCGACAAAAACCCTAACATCATCCTCTGCCTTTGGCCAGACATCGTCTCGGTCATGGACTCTAACTAGATATACGGCTCTTTCTTTTTGTGTCTCTGTCAAATAATTGAAAAAATCATCTTTAAGAAGCTCCTCTAATTTTTGTGCTCCGAAATCCATATGGGCTATCTTGGCATCTGCCATTTCTTCTAACTGAACAGGTTCTCCTCCTTCAAATAATTCGGAGTAGCCCCAATCGTGTGCATAGGCAGTAATTATTAAGACTGCCCTATCAACTTGAAGGTCAGGAATATTATTAAAAATATCTTTTAATTGAATAACTACTGTTTGGGTGTGGGGTTTATCAAAACCAGGTCTTCCTTTTTCTAAGTCTGAGAAGATGCGTTCTTTTAAGAATTTTTCTACTTCCTCTTCTTGGGGTGGATTTTCAGGAGAATTTTCCAGCCTATGTGGCGTAACTCCTTTATTTTCCATAGCAAGATTATATCATAAGCCTAATCTTAAAACTGCTTGGCTTGGTTGATTCTAAATTCTAATTTTTGAAGCTGGTCTTTAATGTAAGATTTTTCATTAAAATCCACTTCAGCAAATTTTCTTCGTTCAATCCATTCAGAAGTAATGGCCGCCATATGGTATGCCAACCATTCCAAAGCAATTAGCTTGATGGCCGTATCTAATCTTTTTGAATCCTTAAGACTAAGTTTGCTTCTTCTGAGGTATTCGTTTTTAAAATAATCTTTATATTCTTTTGATAAATTAACATTTTGTGGGTGGCTAATAAAATCGGCAATTATCTTCACTGGGTCGTCCCAGCCGAAATCCTCAAAGTCGATAAAACAAAAAGAACCGCCAGGACGAAAAAGGATATTATGGGCACCGAAATCTGAGGGGTTTAGTCTTTTCTTGTTTTTGCCAATAGGTTTGGTTAATTCCTTTTTGCCATACGAAGAGGTTACAGTTTGAACAGTATCATCGATAAATTTTTTAAGATTAAGATTTTTAAGGGAGTCAATAAAGGTTAAATATTTATCTGCTTGCTTTTTGTCTTTAAGATATTTATCAAAACGAAAAAAGATTTTATCGATATAATCCTTTACCGAAAAGCAAGCTCGGTAGGCTGGGGTGAATTTAGTATGAACATCTTTTGGCTCAAAAGATTGCAACTTGATAATAAAATTAAGCATGATATCAAATCCTTTTTTAGTGAAATCTTTAATATTCATAGTTGAGCCTTCCTCAAATGAGTAAACTGCGTATTGATATTTAACACTCGATAGATAGGCTTTTGGTATAGAAGAAAATCCTTCTTCATTTAAGAACTTAAAACCAGCAAATTCTCTATCAAGGCTACCTATATTGCCTGAGAAATAGAATTTAGCCAGCAGTTTTTGCTTATTAGAAGTTACCAGGCGAAATAAACGATTGGCGTGTCCTTCATTAATTTCTGAAGCGTCAACAATCTCCAGGCCTAGTTCCTTTTTTATTCGTGTAATTAACTGTTTAAAGCCTTTTGTAGGGCGAATATTCATAATTAAAAATGCTTCATTAATCTGGCACCATAAAGTTTGATATATTCGTAAAAGACAAAAGACCAACCCTCAATTTCTTTATAATAGTTTTCTTTTTTATATTTTTCAGCTGCAACAGACCTTCTTGTTAATTTTGGATTCCAGAATGCCTCTGTTTTAAAGGTTAGATAAGCTCTTCGCATTTGAAAAGAATGATTTATAAGAATTATTTTTTGGGGTAGATAATTCATCTTTTTTAAAATTTTAATTGAGTTCAAGACATTTTCGACGGTATTAATTGCCTTTTTTTCTAAAATAAGATTTTCGTCTTTTATACCTTCTTTTTTGGCAATGCCTGCATAAAAATCGGCTTCTGTTATATTAACATTGGGCGTATAAGAAGCTTTTTGTCCGGTAAAAAGAATTTTATTCCCATATCCCTTTTTATATAACTTTATTGCTTCATGAACCCTATCTGGCCCTTGGCCCCCAAAAACAAAGATTAGGTCTGATTTTTCTAAGGGATCTGATTCTGACAAATAGTCCCAAAGACGGTCAATGGCATTTTTCAATTCATCTTTAACTTTCACCTTTTTTAATCTAGGGAAGGACTTCTTTATAAGATTTTGAATATAATCTGACTTGAGATTTTCTAAAGAAATATTGGGATAGACTTTATCGTTTATCCCAAGAATTCTAAGAACGTCATTTAGATATTCAAACTTAATTTCTTCTAGGGGTGGCTTTTCTCTGATTTTGGCGGCTATTGTTTTTAAATAATTTGCATCAGAGGTTAAAAAAGGCTTATATTTTTCATTCCTATCTTTGGACATGATATTAATTTTAACACAAACAAAAAGTCACAAATATGGGGCTTTTTAACTACAGGTGTCAAACTAGGACACCTGGAGGGTGAACTGTTTAGGGGAGATCTCGTTTATGAGGTGGTTTTTCAAGTCTTTGTATTTTTATAATTTTTTTATTTGTTTGGAAAGTTATTTCTTTCTTACTCAAAATTAAAGTTTTATCACCATTTTGATAAGCACTAACATTAGGTGTTTCATATAGAGACTTCCATTTTTCATTCATTTTTTTAATTTATTTTTAAGAGCAGGCTGGTCTAGAAAGTTTTTATCCTTTTTAATGAGTTTTTGCCCGTGACTTCATGGCCGCACAATTAAAGGCATAAAAATATTTTTGCCAAAGTTTGTCTGTTGAGGAATATTGGTTTTGGCCAAAGAAATAATCAACTAAAAGTTCGTGTAACCTTGTTAACTCTTTTAGTTTTTTTTGTTTTTGCTGGCTGGCAATAGTTAGATTTAGAAGTTCGAGAGCCCTTTCAATGGCCTTTTGACTATATTCATCATTATTTTGAGCGAAACGAGAAACAAGGGTTTCCTTATTTTTATTTCTCCAGGTAATACCTCTTTCGACTTCACTGCCAATATTGGCCATTTATTCAAAGAAATTTAGTTTTTCCCAGCCGCCGGAGGCTAATTTTTGGTGTTGATATTTCGTCTTTTTAATAGGAGTTTTGCTATCTATAATTTTCATCTGTGACTATTTTAACATAAAAGAAGCTTAAAAGGTTTCATTTTACCGAGTAAACCGGTCTAGAAACTTTCTGATTAACTACAGGTGTCAAGCTAAGACATCTGGAAGGTGTACTTTCTCCAGGTGTGATTTCCTGGGGTGTCAAGAGGGATTCGCCCCCGGTGTGTCGGATGTTATGTCTCGGCCAGACGCCGTTTCTTCCAACGTCTTCATGAAATTGGAAAATTGTTTTTCTGATGTAAATTTATCTTCAACGGTTTTTATTCCTGCTCTTATAAATCTATCTCTTGTTGAACGCTCATTTATAAGCTTTTCTATCATTTGAGCTAAGATACTGGAGTCATTGGGTGGAATCAGGTAGCCATTATAGGAATCACTAATAATCTCAGGAATACCGCCTGTTTTAGTTCCTATAACAGGTAAACCACAAGCCATGGATTCAATAAAGACTTGACCAAATGTTTCATTTTCGGAAGGCAAGGCAAAGACATCTGACTCTCTATAAACTTCAGGCATTTCGTTTAACTTAAACATTTTTACGATAGTCTTTGTTTTGATATTATGGAGTTTGATATAACCCAAAAGCATTTCATACGCTTGGTCAAATTCGTTTTTTAAATTATCCGGCGGTTTACCAACGGCAATAAGGAGACGTAAATTAGGATAACGCGGTGAAAGTTTTGAGAAAGCCTGAATTAAATTAATTATTCCTTTTTCCTGAATTATATTTCTTCTGCCATGAATAATTCTGGTAGCTGTAAGAACTATTTTATTTTTAGGTAACAGGTTTAATTTTTCCCTTAACCGATATTGTGTTGTTATATTTTTGTTAAATTCATTTGTGTTTACCCCTAAATAATCAGTAGATAAGCTATTTATATCCGCACCTTTCTGAAAACAATCACCCGCAACACTTTTACTGATACAGCTTATTTTATTCCACATAAGTTGATTAATAAGCTCTACCTGAAGATCTGTAGTTGCAAAGGAATGAAGCCTTAAAATTAAGGAAATCTTATGTAATCCGGCTACCATATTAAGAAGCAGGCTATAAGCTGCAGGGAGGCCTACGTGGAAATTTTCAGCGCAAATAATATTAATTTTATGTTTAATGATGATATTTTTTACCGTCTTGGCAAACGGTTGAGCTTTTTCTGATATTTCTTTACCTGAAATATTTTTTGACAAAGCGATATTTTCATTAAAATAAGTAACCACATTTCCGGTTTCTTCAATATAACTATCTTTATACGTGGGTAAAACAATAATTATTCTAAAATGTGATTGATTTTTACAATAATCAATTAAGTTAACAACATAACGCTCGATACCACCGATGCTTTCTAGTGGAGAATTTGGACTAATAAATAGAATGTTCATATTTTAATCTGTGGATATATGCCTCGTATGGCTCGGGTAAATCATAACTTTAAATTTGGTTAAAGAAATAAAACTGCTTAAATGAAGAAATGAATTATGAATAGTGGAGAAAAGATACTAATAAAAAAGTAAATATACTCGGGTATCCTTTATCTTAAAAACTCAAAAACTCAAAATAGACTCGAATTTAAGCAGATGTATTGCCTCAATCTGCCAAGGTGATAATTATTATACTACGGAAGAGCTAATAAAGCAAGTTTGTTACTTCGTAATAAGGCAAGCTTGTTACTTCGTAATAAAGCAAGCAACTATGGAGTACAGATATTTTATGCAAGTGCCTTCAAAAGTGCTTCACGGATGTTTTTTCCACCAAACCAACCGTTGAGATAGATAACCGCATGCTTATTTTTATTGCACCCCTGGAGGTAATACTTATCAATATGTCCGCCCTTTTTTAAAAAAATGGCAACAAGCTCGTCTACTGAAGATTTTGTATTTATAACTTATTATACCACACAAGTATATCTTGTTGATTTGGCCAATCTAACACCTTTGCTATAATAGCATTATGACTCCAGAGAAAATCCAGACACTAGATGCGTACTTGATTGGAGAAATTTTGAAGACTGATGTTGATTTTTTAACTAAACCTTTGATTGAAACAGAATATGGGATTCTTATCCCCATTGGGGGACCAAGAACAAAGTCTAGTTTACCAGAGTCATATCAGGGCAAGAAAACCATGTTTTGGTTGGGCGAATCGGCTGTCGTTATCCATTATTGGGGGGAAGAGTATGTTGGTAACCCCTTATATTTTCGGCGACTTTATCAAAACAGTAAGGAAGTTTATAAAAACAAGTTGATTCCGACTCCTCAACTTCTTAGTACTGATGACAAAACGATGACTTTAATTATTGAGAGGGCTAAACACGACTTAACTGTTTATTTGCCTTCTGGAAAAAAAGATGAGATTGACCCGACCCTTGAGAGAGTTTTTGATCTTTTTCATCGTGTCTGGGAGGACTCAAGAGAAGAAACCATGGGTTTTCCTCGTTATGTTTCATCTTTCTTAGAACCAGAATATTCCTTTCTGAAAAGCAAAAAAATCGATGATTATCTTCCTTCCAGCTTAGCCAGATTATACAGGGCTGTTCAGCAGGAATTAACCGAATATCTTGATCAGACAAGAAGACAGGGATTTGAAAGTGGCTTTGGTCTAGCGGATGTTAAACTAGACAATTTAGTTGAAGGTAAAAAAGACAGTATTCTTTTTATTGATGTGGAGAAGCCGGAAAAGGTTCACTGGTTAACTTTACTTGGCCAGCTATACCAAGACGTAGTTTCCAAGGCACCTGATTCAGTTTTTGCGGTGGTCTTGGAAAGAAAATGTCAAAAGGCTCTAGAAAAAGAGGCAAAGCCGAAGATTGCTAGACGTCACTTTAATATCGGTCGAATGAACAGGCTTTTGCTTCCTTGCACCCTCAGAAATGTTTCTTATACCATAGAAACCAATAGCCCGATTGATTTTAAGCGATTAGAAAATTCTTTAAACGAAACCCAATCTTTGTTTCAAGCCTAAGGTTATTATTTTACTGGGACTTGTGAACGATTTTTGGCCTCTTTTTTAAAAAATTTTATCTAATTTAAAAGTTGTCATTCATTTTGAATAGAAATTAAAAAACCTTTGGAATAATTTTTATGTTTATATTTTTTTCTTCATTTTCTGATTTTAATTTTCTAATAATTTCATTCCCATGGTCATCTGATTGATTTATAAGTTTTAATGTTTTTTTATCAACAAAAAAAACTTGCACCCCATTTTCTAACTGAGCTTGTAGTCCGGAGTCAAAATTTTCTCTTCCAATAGGCTTAATAGGAACTTTAGTAGTCCACTCATTTTTTCCCCCACCCTTGGTTTTATCTAATTCAAATAATGAAGGGCTCAAGTGATATATTGTTCCTCCCTTATCAGCTTTCTCATATCTTTTTCTGTCACTGATAATATGAACATGAACATCCCCAAAGCACATTTTTTTTGTCCAACTATCATCTGATGGGACTAAAAATTTTGTAACATTGGCCTTATCAAGAGAGGCGAAAACAACAGGTCCTTCAAATTCATCTCTAATCTTTTCTGCTCTTGGTTCTAAAACTTCTAATTTTCTGTTTTGAGAAGCATGGTAAAGAATTTTTGGTTTTGCTAAACTCATAAACCAATTTTATCATTTTCATAAAAAATAAAGACTACTTAATGGGGATTTGGAGCTAGCTGAGCAGGCCGGTCTAGGGCCTTCTGGTCATTAAAATCTAACATCAAAGAAAGTGATTATTTTTTTGTAATTTCAATTGCGTCAAGAGTATCCCAGGGACTAATCATAGTAGATATGATATAAAAAGGATTCCGAACAAGATTTTTGAACTGATCTTGAGAACAGGGTGATAAATCCTGGAAAGATACGATAGACACATTCTGAGAAATATCTTTGAAAGTACAATCAAGGGGTATTGTTAGCTTAAATACGTTAATTTTTGGATCAAGAAAATATTTTATATGTTGATTTTCATAAAAAGTAGATGAGAGAGCGACGTTATTTGGCTTTTGACTATTGAGGTAATCAACAACTTTTAGAGGAACAACAAAATTTGTTGTATAAATCCAGGTGTTGAGTTTTTGATTATAATACCGATTTAAATTTATACCTGAAATAAGGCAAACAACTATACCAATGCCAAGATATTTATACTTCCCATTTGTAAACCTGTCAGAAAATAATTTTATTACCCAGGTAACTGCAAAAATAACAATTGGAACAAGTAGAGAAATACGAAGTGTATTAGGATGTCCCAATCCATAATAATGAAATTCAGGAATTCTCTCCAAAGTAATTATTTCTGTAAATAGAATTGCCATGATTAGAAGAGTTAATATGCTGCCAATCCAACGTTTCTTTATGAAAAGATATATAAGTCCAACGAAAAAGAAAATTGATGTGAATATATCAAACGGAGTAGTCCCGGCAGGATTTTGTCTGGGGTTAGGATCGCCGGTAAAGAAAAACATGGTAAGCGTACGAAAACTTGCACCCTTAAGCTCCTTTATCACTTCAATTGTTGGTAAATTTTGACCAAAAACATTCAGTGAATGTATTCGTTCACTAACGGCTTCGGGATTGTGAATGCTGTATGTAATAAGAGGAAACAACACAAGGAGTATAGACATAAAAAGAAACGCAATAATTTGAATCCTATTTTTCCCTTTTTTCAAAATAGGAAGTAAAGCGGCAATGAGAAATATAGGAAAGACTGCTCTAAAAGCAAGATATGTGTAAATACCTAGTCCGAGGAAAAATCCCAAAAAAACAACTCTTCTTACATCCATTTTTTTGAAAAATAATACATACGCGAATAAAGAACAAATGAAAAAAAATACCGCTGCGGACATTTCATACGCAAACCGAGAAACAATAATTAAAACATACGAAGTCGCTAAAAGAAGTCCTCCTGAAAAAGAGAGTATTTTGTTAAAAAATAGTCGCAGAAATAAATAAAAAGCAACTACACTAAATGCACCAAATATAACACTAACAATTCTGAGTGAAATGATACTTCTGCCCATTATTGTAATGAAAAGAGCAGAAAGATAAACCAAAGGAGTGGGATGACCAAGATTGACAGCAAGAAATGGAGTGAACATATGTCTGCGCAAAAGATCTTCAACAATCCACCCAAGACTTACCTCATCCCCCCACATACCTGGAGTTATTTCGGTTATTCGATACAGATATAAGCACAGAGTTGCAATGAACAGTCCTATACTTATTACAAGATCTATACGATACCTTAAGATAAAATATTTACATTTTTGAATGGGAAGATACCGAAGAAAAAATATCCCTGCACTAAAAAGGTAGAGGAAAAAAGCCCAATTAGGAAAAGCGTTAACGGCAAAAAAATAGAACGCAAGAAAACAACAAATAATGAAAAGACAGTAAGTTCCAATTTGTTTTAGAACATTCATTTACCATATTTTACTTTTTTTGCATAAAGATTTACATCATAAAAATTTTTCTTCGCAATAAAAAAGTCAGTTAATATAATTTGATCTAATAATGCTGGGAGTATGGGACTATGTTACGACCTTTTACAGAAGTTAAATTTCTTCTTCATTAGAGACTTTGATTCCGTTTTTCTTTAATAAACTGGCAAAAATACCGTCTCCTTTAATTGTCTTCCCAGAGAAGCTGCCATCATATACTTTTCCACTTCCGCAAGATGGAGACCCCGATTTTAATATTGCTTCTTTGCAGTTAATTGACTTTGCGAACCTTAATGCTTCTTCAGCGCCTTTTTTAAATTTTATAGTCAAGTCTTCATTGTCTTTAGTTATTATTTTATTGCCTTTTTGTTCACAGGCTTTTCCAGGAGTTGTTAGTCCGCCTAATAATTCAGGACAAATAGGAATAGCTTTTCCTTTTTTGACTAATTCAATAACTTTTTTACAGGGAAAAGATTCTCCGTTCCATCGGCACTTTATTCCAGCCAAACACGCACTTACTATTTTCATAACATTATTTTATCAAATTAGAAGGCGTTTTTCCCGAAGCCTAGCTGGGACTAGTCAACTATGTTACGACCTTTTATCAATCCTAATGAACTTGGCTTTGGTATTGTATTATTTTCAAGAAATTCTTTTATTTGATTTTTATATTCAAAAAAATATTCTGTAGAATAAGTCGCTAAATCTATTTTATTTAATTCATCACTACTAAAGAATTCTAATTTTTGTCCCTCATTGCCTAATTTGATATGTTGGAATTCATCCTTAGTAAGTTTGGCAAAATATCGAAAAACTTCACTGCCATCTTTATAAACTTGCTTTCCTAAATAGATAATATTTTGCGGAATAATATTAATTTCTTCCTTTAGTTCTCTTTTAATTGCCTTTAGAATTGGTTCATTCTTTCTGATAGCTCCTCCAGGTAAGCCCCATTTGTTGGGCGATGGAATGTTCGGCTTGTTGCCTCTGAGAATTAAAAGTAACTTTTTATTGTAAATTATAAATGCTTTAACACCTGGTTTTTGCATACTAGAATTATATCATTGTATATTCAGAAGCATTAAATTATTGGGTGGACCGGCCTAGAGTTTTTTCAGTAACTCCAAATTACCTGCAATTATAGCTTCCTTTTTTGCTCTCGACCATCTTTTAAGTTGAAGTTCTCTTCGCATAGCATCAATTCTGTTTTTATATGATTCAGAATAAACAAGCTTAAAAGAGGAAAAATATCTCATATATTTAGCGGACTTACTAGACTTAGACGCATGCTCTTTAAGTCTTTGGGGAAGGTTATTAGTCTGACCGATGTATAAAGTATTTGCAGAAGTATGAAGAATATAGACTATAAACATATATTTTCCCTCGACTCCTTCGACTATACTCAGGATTTTCAATTCGCTCGGGACATTCGATATTATTTATTGGGCCGAAGGCCATGAGCGAATGAAATGAGTCGAATGGCTGGGAGACTAGGATTCGAACCTAGATACCATCCTCCAGAGGGATGGGTCCTGCCGTTAGACGATCTCCCAATATTTACTTGTTTATTTTATCAGATTTATAGCTGGAAACAAAGCTTTTTTTATGATAATCTAGTTTTATGAAGGCGATGAGGTGGATAACTCCAATTGGCATTATTTTAGCCGGTTTTGTTTTATATTTCTCCGGCCGAAGTTTTTTGAAGGAAACTTCTTGCGGCTGCGGCCCGCCTTCGGCCGAGGCCAACGGGGAATACCAAAAAGATGAAAAACAAGCCGTTTTCAATAATGAAAAGATTGATTATCAATTGGCTGAATTAACCCCGAGTGCTGAATCTTTGGTTGGTCAGGAGGGAGCGATTCTAGGGGCAACCACTGACGAACGTTGGATTGAAGTCGACCTTTCCGAACAGAAGTTAAGGGCCCACAACGGCAATAATATTGATTATGAATTTTTAATCTCTTCCGGGAAATGGGCACCGACGCCAACCGGCGAATTCCGGATTTGGACGAAGTTAAAATATACCAAGATGGAGGGCGGTAAAAAAGAAAACAACACTTATTATTACCTGCCCAATGTACCCTACACCCAATATTTCTATAAGGGTTATGGTTTACATGGAACTTACTGGCATAATAATTTTGGCCAGCCCATGAGTCATGGTTGTATTAATATGGCCACTCCTGATGCCGAAAAACTTTTTTATTGGACTTCACCCTTGGTTGATCAGGGACAGGGTATTGTTTATGCTTCAAAAGATAGCCCTGGAACAAAAGTGGTAATTCATGACTGAGCCCTCCGCAAATCGCAGCATGAGGCGTGTATGAATAATACTGAAAAGCCGAATGCTAAGATTAGGAGGGTTGACTTTTAGCAAATAGTATAGTAGACTGCTAAAAAGATGCCAATTCTTCTTGGACCAAGTAAAGAAAAAATCATGCCGATTATCGCCATTCGCGAAACGGTGGTTTTCCCCCATATTGAAACCGTTTTAAGCTTTGGCCGGCCGAAATCAATTGCCGGTATCGAAGCGGCTTATAAAACTGACCAAATGGTTTGTTTTTTCAGCCAAAGGGATGCCAAAGCCATCGATCCCGGTCAGGATGATATTTATCAAATCGGAACATTAGCGAAGGTCGAGCGTTTGCTTTATGCCGGCAAAGAAGGCATGAATGCCTGGATAAAGGGTTTACGCCGGGTGAAGCTGGAATCTATTGAAGCCCCCAAACCCTTTTTATTGGGCAGGGTTGTGGAAATTCCCGAGATTGTCGAAGAGTCAGATGAAACTAAAGCTCTTTCCAAAACCATCATGGAACATTTCCAAAAAACAATTAATCTGGGTAAAACCGTTGATTTTATGACCATCATGAGGTTGATGGAGGGTAGCGCCGCCAATGAGTTGGCTGATCAGATTTCTTATGTTTTGGATTTGGGAACTTCGGAAAAACAAAGACTTTTGGAAACATTTTCCGTTAAAGAAAGATTAAAGAAAGACCTTCAGTTTCTTCTCAATGAGATAAAAGTTTTAGAATTGGAAAAAGAAATTGATTCCAAAACTCAAAGCCGTTTTGATAAGACCATGAAAGAAGCGGTTCTACGAGAAAGAAAAAGAGCCATTGAGGAAGAATTAGGTGATCTTTCTGGAGAGGATAATGAAATTAAAGAGTTAGAACAAAAGATTAAGAAAGCCAAAATGCCTGTCAGCATAGCTCAAAAGGCCCAAAAAGAATTAAAAAGACTGGTGACCTTGAATCCTGGCCATCCTGAATTTGGCTATATCAGAAACTATTTAGATTGGTTAATTGATATGCCTTGGTCTTCTTCAACCCCCAATAATAACTCCATTACCAAAGCGGCCCAAATTTTGGATGAAGATCATTATGGTTTGAAGAAAATTAAAGAAAGAATTATTGAATATTTGGCGGTGATGAAGCTTAAAGAAAAGAGCAAAGCCAGTTCTCAAGAAAAAGGCGGCACAACCATCTTGTGTTTTATTGGCCCTCCTGGCGTGGGGAAGACTTCAATTGGCAAATCAATTGCCAGGGCTTTAGGGAGAAAATTTGTTAGAGTAAGCTTGGGGGGAATCAGAGACGAGGCAGAAATTCGTGGCCATCGGCGGACCTATGTGGGAGCTATGCCTGGCCGGATTATTCAGGGAGTGAAAAATGCTGCGACTAATAATTCGGTTTTTATGCTGGATGAAATTGATAAAGTTGGCATTGATTTTCGTGGTGATCCTTCAGCGGCCTTGCTTGAGGCTTTAGATCCGGAACAAAATTATGAATTTTCCGACCATTATTTAGAAGTTCCTTTTGATTTATCTAGGGTGATGTTTATCACCACCGGTAATATTTTAGATACGATTCCACCAGCCCTGCGTGACCGGATGGAAGTTATTCACTTTCCTGGGTATACCGAAGATGAGAAGTTTCACATCGCCCAACAATTTTTATGGAAAAAACAACTTTCGGCCAATGGTTTGGGTAAAAAACCTATTCAAATTGCTGACCAGGCGATTCACGAAATTACCCAAAAATATACCCGGGAGGCTGGTGTCCGAGAATTAGAAAGATGTTTGGCCACGATTTGTCGCAAAGTTGCCCGCAAGATTGCCGAAAGGAAAAAAGTGGGGAGAATGATTAACAGGGGAGATGTCGAGAAATATTTAGGTCCGAGAAAATACTCTGAAACTTTAGCCGAGAAAAAAGATGAAATTGGTATTTCCACTGGCTTGGCTTATACCCAGGCTGGCGGGGATATTATATTAATTGAAGTGGCTTTAATGCCGGGTAAAGGCAATCTTTTGTTAACCGGGAAGTTGGGGAAAGTTATGCAGGAATCAGCCAAGGCGGCTTTTTCTTATGTGCGGAGTCGTTGGCAGCAATTGGGTCTGCGCAAAGAATTTTACAAAGATTTGGATGTTCATATTCATGTGCCTGAAGGGGCAGTCCCCAAAGATGGGCCCTCAGCAGGGATTGCTATTGCCTTGGCTTTAGTTTCTGCTCTTACTAAAAGACCTGCTCGAAAAGATGTGGCGATGACAGGAGAAATCACTTTGCGCGGTCGGGTTTTAGAAATTGGTGGAGTTAAAGAAAAAATCATCGCCGCTCACCGAGCAGGGATTAGAACGGTTGTTTTACCCAAAAATAACAAAAAAGATTTAGAGGAAATACCTGAAAAAACTAAAAAAGATATCAAATTTGTCTTTGTTTCTCACATGGACGAAGTCATCAAGATTGCCCTGAAAAAATCTTCTGGGAAGATTTAATTTTTAGATGAACCCTCGAATTTATAAATTTTATCTTCGGTTATCCAAAAAATATCCTCGTCCTCCTGAACTTTGGCAAGTTTGGTGTCAAAAGAAAAAATCAGCAAAACTTAAAGAGGAAATTGCTATTGGTGCAATTTTGACCCAAAGAACTAATTGGCGAAATGTAGAGCAGGCTTTGGCAAATCTTAAAAAAACCAACATACTTTCTTTAAAGAAAATTAGTCGGCTCAAAAATCTTGAGAAATTAAAAAATTTAATAAAACCAGCCGGTTTTTACCAGACAAAAAGTAAAAGGTTGTATGAATTTTGTCGGTTTCTACAATTAAACTACGGCAGTTTAATTAATTTTACTAAAGAAGATTTAAAAACAGCTAGGGAGAAATTGCTTGCTCTTTACGGGATCGGTCCGGAAACGGCCGATTCCATTTTACTTTACGCTTTAGACAAACCGACTTTTGTTATTGATGAATATACTCGAAGATTTGTGAAGAAGAACCGATTAGCAAAAAAGTTTACTTATGATTATTTAAAAAATCTTTTTGAAAAAAATTTACCTTGTGATGTGGAACTTTACCAAAAATACCACGCTTTGATTGTTTGGGAAGGGAAAAAGACTTAAATTGTAAATTTTTTGTCAATCCCGATATGTCATATATTTTCCACTCCCGGAGTGTATTACCTCTATCTCAAGGCTAAGTTAGAAGAAGTGGTTTTCAAAGCCTGTAAATTGTTTTTGTAAATTCTGCCCCCCTCGTGTACTGGACTTTCCCGATGATTTCCCCCTCAATTCTTGCTAAAAACACAGCGTATTTGGGATTCGAAATCTCCTCTAAATCTGAACCGCGTTTATAATAACCTAGGATAGTCTTTTTGTTCTCGAGAGAAAACAGGGCTAAGTCATAATGTGAGGGAAAGTTTATTGCGTCTAAGTAATCTTCAAAAATTCGTAACTCTAAAAAGCCAAAATTGCGTTGTTCTTGTACTATCCTAGGTTTACTCAATAATTCTATATCTTCAAACACATCAGCTTCATCCCAATAACCAGGCTCAAACTTTAAAAGCGCCATTCCAAAACCAAATTTTTGAGACTTACCGTGAATTATATTATCGTTAGTAAAAGGAAAATTCCGACTTTTTTCATCTGTGCACTCTTTAAAAATCTCAAATAGAATTTTTCCTAAGGGTTTATTCTTTTCTATCTCGGCACCGAAATCTTTCAACTTAAAAAATTCAGAATTTTCTATTTTTATTTCTGTTTTATTCATTTTCTCACCTCCCTTCTTTAAAAAAACTGCCTTTTGGGCAGCTTTAATTTAATTTACTCTTCCATTTTTTAAAAGTCAAGCTTACTATTTTCTATTGGCTTGCCATCTGTAGCTTTAGCGAAAGATGGTGGCGCTACGGGGATTCGAACCCCGGTTGCGTGGATGAGAACCACGTGTCCTAACCCCTAGACTATAGCGCCATTAAGCTCGTATTATAACTCTTTTTCTTCCTGTTTTCTACTTATTTTCATGGTGAAAAAAGATATGACTTGACAGAAATTTATTTGAGGAGTAATATCCTATTTTAAAAACAAAGTATTTTTAGCTTTTTCTTATGGATAATCTCAATGACAGAATCCCCATTACCAAAAATGGTTTAGGGGGATTGAAAAAAGAATATGAGGAATTAATCAAAGTCAAACGGCCGGAAGTGGTTGAACGTTTGTCGTCCTCAAGAAAAATTGGAGATATGGCCGAGGAAAATGAATATACCCAAGCTAAGCAAGAACTGGCTTTTATTGATGGCCGGATTGAGGAGTTGGGAGAGGTGATTAGCAAGGCGGTTTTAATTGATGAAGGACATGAGAATTGTCAAGAAGTGAAATTGGGTTGTAAAGTTATGGTTAAAGCCAAAAATAAACAGCATGTTTTTCATCTAGTAGGTGAATGGGAAGCCAATCCGGCCGAGGCTAAAATTTCTCATCAATCGCCCTTAGGCCAATCACTTTTAGGTAAAAAAATTGGTGATAAGGTGGAAGTGGAAGCTCCCGCCGGCAAGATTATCTATACCATTATTAAGATTGATTGAGAAACTTCTTTTGTGTTAAACTTCGTTTAATGGCTCAGCCAATTGATCAACTCAAAAATATTCGTCTTCAAAAACTTAAAGAAATCAAAAAATTAAAGATTGACCCCTTTCCGGCTCGCTGTCAGCGCCAACAAACCATTGCTCAGGCTTTAAAGATGATAGAGAAAGAAGTTGCCGTGGTTGGGCGTTTGTTGGCCGTCCGTGGTCATGGTGGGATTCAATTTATGGATTTGGCTGATGAGGGCGGCAAAATCCAACTGGTTTTCAAAAAGGAAAACTTATCGCGTCTCGCGTCTTACGTCTTGCCTTTATTAGATATTGGTGATTTCTTGGCTGCCCAAGGAGAAGTTTTTAAAACCCAAGCCGGCGAAATATCTGTTTTAGTTAAAGACTTCCAAATTTTAGCCAAATCATTGCGGCCCCTACCTTCTGCCTGGCATGGTTTAAAAGATGTTGAGGAAAGATACCGCAAACGCTATTTGGATTTGTTAATGAATCCTGAGGTGAAAAAAGTTTTTGAAACTAGAACCAAAATTATTTCCTCTTTAAGAGAATTTTTAGACAAGGAAGGTTTTCTTGAAGTAGAAACACCCAGTCTTCAAGATATTTATGGTGGGGCTTCGGCGAGGCCTTTTAAAACTCACCACAGCACTTTAGATCATGATTTCTTTCTGAAAATTTCTGATGAACTTTATTTAAAAAGATTAATTGTCGGCAATTTTGAGAAAGTTTATGAAATTGATAAAGATTTTCGCAACGAGGGAATTGATCGCCTTCATAATCCTGAATTTACCATGATGGAATGCTATTGGGCCTATGCTGATTACGAACAAATAATGAAATTAACCGAAGAACTTTTTGCTTTTGTCGCCAAAAAAGTTTTAGGCATGACAAAATTTAAATACGCTGATAAGGAAATTGATTTAAAAACCCCTTGGCAGAGAATTACCCTGAAAGAAGGTTTAAAAAAATTCGCCAAGATTGATGTTGATAAACTGACCGATAAAGAAATTGAGTCATTACTTAGAAAACATCAATTAGTCGCCGAAGACAGACCGACTTTAACTGGAGTAGCGGCTGGTTTTAACCGCGGTATTGCTATCGCCACTTTATTTGAATTGGTCGAACCTTATTTAATTCAGCCGGCTTTTGTTTATGATTTTCCCAAAGAAACGACGGCTTTATGTAAACAGAAAGTTGAAAATCCTGATTTAATTGAGAGATTTGAACCTTATATCGCCGGCCTTGAAGTCGGTAATGCTTATAGCGAATTAAACGACCCTTTGGTGCAAAAGGAGTTTTTTGCTCAGCAGGTGAAAGCCGCCAAATCGGGCGACCAAGAAGCCCACCCGATGGACGAACCTTTTTTGGAAGCGATGGAGCATGGTATGCCGCCGATGGGTGGGTTAGGAGTTGGAGTTGACCGGCTGGTGATGCTTTTAACCAATAGCCAAAACATCCGCGATGTTATTTTATTTCCAACCCTGCGACCGGAAAAATAAAAATAATGAGTATTCGTGAATGGTTAATCCCTCAAGAAAAAATCTTTTTTGATTTTTTGGAAAAACAAATTACCAATGTGGCCAAAGGCGTTAAGGTCCTTTATGAGTCACCGAAAGATTTCAAAAGTCTTCCCACCTTCTTTAAAAAAATAAAAAAAATTGAACATGATGGCGATTATATTGTCCATGATTTTTATCAGAAATTAAACCACACTTTTATTACTCCGCTTGATCATGAGGACTTGACCAGGCTGGTTTCTTTTTTTGATGACATTTTGGATAATTGCTATGCTGTGACCAACCGTCTTTATTTTTATAAAATTGAGGAGCCAACCCCGGAGCTAAAAAAATTCTTCTTTTTAATTACCAAACAGGTTTTACAGTTGGAAAACGCGACCAAAAAAATTAGAAAAATGGACCAAAAGGAAATTGATCGTCACTGTATTGAGGTTGATCGTTTAGAAAATTTAGGCGACCAGCTTTTTGACAGAGCTTTGGCTGACCTTTTTGAGAAAGAAGATGATGTCAAAAAAATTGTTAAACTAAGAGAGATTTATAAGCTTTTGGAAGACACACTTGATCTTTGTGAGGATGCTGCTATTACCATTCGGGAAATAGTCATTAAAAATACCTAATTCCTTATGACTGTTATCTTTTTATTTGCCATTGGCTTGGCCTTTTTTTTTGCTTTTTGGAACGGGTTTACCGATGCGGCTTACGCCATCTCCACCGTGGTGGCGACTCGAGTTTTGTCACCGGTTAAAGCCGTTCTTTTATCAGCGGTGGGTAACTTTACCGGACTTTTATTTGGGACGGCAGTAGCCCAAACCATCGGCAAGGGCATTGTGGAAGGATCCGTAGTTAACCCGCCCTTTATTTTGGCGGTTTTGGTAGGGGGTATGCTTTGGGATGTTTCCACTTGGTTTTTTGGTTTGCCAATTTCGGAATCGCATGTTTTGGTCGGCGCTTTAATCGGGGCCGGTTTGGTGGCCGGCGGAGCCGCGGCGGTAAAGTTTTCTTCGATTTTTGATAAAGTCATTGTCCCGATGGTAACCTCACCAATTTTGGCTTTCTTTTTTGCTTTTTTGCTAGTCGGTTTAGTGATTAGGCTTTTTGCGCGCGTTTCGGCAAAAAAAACCAATCGGGTTTTTCGTGGCTTACAGATGGTTTCTTCTTTTATGTTTTCCGTTAGCCATGGTGCTAATGATGCACAGAAAGCGATGGGGATTATTACGATTTTGCTTTTCCAGCAGGGTTTTTTAAAAACTTTTTCGGTGCCGCTTTGGGTGATGCTCGTTTCTTATTTTTGCATCTCCCTGGGAACTCTTTTTGGCGGTTGGCGAATTGTCAAGACCATGGCAACGGGAATTACCAAGTTACGCCCTTATCAAGGTTTTTGTGCCGAAGCCGCCGGTGCCATCATTTTGTTCGGCACAGCCTTGGTTGGTTTCCCTGTTTCCACCACCCACGCTATTTCCGGGGCGATTATGGGCGTCGGAGCTTCCCGAAGATTTTCGGCAGTTCGCTGGGTAATGGCCAGAAAGATTGTTTGGGCTTGGGTTTTAACCATGCCGGTTTCGGCAATTGCGGCCGGTCTTGTTTATTTCATTATTAAGCAGTTTTTGTGATATCATTAGCTTAAATGCTGGATATTAATTTTATTCGCGAAAATCAGGAAAAAGTTAAAAAAGGAACCAAAGATAAAGGCTATGATCCGAAGATTGTGGAGCGGGTTTTGAAAGTTGATGAAGCCCGACGTGATTTAATTGGTAAAATTGAAAATTTCCGGACAGAGAGAAACAAATTGACCCACCTTCGCCAAGGCTTCGGTGGGCAGGCCAAATATGATGTGGAAAAGGGCCGAAAAATTAAAGAGGAGTTAAGAAAGCTACAACCTGATTTAAACGCGATTGAGGAGGAGTTAAAAGAACTTCTCTATCAAATTCCCAATTTACCTGCCGATGATGTTCCTGGGGGTAAAGATGAATCTGAGAATATCGAAATTAAAAAATGGGGCAAGCCGAAGAAGTTTGATTTTAAAGTAAAAGACCATTTAGAGATTGGTGAGCTTTTAGATATTATTGATGTTAAAAGAGCGGCGAAAGTGTCTGGTTCACGTTTTGCTTATTTTAAAAATGAAGCAGTGTTGCTGGAATTGGCCCTGATTGACTTTGGAATGAAAACTTTAATTGAAAAAGGTTTTATCCCCATGATTCCGCCAGTGATTGATAAAAAGGAAATTGAGAGGGGTTTAGGTTATGCCGAACACGGTGGCTGGGACCAAATGTATCTTTTTGAAAAAGACGGCGTTAATTTTATTTCTAGTTCTGAACATACAATTATTCCTTTCCATACCGATGAAGTTTTAGAAGAAAAACAAATGCCCTTGCGTTATGTGGGTTTTTCTACCTGTTTTCGTCGAGAGGCCGGGACTTATGGTAAAGATACACGAGGAATTTTTCGTGTTCACCAATTTGACAAGGTGGAAATGGATGTTTTTACCACCCCAGATGTAAAAGTCTCTGATAAAGAATGCCTTTTTTTATCTTCAATTCAGCAAGAATTAATGGAAAAATTGGAATTGCCCTACCGAGTTGTTCATTGTTGCACCGGCGACTTGCCTTTTCCTAATCGAAGAATGTATGATTTGGAAACTTGGATACCTTCACAAAATTACTATCGGGAAACCCAATCTTGCAGTAATTGCACCGACTTTCAGACCAGAAGATTGAATATCAAAGTTAGAACGAAAGATGGGGTGAAATATGCCCACGCTTTAAACGCGACAACTTTGGCCATTGGTCGAACCATCATGGCGATTTTGGAAAATTATCAGCAAAAAGATGGTTCTGTGGAAATTCCCAAAGTGCTTCAAAAATACACGGGTTTTAAGAAAATCACCCCGAAAAAATGAAAGTCAAAAATTTAGGTCCTAAGAAAGTTATCTTAGGAGTTCGCCAAGTTATCTATACCTTCTCACAAACATCCAAGTTGGTTTGGGCAGCTAATCCTCGTTTGTTAATTGCGATTTTTTTGGTCAATATTTTTGTTGGTTTGCTTATTTTCCCGACTATTTATCTTGAAAAATTAACAATTGACGCCTTGGTTAAAAATATTGGTAATCCTTATTGGCAAGAAGCTCTTAAAATTTTGGCAATTTTATTTTTTTTGAGGGTAACAGTCGGTATTTTCCAGTCCGGATTAATAAGAATTTCTAACTATTTAAGATTTGCTGTTAATAGAGTCTTTTCTGCCCATATTGATATTTTAATTTCTCAAAAAATTTCGGAACTAGAGATAGGAACAATTGAAGATCCAGATTTTCAAGATAGATTCAAAAAAGTGGAGAGGGAAAGTGGAAGAAGAGCCTGGGATTTAGCGTTCTCTCTTGCTAATGTTCCTAATTTTTTATTTGGGTTGATTTCCACTTTTTCTATTATTTTCTTTTTTAGGCCAGTTGTGGCTTTGATAATTTTTATTTTAGCTATCCCAGAATTTTTTGTTGATAGCAAGTATACAAAATTAGAGTATGAATATGAGACATCAGTTGTTCCTAAGCATCGTATTTGGGGTTGGTTATATTTTTATCTCACTTATACTAGGCCATTTTTAGAAACAAAAATTTTAAAACTCGGTCCATATTTCTCGGGGAGGATGAAAAAATTACAGAGCGAGATTTATCCTCCCTTATTAAAGCTTCGTCGTCAAAGAGAAAAAGCTCATTTTTTAACCTTTCTTCCCCAGAATATCTTGACCTTCATTTTTAGTATTTATTTAGGTTTATCAGCCGTTAGGAAGATAATTACGGTTGGTAGCGCTGAGATGTATTTACGGGCTACCTACTCTTTTCAGCAAAATTTAACTGGCTTGATTGGCTCATTTCTGGAGCTTTACGAGAACTACCTTTTTGTCACAGATTTAGTTTGGTTTTTGAATCTCAAGCCGACGATTTCTTCAGGAAAGAAAAAATTGCCTCGGAAAATCAAAAAAGGTATTGAATTTAAAGATGTTTGGTTTCGATATAAAGAAGATCAGCCTTGGATTTTGAAAGGAATTAATCTTAAAATTGATGCCAATCAAAGTCTGGCAATTGTGGGTGAAAATGGGGCAGGAAAAACAACTTTGATTAAACTTTTGTGTCGCCTTTATGACCCGCAAAAAGGAAAAGTCTTGGTTGATGGGACCAATTTAAAAGAATTTAATCCGGGGCAATTATGGGAAAATTTGGCGGTGCTTTTCCAAGATTTTGAGCGTTATCCTTTTACTGCCAGAGAGTCAATCGGTTATGGTAAGGTGGAAGAGATAAAAAATCTTGATTTAATTGTTAAATCTGCCCAAAAATCAGTCATTCATGACTTTATTGAAAATTTGCCTTTAAAATATGAGAATCCTTTAGCGCCTGAATTTGAGAAGGGGGTTGGACCTTCTATGGGCCAATGGCAAAAGATTGGTTTGGCACGAGTTTTGACAAGAAATGCTCAGATTAACATTTTGGACGAACCAACCTCCAACGTTGATCCCAAGTCAGAAGAGGAAATTTTTAATGAAATAACCAGATTTGTTAAGGGAAAAATTTTAATTTTGATTTCTCATCGATTTTCCACTGTTCGCAGGGCTAATAAAATTTGTGTGATGGACAAAGGGAAAATTATTGAAGAAGGGAGCCATGAAAAGTTAATGAAGGAGAGGGGTGTTTACGCTGAGCTTTTTGAACTCCAAGCCAAAAGCTATCGCTGAATAAAAAGAAAAATTGTGTTAGAATATGCTCAGAAGTTATCAAAAAAGCTGGTGATAAAGAAAATTTCTCCGAAAAAATGAAAGTTGAGAAGCAAAAAAAGAAATTTTTATCTGTCCTTGAAGATAACAAAAAGATAAAACTTTACCTCATTCATCATATGCATCATTTTAAAGTCGGTAGTGATGTGAGACATGAACTTCATCACTGTTTTTTGTTTAGCCAGAAAGATATGAAAGGCAAAAAATATTCTATTGTTCATAAATTATATAAAGATGAGATTTATCATTGTCTTTCGGAAAAATTTGAGGGGATTCTCTACGACCATACTAACAATGCTTTTAAAATAGTGCCAAGAAAATTAGGCAGTCGAATAATTTACGAAGTTAAGGCGTAGGAGAGGAGATAAAATGAGCACCGAAGAAAAAATATCTCAGGAATTTGGAGAAATTACAGGGTACGATGATGTTTTTAAAACGGTTGAAAACATCGATACAATTTCTAAAGAAGAAAACAAGAACTGGTCCCTAAAGGAATTGGAACGCCTTCTTCTTTCCTCTTTTAAAAAAGCCGGCCGAAGAGCTCTTGAGGATAATGGTGGAGTTATTTATACAACTCTTTCTGGTGGTCTTGATTCCACTTTATCTTTGGCTCTTTTGAGAAAAAGCTTAGGGCCAGAAGTCAAAATTGTTACCTTTACCATGGGGGGAAATGAAGAACATCCGGATATTAAATATGGCCGTTTAGCGGCAAAAAGGTTTAAAACTGAGCATCATGAATTTATTCCCACTCCCGATGAGATTCAGGCCGGACTGGAGGATTTTAAAAAAGACAGACCCAATGAAGATTTGGAAAAAGCAGTTTTGAGGGGAAGTTTTGATGTCTATTTGCTTTATAAATATCTTTCCCATTTCCGACCGAAGACAGTTATAGTTCATGATGGTATTGATGAACAGATGGGGGGATATTGGGCACATCGCAAAAAAATGTCAGAGACTGAAAGAAAGGAACAATTTAGAATTTTATGGAAGGAATTAAAATTTGAGCAACTGGATCAGTTAATAAAATCAAGCCAAAGATTTGGGATTCATCTTCTTTTACCTTATCTTGATGAGGGATTGGTTAGTTTTATTGCCAAAATTCCAGTTGGAGATCGGGTGAGGAAAGAAATTGGTAAAATACCCCTAAGAGAAATTGCCAGCGAGCTAAAGGTTCCCAAAGGAATTATTAATCGTCGCAAGCGCGGAGCGATAGGAATGACGGAAATTGAAGAGTTAAGAAAACTCTCAAAATAAAATTTTTCTCTCCAATTACTTTAGGCTTCGTTGTGATAAAATTGTAATATGAAATTGTTTGGAAACTTACTTGATTTTAACGCCAAAGAAATCACTAAACTCCGACCAATGGTCGAGAAAATTAATTCTCTAGAGCCGGAGATGAAGAAATTAAAAGACAAAGATTTTCCGGCCAGAACTGCCTCTTTCAAAGAAAGAATTGCCAAAGGAGAAACTTTAGACGATTTACTTCCCGAAGCTTTTGCCTTAATTCGTGAAGCCATTTTCCGAGTCGTGGGAGAACGGGCTTTTGACGTTCAATTAATGGCTGCCGCCACTCTTCATCAGGGGAGAATTGCTGAGCAAAAGACCGGAGAAGGAAAAACTTTGTCGGCAGCCATTACCGCTTATTTGAATGGACTTTCAGGTAATGGAGTTCACATCGTCACTGTCAATGATTATTTAGCTCGCCGGGATACCGGTTGGTATGGTAAGGCGTTGAATTTTGCTGGCCTTTCTTTGGGTTGTATTGTTCACGAACAAGCGTTTTTATTGGATCCGGATTATGTCGAAAAAGGACAGGATGATGAGCGACTGCGCCACTTACGACCGGTGGAAAGAAAAGAGGCTTATTTGGCCGCTATAACCTATGGAACTAATAATGAATTTGGTTTTGATTATTTACGGGATAATATGACCCAGCGTTTAGAAGATATGGTTCAGCATAGCCACACTTTTGCCATTGTTGATGAAGTTGATTCTATTTTGGTTGATGAAGCCAGAACTCCTTTGATTATTTCTGCTCCAGATACCGAACCAACCCAAAAATATTATGAATTTGCCGCCTTGATTAAAAATCTTTCTTCCGATACCGACTATACCATTGATGAAAAATTAAAGACCGCCAACTTAACTGACCATGGTATTCGCAAAGTCGAAAAATGGCTCAATGTGGATAACTTGTATGAAAAAGATTTTGATACCATTCATCATATTGAGAATGCCCTTAAGGCTCGGACTTTGTTTTTGCGTGATCGTGATTATATCGTTAAAGAAAATCAGGTGATTATTGTTGATGAATTTACCGGAAGGCTGATGTTTGGCCGGCGTTGGTCCGATGGCCTCCATCAGTCAGTGGAAGCTAAAGAAGGCGTGACGATTCAGCAGGAATCGATTACCTTAGCCACGATTTCTTTTCAAAACTATTTCCGCATGTATCAAAAGCTGTCAGGTATGACCGGGACGGCTTTTACCGAAGCGGAGGAATTTCGCAAAATTTATGGTTTGGAGGTGATTGTCGTCCCCACCAATCTGCCGATGATAAGAATTGATCATCCGGATATTGTTTACAAAACACCTCGGGCAAAATATGCGGCTGTCGTTCGCGAAATTGAAGAGTGTTATCAGAAAGGCCAGCCGGTTTTGCTTGGCACAACCTCAATTGAAAAAAATGAAATTGTGGATAAATTTTTAAAGAAAAAAGGCATTCCCCATAATGTTTTGAATGCTAAATATCACGAGCAGGAAGCGAAAATTTTGGCCGAAGCCGGACATAAAAAAGCGGTCACCGTAGCCACCAACATGGCTGGCCGCGGGGTGGATATTATTTTGGGTGGCTCAAAAGAAGATAGAAATTCAAAATCATGGCAGAAAGAACATGAAGAAGTGGTGAAATTGGGCGGATTACATGTTGTTGGGACAGAACGTCATGAATCAAGACGAATTGACAACCAACTTCGGGGCCGGGCTGGCCGCCAAGGCGACCCTGGTTCTTCAAGATTTTTTGTTTCTTTGGAAGATGATGTCATGAGGCTTTTTGGCGGAGAACGAATCGCTCAATTGATGGGAATGTTAAAAATTCCCGAAGACCAGCCGATTGAACACGCTTTGGTTTCCAAAGCCATCCAACAAGCCCAAGTCAAAGTTGAAGGTTTTAATTTTGATATGCGAAAAAGAGTGGTGGAATATGATGATGTGATGAATAAACAAAGAGAGATTATTTATGGCAAAAGGCAAAAGATTTTGGAAGCGACAGGGGAAGATAATCTGGAATTAAAAAAAGAAATTCAGGAAAAGATGACCGATGGCATCAATAATTTGGTGGCGATGTATGCACCAGAGGGCTTTGAGAAAATTGAGGTTGACCAAATTATGAATGGTTTTTGTGAAATTTTGCCTGTTGATCCCAGTTCACAAAATGCCTTGAAAAATCAAATTACTCAACTAAAATCAGCCAATCAAATTACCGATTTTTTGACGAAAATCTTGATGGAAGCTTATGATTCGCGGGAAAAACAAGTCGGCCAGGGAGTAATGAGGGAAATTGAAAAATTTGTTTGGCTGCAAAGTATTGACCGATTATGGATTGATCATCTGGATGCGATGGATGATTTGAGAGAAGGAGTTGGCTTGCGCGGTTACGGCCAACAGGATCCCCTGGTGGAATATAAAAAAGAAGCCTTTGCTTCTTTTGAAAAATTAATAAGGATGATTGAAGAGGAAGTTATCAGAAGGGTTTTCCGGGTTCAGGTAGCCCAACCTCCGCCCACAATGCCTCAAAAAATTCAGACAAATATTGATACCAAAGATGAAATGGGATTAAAAACATCGTCTTCTGGGACCCCACCGGCCGGAATGAAAAAGAGTAAACTTGGCAGAAATGACCCCTGCTGGTGTGGTAGTGGGAAAAAATGGAAAAAATGCCACTATCCACAACTTGGCTAGTTTAAAAATGTTTACCCTGAGCGTTTACACTGAATGAAACGAAGTGAACTCGAAGGGTTGTTATCCGAAGTATGGGTGAAATCTAATTAAAATGAAGATTAATTTTGTTATTAATAAAGATTATGATGCCGAAGTATTTTTTTCTCTTTTGCAAAGTAAGCATTGGGAAAGTCGAATACTTGGTTCGGGCATTAATTTTCAATTAGCATCAAAAATCCATAATACCAAAGCAAAAAAAGCAGTAAAGTCTCTAAAGAAAGAATTTCAGAAGATAGTTAATCTTACCTATGATAAATGTTTGCCTTATATTGAAAAATCAAAAGAATCGTATCAAAAGTCTTGGGATGAAATCATGGATGATTTTTCAGATACGGTTGAGGAATTAACGAAACCCTGGTTTTATAAGGAATATGTTTGTATAGTGACTCATTTTTGCAGAGGCGTTAGTAATTGGAATGGAAATGTTATTGGAAGGACTTGGAAAGAAAATCCATTTACTCAAAGAAGGATTACAGCCCACGAGATCATATTAGCTCATTATTTTTCGATTATTAGAAAATATTATCCTAATTCTGGTTTAACTGATAAACAAGTTTGGGCATTAGCGGAAATTGCCGCTTGGGCACTAACCGGTCTAGAATCACGGTTAATGAAGTTTTGGCCATGGGATACCAAGGGTTATTACACCGACCACAACTATTCAGAATTAGTTAATTTGCAGTTAAGGCTAAAAACGCCATTTTTAAAGAAAAAAAATTTTGATGAATACATTAAGATTGGAATAGGGCAAGTTAAGAAAATTAATTTTGAGAGTTGAAAATTTGTGCGGTTCCCTATTTGACCAACAGTTCAAGAAATGTTGTTACCCCCAATATGGGTAATTAAAAAAATGTTTATCCTGAGTACTTCGATTATACTCAGTATAAACTTGTCGAAGGGTTATTATCCAAAATATGAATAAAATGATAGTTGATTAAACTTCTAAACTCTTCTAAAATCTTCTTGTATTATCTAATAATATCCAATATTATCTAATATTATCCAATATCTTCTAAAATGTTGAAGTATAAATTTAAAGAGACCAAAAAGATAAAAAGATTGCTGATTGAGCTTGAAGCTTTAAAGATGCTTTTTGCTCAGTTTAAAATTCTGCCCCAGATTGAAGAAAATTTACGTCGGGAATCGCTTTTAAAAAGTGCCCTTTTTTCGGCCAGAGTTGAAGGTAATCCCTTAGACTTGGAAAAAATAAGATTTATTAGCGAGACAGAAAAAACTAATGACCTTAAAAAACTAGAGGTTTTTAATCTCTTAAGGGCTTATCGCCACATTCGCAGTCCCAAAGCTCCTAAAAAATTAAATTTGCTTTTCATTAAAAAAATACATCAGATAGCGATGAAAAATATTTCTGCTGAAGCGGGTAAATGGCGAACCGAACCTTGGGCGATTTTTAACCAGGGGGGCGTGGCGATTTACCTTGCCCCAACCCCTTTTCGATTGCCAAAGTTAATGAAAGAATTTGTTCAAATGAGCAGGAATCTAAAAGAAGAAATCCCGATAAAAGCCGCCATCTTACAGTTTCTTTTTGAGAAAATTCACCCCTTTGCTGACGGTAATGGACGGGTCGGGAGATTGATTTCCGCTTATCTTATGAACAGCGATGGATATGGTTTTAGAGGTTTGGTTTCGATGGAAGAAATGATTGACAAAAACAGGGAAAATTATTATCAAGCCTTGGAACCATCAATTGAAACAACTTTATTTGTCGAATTTTTCCTGGAATCATTAGTTGAACAAGCAAAATCACTTCTGGATAAATTAAGCGAAAAAAAGGAAGAATTACCAGAGGATTTTCTTTTACCCCGCCGCCGTGAGATTTTGGAAATAATTAAAGACCACCCCTATTGTTCTTTTGATTTTATTTCCCGGAGGTTTTTATCGATAAACCAAAAAACTTTACATTATGATTTAAAACAACTTCAAGAAAAAGGATTTATCATTAAAGCAGGTAAAACAAGGGGTGTAAAATATAGAGTAAGAGAATAAGAAGGGTTGTTATCTTAAATATGGATAATTTAAGCCTAAAATTTGGCAAAAACTTCTTCTCATGGTAAAATTCCCATGTCAATAATGGAAACTGCCCCCTGAAATTCTTGAAAGAATACGATGATAAATAATAGAGAATTGCTAAACGATTCTGTTTTTCAAAGAGAACTTGCGGAGAATGCTGAAAGCCTGTTTAACATAGATAAACTTCTTAGAGAGCCAGTTGTAGTTTTAGATAGAGGCCCAGATGAATTCTGGACAACTATTAGTAATTCTTTTAAACGTGACTTAGTTTTAGAAAAGGTTTTTAATGGCGACATAATTCCGGTTAATGCAGATGCTTTGGGAGATATAGCTCAAGTCCATTCTGCACTTCATATCTATCTGGCGGAATCGGAGAGAGGAATTCCTACCATACCCACAATTGTTAACATCATTGGTCGCCCCACCCCGGTTGGTAGATATCAACTTCCCAAAGAAACCCCGGGTGTTTATGTTAAAAAAACCAGTTATAAAGATGGAAGAATGACTTCTCACCGAGGCGAAGGGATATCAATTGTCCGTGTAGCCCCAAGTAATTTAGAAACACATTTACCCAAAAATAGGTGGGAGTTTCTTCAACCTTTTGTTGTGCCACCTGACGAATTTGTAAGGGACATCCGTGCTTATTTAGTAGGTGGGGTTCCAATCGCTGGGGTAATTCGACGCGCGAGAAAACCGCTTTTGCCTGAAAATCTAACTGGAGAAGTTCTTCCTACCCAAGAGCAATACCCTTCGGCTCAATATCCTGGCCCTAATGAGCGTTTGGATGGAGATCTAAAAGATAAAGTTTATAGTCGGGCCGTTCAAATCGTGAGCTTGCTCGATGAAAAAGTGCGAGCCAGAGCACGTCCGTTTTCGCCTTATATAACTTTTGGTTTCGGATCGATAGATTTTTTGCTCGATGCAAACAGGACTCCTTTACCGGTAGATTTTGATGTTAATCCTTCAGTCACAAAGTTTGAAGATATCGATCAAGTAGTAGCCAAGGCACTAGCTAGTTTTTTACAGGAATTATCTGATTTAGATGGAAAAGGAAGAAAAATTCTATTGATAGGCTATCCCAACGATGAATTTATAGAAAAGGTTTTGATAAATTTAAGGGATAAATTACCTGATAAAAAATTGGTTTTTCAAGAGAGTATAGTATCACAGGCCATGAAACAGCGGTTAGTGTCACAAGAAAGAAGTTCACTAAAAACTGGCCGTAATGATCCGTGTCCTTGTGGTTCAGGTAAGAAATACAAAAAATGCTGCCATCCATCCTAAGTATGGATAAATAAAAAATGTTTACCCTGAGAGTTTACACTGAATGAAACGAAGTGAAGTCGAAGGGTTGTTATCCAAAAAATGGATAAAACAAGATGAGTGAGAAAATTGTCTATTTTGCAGGAGCAATTCGCGGTGATCGATTATTAGCCCCTATAATTAAGGAGATTGTTAAGTTTATTAAAGACCTTGGCTTTGTCGTTTTAACCGAGCATGTGGGAACCGATGACCCAATTGGTTCATTTGCCCAAAAGATTGGGAAAAAGAAAAGTGAATTATCAGTAGAAGATATAGAAAAACAGGATATTAAATGGCTTGGACAAGCAAATTATGTTATTGCCGAGATTTCTGGGGCAAGTACTGGCACCGGTCGAGAGATCGAATATGCAAGAACGAAGGAAAAATTTGGCAAGACTCCAGCAAAAATTCTTTGTTTATACCGCCAAGATAGGGAATTTTATGCTTCGCCCATGATTCGTGGGATGACCCCTAATCGATACCCAAATGTTTTTATAAGAAAATACAGAAATATTAAAGAAGCAGAATCAATTATTAAAAGATTCTTAGAGGACTAGTTTGAAAATTATGGAATTTACAGAGATTATTAAGAAATTAAAATCTTTGTCTAATCCGAAAAATGTGGCGGGGATGGCGAGATTTGGGATTAATTCGCAAAAAACTTTGGGGGTCAATGTGCCAGTTTTACGCCAAATGGCCAAAGAAATTGGCAAAAATCACCAATTGGCTTTACAACTTTGGGATTCAGGTTATCACGAAGCCAGAATTTTGGCCGGTTTTATTGATGAAACTGAAAAGGTGACCGAGAAACAAATGGAAAAATGGGCCAAAGATTTTGATTCTTGGGATATTTGCGACCAGACTTGTAGTAGTTTATTTGATAAAACCGATTTTGTTTGGCAGAAAATTGAGGGATTAACTAAAAGAAAAGAAGAATTTGTCAAAAGAACCGGTTTTACTCTGATGGCTTGTTTGGCTGTTCATGATAAAAAAGCCCAAGACAAAGATTTTATAAAATTGCTTCTAATGATTAAAAGAGAAGCGACTGATGAGCGTAATTTTGTCAAAAAAGCTGTTAATTGGGCCTTGCGGCAGATTGGCAAAAGGAATAAAAATTTAAATAAAGAAGCGATTAAAATGGCTCAAGAAATTTTGAAAATAGACAATAAGACGGCCAAATGGATTGCTGGTGATGCACTTCGGGAATTAACTAGTGAGAATGTTAGAGAGAGATTGAATTGATTATTTTTGATTGTGGTAAGTATTGAATTTTTTTTCGATGGAATTGAAGACAGGTTCTATTTCATCAGTTTCAAAGTTGTCAAGAAGTTCATCGCTTTTAACATCGGCAACATATATAGAGTATGTGTTTTCCGCAGGGTAAATTTCTTCTTTATAATTTTTATTATAAATTAGTTTTTCCTGGCTAACAAGTTTTTCAACTTCAAATTTTATTTCTTTTCCACCAATTTTAATAACAGTATTGAATTGGATTTTTTGATTAAGAATAAGGACCGATTTTATATTTTCTGGAATTTCTGAAATTCGTTTTTCTTGGCCTTCTGCTATTCTTAGGAATAATCCTTTTTCAACATCTGAATATTCTGGATTTGAAATAATCTCGTTTTTATCCCAATCATTCTTTTTAAGATCAAACTGGAATAAATGATCTTCTCCTTTGTGCCATTCTTCAGGAGGTTGATTTTCAAGCAAAAAGAGTAAAGCCTTAAAGCTTTCGTCCGGTGGTGCATAAGATGCTTCAATTTCTTTGGCCATATGATTAGATTTAAGGGGCAGGCTTTCTTAAAGAGTGAGAGAATTATATAATAAGAATCAGATTAAAATAAAGAACGAGTTTTTAGTATGGGGAAAGATAGATTAAAAAGAATCTTAATTATTTTGTTGGTGGCGGCTTTGGTGGCCGGTGGGGTTAAAATTTTTGCTGATTGGCAAAAAAAGCAAAAAGACAAAGGCCAGATACTTTCTTTATCCACCCAACAAATTGGGGAGAAGATTAGTGACTTTGGCGAAAAAATCTTAGGTAAAGCGGTTGAAGTTTTACCTGGTGGAGGTGCTTTAAAAGAAAAGCTTGAAAATGGAAGTAGTCCGACACCTTCATCAAACCAAAACAATTCCCAAACATCTACCGAAAACGAAAAAGTCATCAAAGTCGAAACCAAAACCCAAGAGATTATTGAAATTATCAAAGAGTTGCCCGCTGAACAACTTGAAGCTATCAAAAAACAAATCTTTAAAGATTTTTGTCAAAAAATTTTGGAGGAAAAATAAGAACCTCCCCGACTTACGTCGGGAAGAACCTTGTTTCTAACGAAATAAAGATGGAAGAACTTAAAAAGAGAATCGAGTTAATCAAACAAAAACTTAATCTGGAAGAAATTCAGCGTCAGATAAGAGAAATTGAGACGCAATCGGTTGACCCTGATTTTTGGCGTGATCACCAAAAAGCCAGTGAAAAAATGAAAAAATTAGGAGAGCTTCAAAAAGAAATTCAAGAGATGGAAGAGCTGGAAAAGCTTTTTCATGAGAACAAACTGGCGGAACTTGAGAAAAAAATCGCCAAATTGGAGTTAAAAACTTTTCTTTTTGGCCAATATGATTCTTCGCCGGCGATTTTAGCCATTCATGCCGGTCAGGGAGGGACAGAAGCGATGGATTGGGCGGAAATGCTTAAAAGGATGTATCTTAAATATTTTGAAAAGAAAAACTGGCCTTATGAAATTATTGATGAAACCTCGGGTGATGAAGCCGGTATTAAAAGTGTCACCATGACCGTCAATGCTCCTTACGCTTATGGTTATTTAAAATTGGAAGCCGGAACTCATCGCTTGGTTCGCCAGTCACCCTTTAATGCCGATCATTTACGCCAAACTTCATTTGCTTTGGTGGAAGTTTTGCCCCAAATTGAAGAAACGCCGGAAATTGAAATTAATCAGGATGATTTGGAATGGCAATTTTTTCGAGCTTCTTCCCATGGTGGACAAAATGTTCAGAAAGTTTCCACGGCTGTGCGCTTGATTCATAAACCAACGGGAATTGCCGTCACTTGCCAGAGTGAAAGATATCAGGAGCAAAACCGCAAAATTGCTTTAGATTTGTTAAGAGCCAAATTGTGGGGCCTTCGTCAGGCTCAGGCTGAACAAGAAGAAAAAAAATTAAAAGGGGGTAGAACAAAAGGCAGTTGGGGGACACAAATCCGTTCTTATGTGTTGCATCCTTATAAAATGGTTAAAGACCTAAGGACTGGTTATGAAAGCGGCAATCCCGATTCGGTTTTGGATGGCAACCTTGACGAATTTGTGGAAGCGGAGTTAAAAAGTATGATATGATAAATTAACAGTTAGAAGGAGGTGAATATAAGCAAAGCTTGTTTTCAATTAAGCAAAGCTTATTTTAAATGGAAGAGCCAAATTTAGTCCAACAATTTCCAACAAGCCCCAAGAAGTTAAATTTAAAAGAGATTTTGATTCCAATGGGTGTTATTTTAGCTATTATTGTGGCCGGTGGTGTGACCGGTTATTTTCTGTCGAATCGTGGACAAGGTTCAGCGATGGTTCCTACCCAGTCAAAACAATTAATTGGCGGAGCGGAAATGGTCCAGAGTTCAAAAGAAGTCGGGATTAAAGACGAAAAAGCTTTTAAAGATACTTCTCAAGGGAAAATTGTGGTTAATGATAATAAAGATGTGCCGGAAGGGAGTCATAAATTAATTCGTCCTGGTGGTCCAAGCCAGACAGCTTATTTAACCAGCTCGGTTTTGGATTTGAATCAATTTTTAGGCAAGTGTGTTCAAGTTTGGGGTGAAACTTTTGCCGGGCAAAAAGCCGGTTGGTTGATGGACGTGGGGCGGGTAAGAATTCTTGATTCTTGTCCCGAAGGATTGTGATTAATGGTTAAATTTGAAAATGTCACCAAGAAGTTTGGCGAGGTGACTGCCCTTAACGGGGTGAGTTTTGTCATTGAACCAGGTGAATTTGTCTTTGTCATTGGTCCATCAGGCGCGGGGAAAAGTACCTTAGTTAGATTGATTCTGAAAGAATGTTTACCAACGGAGGGAACGATTAAGGTTAAAAATTTTAATCTTCAAGAACTTTCCAAAAAGAAAATTCCCGAATATCGTCGTCAAATTGGCGTGGTTTTCCAGGACTTTAAACTCCTTTCCGACCAAACAGTTTTTGAAAATGTCGCCTTGGCCTTGAGGGTTTTGAATGAGGCAGAGGAAAAAATTGAACAAAAGGTACTTAATATTTTAGATTTGGTGGGCTTAAAAGGAAAAAATGATTTTTTTCCTTCTCAACTTTCCGGTGGAGAATTACAAAGAGTTTGTTTGGCTCGGGCAATTGTGGGTGAACCGGAAATTATTATTGCCGACGAGCCCACGGGTAATTTAGACCTGGGGATTGCTCGTCAGATTGTTGACCTTTTGAAAAAAATTAATGAGGCTGGTAAAACGATAATTATGGCCACTCATAATTTTGAGATTGTGAATACTTTAGGCCAAAGAGTCATTGAACTGGATGAGGGTAAATTAGTTTCTGACCAAAAGAAAGGAAAATATCACTTAAAATGAAGCAACATTGGCGAACCTGCTGGACACACATGCGCCGCTCACCTTATCAGGCTTTGGCGGCGACATTGATTATGTTTTTGACTTTCTTTTTGGCCACCGTTTTTGTTTTAACCGCCGGCGGTTTTCAGGTGGTTTTAAGATATTTTGAAACCAGACCACAAGTAACAGCCTTTTTAAAGGATGAAACGACTTTGGAACAGGTGGATACGATCAAGGCCAGATTGGCTCAAACCGGCAAGGTGAAAGAAGTAAAATATATTTCCAAAGAAGAGGCCTTAGTCATTTATCGGGAGCAAAATAAAAATGACCCTTTGCTTTTGGAGATGGTGACAGCCAATATTTTACCGGCTTCTTTGGAAGTGGCCACTAAGGATATTGCCTTTCTACCGGAAGTGGCCCAAATCTTAAAAAGTGAACCGGGAGTGGAAGAAGTTGTTTTTCAAGAAGATGTCGTTCGTGCCCTTCATAATTGGACAAGTACTCTCCGTAAGATTGGCATTGGTTTGATTGGGGCTTTGGGTTTGGTTTCATTGCTGATTATTTTGGTCATTATAGGGATGAAAATTACCCTCAGAAAGGAAGAAATTGAAATTTTACAACTCATTGGGGCTTCACCTTGGTATATTCGGGCACCTTTTGTTTTTGAAGGGATGTTTTATGGTATCGTAGGGGCGATTACGGCTTGGGGCATTAGTTATCTTTTACTTTTGTATGCGACGCCTTTCATCGTCAAATTTTTGTCAGGGATTCCAATTTTGCCAGTGCCTATTCTTTTTATGCTTTCTTTGTTAGGTATTGAAATTCTGTCGGGTATCGTTATTGGTTCACTGGGCAGCTTGCTGGCCGTGAGACGATACCTCAAGTAGAATGAAAAAAAATCTTCTTTGGCGATTCACGTCGGTTTTTCTTGTTTTAATTATTTCTATTTTTTTAGCTCAAAAAGTTTTTGCCATAACTGAATCTGAATGTAATAATAGTTGGAAGGAACATTCTGATGAGTGTATTGTTTTGTGGGAAGGATTACGTGATCAGGAGACTAAAAAAGTAATTTCATACAAAACAGAATTAGTGAGGATAGATACAAGTATTGCCATTACGACAGCTAGGATTTTTGCGACGATTAAAGAGATTGAAAATTTAGAAAAGGAAATTACCTCCTTAACTTCTAAAATTGGCCGTCTTGATATTTCTTTAGACCAGCTTTCGGAGATTTTAGCTAAAAGAATTGCGGAAACTTATAAAAAAGGCAAGGTTGATTTTGTTAGTTTGTTTTTATCTTCCAAAAATTTCTCTGATTTTGTTAGTCGCTATAAATATTTGAGAGTGGTTCAACTTCATGATAGAAGTTTAATGGTGCAAATGGAGACGGCTCGGACTAATTTTGAAGACCAAAAAACCCTTAAAGAGCAAAAACAAGAAGAATTGGATGCTGCTAAAAAGAAAAATGAGTTACTAAAAGTAGTTTTAGCTCAGCAAAAGAAAGAAAAAGAGTCTTTATTAAAAGAAGGAGAAAAAAGAATAAAAGAGATTCAGCAACTAATTAATCAAGCAGTTGCTGAACAAATGGCTATTAAAGGTATTTTAGCTGGACAGGGTAGTTGTTCAGAAGTTGCCGATATTTCCGAAAACCAAAGAATTGCTTCACTTATTCAAGGTTCATCTTGCAACTCAAGCGGAACCCATCTTCACTTTATGGTTATTCAGGATAATAATACTCAAAATCCCTTTAATTATCTAAAGAGTGGAATTGATTATAAAAATTGTTCTGGTTCTGGTTGTGATGGTAGTGATGGTGATCCTTTCAACCCCAGTGGTAGCTGGAATTGGCCAATTGATGGGCCGATTACTTTAAATCAAGGCTATGGTAAGACTTGGGCGGTTGATCATACTTGGGTTGGTCGTGTCTATCAGTTTCATAATGGAATAGATATTATTGGCTCCACTTTAGAAGTTAAAGCAGTTAAATCTGGAAAATTATCCCGATGTGTTTTTGTCGGAAATTCTGGTTGTACACTTCAATATGTTAAGGTTCATCATAATGAAGGAAATTTAGATACCTATTATCTTCATGTTAATTATTGACAAAGGGATTTATAATAATAAGCAAGGAATTTTTATGATTTTTTTAGAAGGATGGTCTGAATAATTAAATAAGTTTTTAATATAAATAGTCTTTTTTCGCGCAAGCCGGATTCAAATCCGGTTTTTTTGTTCCATTGATTTAAATCATTAAAACAAGATGACTGCCTTAAGAAAACTTTTATTGTCTTTCCTTATTATTTCAGTGGTTTTTTTGTTCTCAGTAAAAGATGCTTTTGCTGTCTCAATAACGATTAATAACTATCCTTCACAGATTTCCACTGACCCATTTGACGTTGAAGTTTATATCAGTGGCTATACAGGTAAAAATTATTTAAGAATAGATCTTTATAAAGAAGGGACAACAAATTATTTTGGGGAAACATTTAATGGGACTAATTGGTACGGGGATTCAGATGGAACACAATATTTTCCAATAGAAGGTATAAATTCCACTCGTTTCCAGGGGAAAATAGGTAATCCTAGTTTAACTAAATATTCTGGTCCGGGAAACTTTAAACTTAGAATTCGAAGGTATACAAGCTCTGGTAATCAGGCTTCTGGTGATCAACAAAACCCGGTTGAAGTTCAAATAAATGTTTCTCTTGAAACACCAACACTTACCCCTTCACTAGTACCGACTTCGACTCCAAGTTCCGCCCCAACATCAACGCCAAGCCCTAAGCCACCCACACCAACCCCAAAGCCAACCGCTACTTATAAAATTAATGAAGTCAAAGATAAAGATGGAGAAGTTTTAAGTAGTGTAAAAGTTTATGTGGATGGGGTTTATGTTCATCATTATACTCCGGAGGTTTTAACTTTTTGTGACGGATGTCAATGTGATACTTATGTGAATTGTAGCTTTGGTCAACATGCCATCAAATTAGAAAAAACCGGCTATGAAGATTGGAGCAAAGAAACAACCATCGATCCTAACACTTCTGATGAGGTTAGTCCGGTGATGATTTTTTCCGAACCAAATCCGACCTCGACACCAACAGTTCTGATTAAACCGACTCCAACCCCAACTCAAAAAATATCACCAACCTCCACCCCAAAAAAATCTAATCAGATAGCAACTGACTCTGGTGAAGTTTTGGGTGAGGAGGTGGCCAGTTTTTCGGCCTTTTATCCTTATGAAGCCACTAGTGAGTCAGAGAAAAACGAAGCCACTCCATCAGTTAAAAATAAAATCATCCCCAAAATTTTTCTGGTGAGTGGCTTGTTACTTCTTTTCGCTAGTGCCTGTTGGCTGTGGTATACTTTTAAGTATACAAGCTGATAAGCGCAGTATAATTTTTAAATGAGTAAGTTTAAATTAATCTTTAGTCTCTGGCTACCGGTGGTTCTTTGGTGTCTTCTCATTTTTTACTTCTCATCAATTCCCAATCTTAAAACTTCTCAAAATCCTTTTTGGGATGAGATTTTCAGAAGTTTTGCCCACTTTTTGATGTATGGAGTTCTTTTTGTCTTATTTTTTCGAGCCCTCAATTTTAGGGTTAAAAAGCAAGAGTTTTGGGTACCCCTGATTTTAGCTTGGCTTTATGGTTTGTCGGATGAAGCTCATCAATTATTTGTTCCCACCCGTTCCTTCCAGGTCAAAGATTTGTTGGTTGATTTTTCGGGGGTTATTTTAGGAGGATTAATTGTATGGAAGTTATTACCAAAAGCCCCACCCAAACTCAAAAATTGGGCGAAAAAATTGGGTGTAATCTAATCTCTCAAAAAATTAAGTCAAAAATTTTTTGTCTGTATGGTGATTTAGGGAGCGGCAAAACGACTTTTATTCAAGGATTAGCCAAAGGTTTGGGGATTAAAAAAAGAGTTATTTCACCAACCTTTGTTTTTATGAAACAATACGGTTCACATTTCTACCATGTTGATTTGTATCGGATTAATAAGGTAGGGGAAGCCAAAGGTTTAGGCTTAGAGGAGATCTTTAATGAACCCAAAGCGATTATTGCTATTGAATGGGCCGAAAAAATAAAAAAGATTTTGCCTAAAAAAAAAGAGGATATTTATTTTGATTATGTTTCAGAAAACCAACGAAAAATAACCTTTAAAAAATGAAACTTTATTTCAAGACTATAATATAGTATGAGCAAAGCGAATACAAAGCGAAACAAAGAAACAAAGATTCTTTATTTTGATACTACTGACAGAGAAAAAATTATTATTGGTTTAGACCATGAACACTGGGAATTTATCGGTAAGAACCAAAAGCCGCAAGATTTGGTCGGTTTAATTGAAGAAACCTTAAAAAAAGAAAAAATTTCTCTGGATGATATCAAAGAAATTGAAGTCAATCTTGGCCCAGGTTCTTTTACTGGGCTGAAAGTCGGTGTCGCAGTGGCTAATGCCTTAGGGTTTACTCTTGACATTCCGGTTAATGGTAAGCGACAATTAGTTTTACCTAAATATAAGAACCTGTCGCCCGTGGCGACAGAACCTTGTTTTCGAAGACTCAAATGAATAATAAAAATGAATAATAAAAAGGTCTTAGTTACTGGCGGTGCTGGATATATTGGAAGCTTTACAGTTAGGGCTTTAAAAAGTTCTGGATTTGAACCAGTGGTTTTTGATAGTTTAGAGACTGGTCATCGCGAAGCCATTAAGGGTATTAAAATTTATCAGGGCAATCTCCAAAAAGATATTGAACTTCTGAATAAGGTTTTTAAAGAAGAAAAACCAGACGCAGTTGTTCATTTTGCGGCTTATATTGAGGTTGGAGAGTCTGTAGAAAATCCCCAAAAATACTTTTTCAATAACATCTTTGGAACCTTAAATCTTTTAAGGGCAATGATTGATGACCAAGTTTTGAAAATAGTTTTTTCCTCCACCGCAGCTGTTTACGGCGAGCCGAGTAAGGTTCCCATTGATGAAGATGATCCGAAATTTCCGACCAATCCTTATGGAGAATCAAAATTAATGATTGAAAAAATTTTAAACTGGTATGATAGGGCTTATGGTTTGAATTCTGTCGCCCTTCGCTATTTTAATGCTGCCGGAGCTGCTCTAGATGGTAGTATTGGTCAGGACTACCCAAAACCAACTCATTTAATTACCCGGGCTTGTGAAGCTGCCCTGGGTAAAAGGGAAGATTTTAAAATTTACGGCGATGATTATGATACTCCTGATAAGACTTGTATTAGAGATTATATTCATGTTTTGGATTTAGCCGAAGGACATGTGGCGGCTTTAAAATTTTTAGAAAAAGGTAAAAAAGGATACCACTATTATAATGTAGGGACTGGAAATGGGTATTCAGTTTTAGAAGTGGTGAAAATGGTAAAGCAGGTTTCTGGTGTTAACTTTAGTTCTCCAATTGGCCCCCGTCGAGAGGGAGATCCAGCTCGCTTAGTCGCTAAAGCAGAAAAAATTAAAAAAGAATTAAACTGGCAACTAAAATATTCTGATTTGGAAACGATTGTTAAAAGTGCTTGGAAGTGGCATAAAGCCCATCCTCGAGGATTTGCCACTGTGTAAACAGTTGCCACTTGACAGACTCTTTTAATTTTCTTTAAGCTTATTTTAAGGATAAGTTAAGGATAAGCCGGATAATCCGGCTTTTTTTGTGTCAAATTTTTGGGAGGTTTTCTGGTGGTGCAGAGACTTTTAAAAGTAAGTTATATCCGGCTTGCCCAAGTTTCTGCGCCACCTCAAACTTCTTTTATATAAACGTTCAAGAATACCCTGCAATTTATTGCGGGGATGAATTGAACGAGAATAAACATTCTTCCTTCGGGATGAAACAACACATTTCAATGTGGTGAGAATGTTATCTCCAAAAAATCATTTTATGATAAAATTAGTTCATGGAAAAAATCTTAAAAATTGTCGGCCTGGTTTTGATTTTTGGTGGTTTGTTGTTGGTGGGTTTAATTTATTCGTCGGTTATTAGGGAAGAAGCTAATTATAGACTGACTACGTTTAAATCTTCCTTTCAAAAGAATAAAGAAATCATTCCTCTTAATAAAGAATTCGGACTGGTGATTCCGAAAATTGATGTTAATGTTAAAGTTTTTCCTAATGTTGATGCGACTAAACTCCAAGAGTATTTACCGCTTTTGGCCCAAGGTGTGGCTCACGCCAAGGGGAGTTTACTCCCTGGGCAGGAAGGCAATGTTTTCATTTTTGCCCATTCAACCGATACGCCTTTAAATGCCAGCCGCTACAATGCAGTTTTTTATTTAATCAATAAGTTGGAGAAAGACGATGAAATTTTTGTTTATTACCAACAGCAAAAATATATTTATAAAGTGGTGGAGAAAAAAATTGTGGCACCAGAGAAATTGACTAATTACTTAAAGATTTTGAAAGGGGAGACTTTAACTTTACAAACCTGTTATCCACCAGGAACAACTTTAAAAAGACTTATCGTAACTGCCCGGTTGGTTGAATCTTGATTTTTTAATGTTTAAGTGATAGAGTTCTCCTTAAGAAAAATGAAAAAACTAGGATTAGGAATTTTAATCGGAATTCTTGCTTTAACCTTTTCAGGGGTCCTTATGATGGTAAGGGCAATAACGCCTCAGGAAAAAGGTAAAGCCAACGCTCCGGATTTAGAAAAGATAGAATTTATTCATTATAAGAAAAATTTTGCCAAACCAGTCGGTAGGGCACCTAAAACATCTTCTTGTTATAAGTTTTTCCCAGCTAAAGTTAAATGGCAAGTCCCACCCCCAGTAGAATACGTAATAAACCCTACAAATTCTTCCGCTCTTCCGGAAAACTTTATTTGTGAGGCTACAACTACTTCGGCTGAAACTTGGGATAAAGAAGCGACAAACAGAAATCTTTTTCAAGACTATAATACCTGTCCAATTAACACAGAGGTAATCTATGGAGATCCAGACGGCAAAAATGCTATTGTTTTTGGAAATTATCCTGACCCGAATGTAATCGCCGTGACCACCGTTTGGTACAATCCAGCCATTAAAACGATTGCCGAATTCGATGTGAAGTTTAATACCGGTTCTAATTGGACTTGGGGAGATTGTTGGGGGAAGGAAAAAACCTGCTACAACAATAAGGTAATGGATTTGCAAAATATTGCGATTCATGAATTAGGGCACGGAGTTGGTTTGTCTGACGTCTATGAAATGGGTTGTTCAGATGTCACGATGTTTGGTTATTCTGGTTATGGTGAGACCAACAAAAGAACATTAGAAAAACCAGACATTACTGGTCTTCAGACTCTCTACCCAAATTTTTAAGTTTCTAAATTGCTGATAGTAAAAGAATTAGATTGATTTTTAAAGTTATAGTTGACTTTCAAACAAAAACTTGACAAGGTATGTTATAGGGTAGTATAATCTTGGCACCTGCCTAGATTACTATTGTTATTTTTATGACAGGTCTTTTTAGTTTAACGACCAAACAACAGAAAAAACTGCATAAGTTTTTTTCTGCCGTGGCGATTTTTTCCCTCTTTCTACAAATCGGAAGTGGGATTTTTTACTTTAAGCCGGTTTTGGCTGATGAAAAATTAAAGTCGGAAATTACTTTTGACCAAAACAAAAACTCCTTTAGTCTTTCGGTTAATACTACTAAGGAAGTTGATTATTTATTAGCTTATCGGACCGATAAACAAACAGAAGCTATTCAAGGAAAGAGTGAAAATGAGACAGGTAGCACTTTTTCTAAAGAGATTTATGCCGGAACATGTTCAGAGAATGAAACTTGTGTTCCCCACCAAGTTTTGCGAGGCATTTTAAAAATTGAGGTTAGAAGCGAAACTTGGCTAAACAGTAAAAAATTTACCATTGACAATGGTAGCTTAAATTTAATTGAAGAAAGCGTTGCTTCCAGTCTTGATTTAAATGATGCAGAAAAAAGCTGGTTGGAAAATCCAAGCCAGTCTGAGTCAAGCCCCACGACAACTCCAACACAGACACAGACATCGACTATAACTCCAACTTCAACACCAACGTTGACACCAACTCCAATAATAGTTGTTGGGGAACCAACAGGAAAAGGTCAAATCAATGCCGTAATTTTGAAAAACACTGAAGCTGATTCAATTCCGCTTGATTTAACTTCAGCAGACATTGAACAAAGTGCCAGTTTAGTTACCGATAAGACTGATTACGCGCCAACTGATACGGCTTTAATTTCTGGCAGCGGCTTTAATCCCAACGAAACTTATACCTTAATTATTAGTTCCACCGACGAACCTCCAGTTAATTTCGAAGCCCAAGTGACCGCCGACGAAAACGGAACTTTTGTTTACGCCTACCAACTCGACGGCAATTACCGGCCAAATTACAAAGTCATCATTACCACCAAAGGCGGAAAAGTCATCGCTCAAACAACATTTACCGATTCTATAACGGTAACTCCTGCTAGTGGTGGGACCAACATAGCCTCCGAAAAAGCCCAAAATGGATCTACCCCTGCGTATACCACAATCGGAAATATAGTGATCACTTCACAAAATAATAACGATTTTGCAAAAAACCAATCAAATAAAACATTAATTTTAACTATACCGAGCGGATGGGTTTTTAATGCTGGGGTCGGAACAGGTTCTGTGAGCGGTTCTCATATAACATTCACGAGCATGAGCGTTACGACAACTACTATTACAGTTACTTTTTCTCGGGATAATTCAAATTCAAGCAACGCGGCGGTTACGATAAGTGGCATTCAGGTACAAGCTTTAGATAAAAACAACGTTCTAGGTTTGGGAAATATTTTAAGAACTTCTGGGAACCCTGGCACAGGTACCATAGCAGGTATTACGAACGACTCAACAAATTTTGGATCCCTTTCTCAGGCTTCCAGTTCGATTCCAGTCTTTGACTGTGCGACAGATGCCCAAGGGGCCAATGATGAGCCAGGACAAAAAGATTTAACTAAAATGTGTGTAGACGATAGCGGTCTACCAAACAGTCTTTCAGTAAATTGGAATTGGGATAAGACAGGTTTTACAGGTGCAAATACAGGTGATGCTTGTAGTCTTTTTGACACCAATGGGGATGGTTTAGCTAACTATTCGTTGTGTGTGGGTGTTACTAACACGCCAGCCACATTTAGCTATCAAGCTCTTTATTCTTGTGGTAATGGAAGTGCTAGTAAATGTACTGCTACAGTGACACCCATAACGCCTGGGTTGGGAACAAATTGTTCATCTTCAATTGAAAACACAGACCCTTTTAGCGCTGGAGAAGATTATCCTAACGATACGGTAGCTAGTTGCGATATCGATTTAGGTGATGTTGGTGGAGTTTCGTCAGCAATCCTTATTGATGTTTGTTCATATCCCTCAGGCCAACCAAATTCTGATCCTTCAGACTGTATCTTTTTTGAAACAAAGACTGGGCGACTTGAAGTTGTTAAGGATCTTATCCCAAACACCGATGTCGGGTTATTTAATTTGCAAATTAACAGCGTTACCGAAGCAGCAAATGTTGGCGATGGGGGTACAACAGGGGAAAAAATACTAACAACAGGTAGTAATGGTACGGTTTATACGGTAGGTGAGACAGCAGGGACAGGCACAGATCTTTCTAATTATACTTCTTCGATAGATTGTAAAGATCTAAATGGGACGGGGACAACGGTAGCGTCAAGTAATGATTTCGGCCCCCTAAATGTAACTCTTAGCCAAGGTGACGATATTGTTTGTATTATAACAAATTCCTTAAATCAGGGAACTTTAACTGTTATTAAACATGTTGTTAATGATAATGGTGGAACAAATGTTGCTGGCGATTTCAACATTACTGTTACTGGCAATAATCCTTCACCTGCTTCATTTGTAGGTGTTGAGTCTCCAGGGACAACGGTAGCCATTGACGCTGGTTCTTATTCGGTTTCCGAAACTGGTCCATCTGGTTATTCTGCGGATTATTCAGCTGGCTGTAGTGGTACAATGCCCGCTGGTGGTTCAGCGACCTGTACCATTACCAATAATGATCAAGCCGGAACCCTGACAGTTATTAAACATGTCATCAATGATAATGGTGGAACCAAGGTTGCGGGCGATTTTGATATCACAGTGACCGGTAATAGTCCTTCACCGGCTTCATTTGATGGAGTAGAATCTCCAGGAACAACTGTAACTTTAAATGCCGGTTCATATAATGTTACCGAAAATGGCCATGATGGTTATTCAGATTCTTACTCAACTGATTGTACTGGGACAATGACAATTGGTGGTAGTAAGACTTGTACCATCACAAATGATGACAATGAACCATCCCTTACCCTTATTAAAAGTTTAACCAAAGACAATGGTGGAACAGCAGTTGAAAGTGACTGGACATTAATAGCAACTGGTCCCGCAGGATTTAGTGGAGCAGGCCCCTCAGTTTCAAACGGAGTTTCATTCGATGCCGGAACTTATGACCTATCAGAATCAGGTGGCCCTTCCGGTTATACCGCAAACGATTGGGTTTGTACGGGCGGAACTCAGGTTGACGGTGACACGGTAACAGTTGCTCTTGGACAAACTGTGACTTGTACCATCACCAATAATGATAATGTTCCTTCTTTGACTCTTAATAAGATTTTAGTCACAGATAATGGTGGAAGTGCTTCCGAGTCTGATTGGATGCTTACTGCCGATGGTGGTTCAGCCGGAACATTGTCTGGTCCTGGTGCTATTGGATCAACTGATGTAGTCAGTGGTGCTACATTTAAGGCTGGTACTTATACTTTATCTGAATCTACCGGTCCAGCTGGCTACACCGCTTCTTCCTGGAGCTGTGTAAAAAATAGTGCTGCTCCTGTAATTGGTTCTTCAATCACCATTGGGTTAGGCGATACGGTTACTTGTACCATTACCAATGATGATGTTGCTCCAAAATTAACCCTAGTTAAAAGTGTTGATGTTGGAGATGGCGGTGATGCCGTCGCTGATGATTTCCAGGCCTATATTGATGGCAATGAAGTGGATTGGGGGGTAGCTCAAACTTTAAGTGTTGGCAACCATACTGCCAGTGAAGACAATCTTCCTGGTTACGATGCTTCTGACTGGACTGGTGCTTGCGGTGTTGATGGCAGCGTGACTCTTAATGAAGGTGATGATTTAACCTGCTATATTACCAATGATGATGTGGCTCCAACCTTAACCTTAGTTAAAACAGTTAGCAATAATTACGGTGGTGACAAACAGGTTGCCGACTTTAATCTCTATATTGATGGCGTAGCCGCCACCAGTGGTGTAGCTTATCCGGTTACTGCCAATCAGG